>Ga0233377_1000937_pt1 | contig 11796 bp, 6 predicted proteins | sample ElkDunMinimDraft_6_FD_191540 | JGI IMG/M metagenome (GOLD analysis project Ga0233377, IMG submission 191540) | Fecal eukaryotic communites from dung pellets of Tule Elk in California, USA - Elk Dung E36 | ecosystem: Host-associated > Mammals > Digestive system > Large intestine > Fecal | place...
CCCGTGAACCTGCCGAACCCGGCCGGGAGCGGCTGTTTCGCTGGGCAGAGCGCGGGCGTGTTGCCCATGTGCGCGAAGCCGAGGGGCTCCGTGCCGGCGGCCTCGCACTGGGTCAGGTTGCCCTGCGCGTCCCAGTACTTGAAGTACGCAGGCGGCGTCGCGAGGCCCGAGCCCGTGTCCTTGTCGACGAACGCGTGGTAGCCGGTGCACGCGCCAGGGTCCCAGTAGAGGAGCGTGATGCGCTCGCTCGCGGGCAGGCCCGCGAGGGCCGTCGCAACAGCGCCGAGGGTCGCCGTCACCGCGCTGCCGCCCGCGCCGTAGATCGGGTTCGGCAAGTCGGTGGGACACGGAGCGGCGACCGCCGAGCTCGCATGGGTCGCGGCGACCGCAAGCCCCGCCGCAACGGTGGCCATCCGGCGCCGAAGTGCGCCCCGCTCGTTTGGTGAACGCTTGTCCGTTATAGTAGACACACCAGCGCCCTGAGCACGGCGGATGCCAGCGGTGAACGGCCCGGATCTTCGGCATTTCGCGGGCTCTTCGTCGAGCGCCGTCTCATGTGCTGGCGCGCCCGTCGCCGTTCAGGGGTTGCACCGTCTCCGATGCTGGCGCGTCGCTTCCGAAGCCGCCGCGACCGAGGACCGAGCCATCCCGCTGCGAGCCGACGCGCGAAAACGACTCGCTAAGACGACGCGCGAAAGACGCAGCCACGACCGACGAGGATCGAGCCATCCCGCTGCGAGCCGACGCGCGAAGACGACGCGCAGCTCTCGCTCCGAGCAGGACGACACGAGCGCGGGTCGTCAGGCTTTCACCGGCCCGAACAGCGCCGTTCGTTGCCCCGTGCCCTGCGCGTCACGCCCCTTCGGGCAGTCCTCTCCGGACGAGGCGGTCGACGTTGAACATCAGCCCCAGCGTCAGCCCCAGCGTCACGACGACCACCGAGCCGAGCGTCGGGTACCCGATGAGCGCGGACGTGGGCGTCGCCTGGTGCACGATGAGGCCCGCGGTCCAGGCCGCGACTCCGCCCGAGAGCTGCTGCAGCGACGAGCTGATCGCCATGTACGCGCCGCGATCGGACAGCCCCGGGAGCGCCGACGACAGCGCCATCGACGAGACCATGCGCGCCGAGATCCCGACGAAGAGCAGGATGTTGAGCACGATCACGAGCGAGAGCGACGCTTCGGTGAGTCGCGTGTACCAGAGGATGATCGCGCCCGTCAGAAGGGTGCCGACCACGAACGTGCGGTACTTCCCGAACGAGTCGCTCAGACGGCCCAGCAGCGGCCCGGCGAAGATCGAGGACAGCCCCGTGACCATGTAGATCATCGGCAGCTTCTCGAGCGAGATGTTCAGGTTCTGCACGAGGAACGTGCTCCCGAACGGCATCAGCATGAAACCGCCCGTGGCGAGGAGCATCGTGGACGCGAACCCGGCGACGTAGCGCGGACGTGTCGCCGTGTGCATCAGGTGCGCGCCCGGGCTCCGTTTCGCGCTCGTCCCGGTCGAGAGATGTCCGGTCAGCGGCTCGAGGCGGAGCACGATCGCGACCCCCGCGACGAGGCTCACGCCGACGATCATGAGGAACGGCGAGTGCCAGCCCCACCGCGTCGCGAAGAAGAGCCCGATCGGGATCCCGAGGATCTGGCTCGCCGCGAACGACGTCTGCACGAGGCCCATGACGCGACCGCGCATCGAGAGCGGGAAGATGTCGGCGATGATGGCGAAGCTGATCGAGCCGATGACGCCGCCGAAGATGCCCGTGACGATGCGTGCGGCGAGCAGGAGCCGGTACGTCGGGGCGATGCCGCACAGGAACGTGCCCAGCACGAAGCCGACGTAGAAGAAGAGGAGCAGCCTCTTCCGGTCAAAGCGGTCGGCGAAGCCTGCCGCGAGGAGCCCGGAGGCGCCCGCGCTGAACGCGTACGCCGAGACGACGAGCCCGAACTGCGAGGTCGAGATGCCGAGCTCCTCGATGAGAACCGCGCCGAGCGGCGACAGGATCATGAAGTCGAGCACGACCGTGAACTGCAGGAAGGCCAGCAGCACGACCACGAAGATCTGGTAGCGGCTGAACTTCTCCTTCATGGTGGTCGGGCGACTTTCGATGCCGCCGCCCCGCGAGGGTTGCGGGACCGGCCCGCAATCGTCCCGGACGGCGGGCGAGCCCGTCAGTCACTCAGCTTCGTGAAGTCGTCGTTCGGCCCGTAACCGTCGAGCTCGAAGAGCCAGACACCGACGAACGACAGCGTCGTGCCGCTCAGGGTGAAGCACTCGATGTCCCTGGTCTCGTCGCACCGCGGAATCGTCGCTGGCCGTACCTGGAGCGCGCAGTTCACGGCCCTCGTTTTTTCGGAGCTCCTCTTCGTGGCGCTCTCGCTGGCGAGGATCCGGATCGAGCTCGGGCTCACCTTTGCAGAGACCTCGAGACCAACGGTCGTGGCATCTCCGCATCGGACGGCGATGGTGAGCTTGTCGCTCCTCATCTCGAGGCGCAGATCTTCGCGGGAGTCGAAGCTCGTTCCGGCCCACACGCCAGAAAGAGAGTCCTCCGTGGTCGTCGCATCCGCAGGCGCGTCGAAGAGCGCATCGTACTTGCTCCCTTCGGCGGACGACGATGAGGAGCCGCCGCCGGACATGGTGCCGCCATCGGCCTGCGGGGCGTCGAAGCCCGACTTGCGGCCGGTCCCGTCGCCCTCGCCGTCACCTTCGCCGATGACGTCCGACGTACAGGCCGTCAGCGGCGACGCCAAAAGGGCCACGGCAACGAGGAACGGCTTCAGCTCCATGCGGGCAGCTATGACCTGCAAACCGGGCCCAGGCAATCGCTTCGCTCGAGATTTCACGCTCCGGGCATCAGCACGCGCCGTGCCGCCGATAACCACGTCGAAATTCGGCGTCTCGGCTCGGCGCTGGCGCGTGTTGCGCCGGGGTGGCGCTTGGCGGTCGTCCTGATCGGGGCGAGAGATGCGCCCGCACCGGAGCTCGCCGCCGACGCGCTCGTGCCCTCAGCGCGGCTGCGTGAAGCTCGTATCAACTCCACTTCGCTTGATGGACGTCGCGGTCGTCCACGTCGTGGACTCCGTACCGCTCCGCTTCGAGTCACGTCTGGTTGTAGTTCGTGTTCTCGAGGAGGATCACGTTCGTCTTCGAGCGGCTCTCGCCGACGCTCGTGATGTAGACCGCGGGCTGGTCCTGGACCGGGCAGACCTTCTCGCAGGCGCCGCAGCCGATGCAGAGGCTCGGATCGACGTGCGGGCGCTGGAGCTTCACCGTCAGCATCGCGGGCTCGGTGCCGTTCTCGCCCGGTTTGCTGTCGCGCATCGGGGCCTCGACCTCCTCGACCCAGATCGCCTTCGGTGACGTCGGGCAGAACTCCTCGCAGACGATGCACGGCGTGCCCATGCTCCAGGGCAGGCAGCGGCCGAGATCGTAGAAGGCAGTGCCGATCTTCACCGGCGGGACGCCCTGACCGAGCTTCTCCTTCTCGGTGATCTTCTGGATGGCGCCGGTCGGGCAGACCTGGCCACAGAGGACACACGAGTGCTCGCAGTAGCCTATGCGGGCGATGAGGATCGGCGTCCAGAGGCCTTCGACGCCTGACTCGAACATCGCCGGATGAAGGGCGTTGTTCGGACAGACCTTCATGCACTCGGCGCAGCGGATGCAGCGCTCGAGGAACGCGCGCTCCTCGACCGCGCCCGGCGGCCGGATGACCTTCGAGTGGTAGTTGACGTCGAGCGAGTCGGCGATGCGCGCGACGGGGATGAACGCGGCGCCGGCGGCGGCGCTCGCGAGCAGCGTGCGGCGCTGGAGATCGGGCGCGCCGATGCGGCTCTTGCGGTTCGGCAGGAACCGGAACTTGATGACGTCCTCGGGGCAGGCGTTCTCGCAGTTGAGGCACATGTGGCACTCGTCCTGCCGCCACTTCACGCCACCCTGCGGGCTGTCGGCGCCTTGGCAGTTGACGAGGCAGAGGTTGCAGTCAGTGCACTTCGCGTGGTCCTTCTCCATCCCGAAGAGGGCGAAGCGGGCGAACACGCCGAGGAAGGCGCCGAGCGGGCAGAGGACGCGACACCAGAACCGCGGGATGAAGCGGTTCATGAAGAGGATCGCGACGAACAGCGCGACGATGAGCCAGGTCTGGTGGAAGTAAAACTGGTGCGACTGCCAGACCGTGGTCGCGAACAGGTCCTGCGTCGCGTCCGCCGCATGCTGCACGGGGCGCGCGGGGACGTCCTGCGCCGCGCCGAGCACACGATGCGCCATGTACTGGACGCCCGGGATGACACCGAGACCAATCGCGCGGATCGCGACGCAGATCGGATCGAAGAGCCCTCCGATCGCGCTCCCGGCGAGGGACGCGAGGAGGAACGCGTACATCAGGTAGTACTTCGCGCGCTGGTAGCCGTGGGTCTTGTTCGCCTCGACGCGCGCCGCGCCCCTGCCCTTCTTGGAAGGGAGGATCCAGGCGAAGAAGTGGTGGAGCGTGCCGAACGGGCAGATCCATCCGCAGAACACGCGCCCGAAGACGAGCGTGATCGCGAGCAGGCCGACCGACCAGAGCAGACCGCGATAGACCTGATGCGTCGCGCCGAGCGTCATCGCGGTCACGAACGGATCGGCGAGGAGGAAGGCCTCGACCGGGTACGGCAAGCGGACCGGCGTATCGGCGCTCGCCGTGAACGTTCCACGGAACGCCGTCTGGAAGAGAAAGAACATGAACAGGCCGAAGAAGCCGACCTGAGCTGCGCGTCTCACCCAGAGCAGGATCCGGATGCCCTTGCGCGGAGGGATGCCCGATCCGGGGAGCTTCTTGGCCGGCTTCTTCTTCGCCGGCGGCCCCTTCGTGCCGGCGGGAGCATCGCCATCCGGGGCAGCCTTTGCAGCGTCGTCGCGCGGCGCGGGAAATCCAGCGATGCCGAGGATGCTCGCGAGCTCGGCCATCCGGCTCGCGGCCGCGCGTGCCATCGCGCCCGGATCCCTTGCGGGCGCCTGCGCGGGGTTCGAAGCTGGCGAAGGCGACGCCGCGCTCTTGCATCCACACGAGCCGCTCCCGCAGCCGCCGGTCTTGGCCTTCGCCGGCGCGGCCTTCGGCCCGACCTTCCTGTGGCCCTCTCCTGGTGCAGCCGTCCAGGTCGTGTCGATGTCCAGCGGAGGGACGACGCCGACCTCACCCGTCTTCCAGTTGATCGGCTCGACGGACGCGTGATCGTGCGAACGCCGCTCGATCGTTCCGAGGTCGAGGACGACGCCCGCGTGTGCGGGCACACTGGCCTTGCCGGCCTGAGGAGACGGTGAAGCTGCCACCTCAGACCTCCCGAACCTTGAGCTGCTCGTAGTACATCGTGCCGAGCCCGCGCTCGTGTCCCATCTTCAGGTACGGGAGGTTGTCGCGGTTCTGTCCGATGAGCGTAGCGCCGTAGGCGTCGGCCGCGACCTGATCCACGGTCGCGAACACCTGGTTCATCACCTTCGTGTCGTCGATGTTCCCGCCCTGCGGGCCATTTCGCATGAGGACGCGCATCGCATCGACGACGACGAGCGTCGGTCGCATGAACGTCGCGAGGTCGGCGATCGACGTGTCGATGTTCTGGTGGAGCCGGTTGCGGCGGCCGCCGAGGACGCCGTACCAGTTCTTCATCGCTGCCGTGTACTTCGCGAGGTTGTGGTGCTTCGCGACCGGGACGTTGATGACCTTGTCGGCATCGACGAGCGTCGTGAAGATCGGCCACTCGTCGAGGACCTCGCCCTTCAAGCGTGTCGTGCGGAAGCGATGCTCGGCGGGGAGCACGACCTCGGCGCCGAGCGCGTAGACCTTGCGCCAGATGCCGGAGCGCTGGAAGCAGCGGCTCGGATCGTTGCACGAACCGTCCGCCACGACCACGCGCTTCGCCCCCGCCTCGAACGCGAGCTGCACGACGGCGCCGACGACGTCGGGGTTCGTGTTCGCGGCGTGAATCGGCATGCGATCCCAGCCGATGTTCGGCTTCACGACGACGATGTCACCGCGGCTGACGAACCGGTTGATGCCGCCCATCGCGTCGATCGCGCGACGCACGAGCGCGTCGGCGGAGACGGGCTCGCCGTCCTTCGCCTTCGCGATCGCGAGCTCGGCGTGCTCGGGCGCGTGGTCACGCAGACGGTAATCGCGCACCTGACGAGCGCCTTGGCCCGCCGCGACGGAGAACCCGCCGCGATCCCAGACCGCACGCCCGAGCACGGCGGAACCGGCGATGACACCGGCCGTCGCGCCGACGCGCACCAACATCTCGCGGCGCGACGGTCGCTCGAACGCAGATGGCGGGGATCCAGCTTTCACAGCGGTGTTCGCCGCTGGCGAAGTCGCCGCTGGCGAAGTCGCCGCCGGCGAAGGGGCCGCTGGCGAAGGGGCCGCTGGCGATGGATCGGCCGGCGAAGCGGCCATGGGCGACACGGGAGCCGCGGCCGGCGCCGAGGACAGGGGTTTCCCCGGGCGGTCTTTGCCGTCCTTGACGCTCATGCCAATCTCTTAGCCTGGGCAGTAGGGGCAAGGCAACTCCGCGGGCCTCCAGGGAAATACTTGAGCCAACGTGTTCGCCGGGTTACGCGCACTTGGCGACGTTTCGGAGGTGGGAGGGCCACCGACCGCCCTCCCAACCTCGCTTTGACCTGCGGGCGAAACCCTGGCAAAAGCCCGCAGCTCGATGTCCGATCAGAAGCGCGAGAGCCGCATCCTCACGGGCCCGCTCGCGTGGGAGGTCGCAAGGTTCGGGGCGCCGCTCGCCGTCGGCATGGCGCTCCAGACGACGTTCAACCTCGTCGACGCGTACCTCATCGCGCAGCTGCCGGCCGACGAGGTCGGCGCCGCCGTCGGTGCGATCGGGATCTGCGATCAGGTCGCGGCGCTCGGCACCATCATCAGCTTCGGTGTGTCGACGGCCGCTGCGGCCATCATCTCGAACCGCAAAGGAGCGAACGATCAGAAGGGCGTCCAGCAAGCCGCCTGGCAGTCGATCCTCCTCATCGGCGCGCTGAGCGTCGTCCTCGGAGTCTTCGGCGGCCTCGGCGCGGGCATCGTCGTCCATGACCTCATCGGCGCGAAGGGCGCCGTCGCCGAGGTCGCGACGTCGTACCTGCGCGTCGCGATGCTGGGGAGCTTCTCGATCTTCTTCCTGCTCCAGCTCACGAACATCCAGCGCGCGCTCGGCTCCGCAAAGACGCCGGTGGCGCTCCTCGTCGGCGGGAACATCCTCAACCTTTTCCTCGCCGTCCTGTTCATCTTCGGACCGGGTCCGGCTCCGAGCTGGCTCAGCTGGGCGACGGGCATCGCGGAGACGCTGGGCGTCCCGCGCATGGGCATGATCGGGGCGGCGTGGGCCTCGGTCCTCGCGCGGTGCGTCGTCCTGCTCCCGAACGTGATCATCCTCGCGCGCCGCTTCGACGTGTTCCCGCCGAAGGGCAAGCGCGCGCCGGACAAGCGAGAGATCCGTCAGCTCGTCGACATCGCCTGGCCGTCGAGCGCTCAGTTCGTGCTCCGCATCGCGGCGATGCTCCTCGTCAACTCGCTGGTCGCACGCTTCTTCACGACGAAGGAGGATCAGACGGCGACGACCGCGATGGGCCTCGTGTTCCGCCTCGACACGATGGCGCTCTTCGTCGCGATGGGCTGGGGAAACGCCGCGCAGACCTTCGTCGGCCAGAACCTCGGCGCCCGCGAGGAGCGACGCGCCCGCAAATCGGGCTGGGTGGCGGGGGTCTACGACATCGTCACGAACATCCTCCTCGTGATCCTCATCTACCGGTCCGGGGAGACGATCCTCCGCGTGTTCGACAACGAGACCCCGCCGGTGATGATCGCGCTCGACTACCTCCACGTGGTCGCGCCAACCTACTTCGCGCTCGGCCTCGGCATCGTCCTCGGAAATGCGATGGCGGGCGCCGGAGCGACACGGACGACGTTCGCCGTCGACGCCCTCGTGATCCTCGCCTTCCAGCTGCCGATCTGCCTGGCCGCGGTCAGCATCTTCGGCGGCTCGCTCCACGCGCTCTTCCAGTGCGTCGCCGCGACGAACCTCGTGAGCGCGGTCGCGTACGCATTCGTCTACTCGCGAGGCAGCTGGACCAAGTCGCGCGCGCTGATGGATGCACGTCCCAGCGAGCGCCCAGCAGAGTGATCCGACACCGATGGCACGAGCGTCCTCTTCGACCAAGTCCAGCGTCTCCACCCCGATGACGATCGCCGAGGTGATCGCCCTCGCGCGCAAGACGCCGCTCGGCCGAGGCGCCGTGACGGAGCTCGCGAAGAAGATGCCGGCGACCCTCGCGCGCGAGGCGGCCGTGCAGGCGCTCGACACGGCCGGCGTCAACGCTGCGATGGTCCTCGCCTTCGCGGCTGCGAGCGGTGGAGCGAAGCTGCCCGCCGAGCTGACACGCGCCCTCCTGTCGGAGGTCTCGTCGCTCGACCACGTCGGGCCGCTCGCCTTCGCGACCGAGGGCAGCCCGCGCGACATGCTCGTCGCCTTCCTCGACGACAAGCGGGGCGACCTGGAGCTCGAGTGCCTCGTGATGCTGCTCGCGGCCGACCTGCTCGGCGACGAGCCCAAGGTCCCGGCTCCGATGCTGACCCGGGGGCGATGGCTCGCGCGCCATCGGCTCACACAGGAGGCGTCCGTCTTCCTCGGCGGCGCCGTGCAGCGAATCCGGAACGCGGATCTGTCCTCGCTCGCGGCGCCCCACGTCAACCGGGCGAAGCGAGCGAAGAAGACGATCGAGGAGACTCTCGAAGTGGCGCGCCTCTCTCCGCTCGAGGCGCTCTCGGAACTCGACGGCGCGCGGGTGTCGACGGGCTTCACCGTACGCCACGAGTCGCCCGCCGTCGGACGCAACGACCCGTGCCCGTGCGGCAGCGGTAAGAAGTACAAGAAGTGCCACGCCCTCGTGGAGGAGAGCGCAGCGCCGGTGCTCGAGCCGCCGAAGGTCGACGCCGCCACGCTCGGGCCCGATCAGGCCGCACTCCTCCGCCCATCGGAGATCGGCGCGCTCGAGACCGTGAAGCTCTCCGCGAAGGCCTTCGTGGAGGCGTTCCGTCGCGTGGTCGATTTCCGTCAGTGGGCGCTCGCGCTCCGCATGATCGAGGAAGCCAAGGAGCGGAAAGATCTCGGCAAGGATCAGGCGGTCTCGCTCGTCCTGGACGCCCTCCACGGCGCCTACGACGCTCGCGCCAGCGAAGCGGCGGAAAAGCTGCACGCCCTCTTGCCTGCCGACCTCGCCGCACGCGAGGCGTTCGCGATGGACTGCCTTCGCGCTCCGGCCGATCTCCTCGCACGGATCGAGCAGGAGGCCGAGCGCGCCGTCCGCGAGGACGCCGACGGCGCGCGAGGCATGCTCCTCGCTTCGGCGCTCCTCCGCTGGTTCCCGGCGCTCGGCATCTACGTCGCGCGTGGATCGCTCCACGAGGGCCGGACGCTCGACTCCCGAGCGCTCCTCGAGACGATCGAGGACGCGCGTGATCGCCTCCTCCTCTCTCCTTTCGAGGCATGGTGGGACGTCTACGAGGCGTTCTTCGAGAACGTCGAGGAGCGCCGCGAGCAGAAGAAGGAGGACGCCAAGCGCGAGAAGATGAAGGAGGATCTCCGTCGTGCACGCGCCGCGTCTCGCAAGACCGCCGCCGAGATGGAGAAGCTCCAGCGCCAGGTCACGGAGCTCGACGAGGCGATGGCGAGCGCTCCGGTGTCGGGCCGCCCGGGCAAGCCCGCGCCCGTGCAGCCCGGCATCCCCGCCGCGCCGGTGCCGGCCGATCTCGTGGAGGAGCGGCGCCGCCTCAAGACGAAGATCGACGAGCTCCAGCGCATCATCGGCGAAGGCCAGGAAGAGCGCCGCGAGCTCCGGCGCCTCCTCGCCGAGCGCGAGGAGGACGAAGAGGAGGCCGTCTCCGCGCCGCCACGGGGAGCGAAGTCGGACGACGAAGGCGCGGAACCGGAGGGCTTGCATGACGCGGGCGGCGTCGACGTCCCCCGTTCCATCCTCGTGCCTCGCTTCTCCGACCGCGCTTCGAAGACCGTCGCCGATCTCTCCGCCGACGCCGCCGACGGCGTCCTCACGGTCGTTGCTTCGCTCGCGGCGGGCAAGCCCAACGCGTGGGGCGGCGTGAAACAGCTCACGAAGGTGCGAGGTGTCCTCTCCGCGCGCGCGGGGATCCATCACCGCGTTCTGTTCGCGATCGAGGAACGGAGCCTCCATGTCCTCGAGGTCCTTCACCGGAAGGACCTCGAACAGGTGGTCGCCCGCCTCGCCCGCGTCTCCTGAAGCCCCCGTCCACCCCGTGTAGGGACCGTCCTGCCGGACAGGGAACCGCCAGGGGGCCACGTTTCACCGTGAAGTTTGGTCCGAGACGGATTACCCTCGCTCGTCCAGGAGGATGGCGAAGGTTTCGCAGGCGGCCAAGATCGGCCTGTTCGTCGTCGTGACGGCGGGCGCCGGCTATCTGGTCTACCGCACCATCCATAAGGAGACCGGTCGCGGCGGCGGCTACGTCGTCCACGCGTACCTGAACGACGCCAGCGGGATCGCGAAGCAGTCGCGCGTCACGATCGCCGGCATCCCGGTGGGCTCGGTCCAGGACATCCGCCTCGAGAACGGCAAGGCACGCGTGGATGTCCGCGTGAACGGCGACATCCGGCTGCACCAGACGGCTCGCCTCGGCGTGAAGAGCGCGTCGCTCCTCGGGGAGAACGTGATCGTCCTCACCGAGGGCGTCGGCGAGCCTGACAAGCAGCACGGCGACGAGATCGCGACGATGGCCGAAGCGGCGTCCGTCGAGGACATCAAGGCGCAGGTCGCGCGCATCGCCGAGCTGGTCGAGAAGGTCGCGCAGCAGCTGGCGAACTCGATCGGCACCGAGCAGGGGGGCCAGAACATGCGCGCCATCCTGCAGAACCTCGCGGACGCGACGGAGGCGATCAACCTGACCGTCCGCGAGAACCGCGTCGTCATCAAGGAGACGCTCGAGAACATCGATCGGATCACCGCGAAGGGTGGACCGGAGCTCCAGCAGATCCTCGTCAACGTCAAGCTGATCACCGAGGACGTGAAGCAGCTGATGGCCGCGCAGGGCGGCGCGGACGGGCAATCGGGAGAGCTGCGGCAGACCATCGAGCGCGTCAACCGGGCGTCGAAGAGCCTCGAGAGCGCGCTCGGGCACATCGACAACGTCGCCGGCCGGATCGATCGCGGCGAGGGCACGATCGGCAAGCTCACGAAGGACGAGGCCCTCATCAACGAGGTGCAGGGCGTCGCGGAGGGAGTCAACGACTACGTGGACAGCCTCCGACGGCTGCAGACGATCGTCGGCCTTCGCAGCGACTACAACTTCCTCGCGAACACGGTGAAGAGCTACGTGGAGCTTCGCCTGCAGCCGCGCGAGGACAAGTACTACGTCATCGAGCTGATCAACGACCCGCGCGGCAAGACGAGCTTCACGCAGACCGACGTCGACACGACCAACCCGAACGATCCGGCGCACTACCGCACCGTCACGACGACGACGACGGACGCCTTCCGCTTCAGCCTCCAGTTCGCGCGTCGCATCGGTCCCTTCACGGGCAGGTTCGGCATCAAGGAGTCCACCGGCGGAATCGGCCTCGACACGCACTTGCTCTCGAACCGGTTCGAGATCGTGCAGGACCTGTTCGGGTTCGGCGAGGAGATCCGCCCGCGGTACCGCCTCTGGGTCGGCTACGAGTTCATCCGGCGCCTCTGGCTCATCGGCGGCGTCGACCACGTCTTCCTCGGCAACCGCCGCGACTACTTCCTCGGCCT
>Ga0233377_1000939_pt1 | contig 11783 bp, 8 predicted proteins | sample ElkDunMinimDraft_6_FD_191540 | JGI IMG/M metagenome (GOLD analysis project Ga0233377, IMG submission 191540) | Fecal eukaryotic communites from dung pellets of Tule Elk in California, USA - Elk Dung E36 | ecosystem: Host-associated > Mammals > Digestive system > Large intestine > Fecal | place...
CGCTACGAAAGACAACTCTGCTGCAATAAATGGTGCTAGCTCTGAGTCGGATGTTCGTAGTTTCTTGAATAAAGAATCTGACAATGCTATCCAAAACTCTTACAAAGTACTTCGTACGCGTATCGATAAATTTGGGGTAGCTTCTCCTAATATCCAAATCCAACAAGGAACTAACCGTATCTTAATTGAACTTCCGGGTGTCAATGATGAAGAACGTGTTCGTAAGCTGTTACAGGGTTCTGCGAAATTGGAGTTCTATGATACTTATCAAAACCCTCAAGTATATTCTCTTTTAGAAAATGTTAACAGAACTTTAGCAACTACTTTAAAAGCTGACAAACCTGCCGCTAATGTAGCAAGTGATTCTACTGTTGCTAATTCATCAGATTCTACTAAAAAAGAAGAAAACCTTTTAGCGAAATTAGGTGCTAATCAAAAAGGAGCGGACTCTGCTAAAGCGGACTCTTCAGCTCAACCTGATGCTGCAGCATTAGCTAACAATCCTTTGTTCGCTGTTCTATCTCCTTCAACTTTCTCACAAAACGGTCAACAACAATTGGCTCCTGGTGCGGTTGTAGGTTATGCTAACTTAAAAGATACTGCAAAGGTTAATGCTTTGCTTGCTCGTCCTGAGGTGAAATCTATTATCCCTGCGAACTTAAAGTTAATGTGGGCGGTTAAACCTGAAAACAACGCAAAAGATTTCCTTTCATTATATGCTATTAAAGCTTCTGGTTCTGAAAACGGACCTGTAATGACTGGTGAAGTTATCACCGATGCGCGCGATGGTTTTGACCAACAAAACAGCCCTATCGTTTCTATGGAAATGAATGCCGATGGCGCTCGTCAATGGAAACGTATTACTGGTCAAGCTGCTCAAAATAGAGATGCAATCGCAATCGTATTGGATGGGGTTGTTTATTCGGCTCCTGGTGTAAATGAGGAAATCCCTAATGGTAACTCTCAAATCTCGGGTAACTTTACGATTGAAGACACTAAAGATTTAGCTAACGTTCTAAAAGCAGGTAGATTGCCTACTACGGCTAGAATTGTCGAAGAAGCTATCGTTGGTCCTTCATTAGGTCAAGTAGCTATCGATTCTGGTGTTAATTCAGCTGTTATCGGTATTATCGTTGTAATGGCATTTATGATTGCTTATTATAACCGTGCTGGTATTGCAGCTAATATCGCTGTAATCTTTAACGTATTCTTCTTAATGGGGGTGCTTGCTTCTTTAAACGCTGTTCTTACTTTGCCAGGTATTGCTGGTATCGTATTAACAATGGGTACCGCCGTCGATGCTAACGTTCTTATATATGAACGTATGCGTGAAGAACAGGCTTTAGGAAAATCTCCTCGCCAAGTGGTTGCCGATGGTTACAAACATGCAATGCCTTCAATCCTTGACTCTCAAATCACAACCTTCTTAGTAGGTTTAATCCTATTCTTTACTGGTTCTGGTCCTATTCAAGGTTTCGCAACTACCTTAATGATTGGTATTATAACTTCTTTGTTCACTGCGATTTTCATCACTCGTTTGATTTTCGATTACATGTTGAACAAAGACATCAAAATAACAACTTCATTCCCTTGGTCTAATCATACAATGAAAAATGCTAACTTCCAGTTCATCAAGAAAAGGAAAGTTGCATATACAATTTCTGTCATTGCCGTAATTGCTTCAATTGCTGTAATCCTGACTAAAGGTTTCTCTTACGGTGTCGACTTCCAAGGTGGGCGTACTTATACAGTTCGCTATGACCAAAGTGTAAGTCCTGAAAATGTTCGTGAAAATTTAGATAACATATTTGGAACAACGACTGAGGTTAAAACCTTTGGTAATGAAAGCCAATTGCGTATTACTACTTCTTACCATGTCGAAGAAACTAGTGATGAAGCGGATAAAGAAGTATTGGGAAAATTGAATGAAGGTCTTTCTAAAATTCAAGGTAACAAATACGAAATCTTATCTCAACAAAAAGTAGGCCCTACTATTGCTAGTGATATCCGTGATCGTGCAATCTATGCATCTTTCCTTTCAATCATTGTAATAGCTGCATATATCTTAATCCGTTTCCACAGATGGCAATATTCTGCAGGTGCTGCTATTGCAACGATCCACGATGCAATCATTCTTTTAGGTCTATTCTCTTTACTTGATGGTATTGTTCCATTCTCGCTTGATATTGACCAACACTTTGTTGCCGCTATCTTAACTGTATTGGGATACTCTGTAAATGATACCGTGGTTGTTTTTGACCGTCTTCGTGAATACTTGAAAAAACCAAATGCTCAACAAGAGGAAATTGGAGGTACAATTAACAAAGCGATTAACTCTACTTTAAGCCGTACTGTAATTACATCTTTAACTGTAATCTTTGTATTGGCGGTGTTATTCGTATTTGGTGGTGAGGTTATCCGTGGCTTCTCTTTCGCTATCTTAATTGGTATCGTTGTAGCTACTTATTCTTCTATCTTCTTAGCTGCTCCTGCTATTTACGACCTAAGTGCTGGTAAGCATTTAGCAGATTCTTCTAAAGAAAATGAGAAAAAACAAGCAAAAGTAGTTACTCCTTAATCAGGATTCTACATAAAATATTAAGGCCCTGAAATTTCAGGGCCTTTTTTTGTCAAAATACTGTTTATTCTACCTTTTCAACCAAGCATACTCTATATTTTTTATTAGTTTTGATGCTTAATCACTAGACATGAGAAATAAAATTATCCTATCCTCTCTTTGCCTTTCCTTAGGTGTATTAGCTGTGGGTTGCAACAATCAGAATAATAAAACTGAAACGACTGAAGCACATGATGATCATGCTGGTCATGACCATAGTACGCACAACCATGCTGATGCTGATTCATCTACTCAACAAACAAACCCTACTCCTGCTGCAGCACAAACTGCTAAAGCAGCGGCTTTGAGTATCCCTGAATTTACCTTCTATAAAGTTAAATCAGGTATCGCATACTCAAAAGCTGATATCCCAGCCGGAAAAAATACAGTTTTCGTTTTGTTCGATCCAGGATGTAGCCACTGTCAGAATGAAGCTAAAGGATTAGCTAAAAACTATGATAAAATCAAAGACATCAATGTCCTTTACGTTTCAATGAACGACCCTGCTTTAATGGCTCAATTCTTCACTACTTTCGGTAAAGAATTAGATGGAAAAGAAAATGTTCAGATGCTTTGGGACAGAAACCAAGAATTCGTGCAAAGATTCCATATTCCAAATATGTTCCCCGCAAACTATGTGTACGGCCCGGATGGACAATTAAAAACATATTGGGAAGGTGAAAAAGATATCAACGAAGTAATAGCTGAATTTCACAAATAATGAAAATTGCCATCAATGGGTTCGGTCGGATTGGGCGACATACCCTAAGAAATCTGATCAATAGAAACCTCGAGCAAATTGAGGTACTTGCAATTAACGATCTTGCAGATGCTAAGACATTGGCTCATTTATTTAAATATGACTCTGTCCATGGCCCCTTAAATCGTCAAGTTGATCATGATAAGGATCATCTTTATATTGATGGCAATTCTATACAAATATTTAACAAAAGAAACCCCGAAGAGCTTCCTTGGAAGGAATTAGATATTGATGTTGTCATTGAATCTACGGGATTATTTGTTAAAAGGGACTTAGCAGCTAAACACCTTCATGCTGGTGCTAAACAAGTTATTATTTCTGCTCCTTCTCCGGATAAAGAGGTTCCAACTGTTGTCCTGGGAATAAATGATCAAGACTTCGATTGGAATACGCCAATTTTTTCTAATGCATCCTGTACTACCAATAATGTTGCTCCTTTAATAAAAATATTGGATGAAAACTGGCAGATTGTAGACGGATATATCACAACGGTCCATTCCATGACTGGTGATCAAAATCTACATGATGCACCGCATCGTGATCTAAGAAGGTCCAGAGCTGCCTCTGCTTCAATAATTCCTACTACAACTGGTGCTGCAAAGGCTATAACTAATGTCTTCAAACATTTAGAAGGTAAATTGGGTGGTGCTGGTATTCGTGTGCCTGTTCTTAATGGGTCCTTGACGGATTTTACCTGTAATCTTGCCAAAGAAACCACCGTGGAAGAAATCAATCAAAAATTTAAGGAAGCTTCTGAAAATGAATTAAAGAATGTTCTTTATTATACTGAAGATCCTATTGTTTCTGTTGACATCATTAACAACCCCTACTCTTGTGTGTTTGATTCGGATCTTACCAGTGTGGTTGGGGGTCTAGTAAAAGTGGTCGGTTGGTATGATAATGAATTTGGATATTCAAATAGATTGGTAGATATACTGGAAAGATTAGCCAAAAGATGATCAGGTTTATAAAAGCAGAAGATGCTTTAGCAATAAGAAGCGCTGTATTGCAAAAAGGAAAAGATTTAACACTATGCCTCAATCCTGAAGATTTAAAGCCTGATAGCTTTCATTTGGGCTTATATGACGATGATAACATCTTGCAATGTGTATTAACTGTTCACAAAACAAATCATCCAAAACTTCCGCATGAAGGATATCGGCTACGAGGAATGGCTACCAAACCCGACGCTAGAAGAAAAGGTTATGCAAAGGATTTATTAAAAGCTGCAATTGAACATATTAAAACTCAATTAAAAGGCGATTATTTATGGTGCATTGCAAGAGAAGTCGCTTATCCTTTCTATGAAAATATGGGATTTGAGTATATGTCTGATGAGTTCCTATATAAAGACGCTGGGAATCATAAGGAAATGTTTATCTCTTTTTATTAGGATGAAATACTAAAGCTCGCCAGCTACCCCTATCCCAAACAAGGCAAAATCATATTTCACAGGATCATTAGAATCAAATAATCTTAAATTTTCGGTTAATTCCAAAGCGGTTTTCCAATTCACCTTGTCTAATTGAATTAAACCAAATTTCCTGGCAACTCGCTCCACATGCACATCGCAAGGGCAAATAAGATCCTTAGGTTCAATCTGATTCCAAATCCCAAAATCCACCCCTTTCTCATCCTTTCTAACCATCCAACGCAAAAACATATTCAACCTTTTACATGTAGATTTTTGTAATGGCGAACTCACATGTTTTCTTGTCCTTAATGGAAAATCAGGAAGTGAGAAAAAATAAGATTTAAATGAATTTAATGATGCCTCAATACTGAATTCACTGCCGTTTTCTTGTTGTAAAAATGCATCCTCTAAGCTAACGAAATGCGTATAATGATATTTAAAAAAACTTACAAAATAAAGCAAATCTGTATCATTGAAGGTTCTATGCTTAAACCCCAATAAGCTTTTTAAATCTTGCTCCTCATGATTCATAATATAATCAAATGGACTGGAATCCATTCTTTCAATCAACTCATTACATTTATTGATTATGGTTTTTCGCTGTCCCCAAGCCAATATACTTGCAAAGAATCCCATAATCTCTATATCCTGTTTCAAATTAAATTGATGTGGAATACTGATAGGATCATTTGGAATAAAATCTGGTCGATTAAATTCCTCTACTTTTTGGTCCAGAAAATCCTTTAATGATAAGTCCATTTGTACTAAAATAAGAAATAATTGGATAATAGCCTGTCTAAATAACAATCATCCTATGAGCGAAACCGAAGGCTAAGATTCAGCAAAGAAAAATGATAGAGTGAAATTCCTTTTCACATAAAAAAAGCAACCGAAGTTGCTTTTATATTATTGATTTATTTCTTTCCAAATGAGATCTTTCAGTTGAGTGATATTTTTCCCCGTCACTGAAGAGATAAATAAATATGGAATACCTTTTGGTATTTGTTCTGTCATCTCTCTTTCCAATTGATCATCTAGCATATCTGATTTACTGATGGCTAAAATTTTAGGCTTATCTAATAACTCTGGATTGTAAGAAGTCAATTCACTTAATAAAATATTGTATTCTTCTTCTATAGTACGATCCGTATCAGCGGGAACAAGAAACAACAAAACTGAGTTTCTTTCAATATGACGTAAAAACCGATGCCCTAATCCTTTTCCTTCAGAAGCCCCTTCGATAATTCCAGGAATATCTGCCATAACAAAAGATTTGCTATCTCTATAACTTACAATTCCCAAATTTGGAACAATTGTAGTAAATGGATAATCAGCAATCTCTGGTTTTGCTGCAGAAACTACAGATAGTAATGTAGACTTACCTGCATTTGGAAATCCTACTAATCCCACATCTGCCAATACCTTAAGTTCTAAAATCACCCATTCTTCCTTACCAGGCATTCCTGGCTGAGCAAATCTCGGTGTTTGAACAGTCGAAGATTTAAAATGCCAGTTTCCTAATCCTCCACGTCCTCCTGGAGTTAAAATCTTGGTTTCTCCGTCTTCTGTAATCTCGAAAATTACTTCCCCAGTTTCTGCATTTTTTGCAACTGTACCCAATGGAACCTCAAGAATTTCATCCTTTCCATTCGCACCAGAGCATAATGCACTCGAACCTGGTTGACCAACTTCGGCTATAATATGTTTTCTGAATTTTAAGTGAAGTAAGGTCCAGTGTTGATGCGAACCCTTAAGGATAATATGTCCTCCGCGACCTCCATCACCACCATCTGGGCCTCCCTTTGCCGTGTGTTTATCACGGTGCAAATGTGCAGATCCAGAACCTCCATGCCCTGATCGGCAACATACTTTTACATAATCAACAAAATTTGACCCCTGAGCCATACTATCTCCCTATTCAGATTTTTTTATTAATATTTATCAATAACATTTGAAAGTTCAGTGAAAATCTCTTCGATATCACCAATACCATTCACTTTGCTAAGCTTACCTTGATTTTCATAATAAGGTAATACATGAATTGTCTTTCCAAAATATTCTTCGATACGTTTCTTCAATTTATCAGCAGCATCATCCGCTCGTCCTGATATCTCCTGACGTTTTGCAATGCGTTGAGTAAGTTCTGCTTCATCTACATCCAAAGCAATTACACCGGTTATAGAAGTATTATTCGATTCTAAAAATTTATCTAATGATTCTGCTTGAGCAACCGTACGTGGAAAACCATCGAAAATAAAGCCCTGTGCATCTGGGTTATTCCTCAACTCTTCTTCCAACATGGAAATAGTAATCGAATCTGGAACCAAATTACCATCAGCTATTATCTGACTCACCTCTTTTCCAAGTGGAGTTTGATTCTTGATGTGTCCTCTGAACATATCTCCAGTAGAAATGTGGTGAAGGGAATATTTGTCAATTAATTTTGCCGATTGGGTCCCCTTACCTGCCCCTGGAGGCCCGAATAAAACTAGGTTTAGCATAATGTGTTGTTATTTTTAGATGTAAAAAAAACAAAAGCCTAATCCCGTATAAGAATTAGGCTCTTTCCAAGTGCGCTCAAAGGGAGTCGAACCCCTAACCTTCTGATTCGTAGTCAGATGCTCTATCCAGTTAAGCTATGAGCGCGGCAACCAATACTATACGACTGACGCCATTTCCGTTTTGGTGTTGCAAATATAAGGAAATTATAATCTCAGAAAAATTTTTTTTTCATTTTCCCTTCCTCCGCCGACCCCACCAAATCAAAAATCCTGTGATTGGAAGACTCGTGGAAATCAATCCCACTAAAAAGGTAGAAAATTTCCCAATAGGCCCTAACCATTGTCCCATATGCAATTGCCAAACCCAATTCTCAACCTTATTATGTTTATTTTCCTCAGCACTAACTCGATAGGGATTTCCAGTATACTTGTCAAAATAATACACAGCATTGTTTTCATCTGATTTCAACCCCGCTCTATCTGCTAAATTAAAAGCAAAAACTCCGCTTTTTTGATAATCATATACCCAATACTTGATTACTTTCTTATTTTTATTCTTCTCAAATAATTGATCCATAATCGAAAATGCATCGAGGAATTCTCCTGATTCTTTCGCCTTCGGCAAAGTTTTATGCCAATCTCTTGATGTTGCCCCAAATGTCTTCATGGTCATACTCATCAACGGCTGAAAAAATATTATTAGTCCGGTGCTACCTAGAACTAGGCATATGATTAAGGAGTAAAAACCTAATACATTGTGCAAATCATAATTGAATCTTTTGAACTTTGCTCTCCATTTTATTTTAAAACTGGCTTTCTTTGTCGCCCTCGTCCATCGCTTCGGCCACCATAAAATCAAACCTGTGATTGTACTGATTACAAAAATAATAGTTGATACTATAACAATCCAACCTCCTACCTGACCCATTTTCATATGTGCATGAAAATGGGCCATTAGAAAGAAAAAATGAATAGTCTTATCGTATTTCAGTACTTTCCCTGTATACGGATCCATGTAGATCATGGATAACCTAATATTCTTGGGATCAAAACCATTGATTACTACTGATCTTTTTGGATTATTATAGTAAAGTACATAGGACGGTAAAATCCCTGGTATTTCCTTTTTTTGAATTTCAAAAAGTTCTTCTAGTTTCAACTTTTCTCCTTTTGGCTGAACATATTTTGCACCTCCTGCCATTCCCTCAACAATTTCATCTGAATAAACGATGATCGTTCCACTTAAGCAAACAACAATTACAATAATCCCAGAAACCAAACTAGGCCAAAGATGTAACCAACTAATTATCCTCAAAAGCTTTGATTGCTTCTTTTGCGTAAGTTTCCTTTTACTTACCATAACCTAAAACCTATAAGAAACTGTCCCAAGGATAGTTCTTGTGGGTTGGGCATACAACCAGAAATTTGTGGTCATATAATGTTCATCAGTGAGATTATTACCTTTTAAACTCAATCTGAATTGATCTCTTTCATAGAACAAATTTGCATCCAATAGAAAATATCCAGGCATCTTGAATGTATTAAAATCATCCCCATAGAAATCATCGGAGTAATTTCCGCCTACTCCTATTCCTAAGCCTTTGAAGGCTCCTGATTGAAGACTGTAGCTTGTCCAAAAGTTACCTACATTGAATGGAGTTCCCTGTGGCCTGTTTCCAAAGGTTTTTTCATCTCCTTCGGTAAATTTAGAATCATTGTATCCATATCCCAAAATCAAATGAAATCCTGCAAATGGATTAGCTGTAACATCAAATTCAAAACCTTTACTCCTTCTCTTACCATTCTGCTCCGTTGAGGTTTTACCATTCTCAGCTACAACTGAAAAGGGTACATTTTTAACATCAATATTATAATAAGATGCATTTCCATGCAATTTCTTTCCAAATAATTCATATTTCAATCCAAACTCAAACTGATTTGCTTCTTGTGGCTTAATATTGGCCGCATTGAATTGTACACTTTCAATCATTACATAACCATTATTAAATCCATTTGTGTAATTCCCAAATAATGAAAGCTGATCACTCAACAGTTCATAAACTGCCCCAAATTTTGGAGAAAAGTAAGTCTCCTTGAAGTCAGAAACCAAATTTTCATACCGATCCATCCTCAATGCAGCATTTATATGAAGTCGATTATTTAAACTAAAAACATTAGAAACATAAATACCATAAGTTTGAAACTGTGTAGTAATCTCACTCTCAGCTGCTGAACCAAACATGGTTTCAACTTTTGACATGTTAATGGTTGGAGCTTGTTCAAATCGATTCACCTTATCGTAAAAATTTAACATCTTCCTCGTAGTTAGATATTTATCATTATTATAATCAACTCCAACCAACAGTTTATTTTTCCATTCATCTGCAAAATAGGTTCCGACGAAATTCTGTTGAATGCTTGTTGAAACAAAATGGCTCGGAATCCGCATTATTCTTCTTCCAATAGTATCCTTAGTCAAGGGTACAACAAAAAGATAATCAGATTTATTAATGCTGTTTGCACTGGAAACTACGGTTTGAGAATTCCATGTATTCGAAATCTTATAATCTGCATGTGCCATGATATTCATGACATTCGATTTCATAGTAAGATCATTGGATGAAAAAGACTTCTTGACTTCCCAGTCGAAATCTTTCAAACTGTTAAATCCTTTAGGTAAATATCCAACTGCTATCATATTTCTTTCGCTTTGACTTAATTCAACTTCTAAGTTCATCGTCAAACGATCATTTACTAAAAAAGTAAAGGAAGGAGCTATTATTGCCGTATTATCTAATCCAAAATCTTGGAAAGTCTTCCCTCTTTGTAATGCTGTATTCATTCTGAACAATACGCTCTTACTATTATTGATAGGAGTGTTGAAATCCAAAGTCAATCTACTTAAGTCATAAGCACCATAACTAAAACTAGCCTCCCCAAATGTATATGGCTTAGGCTTCTTACTGACTAAATTGATCATTCCCCCATAGGAAATCTCTGTACTGCTTCCAAATAGCGTACCGGCAGGCCCCTTAATAACTTCAACTGCTTCTATATTGACAAGATCCGCCATCGAGGTAGTACTCGTTCTCAATCCATTTCTTAAGGATCCTGAACCTGTTGAAAATCCGCGCATCCTAGCAATTACGGTCATCCCTCCTGCTCCTAATCCATTGGTCACATTTGCAATCCCTGGAGCTGCCAATAATGCTCCTTTCATATCGGTTACAGATCGCTCCTTTAACAATTCACTAGGTATTATATTATAGGTCTGTGAACTTTCCAAGTTCTTCTGATCCATCTTCCCAACTGTATTTGTCTCTTTCTCAGCAAATTTCTTGCTTGCATTTACAACGATCTCCTCAATCTGTTGATGATCAGACCCAACATAAACAGTATATTGCTTTAAACCTTGATATGAAAGCTTTTCTTCATACAATTGACCTTGATAGGTGATTCGTAAAGTATATGGCTTGAATTCTACCAAATCCAATTCAATTCGACCATTTTCATCACTGATCTTTTCTTGATTCGTCTCAAGAACTCTCACCCTTGCTGATCGAACTGGATTGTAAGTTAAATCTAATAGTCGTACAGCTGTTTTATTTTCTTGTCCCATTAACAATTGAACTGTACAGCTTAAAATAATAATGAATATGTATATTTTTCTCATTTGTATTTAGATTAATTCTAATTAAATGCAAAAATATTTCTATTTTCATCCTGTTTTCTACGAAAAATGGAATTTAAATACTACGATTTTTGTCTAGACTCAGATTTTAATGAAGCCACTAAAAGAACGATTTAATCTTAAATTTTTAAGAAATTACCAAAAGTTACTTTTTCAAGAAAACAACTTTAAAGAATGCTTTTTCAAAGTTAATTTTTACAATATCCCTATTCAGGAGCGTTTTATTATTGATGATTCCTTTATTATTATTTCTTCATCTGCTGAAATTAATGCGCGTACTACTGTCCCTGTATTATTGAACGACGGAGTTTTTAAAGCTCAGTTTGAATTGGAAGGCTACTCCTTTTACGAAGATGAAAACTCATTTATTGAAATTAAAGAAAACACTTTCAATCTTTTCTTTCTACCTAGAGTAAACGGAAAACTACATTATAAAAAGAATAGAAGATGTGTAGATATTATGTTCGATAAAGAATGGTTTGAAACCACCCTTATCAAGCGAATTCCAGAATATCAACAAGTTGTTGAAGCGCTTAAAAACAACGAACCAATAAAGCTTTTCGAAAAAGCAATTCCTATTCACGCTAATATAAAACAAGTCTTAAATAGCATGTTAAATTGTAAACTGCCTTTCAATCTGAAACCTGCCTTTTATAAGATTAAAATCGAGGAGTTACTCTTACTCATGATTTCATATGATGAAAAATTCCATAGTAAAGAGCCTGAGATCACCAATTTATCAATAGATGAAATGGTGATGAATGTAAAGGATTGGGTTAATAAAAAAGAAATTGGAAATA
>Ga0233377_1000940_pt1 | contig 11783 bp, 8 predicted proteins | sample ElkDunMinimDraft_6_FD_191540 | JGI IMG/M metagenome (GOLD analysis project Ga0233377, IMG submission 191540) | Fecal eukaryotic communites from dung pellets of Tule Elk in California, USA - Elk Dung E36 | ecosystem: Host-associated > Mammals > Digestive system > Large intestine > Fecal | place...
TGAACTTGTTGACGATGTTGTTCAGGAACGGGATGTTCTGTGTCGACATCGTGTGCCGGCCCGGAGGCAGCACGCCGACGACCCTTCCGTCCTTGAAGAAGACCGCGCACTCGTCGCTGTCGACCGTGAGCTGCGACCAGAAGGGGAAGTTCTGATCCGGATGCTTGAAGACGATGAGGTGCTTGAAGTGGTCCGGACGCGCGATCATCATCTCGCGCACGCCGTTCTTCACGAAGTCAATCACGCCCATCGTCGACTCTCCTCTTTCACGTCTTCCGCGTCTCCGCGTCTTCGCGTCGTTCGTCTTGCGCCGCCGTGCGCGCAAGCCATGGAAACACCTGCAAGGGCGAACGTAAATCCACGATCGCACGTCCGCCAGATGGCGCACGGACGGCTCGCTCGATGTCATCCGTTCGGGTGGCGTCAGGTGGCGCGTGGTAGCGAGCGCTCGGTTCAGGGAGACGGCCTGGCGTGGGTCCACACATGCACGTAAGCTCCGTGCTGTTGTGAGCGTTCCCCCCATCGATCCGTCGACACTTCCCGGCCCGGCACAAAAGATCCTCGATCCGTCAGGACCGCCGCCGCTGAAGGCGATGGCCGCCAAGGGCCTCGTGCCTGGCCTCCCGCCCGCGGCGATCCTCGCGGTCGTCGTCGTGCTGTCGCAAGGCGGCGACGCGAACGCCGAGACGGCGAAAAAGACGCTCGAGAAGCTCCCCCCTCCGCTCGTCAACGGCGCGCTCTCGGCCCAGGATCTCCATCCTGCCGTCCTCGACGTGCTCGGGCCGATGTACGCGGCGGACGCGGCGATCTCGGAGCGGGTGCTCCAGCATCCGGCGATCGCCGCGGAGACCGTCGCCGTGATGGCGACGACCGCCACCGAGGGCGTCTGCGAGCTCATCGCGACCAACGAGGAGCGGCTCCTCGCGCACCCCACGATCATCGAGAAGCTCTACCTCAACAAGAACTGCCGGATGTCGACGGCGGACCGCCTCCTCGAGCTCGCGGTTCGCAACGACATCGAGCTTGCGATCCCGGCCTTCGCCCAGGCAAAGCAAGCGATCCAGGGCGAGCTCATCCCCGAGCCGACCCCGGAGCGCGCGTTCGACGACGACCAGTTCGACGATGTCGCGGCGAAGGCACGAGAGCTCCAGCTCACGGATGGGGAGGACACCCACGAGCTCAATCCGGAGACAGGCCAGGAGGAGGTCGTCGCGAAGGCGCGGCCGCTCCACGCCATCTGGGCAGAGCTTCGGCCGGCGGCGAAGATCCGGTTCCTGAGCGTCGCGACGCTCAAGCAGTACGACTCACGTGGCAGGGAGATCGGCGAGGAGCGCTACGACGTGAAGGCGCTCCGGATGCTCGGCGTGCGCGACGCGAACCCGCTCGTCGCCGTGGCCGCGCTCAACACGCCCGGCATCAGCGACGCCGAGATCGTCCGCATCGCTGGCCTTCGCAACGTCGCCGAGGACGTGCTGCGGGAGATCGCGATCAACAAGGAGTGGACCCGCCACTACATGGTGAAGTTCAACCTCGTCGCGAACCCGCGCACGCCGTTCGGACACGCGTCGAAGTTCGTCCTCCACCTGCGGGAGAGCGACATCAAGACGCTCGCGAAGAGCAAGGAAGTCAGCGGCGCGATCCAGACCGCCGCCAAGCAGCAGCTGGCCCGCAAGGGCAAGTAGGCGGCGCGAGGCTGCTCTCGCCGATCGGCCTACCGGCCGATGCCCCAGATCTCGCCGGTCGCCCATGTGGCATCCAGCAGCGACAGCACGACGTGCACGACCTCCTCGGGGGTGCCGAAGCGACCGAGCTGCGAGCGCGTCGCGAGCCGGTGCTGGCGCAGCGGATCGGCGTCGGCTTCGGGGTCGGCGACGATGCCGAGCTCCACGATGTTGACCCGCACGTCGGGCGCGAGCTCCACGGCCAGCGCACGCAGGCCCGTCTTCACCGCGCCCTTCGCCGTGAGATAGGCGACGTGGTGCTCGTACGGTCGAGTCGTCCCGGCATCGCCGAGCGCGACGACCGCGCCCTTGGCCTTCGCGAGATCGCCCGCGAGGGCATGGACGAGCAGCAGCGGTGCGATGCAGTGGACGGTGAGCGTCCGCTCCAGGTCCTCGCGACGGAGCTCGTCGAAGGGTGTACGCGGGAACGGGCCACACGCGAGCACGATGTCGTCGACGCTGCCGCGCCCGTCGGTGGGCGGCACGGCGGCGCGGAGCCCCTCGACGATCTGCGCGACCGCATCGCGGTGGGTCAGGTCAGCGCACACCTGGTGGGCCCTGCCACGGCCGCGATCGAGCGACGCTGCCTGCTGTTCGAGCTTGTTGGGGTCGCGCGCCGTCAGGACCACCTCGTCGCCGCGGTCCGCGAGCGCCTCCGAGATCGCCACGCCGAGGCGCCCCGTCGCTCCGACGACGAGCACCCTGCGACTCTGCCGTGACGGATCCTTCGTGCCAGCGGGCGGCCGACGTTCCCGGGTCATGGTCCCCGTATACCTCACTTCCGGACTGGCCGGCCGTTCGCCGAACGCCGGCCCCCTGGATCCCCGGAGCCCCGCCCGAAGATCGATCCCGGCGCGACGCCACGGCCACGGGCACACGGGCACACGGGCACCCACGAGAAGATCGCGCCTCCAGGAGAGGGCGCCTCGAGGAGAGGGCGCCTCGAGGAGACGAGGAGACGGCGCCTCGAGGAGACTGAGGAGAGGACGCGCAGCGGCGCGCCGAGAGGAGACGGGGAGACGAGGAGAGGGACGGGACGGTCGTTCGAGCGAGAGAGCGGTGTCCCCCGGCCCGATTCGAGTGTAGAAAGGGGGCAATGAGCGAGAAGGGCGGCGGGAGCCCGCCAGAGTCACCGCACCTGTCGCATGCGGAGATCACGCAGCTCTGGGCGAAGTTCCGAGCCGGTGAGGTCATCCGCTGCCCACGCGACACCTCTGGGATGGCGCTCGCCGTCGACGGTGCGGCGAAAGCCTACCGTCTCGTGTGCACCCAGTGTGGTCTCGCTTCCCCGTGGTTCGGGACGACCCCGACGGGGCTCGTGTTCCGGAGCCCGCCAGCGACTCTGAACCCGAACGGCAACCCGCACGACGAGTAGCGGGCGCGCGGAGCGCGTCGCGCCTTTCGTGAGCCACGCTCGCGAAGGGCGGAGCGCGTAGCGCCTCTCGTCAGCCACGGCGATGCACGGGCGGCGCGGCTCGTGAGCCACGCTCGCGAAGGGCGGAGCGCGTAGCGCCTCTCGTCAGCCACGCTCGCGAAGGGCGATGCACGGGCGGCGCGGCTCGCGCGCGGCTCCGCCTCGCCACGAAGTCTCGGACGCGACGGAAGTCCGGATGACTCTCTTGGGCCCGATGGGCCCGATGGGCCCGACGAGCCGAGCCTGCGCGGTGGGCGCGACGCCGGGCTCGACGGAACCGTCGACCTCCAGGAAGACGTCTCGTCCGGGCCGAGGTCGTCCGTGACATCCCCCGCGACATCCCCTCGCCGGCTCGCTCCGGGGACGCACAATGCAGGTGGGGCCGCCATCACCGCGACCGTCGACGGTTGGCCTCGCGCCGCTCGTCCGCATCCGCGACGGTCGGAGGTTCGTCCCCGCACGGCTCTTCCCGGAGGCCAAGCACCTCGTGTCACCCGACGCCGGCCCCCTCGTCGGCCCTGCAGCGTTCTCCCACGACGACGACGACGATGACGAGATCCCCCCCATCTCCGCTTCACGCGACCGAAGAAACCCCATGCTCCCCGCGCCTCGGTTCTACGACCGCTCGAAGGTCTCATCCGTCTACGTCGAGCGGGCGTCTCTCGTCGCCGAGGTCGCGGATGAGTACCGGAGGAAGCACGCGGTCCCGCCCTCGTCTCGGGACGAGGTCCGGGTCGCGGCCTTCGGCATCGACGCACAGATCGGCTTCTGCACCCCGGGCGTGAGCCTCTTCGTCCCTGGCGCCGTGGAGGACGCGCAGCGGACGCTCGACTGGCTCTACCGCAACCTGGACCAGATCACGCAGCTCCACTTCTCGCTCGACACCCATCGCATCTTCCAGGTCTCCCACCCGGCGTGGTGGGTCGACGACGACGGAAAACACCCGCCGCCGTTCATGCCGATCACGAAGAAGGACGTCGAGTGCGGCCGGTGGAGGCCGGTGATGCAGCCGGCCGAGTCTCTCGAATACGTGGAGAAGCTCGAGGCAACGGGCAAGTACGTCCTGACGATCTGGCCGTACCACACGCTGCTCGGAGGCGTGAGCCACGCGCTCGTACCGGCGTTGATGGAGGCATCGATGTTCCACTCGCTCTTGCGCTCCTCGCAGGCGCACTTCGAGACGAAGGGCAGCCACGCGGTGACGGAGAACTACTCGGTGCTCTCGCCCGAGGTCCGTGAGCTCGCCGGGCACAGCGTGGGGACGTTCAACGCCGCCTTCTTCGAGATGCTGATGGCGTTCGATCGCGTCTACGTCTTCGGCCAGGCGAAGTCACACTGCGTGCTGTCCACCCTGCGTGACCTGCAGGAGCACATCGCGCAGGTGGATCCGAAGCTGATGAGGAAGGTCTACGTCCTCGAGGACGCAACGAGCCCCGTGCCCGCGCCGGCGCTCGACCCGCTCCCGCCCAGGCTCGACTTCCCGCGCATCGCCGAACAGGCCTTCGCCGAGCTGCGCGGCGCCGGGATGAACCTCGTGAAGACGAGCGACCCGATCGCGCTCTGAACGCGCCGGCGCCGGCGATCCGCGCCAGCCAGCGCCTCGTCGGCCGGGCACCAACACGTTTTTTTTCGCGCCGTAGCGCGGGCGGCTTTTCGCTATCGTGCTCTCGACGTCGGTCCCATGACGCCCCATGGACGGCCGGCGCTGCGACGGATGACGAGGCCCCCCAATCGCAAGAGCGAGACCGCCGAACGAGGGACGGACACCGCGGACGAGGTGCGCTTCCTCGAGGCGTACCGTCCCGGCGCCTTCCCGAGACCGTCGGTCACCGTCGACCTCGCGGTCTTCACCGTCGTCGACAAGCTGCTCCACGTGCTGTTCGTGCGGCGCAACGAGCATCCCTTCAAGGGCTCCTGGGCGCTGCCTGGCGGCTTCGTGCGGGTGAGCGACGACCGCAACGACCAGGGCGAGGACCTCGACGCAGCCGCCCATCGTGAGCTCCTGGAGGAGACCGGTCTCTCGCACACGGCGTCGGCGGGGATCTTCCTCGAGCAGGTCAGGACGTTCGGCCGCCCGGGACGCGACCCGCGCATGCGCGTGATCAGCGTCGCCTACTACGCGCTCGTCCGTCCGACGCTCGTCCCGCACATCCGGGCCGGGGGTGACGTCTCGCACGCCAGATGGTTCGACGTCGCCGACCTCGTTGCATCGAGGAAAGCGCGCGTCGAGCTCGCATTCGATCACGCAGCCATCCTCGATGCTGCCCTCGCACGCATGCGCGCGGATCTCGATCGGACGGCCATCGCGTTCGAGCTCGTGGCGGAGACGTTCACCATCCAGGAGCTTCGCGCCGTCCACGAGGCGATCCGCGGGGAGCCGCTCGACCCCGGAAACTTCCGGAAGAAGTTCCTCCGGCTCGTCGAGGACGGCGTGATCGAGCCAGCACGCGGGAAGCGCGCGACGGCCTCGAAGCCCGCAAGCGTGTACCGCTTCGTGCGCCAAGCTTCGTGACAAATCGCGGGCGCCCCCTTGCGCAGATCGATCGGCGGCACGATGCTCTCCGCGCGCTCGTTTGACGAGCAGTGAGCGCTCTGTCATGGTGAACGCGTGATGACGTCGATGAGCAACCTCGACCGCTGGGACGCGACGATTCACATCGTCGTCGTCGACCAGTGCCTCCCGTGCGGCTTCGCTCCGCGCGCGAAGGGCGTCGGGGTCGACTAGATCGCGTCACCGCCGTGGAACCACGGAGCCCGCCAACGGTGACGCAGAGAGCGTCATCGAAGGCAGCGGAGGGCTCCGAGGGAGATCACGGTCGTGTCATCGTCGAGCGCGGAGAGTCTTGAAGAGTCCGACGAAAGTCGGTTGAAACGTAAGGTCGCCCACGGCGCGCGCAGCAGCGCGCAGGTGTCGACGACTGCCTCCGTCACGCAGGGACGGAGCGTCGACGACCCCGCCGAGGGGCGACCACGCAGCGGAGTCTGGTTCTCGTTCCACAATCGCATCACGCGCGAGCTCTTCCAGCTCGCGTGGCCGATCGCCGCGGCGATGCTTGGCGAGACGGCGATCGGCCTCGTCGACACCAAGCTCGTGGGCGGCCTCGGCGCAGCGGCGCTCGGAGGCGTCGGCCTTGCGACCACGATGATGTTCCTCGCGTACGCGCTCTCGTTCGGAGCGATGCGCGGCGTGAAGGTCCGCGTCGCGCATGCGATCGGCGAAGGGCGTCCGCACGACGCGTTCGCCTACGCGCGAGCGGGCGTCGTGATGGGCGGCGCATTCGGCGTGGTCGTCATGCTCGTCTTCCGCGACGCGGGGCCCGTGCTCCTGAGGCTCGGCGCGGATCCCGACATCATCCCGTACGCGCGCGAGTTCCTCGCGGCGGTCACGCTCGGAGCTCCGGCCACGTGCGCGCTGGCGGCGCTGATCCAGCACCGGCAGGCGACCGGAGACCCGCGCACGCCGATGGTCGTCGGCATCGCGGGGAACGCGTTCAACGCGCTGTTCGCGTGGGGGCTCATCTACGGCCACTTCGGGCTCCCGACCCTGGGCGTGCGCGGCGCCGGCTACGCCACCGCGACGACGGAGACCCTCGAGCTCGCCATCATGCTGGCGCTCTTGCTCCGGGACGAGCGAAGAGCCGCCGACGGCGGGGCGTTCGCGAGCGGCCGCCTCCCCTTCTCGCGGGCGGTGCGTGCCATCAGTGAGCTCGGACTCCCGACCGGGATCCAGTTCGCGGCGGAGACGCTCGCGTTCACGGCGTTCACCGTCGTGCTCGGATCGATCGGCAAGGAGGAGATCGCGGCGCACCAGATCGCGCTCAACGTCATCCGCGTCTCGTTTCTCCCAGGGATCGCGGTGTCGGAGGCCGCAAGCGTGCTCGTCGGTCGTGCGCTCGGAAGGCGCCGTCTGCACGAGGCGGACGCGGCGGTCCGGAGCGGGCTCGGCCTCGCGGTCGGCTTCATGGCTGCGTGTGGCCTCGCCTTCGCGGTCTTCGGCGGCGCGCTCGGTCGCTTCTTCTCCTCCGACCCGGTCGTCGTGAAGAACGCGCAGACGCTCCTGTTCGTCGCCGCGGTGTTTCAGGTGCTCGACGCCGTGAACATCGTGCTCCGCGGAGCGCTCCGCGGCGCGAAGGACGTCCGCGTCGTGATGGTCATCGGTGTCCTCGTCGTCTGGTCGTGCGTCCCCACGGCCGCATTCTTCCTCGGGAAGCTCTGCGGGATGGGCGCCCTCGGCGGGTGGCTCGGCTTCGTGGCGGAGACGACGATCGGCGCGATCGTGTTCTGGCTTCGCTGGAAGCGCGGCGGCTGGCGGAAGGACTACGCCTGACGCGCCTGGCGACGAGGCTCTCAGATAGGTGAAGCCCACCGGTCGGGGAACCGGTGGGCTTCGCGGAGCTCGGCTCGGCGGAGGGATTGAGGGGGAGGAGGAGGACGGGGCCCCCTCCGCGCGGGCCAAACTCGTAAGTGCGGGGTCTGCCCTCGAGAGGGCGAGCGAGGTGACGAGGCGGATCAGGCGGCGTTGCGACGGCGGCGGAAGAGGACGACCGCGCCGAGACCCGCGATGCCGAGGCCCGCCCACCCCGGAACCGGAGACGAGCTTCCTGCCGTCGTGCAGCCGCAGCCGCTGTCGGCGGCAGGGCCCCTCGGCAGGCTGTCATCGTCGTCCTCGTCCTGACCGACGTCCGCGCCGTTCGCGCCGACCTTGAACATCTGCTCCGGCGAGTCCGCGTCGTTCGAGGCGACGGTGATCTCGGCCTGATCCGCGGCGGCACTGTCGGGCGAGAACTTCACGGTGAGCTCGTACTTGCTCTTGGCGGGGACGGTGATCGTCTCGCTCGGCACGGAGAACGCCGCGTTCGAGCTCTTGAACGACATGACGGCGTCCTTCTCGCCCGAGTTCTCGATCTCGACAGACTTCGTCGCCTTGCCGCCGACCTTCACCATGCCGAGATCGACGCCGCGCTTCGGCACGTGGACGTTCGGCATCGGGATGTGGACGAGCGCGGTCTGGAAGTTCACCTTCGTCGCCGGCGTCGTGTAGTCCTTGCTGAAGACATCGAGGCCGAGATCCGTGTCGATGTTGAGATCGCTGCCGATCGTGTCGATGTGGACGAACGGGTGGATGCTGATCGACCCCTTCACGGTCATCTCGCCCTCCACCGAGGTCATGAGCTCCATGAAGTCGCCGTCGACCGCGTCGATGGAGAGCTCCGAGGTGTTGTCCTTGATCTCGCCATCCGTGCCCGAGAGAAAGATCTTCGTCGTCTTGTAAGAGAACGTCGGCTTCGTCGTCGCGCGGATCCCGAAGTGGCCCGTCACGTTGTCCGAGACGAGGTCGGGGAGCACGTTCATGTTCATCGAGAAGAGCGTCGCATTCGCCACGTCCGGCGAGTTCAGCTTCGTCTCGACAGGGGCGAAGCCCCAGGGCGCGAACTGCGACTGCGCCTTCGAATCGTAGTTGAAGCGCGCACCGGGGATCTTGTTCACGAGATCGGTCGCGTTGTACGTGAACGTCGCGTTGATGCCGCCCGCGGCGACCTTGAAGTCGATCGTCGGCGCGAGCGTGTGACGGACGGTGACGAGGCCGTCGGTGCGATCGCCACCGACCGCCTTCAGGACGATCTTCTTGTCCGCGCCCCAGCTCGCCTGGACGAGCGCGCCCTTCGGCATGTCGACGGTGAAGAGCGGACCACCGTTGGCGACGGGCTCGATCTTGATGCCCACGTTGACCTGCGCGAACGACGGTCCCTTGAACCCCGTCTCGATGCTCGTGGGCAGCCCATTCGTGTGCTCGTACTTGAGCGGCGCGGCGCCGACCGACGTGTTCGGGTCGCCGGAGCCGGTCTCGACGTCACCCGCGTGCGCCGGAGCAGCAGCGAACGTGACGCCCGAGAGCGCGGCCATCGTCATTGCAAACCGAACCGCGGTGCGAAGCGTGTGAGCGCGCATGGTCGTTGATCCCTTCCCGTCCTCTCCGCGGCGCCGTCCTGGCGCCCGGTCCCGTGAGTCATCCACCTCGGCTCCAGTCCCCGGGCCCCGCGGTGGCAAACTGCCATACAGCACTCACCATGCCGTAGATGTAAGACATGTCGCTGGCTGTCAGCCTCGAGGGAATTCATGAACTTGAGCGCGGACCGGAGGACACTTCCAGGGCGACTGGAATCCTCCTGTGGGTTGCAGGATCCAGGGCTGGTCCGTATCGATCCCACCTCGTGGCGGGTGACCCGTCGTCGTCCGCGCTACCTTCTTCCGCCATGTGTGGACGCGCGACGCTGTCGAGCCCTGCCGAAGAGGTCGCGCGTCTGTTCGACGTCGACCCGATCGACATCGGGCCGGCCCGCTTCAACATCGCGCCCACCCAGCCGATCCTCACGGTGCGCGCACGCCGCGAGCCCGCCCATGATCAGCCCGATGAAGCGCGGGGCACCGGCGACCATGATCCGGCGCCCGGCACCGGCGTTGCCCGGGAGCTCGCCATTGTCCGGTGGGGCCTCATCCCGTGGTGGGCGAAGCCGGAGGAGGCGAAGAAGATCGCGAGCAAGTGCATCCAGGCTCGCGTCGAGACCGCCCCCCGGTCGCCGGCCTTTCGAGACGCGTTCAAGCGGCACCGCTGCCTCGTCGTCGTCGATGGCTTCTACGAGTGGAAGACGCTCCCCGACGGGCGCCGCGTTCCCCATCACATCCGGAGGAGCCAGCGCGAGCCCTTCGCCATCGGCGCCGTCTGGGACTCCTGGCGGCCGCCGCTCGCGAAGGGCACGCCTCCCGACGCGCCGAAGCCGGAGCGCATCGAGAGCTGCGCCGTGCTGACGACGCGCGCCGCGGGGCGCATCAAGCCCCTGCATGATCGGATGCCGCTCCTGCTCTCACGAGACGAATGGGCCGTGTGGCTCGGGGGCTCTGCGGACGAGGCCGTTCGGCTGCTCGAGCAGAACGAGGCCGACCTCGAGGCTCGCGCCCGCGACCTCATCGCGGTGCCGGTCTCGACCTGGGTCAACAACGTGCGCCACGAGGATCCCCGCTGCATCGAGCCACTGTCGGAGGCTGCCGACGCCGACGAAGCAGCAGAGGACCCGCAGATCGGCTTCGGTTTCGCGCGCGCGAGGCGATAGCATCGGGTCGTGGCCTCGGCGGCTCGCAAGAAGAGGACGTGCCCGCGGTGCGACAGCACCTTCGAGGCCTCCGCCGTCTTCTGCCCGAACGACGGCACCGCCCTCGAGCCTCGCGCCGAGCCCTCGCCCGACTCCGACCCGTACATCGGGACCGTCATACACGGAGACATCGAGATCAGGAGCGTCGCCGGCGCTGGCGCGATGGGACGCGTCTATCGCGCGCACCAGCGTGGAGTCGACCGCGACGTCGCGGTGAAGATCCTCCACCGCGAGCTCTCCGGGAACCTCCCGCTCGTCCAGCGCTTCCATCGCGAGGCGAAGATCGCGAGCAAGCTGCAGCACCCGCACGTCGTCGAGGTCTACTCTGCCGGTCAGCTGCCCGACGGCGCGCTCTACATCGCGATGGAGTACCTCGACGGCATGTCGCTGGCTGCGGCGACCACCGCTGCGGGCGGCGTGCTCTCGCTCGAGCGGGCGCTTCCGATCGTCCTGCAGATCTGCGATGCCGTCGGCGAGGGGCACTCGCGCGGCATCATCCATCGCGACCTCAAGCCCGAGAACGTGATGCTCATCCGGCGGGCGGACACGAGCGACTGGGTCAAGGTCCTCGACTTCGGCATCGCCAAGGTGAGCCTGGGCGAACAATCGATGGAGACCGCGGCTGGGCTCATCTTCGGGACCGCGCGGTACATCTCGCCCGAAGGAGCGCAGGGGGCGACGGTCGCTCCGCCCGGCGACGTGTATTCGATCTCCGTCATGCTCTACCAGCTGCTCGCAGGACGGACGCCGTTCGACGCAGAGCAGCCCGTCGGGCTCCTCATCAAGCACATCCACGACATGCCGCCGCCGCTCCGCTCGTGGCCTGCCGCCGCCAGCATCCCCGAGCCGATCGCCCGCGTGATCATGGAGAACCTCGCGAAGGAGCCGTCGCGTCGCGCATCGAGCGCGCGTGCCCTCGGGAACGCCATCGCGAGCGCGGCGAAGGAGGCGAACGTCTCCTTCTCGGACGTCGGCGTCGTCGCGCGGATGAGCATGCTCGAGATCCCCGCGACGAAGCGAGCGGGTGCCGTCGAGCGGACCCTCGATGACGCGGCAGCACAGCCGCCGCCCGTCGGGATCCTGCCCCCGACGGCGGTCACGCCCGTCATCGCCCAGCGCGCCGACGCGCTAGCGGATACGACCGCCGACGTGGCTCCGCCGCGCGCGATCTCGGCACGCCCGCCTCCGCCGGTCGCGTCGGAGGCGGCTTCGCGTCCGCCGAAGAAGAACAGCGCGACGTTCGTGATCCTGCTCGCCTTCATGCTCGGCGTCGCGCTCACGGCGCTCGTGATGCAGCATCTGAGCAACCGCGGCGACTCCGAGCGCACAGCCCTCATCACGCGCACGCGACACGCGCTGGCAAGGGGGCAGTACATCGAGCCGCCGGGCGACAACGTGCGCGACCTCGTGAAGATCGGACTGTCGAAGTGGCCCGACGACGCGGAGCTCACCAAGATCCAATCGGACGCGGCTCACGAGGTCGTGACGCGAGCGATGGCG
>Ga0233377_1000941_pt1 | contig 11781 bp, 7 predicted proteins | sample ElkDunMinimDraft_6_FD_191540 | JGI IMG/M metagenome (GOLD analysis project Ga0233377, IMG submission 191540) | Fecal eukaryotic communites from dung pellets of Tule Elk in California, USA - Elk Dung E36 | ecosystem: Host-associated > Mammals > Digestive system > Large intestine > Fecal | place...
TCTCGAAGGTCCTGTGAAAGCGTTCGTGCCATCCATGCTGGCCTCCTGCCACCAGCAGACAGCGTGAATCACATCAGCACTGGAAAGGGAATCCCCACCGATTCAGTTCGTGTGGAAACCGCTCTAAACAGCAATCCGCGCGTTGAGTTTGCCGCGATCGCTCACTGAACTTCATGGTCGGCGTGTTCTTTCAGGATGGCTCGATCAAGCACGATTTCGATCTTCCGGCGTCGAACGCGGCGCCTGCGTCTGGATCGTCCCCCGGATCCGCCCCAAGTCGTTCAGCCCCGCCGGTCTGCTCCGCTTGCGCGGCCGAATGGATGGCCAGGGCGCAGGCAGACGCCCGTGCAAGTTGGCGCGTGACCGCTTTCATCCGTAAGTTCCCAGCGCACTTGGCTTCAACCCATTAATCAGCCAACTGTGTACCGTTAACTACCGATGCAGGCGCGACCCTGCCCGGCAAGGCCCTATCGGCGGCAATCCAGGACCACTCCCACCTCCGCGGCATATTGCTGCCACTCCCGGATCAGAACGGCTGTCCGGGCGGGCTCCGTGGCGGCAAGATCCTGCGCCTCCCCGGGGTCCCGGGCGATGTTGAACAGTCGCCACTGTGCGTCGCCGTTGTCGAGCAACTTCCAGTCACCACGGCGTATCGAACGGCCGCAGTGGAGTTCCGCACTCACCGTGCGGTCTGGCAATATCGTCTCCGCCTCGCGCCTAAGTTGCGGCCCCCAACTCAGGCCGCGGATCGGCTTGACCGGGCGACCATTGAAGTACCCGTTCGGCTTCGCGACCCCGGCGAGGTCGAGAAAAGTCGGCACGATGTCCATGACGCTGGCCGGGGTCCGGACCACCCCCGGCCGGATAGCGGGTCCGGCGAGAACCGAGACGACCCTCGTGCCGCCTTCCGTCTGACTGCCCTTGAAGCCCCGTGAAGGCGCGCTGATGGCCTCTGCCCAACCTGGCCCCAGACCCTCGTAAGATGTGGCCGTACCGAGGTTGCCGAGGCTGTTGTCGGCCGCATCGTAGCGGGTTCGAACGCCGCTACCCACCATTTGCGACTGGAGGAGCATGCCATCCGCCCCGTTGTCCGACAGGAACAGGATGACCGTATTGTCGAGTTCGCTCGTAGCGCGCAGCGCCTCCACCACCCGGCCGACGTTCTGGTCCATGCGATCGACCATCGCGGCATAGACCTCCATGCGCGCCGACGACAGCGCCTGCTCGGCCGGAGCGAGCGTGCGCCACGCCGGTGCCTTGTCCAGGCCATGAGGCACCGCCGTCACGGCGACGAGCCCCAGTTCCACCTGCCGCTTCATCCGCTTGCGGAGCAAGTCCTCGTAGCCGGCGGCATAGCGGCCGCGATATTTCGCGATCATCTCGCGCGGCGCCTGCAGGGGAAAGTGGGGAGCGGTGAAGGCCAGATAGGCGAAGAACGGCCGCGCGCCTCTGGGGCCGCTGCGACTGGCCTTGATCTGCTCGATCAGTTTGCTGGCGAAATAGTCGGACGAATAGAAGTTGGCCGGCAATTCGCGGAGCGGCTTACCGTCCTCGCGATAGGTGAAGCCCCTGCGCGGATCGGGCGAGACCTGGAGGCCGAAGTGATTGTGAGAGGCCTGGAGCAACGCGAAGCTGCTCTGGAAGCCGCGCTGCGAAGGATCCTGCTCCGGCGCGAGGCCAAGATGCCATTTCCCGGACAACAGGGTGCGATAGCCCGCCGCACCGAGCAGTTCGGCAAGCGTCGCGACATCCGAGCGAAGATACCCTTCGTAGCCCGGCTGCCCCCGCTGGGCCGGCGCGGAGTTTTCCGCCATGGCGCCAAGACCCGCCTCATGATTGTCGAGGCCCGACAACAACATCGCCCGCGTCGGGGAGCATGTCGGCGCCGTGTGAAATTCCGTCAGCCGCAGCCCCTTCGCGGCCAAGGCATCGAGGTTCGGGGTATCGATCTCGCCCCCGAACGAACCGATGTCCGAATAGCCAAGATCGTCGGCCACGATGATCAGGAAATTTGGTTGTGCCGCTGTTGCTGCTGCGGGCCGCGCCTCGGCGGGGGAAGGCATAACCGTCGCCAGCAAGCCAAGCAGCGATAGCCGCGCGATCAGCTTGCGCGGGGTTCGTGCGGCCCGAGCAAGGATCGGCCCGATCGAGCAGAAGCTCATTTCGCCGCGATAGCGGTTCGTCATGACCTGGCGCATCCTTTCGCATCAACGCCCGCCCGGGCGCCCTTTTCGCCGCACGCGGGTCCGCTCAGAAGAGATAGCGCCGCAGGATGGCCTGGAACCGCTGCCGCATCTGCTCGGTGCGCTCCTCCGGGCTCGACCGGGGGCTGTGCACGGGCATGTGGCCGGCGAGATCGGCGTGCTTGACCACTTGCGTGCGGAACCGGGTAATGTGGTCGGTTCCCTGATTGCGGTTGGTCAGGACCCCCTGCTCGAACCCCGACGTGTCGATCCAGTTGTGAAAGCCCGGATCGCTATGGGCCATGACCATGCGGATCTTGCCGTCATCGTCGGCCTTGGTTCGCGAGGGGGTGTAGCTGATCGGGCGGTAGAGATAGTCCATGCTGTTCAGGAAGACGCTCTTGTTGGTCAGCATCCAGAACAGGTCGTTGCGATCCCATTCGATGATCATCGCCTCGTCCGGGGCCAGCCGCCAGCACATCGCGTAGATGGATCGGCCGCGCAGGCGGTTCTTCGCTTCGTTGTAGACCGGATCGCCGAAATCGCGGCGCTCGATCGGAAACTGGTTCAGCCTGTTCGGGTCGATGTCTTCGGCGAATTCATAGGCCCAGTCGGGATTGTCCTGCATCGTCGTGGCCAGGAATTGCCCGGCCCAGTCGATGGCGGCCACCATCTCGGCGGGCGTGGGCGTCGGGCGCGGTTCGGTCATGCCGATGCGCTCGATACGGATCTGCGCGGGAACTTCCGACCAGTCGTCGAAGCCGTTGCGGATGAATAGCTTTCGGGTCTGCGGCGTCGTCGGCAGCCAGTTCGGACCGCGCTTCGGCCCGCCGATGTAGACTTCGAAGCGGCCGTCCCAGCCGACCTCCATGTCGTGTCCGAACAGGTTGGTCTCGGGCGTGTCGCCGAACGGCTCGCTCAGATTGCGCCAGCCCGGCCGGTTAGGATTGGTCTCCGGGCGATGCCCCTGGACGGCGATGTTGAAGAAGCGCGAGGAACCGCGATTGCCGCTGATACGATACACGCTCTCGCCGTCGATCCAGGCCTGCTGGTAGGTATAGTCGGCGTTGTCGCCGCCCAGCTTGCAGAACGGCGTACAGAAGGCGTGGATCACCGGATACTTGGTGTTCTTGGTCTCGAGCGCGAGATCGAACGCCTGCCCCAGGTTCTGAGTCAGGAAGCGAAAGCCATCGGCCCGATGCAGCGGCAGCGCCGGGTTGGTGTCCTTGAACACCGCATCCCCCGCCGCTTCCAGCCGCTGGCAGAACTGCTTCCAGGCGGCCCGCAACCCGGCGTCGTCCGCGCAATCCCCGAAACTCATGTCCTCTCTCCCATCCCGGGATCATCGTCGCCTCCGCGATCCGATCGAGATCGCCGCCAGAAGCAGAGGCGCACCCTCTCGTTGCAGCCGGGAGCGCACATCAATGATACCATAATGGCTGATTAATCGAGTAGATCGATCCCGAACAACCTGTCAAGGTGAATTGCCGCTATCGAATGCATCAAGCCATGCTTGACCCTACGCGCGGAGAGCGAAAGTCGATCCCAATAGGTCGAGTTAAATAGCAAGCACGCGTATTACAACGCGGCCTTCGCCCTCGAAAATTCAAGACAGAGCCCTTTATTTGATGATCAAATCGCCTTCGCCTGCCGCCAGATCTTCCAAGGCGCCCCAACACCAGGAGTCCGCGACCTCGCCCCGGCGCAAGCAGACGCCCCGGGCACCCGGTCGCCCCAAGGTCGAAGATGTCGCGCTGATCGAATCCCAGCTTCTCGATATTGCCCTCAAGGAGTTCGTGGCGAACGGATATGGGGGCACGTCGATGTTGCGGATCATCAAGGCGGCGCGCATTTCGAAAACGACGATGTATTCGCGCTTCTCGTCGAAGGAGCAACTGTTCCGGGCCATCATGCGACGCCAGACCGACCGATTCACGTCGGCCATGCCGGCCGGATTGACAGGCGAGCCGCCCAATCTGGTGAAAGGCCTCAAGGCCTATGCCAACTACACGCTGAAAGTGAGCCTTGAGGGAGACTCGCTCGAGGTAAACCGCCTGATCCACAGCGAGGCACGCCGCTTTCCCGAACTTGGTATGGCGTCGGTGGAACGCTTCCAGCGAGGGGTCTCGCGCATGTCCAGGTTCATCGCCGATTGCGCCAAAGCCGACGGGATTCCCTGCAAAGATCCGGAAGCGGTCGCCGAAGCCTATATGCTGATGGTCAGCGGCTGGTCGGTGAACGTGATGCTCACCGACCAGAAGGTTTCCAGTTCACAGCGCGAACAATGGGTCCAGCGCGCCGTGCGGATGCTGATGGCGAACCGGGCGGATTGGTGACCGCTATTTCTGCAGATCGATCCGGCTGAAAGACGGCGATATCCGGGCATGCCCCGGCGGACCGGCCGGCGCGGCGCTTTGCGCCATCGTCGCCATGGCCGGCTCGGCAAGAGCGAGCACGCCGATCCCCCCGCCAATGAGAAAATCGCGCCGCGTCGACGCCAGCTTCCGGCCTGCTTCACTCTCGTTCAAGGCGGCCTCCTCCGCATGTTTCGTCATATCTTGTACCGGTTTAATATCGATCTGAACCGGCGTCGCAATTCGCGGGCGCGCTGTTCCTCGGTGATCGGCCGGCTGCTGGCGTGCATGAGTTTGGGGACATCGCCCAACTTGACGACTTTCGTCTGAAACGCCGGCAGGCTGGTGGCCATCACGTTGCGGAACGACAGTTCGCCGGCCGCATAGCCCTGATTGTCGATCCAGTTCCAATAGCCGGGATCCTTGACCGAAAGGACGAACCGGATCTTGCCATCGTCGTCCACCGCCGTCCGGCTCGGTGTGTAGCTGACCGGTCGATAGAGGAAGTCCATGCTGTTGCCGAAGACACCTTCGGACGTGATCATCCAGAACGTGCCGGGATCGTCGAATTCCAGCATCAGCGCCTCGTCCTCGCCGAGTTGCCACCACATTCCGGCGGCGACCCTGCCACGACGCTTGTCGCTGGCGATCTCGCCGGCATTGGCAGGCGAATGGAGCTGGTTCGGGCGTTTGGGGTCGGCATACTGGCCCGAAGACCAGGTCCACTCCGGCCAGTAATCGACGACGTCGTAGACGAAGTCGCCAGCCCATTTCATCGCCTGCGTCATCTCCTTTGGCGTGGGCATCGGGCGCGGCTCCGCCAGCCCCAGACGCTCGATGCGATACTCGGCCGCTTCCTCCTCCCAGCGATCGAAATACTGGCGCAGGAACAGCTTGCGCGTGCCCTTCGTCGTCGGAAGCCAGTTCTGCCCTTGCCGCTCGCCTCCAATATAGAGCTCGAAGGACCCGTCCCAACTCGTCACGAGGTCATCGCCGAAGATATTGGCCTCGGGAACGTCGCCGAACGGTTCGTGCAGAATGCGGGAACCGGGCTTGCCATAAGCGGTCGCCGATCGCGGGCCCTGGACAGTGGCGTTCCACATTCTCGCAGAACCCTTCTTCCCGCTGAGTCGGTACACGGACTCGCCGTCGATCCACGCCTGAAGATAGACGCAATCCGCGTTGTCCGAACCCAGCTTGCGGGTCGGAGAGCAGAACGCGTGCAACAGCGGATACTGCGTGTTCCGGGATTCAAGCGCGAGATCGAAGGCCTGGCTCAAATTCTGGGTGAGGTAGCGAAACCCGTCCACCCGGCTGAGCGCCGTCGCGGGGTTCGAATCCTTGAAAACCCGTTGGCCCGCCTGCTTCAGCCGGTCACAGAATCTCGACCATTCCGAAAACAGCTCGCGATCGTATGGGGAATCTCCGTAAGCCACAAAACCCTCTCCTGACCAATTCGGCGGAACGATCCGCCCTGGCGCTATCGGCGCGCCGCTATTCAGCCCCGAATTTGTAGCCGAGGGTGAGACCGTAGGTCATCGGCTCGGCCATCGGCGAATAGGTGCCGAACGACGACGTGCCCGTGTAATGCAGGCGGTAGCGATGGTCGGTCAGATTGTTGCCCCACAGCCTCGCGAAATAGTGGTTCGACGGGTCGCTCCAGGTCACGGAGGCGCTGACAAGCAGATGCCTTCCCTCGCGGAAGCGCTGCTTGCTCTGAGACTCCGGCGCGACCAGCGGCCCCCAGATCGAGGGATTGGTGACGACATAGCTGTCGGTGTAGTTGCCGTTCAGCGCCATGCGAAGGCCGCCGTCCCCGTCCGGCACCAGATAGTCGATGCCCATGTTCGCGGAGAAGTTCGGCGCCCGCGACATCTGCAGTCCCGACAGGTCCTGCACTTGCGTGACGTTCTGGTATGTCTTGAGCGGGTTCTTGTTGACGTTGATCCCAGGCGAGGCCGGGTTCACGCCCACGCCGTCGAACAGGAAGTTGTCGCCATAACGCGCATGAAGCCAGGCCGCGCCGCCCCGCAGCGTCAGGCGTTCGGCGATCGTCCACTGGAAACTGGCGTCGATGCCGTAAATCTTGGCGCGGGGAGCATTAGAGATCAGCGTCGTCGGCATCGGTGGGCTGCCGATCGTCTGCGTCAGGCTGACCTGAATATCCTTGTAGTCGTAATAGAAGCCGGCGAGCTCGACGTTGAACGCGCGACCGGCGGTCTTGAAGCCCACTTCGAAGGCGTCGACGGTTTCCTGATCCGCCGGCAGCCAGTTTGCCGGGGCGACGGGCAAGGCCGCGTTCCAAGAGCCGCTGCGGAATCCCATCGAATAGGAGGCATAGACACTGGTCCGGGGCGCCACCTCGTACCGGATCGAGGCCCGCGGCGTGAACTTCTCGTAGCTCGAGCCTCTGGTCGTCGCCGGGAACAGGATGGCACCGTTGCGCGGATCGCTGGCGAAGCCGGCCACGTCCTGCACTTCCTTGCTGAACCGGCCGCCTGCGTTGACGCTAAGGCTGTCGCCGATCTGGACGGTCGCGTCGGCGTAGACGGCCCAGGCCTCCTTGTCCTGCGAGAAGGTCTGTTCCCGCGTCTGTACGAGGTCCGCCAGGGTCGGCGGGACCGCGCCGGGCGCGCCGGGCGCGCCGGAATTGGTGCCCGAGAACGACTGAGTGAAAGGTGACATCGATCTCAGACGATCGTTTATGTACTGCGCGCCCACTACGAGATCGACGTTGGGGATGACGTCCAGGTTGAAGTCCAGCGCCTGCTGGAAGGTCTTCTGCCGGAAGGCGTTCGTTGACCAGACGAGGTTGATGTAGGATCCGTCGAAATCGAAAGCCGCCTGCGACTCGTAGGCGACGTAGCCGGTGTAGGACTTGAGCTTGCCCAACCCGGTGTTCAGCGAGACGGTAAGCGTTCCCTGATGCTGGCTGGTCGCGGTCTGGACGCCATGATCCCATGCCGCGGTGCCAAGCTTGACCGCCCGGGTGGCCCCACCGGCCAACGCCCTGTAAGTGGGCGACACGTTCTCGAACGGCGAGAACAGATTTCCCCGGCCATCGCTGGTATGGATATAGTGATAGCCGAGCGTCGCGCTGAGATCGTCCGTAAGATCGGCCTTCAGCTTGACCTGCACGCTGTCCTGCTCGAGCGGAGCGGCATTGCCGTCGGTGACCTTGCCCGGAACGGTCCTGCTGACGAGCTTGATATAGCCGTCGCTTCTGCGCGTGTACCCCGCCACGCTGACGCCCAGCCCCTCTCCCAGCGGTCCAGCCACATAGCCCCCCGCCCGCTTGTCATCGAAACGGGCATAGGTCAGTTCGGCCCGACCCTGCCAGTCGTCTCCCGGAGCGATCGTATTCAGCAGGATCGCCCCGCCCGTCGCATTGCGCCCGTAGAGGGTGCCTTGCGGCCCCTTCAGCACCTGGACGCTTTCGACGTTCGGCAGGTCGATGCCGATCCCCTGCGGCGCCATCTGATAATAGCCGTCGATGTAGACCGCGATGTTGTTTTCGAAGGACTGGACGTTGATCAGCGAGGTCACCCCGCGCAGCGCCGGCTGCGGGAAGCCACCGGACTGCCCGAGTTGAAAGCCGGGAACCAGCCTCGAAAGATCGCGCAGCGAAACGACGCCCGACGTTTCGAGGAGATCGCGTGACACCACCGCGATCGACATCGGCACATCCTCGAGCGCTTCTTCCCTGCGCTGAGCGGTGACGATGATCGCGTTGTCCGCCACGTCCTCCGCCGAATCCTGCGCCCATGCCGCCCCCGCGGGGAGGAGCACGGCAAAGGAGGACACGCCGAGCAGCGCCCGCGACAGGAACCGGCGAGCCCCCGCTACAGTATGATGATGCATTTCCACCCCCTCAAAGTGCCGGCGAATTTCGCGCCTGATACGGTCAGCCAATACAATCAGCCGTTTCGGATTCTATACTTGCGCCAGAACGAACGCATAAATAATACCATATGGTATTTTTAAAGGAAAAACGCCGGCGCAATCAGAACAGGTAGCGCCGGAGGATCCCCTGGAAGCGCTGCTGCATCTGCTCGGTCCGCTCCTCCGGGCTTGACCGGGGGCTGTGCGCGGGCATGTGGCCGGCGAGATCGGCGTGCTTGACCACTTGCGTGCGGAACGTCGTCGCGCGATCGGTGCCCTGATTGCGGTTGACCAGCATGCCCTGCTCCAGCCCGGACGTGTCGATCCAGTTGTGGAAGCCGGGATCGCCATGGGCCATGACCATCCGGATCTTGCCATCACCATCGGCCTTGGTGCGCGAGGGGGTATAGCTGATCGGGCGGTAGAGATAGTCCATGCTGTTGAGGAAGACGCCCATATTGGTCATCATCCAGAACAGGTCGTTACGGTCCCATTCGATGATCATCGCCTCGTCCGCCGCCAACCGCCAGCACATCGCGTAAATCGATCGCCCACGCCGGCGATCGCTCGCGGAGGTGTGCACGGTGTCACCCAGCTTGCGCCCCTCGGTGGGGAACTGGTTCACCTTGCCCGGATCGATGTCTTCCGAGAATTCGTACTGCCATTCCGGATTGTCGCGCATCATGTCGAACAGGAACTGTCCGGCCCAGTCGATGGCGGTCACCATTTCGGCAGGCGTGGGCGTAGGGCGCGGCTCGCTCATGCCGAGGCGCTCGATGCGGATCTGCGCGGGAACTTCCGACCATTCGTCGAAACCGTTGCGGATGAACAGCTTGCGCGACTGCGGCGTCGTCGGCAGCCAGTTGGGACCGCGCTTCGGTCCGCCGATATAGACCTCGAAACTGCCGTCCCACCCGATCTCCATGTCGTGGCCGAACAGGTTAACCTCGGGCACATCGCCGAACGGCTCGTTGAGCGGGCGAAAGCGGGGGTTGCCGGGGTTGGTCATAACCCTCGCCCCCTGGACGGCGATGTTGAAGAAACGCGAGGTGCCGCGATTTCCGCTGATGCGGTATGCGCTCTCGCCGTCGATCCAGGCCTGCTGGTAGGTATAGTCGGCGTTGTCGCCGCCCAGCTTGCAGAACGGCGTGCAGAAGGCGTGGATCACCGGATACTTGGTGTTCTTGGTCTCAAGCGCGAGATCGAACGCCTGCCCCAGATTCTGGGCCAGGAAGCGGAAGCCGTCAGCGCGATGCAGCGGCAGCGCCGGATTGGCGTCCTTGAACACCGCATCCCCCGCCGCTTCCAGCCGCTGGCAGAACTGCTTCCAGGCCGTCCGCAACCCGGCGTCGTCCGCGCAATCCCCGAAACTCATGCTTCCCTCTCCCGATTAAGCCGCAAGCGCGTCCATCGGCTCGCCCCTGTTCCGCACCGTTCGCGTAGCCCGCCTCCAGGATCCGTCGGCAGATCTGGAGCAGCGACCAATGACAAATACGAATCAATGATACCATTATGTCTCGTTAAATTGGTACGGAGGCGCAAAGCCACTTGTCAAGGAATTCAGCTTATCCCTCCGAATATATCGGCCGTTTTACGCAATTCTCCTCGCCGTCAGATCGATCTCATACTCACCGTCGCCCAACAACAGATCATAAGAGTATCATTATATATTGCAGCAAGTTCTCCGGCTCGCTAAAGCGGCAACGAGGGCAATTGAAGGCCCGGCTGCAGGACGATCGAGTAGCGCCGGATGCATAACGGCGACCATCATGGAAACCGCGAAGATCGCCGCGAGTGGAGAGCATCATGAAAGTTCAGCCCGCAGCATTTCTGCGCACGACCCTGCCCCTGGGCATCGACATGCTCGAAACTTACGACTCCGGCCGATATCATTCGATCTGGCTGCCCGATCACATGGTCAGCTTCTGGCCGGATTCGATCTGGACCCCCGAATTCACCGAACTCGCCACGACTTCGCATTCGCCCCACCGCCATCTCGACGCACTGGCGGTCGCCGCCGCAGCCGCCGTGCTGACCAAGCGCACGCCGCTCGCCACCGGCGTCGTCGATACCGTGCGCCGCCATCCGGCGATGCTCGCGCAAACCGCGCTGACGATCAGCCACCTTTCGCAGGGGCGCTTCATCCTGGGATTGGGATCGGGCGAACTGGAGAATACGGTTCCCTACGGGTTCGACTTCGACAAGCCGGTCAGCCGGCTGGAGGAGTCCATCCGCGTCATCAAGCTGCTTTGGGAAAGCGACGGCCCCGTCGACTTCGAGGGACAATTCTTTCGCCTCGAGCATGCGCGAATGGATGCCGAGCTTTATGCGGGCAAGTGCCCGCCGATCTGGATGGGTGCCGCCGGGCCGCGGATGCTGGCCATCACCGGGCGATATGCCGACGGATGGTGGCCCGCCGGCGCCTATACGCCCGAGGACTACGCCGCGAAGCTCAAGGTCATCCATGAGGCGGCCGAGGCGGCGGACCGCGATCCCATGGCGATCACGCCCGCGATCAACCAGATGTGCCTGATCGGCGAGGAGGACGAGATCGAGGCGATGCTGAAGGCCCCGATGGTCAAGTCGATCATCCTGATGCTCACCGCGAAAGATCTTCGCCAGTTCGGCTACGACCACCCGATGGGGCCGGATTGGCGGGGGATCCTGGATTTCGATCCGGCAAAACTGACGCGCGAAAGGATGCTCAAGTTCTGCGAGGAACTCGACACCCAGTCCATCCGTGACATCTTTCCCTGCGGCACGCCCAAGCAGGTGGCGCAAAAGGTCAAAGGCTTCTGCGACGCGGGACTGCGCGTCTTCAAGCTCATGGAATACGGCAGCATGGCAGGGCTCGAATTCAGCCGCAGCTCGGCCCGGAAAGTGATGGAAACCGAGAACGAAATCCTGGCACTTGTCGGCTGACTGCAAGTTCCCCGGGCGGCGAGCGCGTTGACGGCGGTGTGACGCTCGCGACCGACCGTCAGGAACGCCAAGCCCTGCACATGGGTCCGCTTGTCGAGACGCGTGAGATAGCCGCGATCGACCAGCGCGTTGAGCACCGCATGCGTGGAACTCGTTCGGCATGGAATCCCGATGGCTGAACAAGCCGCGCATTTGGGGCTTTCGTATGAAGCACCGCTTCGGGCAATAAGTACGCCGGCGAGCGAACAATCGCGAAACGGGAGAGCTGGAATGGTATCGCGCAGCGAGAACGAAAGACTGACCCGCGTCACCGGCGATGCGCCGATGGCCCGACTGATGCGAGACAATTACTGGGTTCCGTTCGCCCGGATACAGGGCATCGAGGCCGGTGCGCCGCCGACGCGGGTCCGCCTGTTCGGCGAGGACTATATCGCTTTTCG
>Ga0233377_1000943_pt1 | contig 11748 bp, 5 predicted proteins | sample ElkDunMinimDraft_6_FD_191540 | JGI IMG/M metagenome (GOLD analysis project Ga0233377, IMG submission 191540) | Fecal eukaryotic communites from dung pellets of Tule Elk in California, USA - Elk Dung E36 | ecosystem: Host-associated > Mammals > Digestive system > Large intestine > Fecal | place...
CTTTGATACTATTATTATCGATATCCTTTGGATAGAACAATTTGTAATCAAAGCCATATTGCTCCAGAATCCATCTTACCCAACCTGAAGGCATGCTGCCCCCGTAATAATCGAATAATCCTATTTTCAAAGATTCAACAGCTTTTAGTTGTTTCGGCTTAGAAGCAACTGCCTTACTTTCAAGTCCAAGTGTATATCCAAATTCTTTGACTTTTGCAGCTGATTTTGCATCAACGTAAAAGTCTTTAGAATCTAGGTCACGATAGACTTTAACTCCCGACTTTAACAATTGATTAATCGCAAGAAATGCATCATTTGCTTTGCCATTAATTAAATAACCCCCTTTCGAATTTGAGACTTCTCTAGCCAATGGTTGTAAAAGCACTCCATTTTCTTTTTTCAGCAATGGGGCAGTAAAATCATCATAAACTTTATCAAATTCAACACCCATTTGCATCGCCAAAGTCCAACCTGCCGCATCATATGGTCTAATTGGAGGACCTCCCTCATATTCCACATCATGTGGGTGATCCTGTGCTTCAAACATATCCAAAACCTGTGGTCTGAATGCCTGATTAGTCTTTACAACGATAGATCCTTTTGGATAATTCTTTCCATTTAAACTAAAATCAGAACTGGCTTCATATACATAAACCCCAGATTTTATCAAAGCATTTGCAAACTTTACAACAGTACCAAAATCTGATTGCCCTGCAGAAAGTATATATGCTCTTGGATCACGTTTTGATTTATCTGAAAAAATAGCATCGTAATAATTTGTCGGTATAATCTTAGATCGATAATAGCTATTATTTTCTGCTTTCTTTATCTTTCCAGATGCCACATCTGCATCATAAGCCTTCTCTATCGATTCTGCATATTTGGAGTATTTTGTCCAATAATCCATATTGCCTTTATCAATGGAGTTCTTACCCATCTTATAGAAATTATACAATAATTTATCTCCATTTCTGGCTGCATAATCTAAGATTGCAAAGTTCATCGAAACCGAATAATCTATCGAATTTTTGAAATTCCATTTTTGTGGTGCTACCGGAAATGGCAAACCATTTCTTGGAACCTGTCTTTCCGCAACCAATGGTATTTCAGAGGGGGTTGGATTTCCGGTAATCTCCGTTAATATCCCAATCATATTGTGGAAGTATGGTGCTGTTCTCAAGCCTCCGTTCCACCATGTTGAAAATCCAGATTGATCCATCCTTACATATCCTGGTTTATCCTCTTCATTTAAGCGATTTATCATTGAAAAACCAACTCCATCAATACCAGTGATCAACAATGGATCGAATACATAATTAAATGGATCGCGGTATGGTGGGCCTGCTACTACTGTTCCATCAGGTGATGTCTGATGATGGTTATAGACAATCTGAGGCAACCAATCTACATAAACAACCTTAGCTAGGTTACTTGCTTCCTTCATATTGAACATAAAGAAATCCCGATTATTGTCATGCCCTACATATTTTTGATAAAGCGTAGGAATTGACATATTCCTTTTCTCTTTATCATCATATTGCATATACCAATCTGCTATCAAATCCTGACCATCAGGATTTACATGCCACATCAAGACAACAACTTTATCCAAATAGTTCTTTACTTCAGCATCGTTTCTATTGGTTAATTGATAAAAGGTTTCAATCAATTGATGAGACCCTACCGTTTCATTGGAATGCATTCCTCCGTCAATCCAAACTACGGGTTTACCTTCAACCGATAATTCTTTTGCTTCTTCCTCCGTGATTCCTTCCGCTCTTCCAAGCGTTTGGGAAATCTTACGATATTTTTCGATGTTTTTAAGGTTTTCTGGGGAAGAAATAATGATTAGATATTGCTTTCTTCCTTCTTCCGTCAACCCTGCTTCCTGAATAATAACGCGGTCAGATTCCTTGGCAACTTTTTGAAAATAACCTTCCATCTGCTTATAATTGGCCAACATATAATCGTCACCAATATTATAACCAAAATGGCTTTTTGGACTTGTAATTTGTTGGGCAGTTCCATAATGAAACTGTCCAATCAACAAGGCAATAAGAATTGATTTTATACTATTTTTGATCATCTTTCTTCCTGTTTTTTACATATTTCTCTAACCATTGATGTTGTTCCCAAAATGTATGAAGAACACCTTCTCTACTTCTATATCCATGAAATTCCTTCGGTAAAAGAACTAATCTCACGATTCCTCCATGCCCTTTAATCGCGGCATACAAACGCTCGCTCTGAATCGGGAAAGTTCCTGAGTTCTCATCGTCCATTCCATGTGTCATCAATAATGGTCTCTTAATCTGTGGAGCATAAGTAAATGGAGACATAGCATCGTATGTTTCCTTCGCCTCCCAATATGTCCTTGCCTCTCCTTGAAAACCAAATGGTGTTAATGTTCTGTTATAAGCCCCACTTCTAGCAATTCCTGCGGCAAAAAGATCCGTATGTGCTAAAAGATTTGCAGTCATAAAAGCTCCATATGAATGGCCTCCCACTCCTATTCTGTTTCTGTCAGCAACTCCCATATCAACAACATAGTCAATTAAAGCACTGGCATTGTCTTTAATCTGCTCTATGAAGGTATCATTTGGCTCCGAGCTACCCTCACCTACAATTGGCATATCTGCTTGATCAATCACAGCATAACCTTGAGTTACCCAATAAACTGGTGAACGAAAGGCTAATCTTGGATAGCGATTTGCAGAACCCTTTACTTGTCCAGCAGCTTCTTTCGTCTTAAATTCTCTTGGATAAGCCCATATTAAAACTGGTAATGGTGCATCACCTTTCTTGAAATCAGCTGGAACATATAATGTCCCCGATAAAGTCAAACCGTCTTTTCTAGGATAAGACAATAAAGTCTTCTGTACATTCGCTAAACTTGGATATGGATCAGTAAAATCAGTAATCTTTACTTCTTTCTTATTCTTTAAATTAACTGAATACACATTTGGAGCATCTTTAGCAGATTCTCTAGACACATATACAACTCCCGTATTATTAAAGAAGATAGGTTCTTCATAATAATCACGTTTCGATTTATACAATGTATCCTGTTTTCCATTTTCTACATTCCACTTCATTACAAATGGACGATCTCCTTCTGCCGAAGCTCCTAAACCTTGAGTAAAGACAGAACCTTTACCATCTGTCAACAACAAACCCTTAGCATTCTTAATAAAGGTTCCCGGATCGGTGTATGTATCCTCAGATTTACGAGTAGAAAGTACTTTTACAACTTGATTATTCTTAGAATTTAATAAGGTTAATTTTGAAGACCTATCTTTTCTCCAGCTTTCTCCAATTATTGCAAGCCCCTCTCCCCATTGAATTCCTCTTACTCTATAGGTTCCTGAATAGATTTTATTAGCAGCTGTTAAATCGAAAGGTGCTCCAATTTCAAATATTTCATCCCTGATATCCGTTTTGGTATTTGGATTTCCTTTATCTAAGGCTTGAACATATATTATAGATGCTTCTTTATCCTTACGCCATTCAAAATCTCGCGGTCCTTCCAATACTGCATCAAAACTGATCGGCAGATTGTCTGCTAATGGAATGGTATAAATGTCTTTTACCTTTGAGCCACTTGCTGAATAAACAGAAACTTCTGATGGAAATAAATAAATCGGAACTAAATATGAATAAGGTTTAACAACCTTTTCAGTTAAGATATATTTTCCATCCGGGGAATAGGCAACGGATTTAAAAACCCCTTTAATTCCCAAAGCTTTAGCACTCCCTTGCAGATCCACTTGGATAAGATCCGAAGTCAAATAATATTCCATCAAATTTTCATCATGACCATTGGCCAACAAATTCTGATAGGTTCTTGACGGAGTAATTCCACCTAAGTTCTCCTGAACAATAGGACCAGTAGGAACTGGATTTGGAACCGGAACATTTCCTCTACTTGAATTTACTTGTTGCGCAAGCAATGCAGAACCATCTCCATTCCATTGAAATGTACTTCCATAGGTGTCGTTTATCTTACTGAGCACCTTTTTTGCAGTTTTACTGTTTAAATCAGCAACCCATAATTCAGTATCTTCAAGAGATTTATTTAGAAATGCAAATACTCCAGGTTTAGATGACCATTTTACATCTGCTATCTGAAGATCTTGAGGCAATCCAGTAATCGAAAATTCAGCCCCATTACTTAAATCGCGTATTTTAATAGCTTTAAATGTTCCTAAATTTTCAGCAACAGTCGTATTTGTAATTGGATTAATACGCAAGCCTGCAATCCCTAAAACAGGTTGCGAAGCCTGAATTATGGTTTGAAACCCAGGAACATCCAAAATCAACATATATCTTCCATCAGGACTAAATTGCTCTATCGGTATCTGAGGAGCATCAACCAAGTCTACTATTGATTTAGGAGGAAGTTGATAATTAACAGCTTGCTGACCATAGGTCAGGCTTGAACTGGCTAAGAAAGCTACAAATAAACTTGCTTTCAAATAGGTTAGGTTAGTTTTTCTTGTAAAATTCATCAGCATCTTTGTTTAGTTGTATCATACAATCTTTGGGCATATAGACCATATGGCCAGCTTCATAATAAGTGAAAGATATCTTCTCTTTCTGTTCAGGTCTTAAGTTCATATGTTTCATAACATATTCTGCGGCATGATATGGGGTTGCCAAATCATAATAACCTCCAATAACCCAAACTTTTAAATCTGGATTCTTGGCCATGGCTTGTCTTAATAATTCTGAAGCATTCAGGTATTTATTCTGTACATTATTATAATTCCAAGGCGAAACTGCCCCGGAGAAGTCATACGGTAAATCATTCTTATACTTAAGTTCTGTCCTAATATAGTGATTCATGGCGGAAGAAAATGTACCGGCCGCATTTCCGGCTGGATCAAATTCATTTCTATCCCCCGTATCATCGTAATCTCTTCCAACGGCACGACTATCTAGTCTACCTACTGTAAATCCCTCATCTCGTCTTAATTCCTTACAGAATTTATGGATATTAATCCTCAAATTGGTTTCTTTGATATACTCTTTACTCAAACCAGTATACCTTGCTAGTTTTGTAGCAATCTGATCAAATTCTTGAGCAGTTAGATCTGAACCTTTGTTCAATGCTAATAAATATTCATTGTTAGCAAATTTCTCTACTTCATCTAGAGTTGCGCGTAGATTATTCTGCAAAGCCGGTTCTAATTGTTTGTGATAATAAGCAGTAGCAGTATAAGTTGGTAAGAACAAATGATATGGAAGGTCATTCCCGATTTCAAACCTAGCAGTTTGCATATTTAGAATGGAACTCAACATAATCACTCCATCAAAATTCATACTATAGCGGCTTTGTAAATATTGAACCAAGCCTGCTGCTCTTGGGGTTCCATAACTTTCACCCATGATGTACTTCTTTGAAGCCCATCTCTCATTTTTAGTAACATATAGTCTGATAAAATCAGCTACAGATTGTACATCTTCTACAAAACCATGAAATTGTTTTGGATCTTCACCTTTAACAGCGCGACTATAACCTGTAGAAATTGGATCAATAAATACGATATCAGTCTTGTCCAGCCAAGTTTCTGGATTATCTCCATAGCTATATGGATATACCGCATCTCCAGCCTCTGTCAGATTAGGTCGTTTTGGGCCCATAAAACCCAAATTCACCCATACAGATGCTGAACCAGGACCTCCATTGAAAGCAAATGTTACGGGTCTATCCTTTCTATTTGTCGCTACATAAGCGATAAAAAACACATTGCCTTTTGGATTTCCTTCTTCATCCTTTAATTGTATATAGCCTGATTGTGCTTTATACTCCAAACTGCCAGACCTTAACTTTGCCACATGTTTTGTTTCTACAATTTCCGGAATAATTGCCGAATTTGTAGATACAGCTGATGTGTCAGGTTTTATATTCTCTGTCGCCTTATTCTTACTGTATTGCGGTCCCCTGGGGATGCTGGGCGCTAAACTCTGCGCCCAACCCTTTTCTCCAAGGATTAACATGAAAACAAGCAAACAAATAGCTTTTATTTTTATATAATTCATAATCCTATTTGTCCTTAATTATTCTCCATTAAATTATTCAAGATTAACTCATTGCTCGGAATTGGCAATATATAAGCCGGATCATCTGATGGTACAGCAGCAATTGACTGTTGTGATTTTGCAGGAATAGTTAAACCTAAACGCATTAAATCTCCGTTTCGAATCCCCTCCCCAACAAACTCAATTCTTCGTTCCTCAACAATTCGATTTAAATAAGCAGTAACGTTTGCAAATGATGATGATGCTAAAGAATTTCCTTGGTTTGATCTGCCATAAACTGCATTAAACAAAGCCAATGAACGGCTGTCTACTGTATTTGAAGATCTGGCCAAAGCTTCGGATAAGTTCAACAAGACCTCTGAATAGCGAATTACTGGAACATAATCAATATATGGAGATGCTTGATTGAATTTAGTTAACCAAGCTTTCCCAGTTTTTGTCCCAACCTTGGTTAAACTTTTTCTGTCATCAGAAGCAGCCCATAAAGCTGATGAATAGATACCCTCTACCGAATTCAAAGAATATTCCCCAGCTCCATTACTTGTTGCTGTTCCTCCATCCCCTGTTCCAGGTAAATAATACCTTGATAATGCCGATCCTGGAGCATCATTATTTGTGAATGGCATTGAGAATATAGACTCATTGCTGGTATATGGAGATTTAAAGATATCTGCAAAATTAGCCTCTAATTTATTAGCAACCCCTGTACTCGCAGTAAATGGCGCACTCGTTGGAACCAATTTATTTGCTTCCGTAATCACCTTTGCATAATCTCGCATGCTTAAATAAACACGAGTCTTCAATGCAATTGCCGTGTTTTTATGTGCTCTTACTGTATTTAAAAATGATGAAGAATAATTGCTTGGTAAATTCTGCTCTGCAAAATCTAAATCCTCCAAAACCTGTTTGTACGTTTCTGCAACGGTACTTCTCGCCAAATCATAATTGCCTGGCCCAGTATTCCCTGTTAATCGCAATGGTAATCCTGGCTTACTTCCATTAGCATCCCAATAAGGTCTAGCATAAAATTGTAATAAATAATAATAGGTCATACCGCGAATTAACTTAGCCTCAGCTCTATAATTATTTGCGACTGTGGCATCTAGTACAGCATCGCCACCATTATCCATATTATCTAAGAACACATTGATTTTATTGATTGCAGCATAAGTTGCAACCCAAATATCATTCACATCATTAGTGGTGGTTTGAGCTAACATGGAATACATCGTAGAACCTGTTGCAGCATTCATATTGCTACAGTGAAATTCTCCAGTTCTTACATCTGAAATAATAGTATACCAACTTCCCAAATAACTCGTCGCTTTCATACTTGAATACAAACCATTCACCTGATTCAGAATCCTGTCTGGAGTACTGAATGCTGTAACGTCCGTTATTAATGTTGTGGGTTGTGGATTCAACCATTCTTCCTTTTTGCAACTGCTAAACAATAATGTCAATCCGGTTGCACATAATATAATCGATTTACTTGATTTCATTTTTCTAAGATTATTGTTTGCCATTAAAATCCAACGTTTAACCCAAATGTGAATGTCCTAGCATTTGGTGCTTGGTTTTTATCTATACCCTGTCTGATTGCATTATTTCCGTTCGTAGTAACATCAGGATCATAACCTGTGTACTTCGTCCATAATGCCAAATTCTGTCCGCTTACATAAACTCTGATATTGCTCACTTTCATTTTACTCACAACAGTTGTTGGAAGAGTATAAGAAAGCATTACATTTTTTAAGCGTAGATAATCTGTTGAAGCAACATTATGGGTCAATGGCAATGTATTACCATTCGAAACATTATCATTATTGACTACTCTAGGAATATCAGTTTGATCTCCTGGATTTTGCCATCTGCGAAGCATATCTGCTGAGTTATTCCAAAACCTAAGGTCACGCATTGTTCCTTGATTTCCATTCATCATATATCCTCCTAATTGATACGTCAATAAAACAGTCAAATCAATTCCTTTATAATTAAAGTTATTAGACCATCCTCCAAATAATTTTGCTGCAGTTGGTTTATATACCTTAGCATCATCTGCTGGAGTTATAGCTCTTGCTCTAGTACCATCTTCATATTCCCATTGATATTTCACATCATTTGTACCTGAGATACTTTGTTGGTAATAGACCTTTCTACCTTCTCCATCAATAAAAATTCTTCTTCCAGTTTCTGCGTCAACTCCAGCTGTTTCAATAGCGTAAAGCATACCTGCTGGTGAACCCGGTAGTGTTATGGTCATCCCATCTAATGTTCCTGAGATAATACTTGGCACCCCATTAGCAAGGGTCACAACTTCGTTTTTGTTCGTTGTTAAATTGAATGAACTGTTCCATTTGAAATTTTCCTTTCTGATAGGTGCTCCATTCAAAGTAAATTCTAAACCATTATTGTACATCTCACCAACGTTCTGAAGAATACTGTTAGCTGTACCATTTGGAACTCCGGCTGATGGTGGAAGTGGAACTGCGAATATTAAACCATCAATTGAATTCTTGTAATAGCCAATCTCACCTGTAATTGCTGAATTGAATAAGGCAAAATCTAACCCTATATCAAACTTCTTACTGGTTTCCCATTTTAAATCTGGGTTTCCTGTCACCGAATATGTTAAACCCGGTTGACCTCCATAAAGAACTGCGGAATATGTATTTAATGACCCAAAATCACCTAGACCTCCGACATTACCCACTTTACCATAACTGGCACGTAGTTTAAACGCATTGACCTTTTGTCCTAGAGAACTTTCTGACCAAAAGCTTTCTTTGGCAATATCCCATCCTCCAGATAATCCCCAGAAAACACCTTTCTTATTATTTAGACCCAATGCTGAATATTCATCTTGTCTTAAGTTTGCCGTAAAGAAATATTTCTTTTGGTAATCATACTGGAAGCGTGAAAACAAGGAGTATAAATAATTGTTGACCTCCTGATTATTTGTTCTATAATCAAAAACATTCTGCCAACCTCCTTGAATATTGGTATAATAAGGATCTGTCTGACCTGTTCTTTCCAAACCAAACATAGAACCTGTTGTTCTTTGTTGTTCTTGTCCTAATAATAAATTGAAACTATGTTTATCGAAGTTACGATCCATGGTCAAGGTATTTGTCCAAACCCAACGTTGGCGTTTTGAACTCACACTATTTGCGGATCCATTGTCTCCCAAACCTTCTCCAGAGATTGGTGAAAAATAACTAGTATAATCAACATTCCGGTAATCAATACCATAAACTGATTTATAGGTAATCCAACTTAATGGCTTAATCTGCACATAAGCATTAGACTGAACATTGTTTCCCGAATTATTGGAATAGTTGTTATCTAAGGATATTAGTGGATTATAAAATCCTAATCTGGATTGATTTAGGTGTCCGGTATTATCCATCAAACCTAAGAAACCATTGGAAGTCACATTGTAGCTTCCATCATTATTATAAGGACCAATAATTGGTGCCGAAATCAATGCAATACGTGCCATCGCTCCTGATGAAGATGAAGATTGAAAACCTCCACTAGAACCGGAAGCAGTTGCCATAGCCGCTAAGTTATTCTCATTGACATAGTTTAACTTAACGCCTAATTTTAACCAATCAGTTGTTGTATTGTCAATATTGAACATGGCTGATTTCCTATTGAAACCATTCTTTTTGAAAATCCCCTCTTGATCTGTAAAAGCTGCTGAACCAAAATAATTGGTCTTATCTGTTGCTCCTGAAATATTAATGTTATGACTATGGGAAGTACCTGTTTGATAAATATAATCATACCATCTTGTATCAATGGTATTTCCATTTGCACCTTTGCTTAAACCATAGAAATTCGTTGTTTCATTATATGTCCCATCGTTCTTTAATGCCTCATTTTTGATTTCCGCATACTGTGAAGCGTTCAATAAACTTGGCAAACGATTAGCAGTCGTATAACCTAACCAACCTTCGTAATTTACTTTGGCTGATCCTCGTTTTCCTTTTTTCGTTGTAATAAACACAACTCCATTCGCAGCACGAGAACCATAAATACTGGTAGCTGCTGCATCTTTTGCAATATCTATACTTTCAATATCCGCAGGATTAATAGCAGAAAGTGGATTTGCAGCCGCATAACTTGGTCCTGAATCATCATTATCATTAAATGCAGGAACCCCATCAATCACTACTAATGGATAGGTGCTTAATGATAAAGAGTTCGTACCTCTTATTTTAAAAACTGGAGCTTGATTCAGAACACCAGCACTGGTATTCACCTGAACACCTGAAGATCGTCCAGCTAATGATGCATCAAAACTCTGAACTGGCAAATTCGCTACATCAGCTCCTTTTACAGAGGTTAAACTTCCCGTTGTTTCTTTACGGCTCTGTGTTCCATATCCAATAACGACAACCTCATCCAACTCTTCATTGGATTCTGTTAAAGTTAGATTTATTGGATTGTTGTTTAATACTAAGTGTTCAATTGAGCTATATCCCATTGATGTTGCTACCAAAACACTATTTCTCGGAACTCTAATTGTAAAATTTCCTCCTGAGTCTGTTGAAGTACTAATAGATTTTCCTTTTACAGTAATTGAAACTCCTGCTATTGGGTTTCCATTCTTATCTGCTATTTTCCCCTTAATTTCAATTTCTTCCTGATAGGAAATTGTGTTTCCTTCTATTTTTGCAAATGAAATTTCAGGAAAAGTGAATAAGGATAGACAGGTAATGCCAATAAGCGACCATTTGCTTTTTAAAAACAAGGGCTTTGTCCATGGCTTTGGACAATCGATTCGATTCATAAGTAATTTGATTTAGGTAGGTAATTTTCATGATAGATTAATTCTTGAGTAGAAAGACCTATCAGACTGGGGCTTTTTTCATTTTTTAGTCTTGTTAAGTTCGGTTTGCCAAATCTAAGACTAAATTGTATAATTAACAATAAAATAATCAAAAAATTATGATTTTTTTATAAAAACCACTGATTCTTAATTATTATCATTAATAAATAAAAGGTTTATTTAAATTATAGTTTTTATTATGAAAAAGACTTAATTATCTTCCATGATGGCTGTAATCAACTGCCTTATTCGAGTCCGAACAGCTTGATTATTCTTAATTGCAGGTTTCCATTTTGGCGAACGCTCCATTACCCTTAATGCTTCTTCAGCAAAGGCAGGACTAATCTTGGATTTATTGACGATTTCTATTTCACAAACTTCTCCATCCTCACAAACCGTAAATTCTAATATGGCAGTTTGTCGCAGACCATACTCTACATATTGAGTACTGTCCATTTCTCTTATAGCATCTCGTATATCAATTGTTTTCTCTAAGAAACGTTGCCAACCTTTTATTCCTCCTTGAAATTGAGGAACAACATCTACTTCCCGAACGATCGTGCTGTCTTGAACGGTATTCGTTTGTGCGATTCCTAAAGTAGAAATCAAAAGCATAAATACAATAGCAACTATTCGCATAACGATTTAATAATCAATAGCTTTAAGTTACGAAATTTCAGGATGATTTCGAAGATAAATTTTTACTTTGGAAGATTTATTTCTGACAGGAATGCTCCTTGTTCATCAGTGATAAATGTCATTGGGTTTTCCGGATCTTTTATAATTTCGAACAAAGTATAACCCCAAGGTTTCCAGAAGCTCTCCAGAACTTGTCCATAGGTCTTTACTGTCCATTGATCAAAAATTGG
>Ga0233377_1000946_pt1 | contig 11739 bp, 8 predicted proteins | sample ElkDunMinimDraft_6_FD_191540 | JGI IMG/M metagenome (GOLD analysis project Ga0233377, IMG submission 191540) | Fecal eukaryotic communites from dung pellets of Tule Elk in California, USA - Elk Dung E36 | ecosystem: Host-associated > Mammals > Digestive system > Large intestine > Fecal | place...
TCTGCAACGGCGGCACCAGGGCGAAGCTGGCCACGCCCCACAGGAAGATCAGCGGCGCCGCCGCCAGCTTCCACGGCATCAGCACGGCGAAGGCGACCAGCAGCACCGCCAGCGCCGCCAAAGTCACCACCAGGGTGCGGTCCACCGATTTGTCTGCGAACCGACCGCCCAGCCAGTTGCCCAGCGTCAGCCCCAGCCCATAGACGACCAGCATGGCCGTGACGAAGGCCGTCGTCGCATGCGTTTTCTCGGTCAGGATCGGCGCGATGTAGGTGAAGACGGTGAACATGGCGCTGGAGCCCAGCACCGTCAGCGCAAGGGCGGCCAGCACCGGCCCACGCTTCAGCACCGCCAGCTCGGCCTTCATCGCACCGCCGTCGGTCGAAGGTGCAACCTCCCCCTTGGGCAGGGTCAGCCGCAGCGCGATCATGGCCAGAGCGCCCAGGCCCGCTATGCCCCAGAACGACGCGCGCCAGCCCAGCACGTCGCCGGCCCAGGCCGCCAGCGGCACGCCGGTCACATTGGCGATGGTCAGCCCCATGAACATGGCCGCCACCGCGCCTGCACGCCGGTTCGGCGCCACGACGCTGGCCGCCACGATCGCGCCAACGCCGAAGAAGGCCCCATGGTTGAACGAGGTCAGCACCCGCGCCGCCATCAGCGTCCAGTAATCCGGCGCAATGGCCGACAGCAGATTGCCCACGGTGAAGATGCCCATCAGCCCGACCAGCAGCGTCCGCCGCGCCACCTTGCCCGTCGTCAGCGTCATCAGCGGCGCCCCGATCAGCACTCCGAACGCATAGGCGCTGACCAGCAGGCCCGCCGCAGGAATGGAGACGCCCAGATCGCCCGCCATGATCGGCAGCAGACCCATGGGCGCGAACTCGGTCACGCCGATGCCAAAGGCCCCGACCGCCAGGGCGAGAAGTGGAGGATTGATTTTCATGACAGGCTCGTGCGGGTTAATTCCGTCGCCGATAGATGGAATGCTCCCCTTTTCCGCACTAGATGGCCTTAGAGGCAAAGATCTATGAATTGGATGCAAAGATGAAGCCCGGCCACACCGACCGCACCGGGGAGCTTGAAATCTTCGCCGTCGTGGCGCGGACCGGCAGTTTCTCCGCCGCCGCCCGCGAACTGGACATGACCCCCTCGGCCATCAGCCGCAGCGTCGCCCGCATCGAGACCCGGCTGGGCGTTCGCCTGATCCTGCGCACCACCCGCAGCCTGAGCCTGACGGCCGAGGGGCACAGCTATCTCGCCGCCGCCCGGCGCATCCTCACCGATTTGAACGACACCGAGCAGGCCATCGCCGATCAGGGCGCGCCGCGCGGCCGCATTCGGGTCAGCGTCTCACAATCGCACGGGCGGCTGCACATCGTGCCGCTGCTGGGAGAGTTCACCGCCCGCTATCCGCATATCCTGGTCGACATCAACCTGACCGACGCGGTGGTCGACATCGCTGCGGGACAGGCGGACGTAGGCGTTCGTTCCGGGCCTCTGGACGACAGCGGCCTGACCGCGCGCAAGATCAGCCATACGCGTCGCGTCATCGTGGCCTCGCCCGACTATCTGGCGAGGCGGGGAACGCCCCTGATCCCCGAAGACCTTCACGCCCACAACTGCCTGAACTTCAACTTCCGCCGGGCCGAACCGGTCTGGCCGTTCGTGCGCGACGGGCAGGAATTCCGTCTGACCGTGCAAGGCAGCATCGAGGCCAACAACGGCGAGACGCTGGGCCAGTTGGCGGCTGACGGCGTGGGCGTCACCCGCGTCGGCGCCTTCAGCGTGGCGGACGCCATTCAGGCCGGCCGGCTGATTCCCCTGCTGGAAGCCTTCAATCCAGGCGATGTGGAGAACACCCACGCCGTCTTCGTCGGCGGGACCAATACGCCGGCGCGCGTGCGAGCCTTCGTCGACTTCCTGGCCGAACGGCTGAGCTGAACTCAGTCTACGCCCATCATCTTCAGCGGCGGCAGATTTGGATCACGCCAGAGGCCCCGACCGTTTCAGACGCAGCCGCGCGCCAGGGTGACGCCCCCTCCCTCCCATCCACAGGGGTATCCCCGTTCATCTGGCCGGCGCCGCGATCTTTCCCTGTCCGTGGCGCGGCCCAAAGGGTTAAGGCTCACCGCATGAACGCCTTCGCTCCGGTCAGCTTCCCGTCGCCCGACACCGCTTCGGTGACGGCCATGCCCCACAATCTGGAGGCTGAGCAGGCGCTGCTGGGCTCGCTGATGTTCGACAACGCCGTGTTCGAGCGGCTGTCGGACCGGCTCAAGGGTCCGCACTTCTTCGAACCCTTCCATCAGCGCCTCTATGACGCCATCGAGGATCACATCCGCCAGGGCATGCTGGCCGAGCCGACCATCCTGATGGAACGGTTCAAGCAGGACCCGGCGTTTCAGGAGTTCGGCGGCCTGCGCTATCTCGCCGATCTCGTCGATCGCGCCCCGCCTGCGGCCAACGCCCCCGACTACGCCCGCGTCGTCTATGACCTGGCCCTGCGCCGCGACCTGATCCGCATCGGCGGCGAGATCATCCACCAGGCGCCCCAGCCCGAAACCCCGGCGCTGGAGCAGATCGAAGGCGCCGAACAGCGCCTCTACTCCTTGGCCGAGACAGGCCAGCCGTCTTCCGGTTTCGTCACCTTCTCCAACGCCTTGTCCGGCGCCGTTCAGATGGCGGCCGAGGCTTACCAGCGCGACGGCAAGCTGGCGGGTCTGGCCACCAACCTCGACGACCTGGACTCCAAACTGGGCGGCCTGCACCCCTCCGACCTGCTGATCCTCGCGGGCCGCCCCTCGATGGGCAAAACGGCGCTGGCCACCAACATCGCCTTCAACGTGGCCCGGAACTACCGCTGGGAGCCGACGCCGGAGGGACGCAAGACCGTCTCGGGCGGCGTCGTCGCCTTCTACTCGCTGGAAATGAGCGCCGAACAGCTGGCCATGCGTATTCTGGCCGACGCCTCGGGCGTGTCCTCCGACAAGCTGAGAAAGGGCGAGATCAACGCCTCCGACTTCGGCAAGATCAGGGACGCGGCCGTCGAGATCGGCGAAAGCCCCCTCTACATCGACGCCACCGGCGGCCTGTCCATCGCCAAGCTGGCCGCCCGCGCCCGTCGTCTGAAACGGATGGAGCATGGCCTCGACCTGATCATCGTCGACTACCTCCAGCTGATCACTGTCGGCGAAGGCAACAACCAGAAGAACCGGGTGCAGGAAGTCTCCGAAATCACCGGCGGCCTCAAGGCCCTGGCCAAGGAGCTGTCGGTGCCGATCATCGCCCTGTCGCAGCTGTCGCGTCAGGTCGAACAGCGCGAGGACAAGCGGCCCCAGCTGTCCGACCTGCGTGAATCCGGCTCGATCGAGCAGGACGCCGACTGCGTCATGTTCGTCTACCGCGAAAGCTACTACCTGGGCCGCGCCGAACCCCGCGAAGGCTCGCCCGAACACCTGCAATGGCAGGAGGACATGGACCGTCTGGAACACCAGGCCGAAGTCGTCATCGGCAAGCAGCGCCACGGTCCCATCGGCATCGTCAAACTGTCCTTCGACGCCGACACCACCAAGTTCGGCAACCTGGCGCATGGCCAGGGATATGACTCGAACTACGGGGACTGAGTCTGCTCTAAATTCCTCCCCCAGCGGGGAGGATTAAGAAAGTCACCGCCCCCTGGTCCGCCGGTAATAGGCCTCCAGCAGATCCAGCCTCTCCTTGAACGGCACCGCCTTCGCCACCGGACCGTCATTGGTGAACTCCAGAAGCCGGTCAGGCTCGCCCCGGAAATCCGGCCAGGCCGGATTCGGGCCCGCATTGGGATCGCCCACCGCCGCGAACCGGGTCCAGTAGTCGGCCATCGCCCCCGCCGCCCGATGGTCGCGCGCGCCGAAGGGCCAGGCGATGGCGGACAGATTGTCGAACACATAGGGCCGCTCTGCCGCATGGGTGGCGCCTTCGTGCTGCGGTTCGGGATTGGGGTCGGGCACCACGTCGAAACGGTAGAGATAGGTCGGATGGCCCGCCCGCGCGTGCAGCCGCGCCAGATGCCGCGCCGGTTCGTTGAAGGCCAGATCACTGACCACATGGGCGTTGAAGCCGGCCTCGCCGCCATAGGCCGCCGTGATCCGCTCACGCTCAGCCCCCGTCATGGCGTCGTCCATCTGGCCGTAGGGCCCGCTGTCGCTCGGCTTGATCCACCAGAATTCGGCGCTGTTGGTGCCGATCAGCAGCGGCACATGCGCCTGACGCCCCTCGGCGAAGGCGGCTTCCACATCCGCGCTGACGATCTTGCCGTCGATGACCAGATTGTCCCCGCCGTAGAAGCTGGGCGGAGGGCTCAGCAGCCGCTCGACCGGAAGCGCCCTCAGCTGCGCCGCCGTCACCGCCCCCTGCAACAGGCCGCCCAACCCCGCTTGACGCGCGAACGCTGTCCCGCGTTCCTGCATCGACGGCCCGCCAATGGCCGAGCGCCGGTCCAGAGGCGAGCCCGTGTCGCGCCCCAGCCCGGACTGCACCGCCGCCCTCTGGAACAGGCCCCGCGCCCGGGGCGAGATCATCAGCCGCGTCACCGCCGCCGCCCCCGCTGACTCGCCGAAGATGGTCACGCGCGACGGGTCGCCGCCGAAGGCTTCGGCGTTGTCGCGCACCCATTCCAGAGCGGCGATCATGTCCATCAGGGCGTAGTTGCCGCCCGCCTCGCCCGACCGCGCCCGCTCCGCCGCCAGGGCCGGATGATCAAAGAAGCCCAGCCGCCCCAGCCGATAGTTGATCGTCACCACCACCACGCCGCGCCGCGCCAGCGCCGTTCCGTCATACAGCGCCGCCGTGCCCGAGCCGTTGTTGAACGCCCCGCCGTGGATCCACACCATGATCGGCGCCGCCGCCTCGCGTTCCACCGGCGTCCAGACGTTCAGCGTCAGACAGTCCTCGCTCATCGGCAGAGGCCCGACGCCCGGATCGCCCCCCGGCGGCGGCTGTATGCACAAGGCCCCGACATGGCCCGCATCGCGCGGCCCCTGCCAGCGCGGGGCCGGCTGCGGCGGCCGCCAGCGCAATGGTCCCACCGGCGCCGCCGCATAGGGCACGCCCTTGTAGGCGGCGACACCCTCGCTGACCCGCCCGACCAGTGTCCCGCCCGCCGTCTCCATCTCAATGACGGGATCAGACGGGGAAACAGGAGACAGCATCAGGACCGCCGCGGACAAAAGTGAAACCAGACTCATGTCCTACCCATAACGACGCAGGCGGGCCCGGCTCAAATGAAGATTGAGAATTCGGCTGATCGGAGAACCCTCTGTTCGACAAGGCGTTCAACGCTTTACGCTTTCGAAAACAGACTTGTCGGGCATAGTGCACGGCATGATCTGCGGGGGTGGATCCTTCCTCGATGACGAGGTTGATGGTGCAGCCGGACTTTTGACCGGCAGGGGAGAAGACCGCATGAACCAGGCCCTGTCCGGTCGGTCGATACTGATTGTTGAAGACGAATCTCTGGTGGCCATGCTGCTGGAGACCATCCTCGAAGACATGGGTTGCACCCCTGTCGGGCCTGCGGGCACGGTGGAAGAAGGCTTGGCCCTGGTTCAGGCGGATGAGCCGCTGGACGCCGCCCTGCTGGACGTCAATGTGGCGGGTGAAAAGGTCTTTCCCATCGCCGACGCTCTGCGGGACCGCGGCGTGCCCTTCGTCTTCTCAACCGGCTACGGCGAAGCCGGCCTGCCCGACCACTGGCGCGGCCACCCGACCTTGCAAAAGCCTTTCAGCGAATACGCCGTTGAACAGGCGCTGATGGCGGCGATGGGAGTGGCGGAAGCCTAGGCGACAAGAACATGAACGGCGGCGCACCGGCCTATCGTCCCAAATCCTTCAACACCGCCCGCGCTGCATTATGCCCGGGTGCGCCCGTCACGCCGCCGCCCGGGTGAGCGCCTGATCCGCACAGATACAACCCCGGCACAGCCATCCGGTGATCGGCGTGGCCCAGAACCGGGCGCGCGCTGAACAACTGATCCAGCGTCAGACGGCCATGGAAAATGTCGCCGCCGACCAAGCCGAACCTGCGTTCCAGATCGCGCGGCCCCAGCGCCAGCCGCCCGACCACCGACGCCTTGAAGCCGGGCGCGTGGCGGTCCACAGTCTCGATCATCAGATCCGCCACCGTGTCGCGGTGCTCGTCCGCCAGGTCCGGCGAGACATGCTGGCAGAACAGGCTGGCCACATGCTGGCCCGGCGGCGCCAGGCTGTCGTCCAGGGTCGAGGGGATCAGCATCTCCACGATCGGCTCCGATGACCAGCCATTCAACCGCGCACTGGCGTGCGCCCGATCCATATAGGCCAGCGACGGCGCCACGATGATCCCCGCCGTCAGATGATCTCCTTTCCCCGGCAAGGCGGTGAAGTCCGGCAGTTCCGACAAGGCCACATTCATCCTGAACGTGCCTGAACCCGACTGATAATTCCCGATCCGCTCGCGGAAGTCCGCAGGAACCACGGCGTCGTCAACCAGCCGCTCGAACAACAGGCGCGGATGCAGGTTCGACACCACCGCCCGCGCCCGCACCACATCGCCGCCCTCGGTCAGAGCCCCGACCGCCCGGCCCTTTTCGGTCAGCACCTGCGCCACCACCGTGTCCAGACGCACCTCGACGCCCTGTTCGGCGCAAGCCGCCGCCATGGCCTGGGTGATGGCCCCCATGCCGCCCAGAGCATGGCCCCAGACGCCCTTCTTTCCGTTCACCTCGCCGAACACATGGTGCAGCAGCACATAGGCCGAGCCCGGCGTGTAGGGACTGGCGTAGTTGCCCACCACGCTGTCAAAGCCGAACAGGGCCTTGATCGGATCGCTCTCGAACCAGCCGTCCAGCCAGTCGCCCGCCGACTTGGTGAACAGGTCCAGCAGGTCGCGCCGTCCCTGCACGTCCAACCCCGCCGCGCGCCGCCCCAACGACGCCCCCTTCAGCAGTTCCGGCAGCATGGCCGTCCAACCACCCTCCACAACATTTGGCGGCGCCTTCAATATCCAGTCGCGCAGCACCGCCGCCACAACCTCCAACCGCCGCTCATACTCTGGCAGACGTTCCGCATCCCGCGTCGAGAACTTCGCCACCTGGTCTTGCGTCCGCCCCTCGCCGGTCAGCAGATAGCGCCCGTCGTCAAAGGGCAGGAAGTTGGCCGCCTTGCGCTCGACCACCGTCAGCCCGTGCCGGGCCAGATCCATGTCGGCGATGACTTTGGGATTGAGCAGGCTGACGGTGTAGCTGGCCGTCGAGTTGCGGAAACCGGGATGGAATTCCTCCGTCACCGCCGCCCCGCCGACGACGCATCGCCGCTCCAGCACCGTCACCTTCAGCCCGGCCCGCGCCAGATAGAAGGCGCACACCAGCCCGTTGTGCCCCCCGCCCAGAATGACGACGTCGGTTTCGGTCTTCGCCATGCGGCCTTCTCCCTGCCGGTCCCCACCGGCGCCGTCTGCACCTTATCTGCATCAAGCCTGCGCCGATAATCCCCCGTCGGCTCAATCGCGGTGGACGGCTGCGACGCACAGTGGCGCTTGAAAGAGAGCCCCTCATGCATCGTCCCCCTCTGCTGTCCCGCGCCTCCTTCTGGCTGAAGGCCGCCCTGACCATAGGCCTGATCGCGCTGGCGGACTTTCTGTTCGTCTGGCGCCTGCCGGGGGTCAGCCTGGGCCTGTTCGCCCTGGCCGGGATCGCCGCCGTCGCCCTGACCCGCCCCGCCTTGCTGCGCGAGAGGCGCGGCGGCCTGGCGCTGGCCGCAGCCGCCGCCTTCGCCCTCATACTGGTGGACCGACCCGGTCCTCTGGCCTGGCTGCTGTTCGGCCTCAGCCTGACGATCGCCGTCCTCTCGGCCCGCACGCCGTCGGGCGAGACCGTCTGGGGCTGGATGCAGCGGCTGGTCGTTCAGGGCGCCATCAGCCTGGCCGGCCCCCTGCTGGACCTGATCCGCCTGTCGCGCCTGCGCCGCCGCCGCAAGGGCCTGCCGGCTTACGCCCTCCTCGTCCGGCTGCTGATGCCGGTGATCGGCGGGGCGGTCTTCCTGGCCCTGTTCGCCAGCGCCAACCCGCTGATCTCGGACTTCATCGACCGTCTGGCTATGCCGCCGCTTGGCGACGACTTCATCCCCCGCGTCCTGTTCTGGGGCGTCGTTCTGATCGCGGTCTGGAGCGTCATGCGCCCGCGCGGCCTGCGCAAGACCATCGCCCTGCCGACCCGCAAGCTGGCCCAGCCTTCGGCGGCCATGACCACCTCCGTCACCTGGTCGCTGATCGTGTTCAACGCCGTCTTCGCCCTGCAGAACGGCCTCGACCTGGCCTTTCTATGGAGCGGTGCGCCCCTGCCGGGCGACACCAGCCTGGCCGACTACGCCCATCGCGGCGCCTATCCGCTGATCGTCACGGCCCTGCTGGCGGGCCTGTTCGTCCTGATCGCGCTCCAGCCCGGCAGCGATACCGCCAGACGCCCGCTGGTGCGCCGGCTGGTCGTGCTGTGGATCGCCCAGAACATGCTGCTGGTCGCCTCCAGCCTGCTGAGGACGGCGGACTACATTGAGGCTTACGCCCTGACCCGCTTCCGCATCGCCGCCATGGTCTGGATGGTTCTGGTCGGTCTGGGCCTGCTGCTGATCTGCTGGCGGATGCTGCGCGACAAGTCGGCCCACTGGCTGATCAACGCCAATGTCTTCGCCGCCCTGGGCGTCCTGACCGTGATCAGCGCCATTGATCTGGGCGCCGTCGCCGCCGCCTGGAATGTGCGCCACGCCCGCGAGGTCGGCGGACGCGGGGTCGAGCTGGACCTCGGCTATCTGCGCCAGCTGGGCGACCCGGCCCTCGTCTCCCTGGTCCAGCTGGAGCAGACCAGCGACGATCCCCGCCTGATCGACCGCGCCGCCGCCGTCCGCACAGCCATCATGGCGGACATGACCGCGCGCCAGAGCGAATGGCGCAGCTGGACCTGGCGCAACCAGCGTCGCCTGAACACGGTGCAAGCCATGGCCCGCGCCCGCCCCTTGGTCGCGCCCCCCGCAGGCCAGCGTGACTGGGACGGTTGGCTGCTCGGGGCTCCGCTGCCGTCTTATGCCGATCCAGCCCCCGGCGTCGCCTCGACCCCTGAGCAGGTCACGTCCCCGTTGACCTCGACGGCGGGAGGTTGAACATGGCGATCATGCAACGCTCCGTCCTGGTCGTCGACGACGACCCGCACATCCGCCAGCTGCTCACCTTCGCCTTGCAGAAGGCGGGGCTGGCCGTGCGTGAGGCCGAGGACGGCGAGGCGGCCCTGGCCTCCATCTCCGCCACCCTCCCCGATCTGGTGGTTCTGGACATCAACATGCCGCGCATGGACGGGATCGAGGTCTGCCGCCGCATCCGCGCCCAGGGCGACCTGCCGGTGCTGTTCCTGTCGTCGCGCGACGACGAGATCGACCGCATCCTGGGCATGGAGCTGGGGGCCGACGACTATGTCACCAAGCCGTTCAGCCCGCGCGAGGTCGTGGCCCGCGTCGCCGCCATCCTGCGCCGTCTGGTCCGCACACCCGCTCCGACAACGCCCGGCCACTTCTCTTTCGGGGGTTTGAGCCTCGACGCCGAGGGCTGGCGCGCCCGCTGGCGTGATGTGGAGGTGCCGCTGACGGTGACGGAGTTCAGCATCGTGCGCGTTCTGGCCGACGCCCCGCGCCGGGTCTTCACCCGCGACGCCATCATCGACCGCGTCCACGGCCCCGGCTTCGCCATGACCGACCGCACCATCGACAGCCACGTCCGCAACCTGCGCGCCAAGTTCACGGCGGTCGGCGGCGGCGATGTGATCGAGACCCGCCCCGGGGTCGGTTATCAGCTCGGCCCCTGTCTCGGCGAGACGGTGTGATCGAAGGGTTCCGCGCCTTTATCCGTCGGCACTGGCCGGCGCTCCGCCTACGCACCATCCTGCTGTCGGTCCTGCTGTTCGCCGCCATCCTGCCGGGGCTCAGCGCCATCTTCCTGCGCGTCTATGAGAACACCCTGGTGCGCCAGACGGAGGCCGAGCTGATCGCCCAGGCCGCCGCCCTGTCCGCCGTGGTCGAGACCGACTGGCCCGGCGTGGTCCTGATCCCCCTCGACCCGGTCCAGCGCCAGACCCCCGGCTACTACCAGCCCGAGGCCGCGACCATCGACCTGGGCTCCACCCCCGTCCTTCCGGCTCGTCCCGCCCCTCACCGACCCGCCCCGCCGCCCGACCCACAGGCCGTCGCGGTCGGCGAGCGTCTGGCCCCGGTCATGGAGCGCACCAGCCGCGCCACACTGGCCTCCATCCTCTTCCTCGACCGCCGGGGCGTCGTGGTGCGCGGCTATGGCGAGGGCGGCGCCCTCAACACCCTGCCGGAGGTGCAAAGCGCCCTGTCCGGCGACGCCCGCACGGTCCTGAGGCGCAACGACGCCTATCATCCGCGCTATTCGATGGAGTGGCTCAGCCGCGCCTCAGGCCTGCGCATCCACCACGCCCGCCCCGTGATCGTGAACGGTCGGGTCGAGGGTGTCATCCTGACCTCCCGCTCGCCGCGCGCCCTGTTCCGCGGCATCTATCAGGACCGCGTCAAGATCGCCCTCGGCATAGTCGGCACCCTGGGGCTGATCGCCTTTCTGGCGGTGCTGGTGTCGCGCGGCATCGCCCGCCCGATCGAGGCCCTCAGCCGCGCCGCCCGCGAGGTCACCACCGGCGGCGGCGCCCTGCCCCCGCCCCCCGCGACAGCCGCCGTCGAGATCCGCACCCTGTATGAAGACTTCGGCCGCATGGCCGAGGCCGTGGACCGCCGCTCCCGCTATCTGCGCGACTTCGCCGCCGCCGTCAGCCATGAGTTCAAGACCCCGCTGGCGGGCATTCAGGGCGCGGTCGAACTGCTTCAGGACCACGACGACATGGAGGCGGACCAGCGCCGCCGCTTCCTTGACAACATCGCCGCCGACGGCGCTCGCCTGTCAGCGCTCGTCACCCGCCTGCTGGACCTGGCCCGCGCCGACATGGCCCGGCCCGAGGCGGGTCTGGCCGTCGATGTCCGCACCCCCCTGATCCGCGCCGTCGATGCCCGCTCCGGCCCGCTGCAGATCACCGTCGATCTGCCCGACGACCTGCCCCTGATCGCCGTACCCGCCTCCACCGTCGAAATGGTCCTCTCGACCCTGCTGGAGAACAGCCGTCAGGCCGGCGCCGCCCATGCGGCTCTCAGCGCGACGATCAGGGACGACGCCCTGATCCTGACCCTCTCGGACGACGGCCCCGGCGTCGCCCCCGCCGACAACCGCCGCATCTTCGAGCCCTTCTTCACCACCCGCCGGGGCCAGGGCGGCGCAGGTCTTGGCCTGTCCATCGCCCGCGCCCTTCTGGCCGCCAACCACGCCAGTCTGGCGCTGGTCCCTTCGGCGACAGGCGCGGTGTTCGAGCTGAAACTGCCGCTGGCCGAGACCTGATCGGCGCCCCCAGAGTCTCACCCTCATGAGACGCCCGGATATTCACCTTCGCCGCCAAACCCCTAGAGTCCGCGCTTCGACCGGGGGGCGAAAATGATCAACCAGCACCCATCGCCATTGAGCGACCTCTTGCAGGACCGCGCCGCGACCACTTGGCCCGAGGTCCGCGCTTTCGCCGAACCGCCCGAGCGCGGCGGCTGGTCTGATGCATCCTCGGTGCAACGCCTTGCCGACGCCGCACTTTCCGACCGCTCCCCTACGGATGTGCGTTAGAGCCG
>Ga0233377_1000947_pt1 | contig 11739 bp, 10 predicted proteins | sample ElkDunMinimDraft_6_FD_191540 | JGI IMG/M metagenome (GOLD analysis project Ga0233377, IMG submission 191540) | Fecal eukaryotic communites from dung pellets of Tule Elk in California, USA - Elk Dung E36 | ecosystem: Host-associated > Mammals > Digestive system > Large intestine > Fecal | place...
CCACCTTCGTCGCAGGCACCGTATTGTTATTCCTCCTCGTGGTGCTCGGGCCCGTCGTGGGCCAGATCCCCATGCCCGCACTCGTCGCGGTGATGATCATGGTATCGATCGGCACCTTCAGTTGGAACTCCATCCCAAACCTGCGGCGTCATCCCTGGCCTTCGTCGGTCGTGATGCTGGTGACGGTCGCCGTCGTCGTGGCAACGCACGACCTGGCGCAGGACGTATTGGCCGGCGTGCTGCTGTCGGGGATCTTCTTCGCAGGCAAGGTGCAGCAGATGTTCGCCGTGGAGCGGCATGGCTCGGACGATGGACAACAAGCCGACTATCGCGTGAGCGGAGAGATCTTCTTCGCTTCGGTCCATCGGCTCACCCGGGCCTTTGGGGCTGGCGAGCAAGCCGGAAAAGTCACAATAGACGTCTCCAACGCGCATTTCTGGGATATCTCTGCCGTTGCCGCGCTCGATAAAATCGTCGCGCGGCTCCGGCGCGAGGGCCGCGACGTGGACGTGATCGGCTACAATCGCGCCAGCGCGGACTTGATCGACCGGTTCGCCTTGCACGACAAGACCGGTGTCGAACTGGGGGCCGTGCCGCACTGAGGCACTGCCGCCGATCGTTTGGCGCTCATCGCAGCGGACCGATCACAGCAAGAGTCGCATCTGCAAGAAGGATTCAATACGCATCATGGTCACAAAGCGCCCCACTGGCCGCCCCGTCTCCGTGCTGCGGGAATTTCTCGACAGCTCGGCGTCGGGAGGCCTGATCCTGATGGCGGCGGCGGCCCTCGCGCTCGTAGTCGCCAATTCCCCTCTGGCGGACATCTATTTTTCCGCGTTGCGCGCCTACCTGGGCCCGCTGACCCTCGCCCACTGGATCAACGATGGGCTGATGGCCATCTTCTTCCTGCTCGTCGGACTGGAGATCAAGCGGGAGATGCTCGACGGCCAGCTCTCGACCTGGAACCGCCGTATTCTTCCCGGAGTCTCGGCTCTGGGCGGCATGATGGTCCCCGCAGCAATCTTTCTGGCCTTCAACACCGATGATCCGGCCACCGCCCGCGGCTGGGCAATTCCTTCGGCCACCGACATTGCCTTCGCGCTCGGCGTGCTGTCCCTGCTGGGGGACCGTGTTCCGACATCGCTAAAGGTGTTTCTGACCGCCCTGGCTATCCTCGACGATCTGGGTGCTGTGCTCATTATCGCTCTCTTCTACACGGGCCAGATGTCGATCCCGCATCTGGTCCTTGCAACCGGAATCTTCCTGATTCTGGTGGCCATGAACAGGCTTCGCGTCACGCGGTTGTCGCCCTATCTGCTGCTGGGCGCCGCTCTGTGGTTTCTCGTCCTGCAATCCGGCGTGCATGCCACGATTGCCGGTGTCGCGCTCGCCCTCGCCATCCCTTTGCGCCGCACGCCCGGACAGCCCGACGATGTGGCGCACTCGCCGCTGCACAAGCTGGAGCACGGCCTGCACGGCTGGGTGACGTTCCTGATCGTCCCCATCTTTGGATTTGCCAATGCGGGCGTCTCCTTCGCCGGGCTTTCACCCGCGGTACTGACCGACCATCTCACGATCGGGGTCGCGCTGGGTCTTCTCGTCGGCAAACTGGTGGGAGTATTCGGCAGCGCATACATCGTCATCCGCGCGGATTGGGCGGACATGCCCGCAGGGGCCAGCCGGTTGCAATTGCTCGGCATATCGCTTCTGTGCGGTATCGGCTTTACGATGAGCCTGTTCATTGGCCTGCTTGCTTTCGCCAACGATCCGATGCTCCAGGAAGACGTGAAGATCGGCATTCTCCTGGGATCGCTCGTCTCGGGTCTTCTGGGCTGGAGCGTGTTGCGCCTTGCTCACCGCGAGACACCCGCCGCGGAGCCAGGATGACCAAAGTCTCTCTCCCTCTCTCTCACGACCCGCGATGCCTTCTGGCGCTCAAGGCATCCCAGCGCGCGGCACGTACAGCCGTGTGGCCAAGCCTTGCGGCGCGGGTGAATCCCCAAGCGCGCTCAGGTCCGGCGGGCGGCCGCCCGGAACCGTCGCCTAAGGCGCGGTCGTTGCCCAGTAGCGGGTGTGGCACGTCTGGCACGACTCGTTCATATTTTCTATGAGATCGTTAGCCCGCTGGGGGTCCTTCGCCCGCGCAGCGGCATTGAGTTCGCGCGCATTGTCGGCCATTTGCAGCGAAAGCTTGCGGAACCACATCGGATCGGCGTCAATCCTGGACTGGATTTCGCTCGGGCTCGGAAATCCCGGCGGCTGTCCGGTGCGCGCGCCTACCTGTACCGATCGCGCGTCCGCCATACGCCGCGCATGAATTTCCAGCGATCGGGACGCTTCCCCAAGCTTCAGCCACCCCGCATCACCCATGAGCGATGGGTCCAGTCCCTCCGTCTCGCTCCTGGCACCGCTTCTGAGGTCCCAGATCGCAGTGGACGCCTGATTGACCCAGCGGCCCATGGCCTCGTGCGTTTCGACAACATCGGGGCCGGTCGTGGATGGCCCGGTGGCACAAGAGGTCACAAAGGCCGCGGCCAAAGCGAGGGGAAACAGGCGGCGCATATCGAACATCCTAACTCCTGTCTCCCGGAGGGGCGTTGGGACGGTTTTCCAAACGCTCCGCGAGACGACATTCAACATACTTACCTGCGCCCCGCGCGGCTACACTTCGTAGTTTCCCCAAGCGCAAACCGCCCTGCCGGGGCGTAGGATCGCCCGCAAAGGAGCATTTCCGATGGGCGATGAGACCAATGCAACGGGCGGGCATGTCGTGATCCTTGCGCATCCCGACCCCAGCAGCTTCAATGCGGCCATTGCCCGGACCTACTGTGACCAGGTCCGGGAATGTGGTCAGCGCGCGCTCGTGCGTGATCTCTACGCCATGGCCTTTGATCCACTGCTCAAGAACGCAGAGCGAGCGGACCGGCGAGGCATGGCGCTGGCGCCGGACGTGCGCGACGAACTCGACGCATTGTCGGGAAGTGATGTCATCGTCCTTGTCTATCCCGTGTGGTTCGGCATGCCGCCCGCGATGCTGATTGGTTATATCGACCGTGTGGTCGGCGCGGGCGTCACGCCCCAGCAGGTTCAGCAGCGCGCGGCCCAAGGCCCCCTCACCGCCGGCCACATGCTCACGATTACCACCTCGGGTGCGCCGGAGGCGTGGCTCCATGAGCAAGGCCAGGTTCAATCGCTGCGCGACCTCGCAACCCGCTATCTATTTCGCGCCTTTTCGATGAAATCGGCCGACTACCTCCATATCGGAGGCATTGCCGAAGACTTGCCGCGCCCAGCCGCCGATCAGTATCTGGCACAGGTGCGCGACAAGGCGCGGGTGATCTGCGAGAGGATCGCCGTCGAACGGTACGGCGCGGCGCCGCCCTTTTCCATTTTCGACGGCAGCTGACTCGCCCCGCCAGTTCCGGCCTTGGCCGCGGCCGCCCAGCCGCGAACCATCGCTTTACTCACGCCGCAACGGCGGACAATCTCAAAAGATCCGTTATGGATCAAACTGCGCAATTGCGGCGCAGATGCTGGCATCGGTATCACGCATTCCTGACCTGCTCGGCCGCCATTTCCAGCAATCGATCCATCTGGCTGCGGATTTCAAGATCGGTCACCGCGACACCGGCGGCGTCAAAATCGGCCCGCACCTTGCGCAGGACATCTTCGTCTCCCGCTTCCTCGAAGTCTGCACGAACCACGTCCTTCGCATAGGCTTCAGCGTCGACGTCCGCCTTTCCCAGCTTTTCCGCCGCCCATAACCCGAGGAGCTTGTTGCGACGCGCCAAGGCCTTGAACCTGGTATCCTCGTCCATGGCAAACTTCTTCTCGAAACCTTCCCGGCGGTCATTCATACCATTCATAGCCTGATCCCCAGTGCGTGGAGGTGTCTCACAATTGCCGCCAGACAACCTCGCTTCAACGCCCAAGATGGTGCGGCGGGACGAGAGTGGCAAGCCGGCATAGCTCAACGAGCCGGTCGCGGCCCCGACGTAACCGATCAGGGCCGATCGTCAAATTTCATGGTATGGGGACACCCGTTGGATCGCCTGCGTATTCTGAGATCGCACCATCATCTCTGATTTCATTTGGTTGGCCAGCATCGTAATCTCGCAAAGACGCCATTTTCAGGCGCGCAAGCTTGTCGCGGCCACGGGCGACAGGTTCGCCATTCCGCGCCTTAGTCCACAACCCTCACCAGGCCATCGGCTTCGGCGGCCCGCCTCACGGCTCTACCGCTCGCCTGCTTCTGGAAATGAAGCCGCCATGCGCGCCGCCATGCGTGCGCCGGCGCCGCTCGTTGCAGCCAGCTTGGCGCCGTAGCGCATGACCGTTTTGGAATCCCGCCAGCGATAGGCCTGCATGATCGCCGGAAGGCTCTCGCCGGCGGCGAAATTGTCCTGCGCCACCCCCACCCGGATCGAGTGACTCGACACCGCCGCGAGCCAGCGTTTGAGCTCAGCTTCGCTCAGGGGGCCAAGCAGCTTCTTGTCGAACGCTGCCCGGATCAGCCGCTTATAGATTAAGGTGATGCTGTTGGGATGGAGCGCCAAGCGCCCTACCCTTCTTACCGACCCGTCGAAATGGGTTTCCACCCGCCGGAACAGGGCGCCGCGGTCGATATGGGCAGCGTCGCGCCAGCGCGCGATCGCGGTCATCGTCGCGGGTGAGAGATAGGCCCAGGCCCCCTCTCCTTCCTGGTCGGTCTTGCTCGAAGGCACGAACAACGCCCCTGCCCCATTGCCATCGGGCCCATCGATATGATCGAGCTGGATCGCCACCAGCTCCGAGCGCCGCCCCGCGCTGTCATAGGCGGTGCGAAGCAGCGCCTCGTCGCGCAGCCCCAGGAGGTCGCGGCGGCAGGCCCGCAGCAGATGGGCCAGACACACACCGGTTGCCGGGCTATCGAAGTCCGATATCTCGCCTTTGAACCGGATGGCCCTCGCCTGCCGCTGGCGAACACCGAGCGATTTGCGCGCGGCCTTTTTTTCCAGACGCACCAGCGGAACGACTGTCGGATCCTCAAGCCCGGCCATGCGATAGGCCCAGCCCAAGTTAACGATGTAACGCTCGATCGTGGCGATCGCACGAACCGTCTCGGTCGAGGCGTCAAGCCCGGCCAACGCACGGATCCAGGCCGCCACAGCGCTGCCATCGGCATCGCATGGCGTGAGACGCTGCCGCCGGCACCATGCTCCCCACAGCGTCAGATCCGAACGGAAGGCCCGCCGCGTGTTGACCGACCAGCCCCGGACGGCCGCGGCGACCAACTCGGCATCGACCGGCGCGGTGAAGCCGACAAGCTCGCGCACCTCGCGCACGATCTCGCCCACCCCGCTGCCAGGCTCCACCCGAACGGGCGCCTGCGAGCTGGGAGAACGCAGCCGCTCAGGCATGGCTGCGCGCGAACCGCAAGGTTCTGTCCGTGCGGATCAGTTGCACGCAGCGCCAAGGCTTCGAGGCCAGCGCCTGGCGCATCTCGATAACACCGGCGCGCTCCAGATAGCAGATCGCGCTGTTCATGCGCCGCGGCGCCCATCCGAGCGCTTCCGCAAGAGCCCGAGTTCCGCTGACCCGGTCCTCCTCCGTCACCATCCGATTGGCGACGATGCGCGCGTCCTCGGCTGGGCTGAAGGGCATATAGGCTTCGTCGAACTCAGCGAAGAGCGCGCGTTCGGCGGCGACGTGCCCGGGAATACTCCCTTCCCAGAGATAGCCGGCGTCCTTGAGATCGAGCACCGCAACCTTCGCGTCGTCGAGCTCCAGCCCGGTTGCGGCAGCGAGCTGTTCCACCGTCAGAATGGGATCGTGCGGCATCCCGTTCTCGCTTGCCTCGATCAGATGGCGGCCCACCGCGAGCGCCCCCGGCGACCAACCTGATAACCCCTCGGGAGCCGACTGCACATAGGTGGGCCTGGCCCCGAGCGGCGGCTTGCGACTAACACCATGCAAGCGGTCGACCAGGCTCTTGCGATCGGCGTCCGACGCCGGGTCGAACGCGGGGCACAGCAACGTTCGCAGGAAGGGGGAAAGCTCGCCGACATCAACTCCCATCCGCAGTGGCACCATGCGGCTCTTGCCACCGACGAGATGGACGATGCCGACATCGATTTCTCGCGCGACCCAGGGCTTCGTGATCGAGGTGCGCGTCAGGAGGACGACGAAATGCGTCATCCAGCCCAAGCCCTTTTCCATCTCCTGGCGCAGACTGCCGCCCGCCTCGATGTCCCACTCGTCGAACCACACCTCGACGCCGTTCGCCATCAGATATTCAGCGAGCGGCCGCACCGTCGGCTTGTCTTCGCTGGCATGGGCGAGATAGACCCGGGGGTGCGCCGCGCCATCAGCGGCATCGCTCACTTCCACTTCTCCTGCTCCGACACCAAGGCGCTTTTCAAGCAGCCGGGCGAACACCGGCGAGCCGCTCGTCCGGATCGCGACGCTGTTGCCGGGAAGCCGGTCCACGAAGACATCCGCGTGGCGCCCCGTCTCCGGATCGACGATCGACGAGGCCGCTCCCCGCGCTTTCTCCTCGATCGCCTGCATGCCCAGCTCGAGCGCCTTCGCCGCGATATCCTCGGCGAAGCGTTTCGGATCGAATGGACGGCCGCCTTGGGTGATTTTGATCATCGCGTGTGCCGTTTCACGTAAGCGCGCAGCGCGGCGATGTCCTCGTCGACGATAAGCACGCCCATCACGGGATAGTCAGGCTGGTCGGGCGTCCGCACCCTTCCCTCGTCGATGCACGGCACAATCAGCGCGAAGGCCGGATTGAATCGGCGCCGTTCCCATCCCGACGCGGCCTCGAGATCGCGCGCATTCCCGCCGAGCCCAGGATCCTCCAAGAGCATCCGCGCAAGAATGACGGAATCGTCGAGGGGATTCTGGCCTGTGATCGCGGCGTCGCAGGCGACGAACAGCGCAACCGTTGTCCAAATCCGCGGGAGCTTGGGTCCGATCAGCGATGTCAGCGTAACCAGGCCATCGGCCGCGAGTTCGGCAAGCGCCGGCGCGATCGTCGCGCTGCTCTCCTCGGGAAAGACCTCCAGCAGCTCATCGCCGAAATGACCGGGCAGGCCGTCGGTGCATTGCTCCGCCATCCATCGTCCCAGCCGCTGCGCCAGCTCGCTCAGGCCTTCGTGCACGTCATCTAGCCCCTGCTACGTCCGTCGCCGACGGGGTTAGCGCGCGTTCCTTCTAAAGTATAGAGTGGTGATAAGCATCCATTATCAACACCAGGCATGGGAGCATACTTTACTGAACATCGGCTTCAGTTCATAATTCGGAATGGTTCTGCTCTCTCCGCACGCTTCTTACGGTCCCGCTTATAGCCCAAGGATGGTCGCGGCCATAGCCGCTTGCACGGGGGCGATTTCCCGGCTCGACGCCCGGTTTTCGGTCAGTTCGGTCGCTTCGGCCTGGACTCGGCGCGCCGCCTGGAGCGGCTTTGGCCAGGCGCTTTGCCTGCAGTCTGCGGAGATCGACGAAATCGACGTATTTTCCTGGGGCTGCGGGCTCCAGATTCCGGGCAGGCCGCTGCGTTCGACCACCATCGACCTGTTCGATTGCTTCGCAGACTGGACGGCGGCTTTGGGCAACCAGGATCCCCTCGCGTGGCGCGACAGCCTGCCCATGGCCATCAGCACGCCTCAGGTGGCCGGCGAGCATCCCGCCCTGATCCGCGCGATCGACCAGGTTCGCCAGCATGCCGGCACCGACGCGACGGCCCTGCCCTGGCTCGGCCTACCGTTCGCCTTGCGTGATATGGGCGTTACCGCCACGCCCCTCCCCTGCCTCGCCGGCGGCGCCAAGGCTTTGCGGATGAAGCGCCGGCCCGACGATGGCGACTGGCTGGCGGTCCTGCGCGCCCTGGAAGCTGCGGCGCGGGTCGGACTGGAGCGCCTTCACGAACTGGAACGTCACCACCGCAAAGCGCAACGCGCGATCGTCGCGCAGTTCCGGCCAGGTGCCCTGCCCCGCCTCCTCGCGCTGTCGGCCCATCAGCCTCTGCTTTCCCCACAGTCAGTCGCCGATCGGCTCGGACTCACCGTCGCCGGCGCCAGCAAGCTGCTCGACCGGGCTGTTGCGTCCGAACTGCTTGTCGAGATCACGCAGCGCCGGAGCTGGCGACTGTTTTTGGTTCCCGACCTGGCCCGTATATTCGGCTACGTGAAGCCTGCGCGCGGACGCCCCCAAGCTGAAGCGCCTCCCCTGCCCCCTTCGCGAGATCTAGCCGCGACGTTCGATGCATTCGATGCCGAAATGGAAGCAATCGACCGGTTGCTATCGTCCCTGCCTGTCTTCGCGACCTGAACGCGTCTGTGGTTCGCTCTAACGGAACATCTAATAGGAGACCATAGGCGGCGTTCGGCGCGGAGCGGACGGGTGAACTTGCGTGAGATGAGCGATCGCCGGCGCAAATGCCCCCTCCAGGATGGCCGTACGGCGTCATTTGAGGCCTTTTGCCTATCAACACCCATCCTGGCCCCTGTGTTGGCTCAGGGAGCCTGTAAGGGCGAATTTGGGCCATTTCGCCTTTTGTTCTGCTGTGGCGGCTTTTCGCGGGAGTTTGCGAGAACAGGGCGCCGGAGTTTCCTGTTTTTAACCGCGCAGCAAGTTTGGCGCGGCTGGTGCGCACGCTGTGTTCGATTTGCATGGAGCCATCTTGGTTTGGTCTGCCGGAGGTCCGCGGGGTTAAAGACCGCGGTGCAAGGTTCACGCCAACAAGATGTTGTACCGGATCAACTGCGGGACCAGTGAGGCCAGAGGGCTTCGCATGAGTCCTTGCCTGGAGCGACCCAGCGTCAGGCGCGCTTCACTCTTCTCGTCTCCTTAATCTCAAAAGGGAGAAGCGCCGCAGGCTTCGTTAATCTCTTTAGAGAATAGGATAGAAGGTTAGCCTGTGGACGCCGCTTTCGCGACTCGCCGATTCAACACGAGTCGCCACATTCGGGCCGTTCCCGTAATACCGTTCGAGCGTTCCTGAAATACCCTGCAAGCCGTTCCCGATAAACCGTGATTCGGTTCCTGATGTACCGTGGGGCGTTCCTGAAGGACCGTGCCGAGCTCCTGGGTCTGATGATGATACAGGGGCGGTAAAACGCGTTTTACTCGGCATGTTTTCCGCAATTTTCCGCGTATTCGCAGCAGGTTGCTCCACGGTAATCAGCAACGCCGATCGCGATTTCGCAGCGCTCTCGCGCATTTCGGCCGAGGGCAGAGGGCGTTCGCGTGAGCGGTATGCGCGCCTGCGCGCATCGGCCAACGGTCCTTCAGGAACAGACCGTCTGCAGCGCTGTTCTGCCAGGCCCTGGAACCGCGGCCTTGGCCGGTCCCGGCTTGATGCGCGCCTGTCGGGCATCTTTGCCAATCGTCGTCAATCCTGGTCCTGAGCGGCCGGCCGCGGGCATGCTTGCCGGTGCGAGCGGCGCACTCGCATCATATGGGCTCGCTGCCTGGCATGCCGGCACGGTATTTCAGGAACGGGTGCTTCCGACCACAAATTGGCGGCATCCCCCGTCCTCCCTTCCCGGCTCGGACTTCAGCCGCGCGCCGCACAGCTGTCTTGCGCCGCGCCGGGCCCGTTCTGATCCGCGAAGATTGCCGTTCCTGAAAGACCGTGACCCGCAGCAGTTAGGCTACTTGGAATCGATAGAGCGCCCTGCCCTCGCCGTTCAGGCTCGCTGCTGGACGATCATGGGCCAATGGACCTGCGGAGGGTGCCCGGGAGCAGGTGAGCGAGCGCGCTGTCCGCATGAGGGAGGGTGCGCCCTGTACTTCAGGCCCGGTACTTCAGGAACGCCATATGCGAACACGGATATGGAACCGGCTTGATTGGCTGAGGAGCGTTCCTGAAAGACCGTCCTTCAAGGACGCGGACTGTGCCCGCGCTCAGCTCGCGGTTCGCTGCTTGGCGCAGAAGGTGGCGAAGATCTGGGTGATATTCTTTGTGTCGAAGGCGATCTCGCGTTGCCGTAGAAACGCGCGGAAATCGTCGCCCACAAGGCCATGGTCTCTTTGCGGGCTCGGCAGATTGGCGCGGGCGATCGCGCCGAAGGCGGAATGCGAAATATGTCCACTTGCCGGAAATGCGATCGGGGGTTCGTCCGTGATCTTTCTGGTGTTGGCGGAAGCTGGGGCCAGGGCAGGGGAGGGCTTGCTCTCCTGCGCCGGCTCGCGATCGCGCCGCGTCATGCGAAGCAGGGGCTCGGCGTCGTCACGCTGCTCAATCTCGAGGGCATAGCCTGGCAGATCGTTTTCCCGGGCGATCTTGGTCATTTCGAACTTGAAACGCCGATAGTCGCCTTCCGCACCCGATTTCTCGAAGAGCGTCGGCATTGAAATGGCAAAACCGTCGCTGCCGGCGCCGCCCGCATGCTTGCGCGCGACGCGATAGAGCCAACGTTCCCGGCCGCCCGTGAGCGAGAAATAAGCCGGATCGATGGCAAGAACGCCGCCCTCCATCAGAACGCCGTCGTAGAACCATTTGGCAAGAGTGATCCGCATCCCGCGGACATTGCCGGAGCGGTCCTTGAGTTGGCTATGGCTGTCGATCCAGGAGAAGGTGGTCTCGACCGCGTCGCCCGACCGGATATTGGTCTTCACCGTCGTCGATTGCAGGCGGTCGAGGGCATTGCCGAGCAGATCATAAGCCCGGCCGCCAACTTCACGCTTGAGCGTCTTGAGCATGTCGTAGGGAACGACATGCAGGGTCTGCGGAATATCGTTGGCGCCGCGGCGCTTGTGCTCGATCAGCACGGACGCGCAGTAGATCAGGATATCGAGGTCGTAGATCGTCGCCAGGCCGTATTCGGAGTTGGCCGAGACATGGACGGTGATCTTGCGATCGGGGCTCACATAGTCGATCGGCTTGAGACGTTTGCGCTTGGATAGCGAAAAAAAGGGCCTCTCCATCGTCTCACGCTGGTCCCGCAGAGGCAGCGCCGTCAACTGCGGCAGAAAGAGGTCTACCTGGCCATCTTCGCGGTGATCGTGTTGCATCTCGTGTCCTGCGGAGCCGGTAAAATGCGTTTTACTCTCGATTAAGATATTGAAAATAAACCGGTAATCTGGATCTTACATCAACTGCGACTGAACTTCGCGCCTTCGATCGCCGGACGCAGCGCCTCGAGGATCTCGTCGACCGACGCACCCCCTTTCGGGTTTATGTTGATGGTAATGCCCTTTGCTCGGGTGTCGGAGAGAACTTGCCCGACCTCGTGTCCCGAGGCGGCCGTCAGCGCGGGCTTCGTCCGGCGGGTGGGCTTTGCCGGCACCGGTTTCGCGGCGGCCGCGACCAAGCGCTCGCAAACCTTGATGCCCTCGATCCTGTCGCTGCCAGTCTCCCTGAGCTTTTGCTGCTCTGCGCGAAGCGCCAAGGCTGCCGAGACGATGGCCGCGCGATGCTGCTCGTTCTTCAACAAGGGCGAAAGCCGCATGCCATGGCGAACCCTGAGGTCTCCAGGCTCGGCAAAGGCGGCGACGACCTCGTCCGGCAATTCCGCCAATTGCAGGAGGTTGTGGAGGTTCTGCTTGGGGATGGCGAGCCGCTCGGCCATCTGCGTGCGAACGCCGTTATAATAGGCCTCCACCGCATGCCGATAGTTGCGGGCGCGCTCAAGATCGGTGACGTCTTCTCGCTCGCGGTTTTCCAGATCGGCGAGGCGAAAGGCGCCCTCGTCGTCGAGCGTTTCGATGCGGGCGACGAGCTCGATCTCGGTATGGTTGTTGGCATGC
>Ga0233377_1000950_pt1 | contig 11711 bp, 10 predicted proteins | sample ElkDunMinimDraft_6_FD_191540 | JGI IMG/M metagenome (GOLD analysis project Ga0233377, IMG submission 191540) | Fecal eukaryotic communites from dung pellets of Tule Elk in California, USA - Elk Dung E36 | ecosystem: Host-associated > Mammals > Digestive system > Large intestine > Fecal | place...
AACAATACAAAATATCGTATCAGGTTATCAGTGATCGCCTGTATTTAGGAAACCAAATTGTTCATGTGTTATGTGATAAACATCCAGGTTCGGGCTTCAAACCTATTGAGGCCAACTTGGAAGATGTTTATATGTCTCAAATTTTTAACGCTTAACCTCTATACCTTATGTTTTACGAATTTTTCATTTTCGAAATTAGATACCGATTAAAGCGACCTGAAACTTATTTCTTTTTTCTACTACTGTTTTTTTTCTCGGTAGGGGGTGTAGAGTTTGTTTTTCAGGGCATAGATTTAGGATTGGTAAAGAAGAATGCACCACTTGTGATTGCTAAAACAATGGGTGCAATTACCGGATTATCGATGATTATAGCTTCGATGATTATGGGTGTTCCGATACTGCGTGATTTTCAGTATGATGTTACTTCGCTCCTCTATGTTACCCCAATCTCTAAAAAGGATTACCTGTTGGGCCGTTTCTTAGGGTCATTTGTGGTATTACTTTTTATTTTTAGTGCTCTTCTTTTGGGAATGATGATCGGAGAATTTCTACCTTGGAATGATCCAAACGAGCTTTCACCTTTTCAGTTTATTAATTACCTACAACCCTTTAATTGGGTAGTTTTACCAACCTTATTTTTTGGTGCTGCGGTGTTTTTTGCAGTGGGTGCACTCACTAAAAATTTAATGGTGGTTTATACGCAAGGTGTGGTCATTTTTGTGTTGTTTATGATTACCAAAGGTATTACAAATGAAGCCTTACAAGCATTATTTGATCCTTTCTCGCTTACTACTTTAACAAAAGCAACTAAAGGCTGGAGTGTAATAGATAGGAACTCTTTACTTATTCCTATGTCGGGAATTATGTTACTTAACAAATTTTTCTGGCTGGGTTTGGGCATTTTGATTTTGGCAATCGGCTACATCAAGTTTTCATTGATGACCATCAATGAAAAGACATCTAAAAAAAAGCAACAGCAAAAAATTAAGGCCTTACCCATAACTTTTAATAAGAGCTTACCATCTGTTACACCTGTTTATGATATGAGAGCACAGTTCATTCAATTATTGCTCAACGCTTGGTTTCATAGTTTGTCTATTCTTAAATTGATTTCCTTTTGGGCCATTATTTTGTGTTGTTTCATTGTTATTTTGGTCAATTCGGTAAGTTTGGGTACAGCCTATGGAGTAGATAGTTATCCAACCACCTATTTCATTATCGAAGAGTTGCGGGAGATGTCTATTTATTTCTTCATGATTATTTTAGTGTTTTATGCCGGTGAAATCATGTGGAAGGAGAAGGACGTAAAGCTCGATCTCATTCATGGTGCCACGCCGCTCTCTAGTTTTGTTAATCTCAGTAGCAGGTTTTTGGGATTGCTGCTCATTTATGCTATTGTGATGCTTTCACTCATTGCTGCTGGTATTCTCTTTCAAACATTAAACGGCTACTATCATTACGAATTGGATGTCTATTTTTTCGGCTTTTTCTTAGAGCTATTCCCCTTTCTGGCATTGTACACATTTGCAGCTATGTTCTTTCAGGCACTTACTGGTAACAAATTTATGGGGATGCTCGCCACTATCACATTTGCCATCATCAACGTAGCTATTGGGGTATTTGGTTTAGAACATGCCTTACTTAATTTTGGTGGGCAGGCGCTGGCTAGTTATTCTGATATGAATGGATATGGTCATTTCTTAACGGCCTATCTTTGGGTAAAAACCTACTGGGTTTTGTTTGGTGTGCTGCTCTTAATTTTTGCGAGTATTTTGATGGAAAAAGGAAACGAAATAGGCTTGAGCAAAAGATGGACGAACGGACTAAAACAAATAGGGAAATCGTTTAGAATTTTTAGTTTAGTTTGTCTCATGTTCTTTATCAGTATTGGAAGTTACATTTTTTACAATACAAATTGGTTAAATGAATTTTGGACTAAAAGTGAACAAGATAATTTTAGAGTTGGTTACGAAAAGACGTTGAAACAGTTTGAATACATCTCACAGCCTAAAATTACAGATGTCAAACTAAAAGTCGATTTGTTCCCATCACAAAGAGCCTATCAAATTAAAGGTGAATATTTGCTTACCAATTCATCGTCAGCACCTATTCGGCAAATTCATGTTCAAAAGCTATTAAAATCAAACGTAGCATTAACAGAAGTAAACTTTAATCGGGCTACTACAGTTAATAATAAATATCAAAAATATCATTATACCATTTACCAATTGAGTCAAGCGTTAGCTCCAGGTGATACACTAAAAATGAATTTTAAACAGACCTTACAGTCGAATGGTTTTGAAACTGATAATTCGGAAATAGATGTAGTTACTAATGGTACTTTTTTTGACAATGCGATGTTACCGAGTTTTGGTTATCAAAAAAAACATGAGCTGCAAGAAGAGGATGTTAGAAAAGATTTTGCACTGTTACCACGAAAGCAAAAGGCCAACCGTGATGATGTAAGAGAATTGGTAAATGCACGTAGTGGAAGTGATTCTGATGGCGTTAATTCAGATATCGTAATCAGTACAGAAGCACCACAAACAGCACTTACTTCCGGTGATTTAGTTGCCAAATGGAATGCCAACGGGCGCAATTATTTTCATTACAAATCCAATCAAAAGATTATTAATTTTTATCCCATTGTATCGGCTGATTATCAAGTGATGAGAGATACTTGCACCCCGTTGGGAAATACCACAAATAATCCTGTTGATTTGGAGATTTATTACCACAAAGGGCATGAGTACAACTTAAAGCGTATGATGGAATCTATGAAGATGTCGTTGGATTATTATAGTGAAAATTTCAGTCCTTACCAATACAAGCAACTTCGTATTGTGGAGTTTCCAAGGTACCGAACATTTGCCCAATCGCTACCTAGCATTATTCCATTTTCGGAAGCTATTGGTTTTGTGATGGACATTGATGATAAAAACGATGTAGACATGGCATTTTACGTTACTGCCCATGAGGTCGCGCACCAATGGTGGGGCTTACAACTTGAAGCTGCAAATGTACAGGGACAAAATATGATTTTAGAGACATTGGCACAATATTCGGCTATGATGGTATTGAAAGCAAAATATTCGGATAAGAAAGTGTTGCAATTTTTAAAGTTTCAATTGGATGAATACAACGAAGCTAAGTTAAAATTGAGCAAGAAAGAGCTGCCTTTGGCATTGGTTGAAAATGAAGAACACATCTATTACAACAAAGGAGCAATAGCGATGTATGAATTAAAAGAACAAATTGGGGAAGAGATTGTGAACAAAGCATTACAAAATTTTCTAAACGAATGGCGCTCTTTTAACAAACAAAAGTTAAAGCGCTATGCAACATCGTTAGATTTGATTAAGCATTTTAGAGCAGTAACACCTCATTCGAAGCAATATTTCATCTCAGATTTGTTTGAAAGAACTATGAGTATGAATAAAGTATTTTAACTGTTATCTAAGATAGGTGTTGTTGTTTTCATATATTAATAACACTATTTATTTCACCTTATACAACTTTAATGGATACAAGTGTTTAAAAATTAAATACCTAAAGTTTGTGCAATTTGGTTTAACGAAATACGCTTATACGGATGGGTTGGTGAACTTTTGTTATTTTTGTTTCGTATAACATAATGTTTACTGATATTTCATTCAATATTTCATTTGTAGTTTAGTATTCAAAATAATTAAATAACTATAAAAAGTAATAAATTGAATAATTAGAAATTTCTTGTTGTTATTGTTGTTGAAAACCTTTTGAACAAAATAATTTTTGAATATGTTTGTTGTAAGATATCAAACTAATTTATTTTGTACTACAAAATAAATTAGTTTGAAGAAACATTAAACACAAAAAGAATGAAAAAAAACAAAGATCTAGCCGAATTATCATTAAACGAGCTATATGTTGTAAAAAAGAAAAGTAAAACGATTCTAACTGTCATTGGGATTTTTACAATTATTGCTTGCGGAGTTTTAGTTTTTCTAGCTACAAAAACTAAAAACTATGCACTACTTGCAATAACCTGTGGTATTTTTTTTCCTTTACTTCCAATTATGGCTCGCTTAGGGCAAATTGAAAAGGAAATTAAAAAGCGAAATGGGGAGTAATTAAAATGCTATTGGAATATTAAGCAATAACGAAAAAACGTCCTATAACAGTGCTTTTGTAAAATTCAGGTTAAATCAATGGTAAAAAGCATCAGAAATTTATCCCCAAACATTTTTATCTTGATTTATTTTGTAATTTAATAGTATGAAAAATCATTTTCCTTCATACGGTATTAGTTAATCTTTAGGTTAAGTATAGTCCATGCTTCGCAAAGTCGATGAACCTTTAGCGGTAATTTTAAATAGTGCTAAGCTCAAATGAATAGTTGTAATTTATCAAATCTTTATCTTCTACATTTTCAATCCATGTCTTTTCCATATGACTTAAATCCGAAATTTGTGTCGAATTAATATCTTCAAATTTTTCAGCTACAAATCTTAAAATCTCTAATTCTTTACTTGAAAACAACTCATCATCAAATTCAATTGAGTTTATTATTTGTTCTCTATAATATTCTCCAAAATCAACCATATTTATTTTTATAATATTCTTGTTATATAAAAAATCATATAAACTCTGGAAATTAACCGGTACATGTCCTCTTTGAATTGCTTGGTATTTTAATCCACTTATCGAAAAACAAGATTCTCTATACATTAAAAAGTCAGAGTAGAATAACAACTTATTCATCTTTGTTTTAAAAGGAGATAGCTTTTCACCGAAAAAAGCTACCATATTGCATATTTTCTCAAAACTAGGTTTCTTATAACCTGTTGTAAATGATGGAAACTCACTTCCAAATAAATAATCAACATATTCCCTTTCAAATACGGCATTTTCTTCTTTATTAATAAGATGCTTAATGTCATCTGTAATTTTGTGTTTTTCCTCTTGATCAATCTTGTCGCACATATTCAACAACTTAATAAAATCGTTAGGATCATTTGCCATTTGAATAAGTTTAGCATTTGATAAGCTCGGAATTTCTCCTGACTCATACAATCTATAACCATTCGGTCCAAAACCTAAAATTTGTGACATTTTTACTGATGATAAATTATACTTTTTTCTAATAGAAATAATCTCATCTTGAAATGGAATATTATATAAATCTCTATATTGATTATATAATTGGTTCACATTCAACTCATCCAAATGAATATCGGTGAACTGTTCATTTGTATCTTCACATAAATAAAAATGAAAAATTACATTAAACTTTTCTTTACGGAATTCCATTTGTCTTTTTTCTTTGACTAATTTCATTTCCTTACCTGTGAATGGACTTTTCATAATAATTATTTTTTTAAAGGAAAATTCATTTTATGTTCTGCAACATGAAATGAAATACATAAAACGCTAGTGCCTGGAGCTCCAAACGATATTTTTATATAGACTTCTTGATTCTTAATTGTCTTACCAAAAACCCACATATCGGCTCGTCCATGCAATTTTTCTTGAAGAGGCCCTTCAGAATAATTTTCTACATTTAACTCTTTCAAAATTTGTTCCCTATATATTGGAGTAATTTCTAAATCTGCCAAAGCTTGGGAGTTTTTACCCCTATCGTCTCTATAAAGAACCCCCCAAATACCTAGTTTTACTTTAAATTCATTTAAAAATTCAGAGACTTCTTTTTTCAAAATTAAACTTTTTAGTTATACTAATGTACGAAATTTAAAATTAAATACAACTTTAAAGTTGTATTTAATGTTTTTTACAAAAAGTTACCACTAACCTCAGTTCGAAGCAATGGCGGGTTAGGGGAGAAATTCAAAGTTTCTCTTTTTTTGTCGCAACAGCCTTTATATTTATGAACGAATTGTTTGTTTTTTGTGCTCATGATTCGCTTCGCTTAATTCATTTTTTTTATAATTTAGTAGATAATAAAAAGCTGTTGCTTCGGTTAGTGCAAGATTAAAATTTTATACTTTCTAATCTTCGATTATCACCAAGCCGCGACCCATTATAGCCAATTTTAATGAAACACTACACGACAGAGAAATATCGCATTGAAATTTACGCAGACGAGACTTTTACAGAAGGTTCGGCTGACAATGTAAGTCAATACGACTTGATTTTCTTCGACAAATCTGAATATACTTTTCCCTCTGTTTTTGGGATTAAAATCTATCAGTACGACAAATTTTTAAAAAGTGCAGTTATTGGCCCTAATGCTGGAGGGACAGGCATTCACGATACTTCAACAATAATTGAAGAAGACAGGCTTTTAGTTTGCTGTTCGGACACAATTTTTTGTTTATCAATTCCTGACCTGACTTTGTTGTGGAGAACAAAAGCTGACCAAGCAATTTGTTTTGAAATTTATAAATACCAAGATAGTTACATAATTCACGGTGAACTTGAAATTTCACGGCTTGACAAGGACGGAAAAATACTTTGGCAAAAAAGTGGTGCGGACATCTTTACAACATTGGACGGTAAAAACGATTTTGAAATTACTGAAAGTTATATTTTGGCAACTGACTGGGAAAACAGAAAATACAAATTTGATTTTAATGGACAAACAATCTGATAACGATTAAAATAACTGGTGTTAACAGGGTATTGCCAAAAGCGGGGCAGAAATGCTACGATTGGAAATTTGTGCCAGGTTCAACATCCTTTCTTCTTTTGATCTACAGTGCTAACACTTCCCGTCTTCGGCAATATCCTAATCGTCAGCGGTAATACTTCTAACAGAACTTAAACAAAAATGAATAAAATCTTTTCACATATTAAAGGAAACAGAATAGCATTTCAAATTTCATTAATTTACGTCGGAATTGGAACATTAGCGGTATGTTCGATTGCAGGTGGAGATCCTTTATATGGAGAATGGTCTTTATATGCTTTAATTTTCACATTCCCTGTTACTATAATCAGTTTTGCATATCGATTTGCAGAGACAGATTCTTTACTTCCAGTTTTGATTATTCAATTAGTAATGTTCATATTATGTTACTTATTGTTCACATTATTCATAAAAAAAGTAAAACTAAAAAAAGTATAAAATATTAATGATTAAGTGCTTATGCTAACAAAGGTTTGACGAAATGGCGGACTAGGAGAGAAATTTAAAGTTTCTCTTTTTTAAAAGAGGACAACAACTTGACAACGAAACAAGAATATAGACATTTTTTAAACGACAATTTCAAAGGACTAAGATTAAGGCAACCTTTGTTTTATAGTTGGGACTTCGGTCTTCGTTTTGACTTACAAGTTGGAGAAACTGACACAGACGAATATTTCCAAGAAGTAACAAAACGGGCATCGACAATTTACCAAATTGCATTTGAAAACTCAGACAAATTGTTTTTGGTTTTTATAGACTACAAATACAAGCGAAGAAAAATCAGATTTTCAAACTTTACATTCCAACAAATTGACAGTCTTCAGAAATCTGAAATTAAATACTCGAAAGAGTTTCAACTTTATGAACCAAAAGACAAGTTTGATATAAGAAATATTGCAATAATTAAATTAACCGCTGACAGAATTAACCATAAGAACATTCTAATGGCAATTGGGCATTCAGACTTTCCAGCAAAACAACCAAGACTTGACCAAAATGGAGTTTTTACCTCAAAGGAAATTTATTTTGTTAATATTGACAAGAAACTAATCCTACATATGTATGACGATAGAGGGCTTGACCTTATCTCAGCTGACAAAGAAACGCTAAGACCAATTTATAAAAAGTACAAAAACTTGCTACTTGACTATGACAGAGAACGAATTGACAAACAGTTTGAATAGAAAAACGCCCTAAAACAGTGCTTTTGCAAAATTCAGCTTAAATCATAGCTGAAAGCATCAGAAATTTATCCCCAAAATGTTTTTATCTTGATTTATTTTGTAATTTAACAATATGAAAAATCATTTTTCTTCATACGGTCCTAATTAAGTTTTAGGTTAAGTATAGTCCGTGCATCGCAAAGTCGATGAACCAGCTGTAATTTTAAAACCAAATTAGCTAATGAAACAATTCTTATCCATAATTTTTTCAATTCTATCTCTTTTAACATACGGGCAAACGAAACAAGATAGTATAGAGATTAAACAAGTTGCTGTTGATTATATTGAATCTCAACATAAACCAAACCCCATTCAAATGGAAAATGCTTTGCACCCTAGAATGGTAAAAAGGACCTTTTGGAAGGACAAAGCCACAGGAAAAGATTATCTACGAGAAACATCAACAGAATCGATGATACTACTTGCTGAAAGTTATAATAAAAAAGGTGACAAATTTCCAGCATCAGCAAAGAAAGAAGTAATACTCCTTGATGTTTCTGAACGTACCAGTTCAGTGAAATTAATTGCAGACGAATGGATTGATTACATGCATATTGTCAAACTTAATGGGCGTTGGAAAATAGTCAATGTATTGTGGTAATATAAGGACACAACGCGACAATAAGTAGTTAATTTCTTTTTTCTTTTCAAAAAAATTGAAGATTCGATCCGAAGGAGCTTTAGGGTCTGAGAACTGAATCTGATTAGTGTGATTGAGATTGTCAAAGATTATAGAAAGGAGTGGTGATAATGGAGGAAGGTCTTGGAGTTATTAATATAGTTATATAAGAATGTTTAAAAAAATATCTGTAATTGCTTTAAGTCTAATCCTTATTATAATAGGATATGAGCTTATAAGAAGAAATGTTGGTGGTTTTGGAGGGGCCTATCCATTTGCTGAAACTTGGACAGTTAATAAGTCTGAGAAAGAAATTGAATATAATCTTAACAAATTGCATAAAAAGAATCCAGAAGCTTTTCTTGACGCGAATAATTTAATCTTACAAGTCGATCGTACTGGTTATTGGAAAAAGATTGATTTTTTTTATGCAGATAGAAATGAAATTGTTCAAGTACTAATTAGAGAATTTGATAATTACACTTCAATTTCATTAGTAAGTTTTGTCAATAAAAGTTCAGGAGAAACTAGACTAATGAATAAGGATTTTACTTGGTTTGAGAATAGAAAAGAGAAAGAAATATTTGAATCTAGAATATTGAAGTATTTATAGTCTATATGCAAAGATGTTAATTACCAAGTTATCTGTAGTATAATTTAAATTAATTTTATGGATATTATTAATATTAAAACTAGTGAAGGTTTCTTTAATTTTTACAGATTACAATTATAAGAACTCAAATAAGCTTAATACAAATGTGAATCAATTAATTACCGTGCTTACCCTTCCTAATTATATCAACTTCCGTTCGATTGCCATTTTGACCAAAACTGCCGTATTTTTTGCACCCAGCTTCAGCAAAAGATTTTTTCTATAACCCCGAATTGTTTCAGGACTTAGGAATATCCGCTCTGCGATTTCTGCATTGGTTAGACCTTCTGAGATTAGCAAGAGCAATTCCCGTTCTCTAGGACTTAGCCAGATGTTCTTTTGAGCAGGGCGTTTCATCAAGAGGTCGACTTCGTGGCACAGAAATGTTCCTCCCGCAGCTACTGTTTCTATTCCCGCCATGACCTCATCTGCCATTGCATTCTTGATAAGATATCCCGAAGCTCCATTTTCCAGCATTTGGCGAACGATGGCATATTCGTTATGTGTGGTCAGAGCAAGTACTCTGATATCTGGGAAATGATCTTTTATCTCCTTGCAGAATTCTATTCCGTTGATATCTGGAAGTCCGACATCCAGCAGAAGGACATCCGGTTTCCAGAAACCTAGTGAAAGCCTGCACTCTGCTGCACTGTGGGTTACACCAACAACAGTTGCTATCGTTGATTCGGCGATAAGGCTCTGTAATCCTTCCGTAAGGATTTTATGATCGTCTACAATAACTACATTAATCATTTTCTTCTTTTTTTTGGAATTCAACTTCAATGTGGACCTCGGTACCCTTATCACTTGAATAGATATTCATCTTGCCCTGAAGGGTTTCTACGCGTTGCTTGACATTCTGCAGTCCCATTCCTTCCTTGACCTGCCTTTGGTCGAATCCGATTCCATCATCCTGAACGGTAAAGGAAAGGCGTCCTTCCTCCTGTACTAATTGCACATTGATGTGGGTTGCCTGGGCATGTTTTAGGGCATTATTGACAAGTTCGTGGATACAGCGGTAAACCATGATCTCTGTTTTCTCCGATAATCGTGTTTCATCACCAAAATAATGAAATTTGGCGATAGGAATAGCAGAGCAGAAGTCGGTCAAGGAAGCTTTTAGACCATAACGAAGTAACGATTCGGGCATCATATGATGTGCCACTCGACGGAGTTCTTGGATGGAATCGTCTAGCATACCTAAAGCCTTTTGGAAGCGGGTCACATCGATTCCTTCCAATACGGAAGCTTCTCCACCCATTTGAGGAAGGTTGAACTTCACCATTGAAAGCATACTGCCTAAGCCATCATGCAGGTCTTTCGCCAGACGCGTGCGTTCCGCAGTCTCACCGTCTAAAGTTGCTTGCACTGCTACTAATTGTTTTTCCTGCTCTAGTCGTTGATTTTCCTCTTCCGCTAATTTTCGTCTACTGACAGCCAAACGGTAGCGGATAAATGCAAAAGCAAGTGCGATGAGGAGGATGAGCGCTCCGGCAATTCCAAGCCAGATATATAATTGTCGTTGTTTTTCCAAAGCGTCAATCTTGATTTGTTTTTTTTCAGTTTGGTATTTTACTTCCAGATTGGAAAGAGATTTTTGATAAGAATCGTTAGAATAACGATTAAGAGTTGCCCTATAATGTTCCAAATATTTTTTGGTCAGATCCGGACGGTTAAGATAGGCATTAGCCTGAACCAGGTTTGCATAAATGTTAAGGGTGATATTAAGATCTGTTGAATCAATGGCTAATGATTCCAATGCTACATCAACCGATTCTGCATACTGCCCTTGAAGGAGATGAATGTTGGATGTGATATTTAATCCCTCTGCTGTCAAGTGCGGAAAGTCCAATTCTCTGGATTCTGCGACCGCTTTTTTTGCCATGGGTTCGGCCATAGCATAATCATTATGATGATAAAATGCCTTCGCAAGAGTCAACAAAGCCTTGATTTCAGAGAACCTGTTATTGGTTTCCTTAAAGAGATTGACCGCCTTTTCAGCATAGCCTATAGATTCCTCTTTAGGTTTTCCTTGATTAAGTCCGATGTCACATAATGAAACGTAAATAGCTGCCAATCCTTCCTTATCATTCGTTTCTAAAGCATACTTCTCTGCCTTTTTAAAATAATTAATGGCCTGTTCATAATTCCTCATAATCTGATAAACACCAGCAATATTAGAATAGATAAAGGTAACTCCATTGATATCTTTGTGCTCTTCGAGAAGCTTAACGGCTTTTAGATAATGGTCTATCGTCAGATCATACATCCCTTGAACACGATAGATGTTACCATAAGTATTATAGATAGCCGACTGTAATCTATATGCTTGCAGTTTCTCCACTATCGGTTGAGCTTTTTCAAGATAAACGCTTGCAGTATCATACATAGTCCCCATATAATAGGCCACACCTATATTTTTGAGGAAAGTCGCTTCCATTTTTTCATCCCCGTTTTTGCGAGCAAGTTCCAGACCTTTTTTGCCGAAATCAATAGAACGATCTATATCGATGTTCGTATAGTGCCAATTCAAATCGTCATAAATCTTAATCTTCTCTGCATCGGTTAGTTTCTGAGTCGACAGTGCTT
>Ga0233377_1000951_pt1 | contig 11705 bp, 12 predicted proteins | sample ElkDunMinimDraft_6_FD_191540 | JGI IMG/M metagenome (GOLD analysis project Ga0233377, IMG submission 191540) | Fecal eukaryotic communites from dung pellets of Tule Elk in California, USA - Elk Dung E36 | ecosystem: Host-associated > Mammals > Digestive system > Large intestine > Fecal | place...
CTCCGAAACGCCTCCGAAGCGCGACTCGTCGAACGCTTGCCCTCGGATTCGGCACCGCGCGCGTTCCTTTTCGTGATCAAGTCGAGGATCTACTGAGATGAGGCGCTTGTGTCGGCAGCACCCGGTCTGCACCCGCTCTCCAGGGCTGGACAGGCGTGTGTGGAGCCGGGACATGTCCCGTCGCGACGGGCTGCGGTGACGTCGTCGCCGTGACGCCCGCCGCGATGGGACAAGCGGGACTCGCGTGCTGCTCCCCTGACCCTCGACCACCGACAGGAGCCTTCCTTGTTCTTTCGGACCGTACGGGCGCTCTCGGTACCTCTGCTCGTGGTATGGGCGGCGTCCTGGGGCTGCGCGCAGCGGGACGTTCGCCTCGGCGACTCGCCCGACGCGGCGTCCGCTCCGCGGTTCACGCCGGACGAGAATGGAGACGCCTCGGCAGACGGCGCACCTCTCACACCGTCCGAGCGGGGGCTGATGTGCGTCGGAACGGAGTGCCCCGAGGGGTTCACGACGTGCGACTCGGCCATCGGCTACAAGTGTGGCGTCGACCTCTCGCGCGACCCTGACAACTGCGGCGTCTGCGGGAACGAGTGCCTGCACTACAAATCGCTGCACATGACCTCGCGTTGTGTGAGCGGGCAGTGCGAGCTCGAGTGCTTCAACGACATGTCCATTCCGGTCCTGATGGACATGCGCAACTGCAACGGCGCGGTGGACGACGGCTGCGAGGTGAACGTCATGTCCGACCCGCAGCACTGCGGGGCCTGCGGGAAGCAGTGTGGTGCAGGGCAGCCGTGCATCACGGGCAAATGCGGATGTCCGGTCGGCTACGAGCCATGCCCCGGACCTGGTGGCAGCATCCGCTGCGTCGATACGCAGAGCGACGACTTCAACTGCGGAAGCTGCGGGCACATGTGCACGGGGGAGACCCCGCCGGGCGCCTGCTCCTCGATGCCCCACAACACGTATTACGGTTGCGGCGGGGGCAAGTGCACGGAGATCAAGTGCGGAGGCAGCTCCGCGGATTGCAATCAGGACCTCGGGACGCTCGGCTGCAGCTCCGACGGATGTGAGGTCGAGGACCTCCGGACCGATCGCAACAACTGCGGCGGCTGCGGGATCGTCTGCCAAGCGAACGAGGAGTGCATCGACGAGGGGTTCGGCTACGAGTGCGCCGTTCCGTGTGCACGCTTCGGCATGTCCGAGTGCGGGCGTGACTGCGTCGACCTCCTCAACGATCCCAACAACTGCGGTGGTTGCAAGGACCGCTGCCGCAACGCCGGACCGAACGAGGTGCGGTCCTGCAAGAAGGGCCTCTGCGCGTTCGAGTGCCTGCCGGGCTTCGCCGACTGCAACGGTGACGAGAGCGACGGCTGCGAGGTAAATCTCAGGAACCATCCCGAGAGCTGCGGCGCGTGCGGCAATCGTTGCGACATCGCCGCGGGGCAGCCCTGCATCGACGGCCGATGTCTGATGGTCGAATGTGATGGGGGCGTGAGCACACCACAATGAATCGGATCATGCTGCCAGGCGCCACGAGGCGCTCCCGAAAGGACACGATCCTCGTAGGTGGCTCGGCGCTGCTCCTCGCGGCGCTCGTTCCCTCGTTCGCGAGCTGCGCAGACACCGAGCAGACCCTCGGCCCGCCCAACGATGCGTCGGTGACGCTGAGCGAGACGAGCACGGACGCTGGCTCGGACGCAGCAGCGGACGTCCAGATCGACAGCGGTTGTGCGTCGTCCGATCCGAACTGCGTGACGACGGAGCTGTCATGCGACGAGGCCGCGTGGTGCCCCGTCCCCACGACCGTCAGCACCCTCTACTCGCTCACCGCGCTCTGGGGCAGCGGTCCGACCGACATCTGGGCCGTCGGCTCCGGCGGGACGATCGTCCACTACGACGGCAAGGCCTGGAAGAAGACCCCGCCCGAGCCGCCCACGTACAACACGTTCCGGAGTGTCTGGGGATCGGGACCGAACGACGTCTGGGTCGTCAGCATGACCGACGTCATCTTGCACAGCACCGGCTACGCGAACGGCGGCGTCACGTGGACCGCCGAGCCCGGGCCGGGCGCACAGCTGCCGGAGCCGCGGGCAGCAACGGCGATCTGGGGCACCGGCCCCGACGACGTCCGCATCGCGTTCCGCTCGCGCTTCCTCCTCGTCGGGTCGGAGTTTGCGTATTACAACCAGTGGGTCAAGACGCGCGACCCTGGCGGTGGCGGCCCCAGCTGGAGCATCGCCAGAGGGGAGGGATACATCCACGCCTTCTGGGGCACCGCGAACGATCTCTGGTACGTCGCCGACAACAGCGAGAGCAACGGCTGGCAACGCGGCATGACCGTTCACGGGACGCCGGGCCCGACGGGCGAGATGGCCTGGACGGTCGTCGAGAGTCAGTCGACGCAGAGGCTCGAGGGGATCTGGGGCTCGGGCCCGAACGACATCTGGGCGGTCGGCGACAACGGCACGATCCGTCACCTGACGAACGGCGCATCGCGATGGGACATCGTCCCCTCGCCGACGACGGAGGCGCTCCACGGTGTCTGGGGCTCAGGGCCCAACGACGTGTGGGCCGTCGGCGACAACGGCACGATCCTGCACTTCGACGGGACGGCGTGGAAGAAGTCCACCGCTGCGTTCGCGATCGGCAAGAAGCCGCGCCTCGCCTCCGTATGGGGCTCGGGCCCGAACGACGTCTGGATCGTCGGCGACGCGGTCTCGCTCCACTACACGGGGCCGAAGCCGGGCATGCAGGAGTCCGAGTGATGCGCTGGGCGGTCTCCGCCAGCGCGGACCACACGATGTGGATCGTCGGTGAGCAAGCGTTCGGGCGCCCCGGCTACGTGAGAGGCGTGACCGGCGACGGCGGGCAGACGTACACGTGGTCGTACACGGCGCTGAGCGACAAGTCCGTCTTCTCGCCGAACGCGGTCTGGGGCATCGACGCGAACGACGCGTGGATCGGGGGAGACTTCGGGCGCCTGATGCACTGGGACGGCAATCGCTGGAAGCAGGCCTTCGTCACGATCACCAAGTACCCCGTCGTCCAGCCGTTCTACGCCATCTGGGGCCGTGGCACCGGCGATCTCTGGGTCGCCGGCGCCGGCATCGCCATGCACCGAGATTCGAAGAAGTGAAGACGATCAGAGAGTCCCGAATGCGAGCGCTCGGACTGGGAGGATTGGCGTCGGTCGCCGCTGCCGCCCTCGTCATGGCGTGTGGAGACACCGGCGCTGCGCCGCCGTCCGGCGATCTTCCCGACGCAGGGCCGGATGTCGTCGCGAACCTGCCGCCGGACACGCAGAGCGACTCCGACGCTGGAGGCGACGCCGGGCGCGCGCCGCGCGATCCGTTCGATCCGGCCGATGAGCCGGTCGTCTGCGCGACGGACGCCGGGGCCTGCGCCGTCCAGCTCGTGGCAGGCCGCAACCATTTCTGCGCGCGCATGAGCGACGGCACCGTCCGGTGCTGGGGCGAGAAGCGATTCGGCGCAACCGGCGGGGCCGTCCTCCCGGACGGCGGCGCCGCGCCCGCCGTACGTACGATCGACGGGCTCGCCGGGGTCACGCAGATCAGCGCGGGCGGCTACACGAACTGCGCCCGTCTCGATGACGGCACCGCGAAATGCTGGGGGAGCAACCAGAGCGGGCAGCTCGCGCTCTCGCCGGACACGCCGATGTCCGACCTCGCGGAACACCCCGTGCCCTCGCTGGTGTCGCTCGAGGACTCCATCTCGCGCATCGACGTCGGTGATCGCGTCGTGTGTGCCGTGCTCGCCTCTGGCAACGTCACGTGCTGGGGCGAGAACCATTCGCAGCAGGTCGCCCAGCAGGCGGCGGCCGTGGCCGTCCCCACGGAGCTCGCGGCCGGCTCGTTCACGCTCTCGAAGCTCGCGATGGGGACGGCGACGTCATTCGGCCTCACCGCCGACGGTAAGGTGACGAGCTGGGGCGCGCTCAACGGCAGGCAGGGGCTCATCGGCGGCCGCCTCGCCTCGGTCAGCCCCGATGGTCGGCCTGCGCTGATCGAGCAGCTCGAGAACGTCACGAGCTTTGCAGCGTCGACCACGCTCGATCGACATGGCGAAGGCCGCCTCGCCGATGTGACGCTTCCGCCTGCGCCACCCGGCGGTGCGCTCCCCCATGCTCACGCCTGCGCGATCGCCGGCGGTGAGGTCTACTGCTGGGGAAGCAGCGACTATGGTGCGCTCTGCACGGGTCTCTTCGACATCGAGCGACTGCCGGCACACGCGCCGATCAACGGCAAGGCGTGGCCGCAGCAGATCGCTGTCGGAGACGAGCTCACGTGCGCGCGCATGACGGACGGGAGCATCCAATGTTGTGGCGTGGACCATCGCGGACGTCTCGGCGTCGGCTTCTCGACGCTCTTCGTGAAGGTCGACGCCTTCAAGGGACATGCCGTGCAGATAGCGACGAGCCATCGCGCGATCTGCGCGCTCGTCCAGGGAGGCAGCGTGGAGTGCTGGGGCAACAACCAACACGGAGAGCTGGGGCAGGGGACATCCGATGAGGACGCGCACCCGACGCCGGTGAAGGTCGCGTTCTGAGCTCATGAAAGGTCGATGACGATGCGGCTCGTAGGTCGTCCCGTACGCTTCTCTTCCGCGCTCGCCTGGGCGATCGTCATCGTCGCGTGCTCGAGCGACCGCGACGAGTTCGACAAGCCTCTCGAGATCGCTCCACCGGGTGCAGCCACCCCGGATGCTCCGGTCTGTGGTTTTCGCTGCTCGCCGGATCTGAAGAAGGTCCTGAAGGTCTGCAACGGCGAGGAGACCGTGGAAGCGGCGTGCGGCCCCGACCAGGGCTGCGCGGTCGACAAGTGCGTCGACGCCTGCACCGCCGCCGAGCTCTCGAGAGGGTCGATCGGTTGCTCGTTCTGGACGGTCCCGCCGGACGACAACCAGTACAGCATCGGCTCGTGTTACGCCGCGATGATCACCAATACGTGGGATCGTCCGGTGAAGCTCGGCGGGAGCTATGGGGGCGATCCGCTCGACATCTCGCGGTCCGTCTACACGGTGAAGGTCGTGGGCGACCAGCCCGAGTACACGCGCCTCGAGGGAGCGTTGCCTCCCGGCGAGGTGGGCATCGTGTTCCTCTCGCAAGCGGACTCGATGTTCGGCGCCGATCCGATCGCCTGTCCGAAAGGCGTCGTCCCGGCGCTGAACGTCGATCCCATCCGTCACGGGACGACGCTCAACAAGGCGTTCAACATCACGGCCGATGCTCCCGTCTCGGCGTATTCGATCTTCCCGTACGGCGGAGCGGACAGCTTCGTCCCGAGCGCCACGCTGCTCTTGCCGGTCTCCTCCTGGGACACGAGCTATATCGCGATCTCGGCTGGCCGCTACGGCGACGACACCTTCGCGATCCGGCGCACGCTCCAGATCGTCGCCGCCGAGGATGACACGAAGATCTTCATGCGCCCGAACCAGGCCATCCTCGCCGGGAATGGCGTCTCCGCGGGCGGCGAGGGTGAGGTCCAGACGTGGACGCTCTCCCGCGGACAGGTCCTCCAGATCACGCAGCGACGTGAGCTCACGGGCAGCCCGATCTCGTCGGACAAACCCATCGCCGTGTTCGGTGGAGCCGAGTGCTCGAAGATCCCGCAGGACTTCCTGGCTTGTGATCTGATGCAGCAGCAGATCCCGCCATTCGGTCAGTGGGGAACCGAGTACGCGCTCGTTCCGTACCGGTCACGGATCGAGGACGTCACCGGGAAGGCTCGCGAGACGGTGCCGTGGATGTTCGTCGGCACTGCCGATGACACCGTGCTGACGTACGAGCCGGAGAGGCCGCCGGGCGCTCCGTACGAGCTCGCGGCCGGCCAGGTCGCGTACTTCATGACGGACGCGATCACCGTCGTGAAGAGCCAGGACGCGAAGCACCCGTTCTACGCCGCGGTGCACATGTCGAGCTCGACATACAGCGGCGACGTGGCCGGCGGTGGGAGCCCGGGACAGCCAGGAGGTGGAGGCTGGAAGACGGGAGATCCGGACTTCGTCAACATGGTCCCGTCGGATCAGTTCCTCGATCGCTACGTGTTCTTTGCGGATTACACGTTTCCGGACACGTCGCTCACGTTGGTCCGTCGAAAGACGCCGAGCGGCTTCATGCCCGTGGAGCTCGACTGCGCCGGTGAGATCGGCGACTGGCGCCCGCTCGGGAGCAGCGGTGAGTACGAATACACGTGGGTGGTCCTGACGAAGGGCTTCGGTCCGCAGGCATTCCCCAAGGGGATGTGTGGCACGGGCCGCCACGAAGCTCGCAGCGCGGGTCCGTTCGCCGTCACCGTCTGGGGGACCGGCTTCGCCACGAGCTACGGCTACGCCGGTGGCATGGGCAGCAGGCCGATCAACGACGCGCCGCCGCCGATCGTGCAGTAGGTGCAAATCTCGTCTTGCACCCACGAAGCGAGCTCCCAGGGCTGTCATCTGAAAGAAAGGTGGATCGCAAGTGATCACAAATGCCCTTTCGTGGGATGAAGCTCTCGGGGCCGCAGGGCGTCCGGTCCGGCAAGCCGAACACGCGTGTCCGGTGTGCACGAGCACACGAGCAACCCCGAACCAACCATCACGTCTCCGTTCGTGAGACCCGACCCTCTCCACTGTGAGGTCTTCGTGAAACGTTCCTCGAGAGCTCTGGTTGCTGGCGTCGTCCCGGTGGTCTTCTTCGCGGCGATCGCCGCGTGCTCGTCCGCGGATGGTCCGGGCATCGACGATGTCCCGGAGACCGGTACGGACGGCCGAGCCGACGCCAAGCCGAACACGACGGACGGCTCCGCCGACGACGCGACGACGGATCAGAAGAGCCCGGACGGCGGCAAGGACGCCGATGCGAGCGACAGCGGCGACGCCGACGCCGATGCCGACGCCGACGCCGATGCCGACGCCGACGCCGACGCCGGAGACGACGCCGACGCCGGAGACGAACCCGACGCCGGAGACGAACCCGACGCGGACGGCGGCGATGGTACGCCCGACGCTGGGAACGACGCTGACGCGGCTCCGGTGTGCACCGCCGAGCGCGAACCCTGCACGAGGAGCGAGGACTGCTGCGAAGGCCTCGAGTGTGCGGGCAACGGTTTCGTCAGCGAGTGTGTGCCGATTGCGGCCCGATGCGTGAAAGAGAGCGGCGATTGCGGCGGCATGGGCGACAAGTGCTGCGACGGCCTCGAGTGCAATGCGAGCAACGTCTGCGCGGTGCCCGCTCCCGCATGTAGCGCGCAGGGCGAGTCTTGCAGTGCTCCCGGTTCCGTCTGCTGCCCGGGGCTCAGATGCCTTGGGTTCGGCCGCTTGTGTGAACCCGAGTAGTCGCCCGCGCGCCCGACCGAACGCGTTCCCGACATCGCACCGGCGCAGCCAAACATCAGCTACGTGCCGCCGCCCTGGAGCGACAAGCGGTTTGTCGCTCCAGCCGCCACGCACGCCGTCATCGACCGAAGGCCACGGTTGCAGTGCGCTTCCCGCAGGACGCGATCCCTGCCGTCCCGGGACAAGCTCGGGCCGGCGGGGGTGCTCGGGTACGGGGGCTCAGCCCAGAAGGGTGACCAGATTGTCGAGAGCGGCGTTCATCCCCATCCTGCTGCCCGCGATCATGTCGTCGCCCACGAAGGACGCGACCTGATCGGTGACGACGAGCCGCGAGCCCGTCCCGTCGGGAAAGAGCTCCCAGGTGACGAGCGACACCGCGAGCCGCATGTCCTTCGTCGCGATGACCTCGCTGTAGACGATGCGCTCGTTCTCGACCACGTCCGCGTAGCGAACCGTTCCTTCGAACTGGAGGTCCGTCTTGGAGCCACAGCGAAAGCGATCGACGCCGTCGACGCGGAAATCGGAGGCCGCGTAGACGACCGCGGCCGTGTCCGAGGGAGCGCTCCAGCGCGCCCGGGCGTCGACGTCCGCGTAGGCGGCAAACACGGCGCTGGGCGAGGCGCGTAGCCGGCGCTCGAACACGAGGGTCTCGTGCTTCACGGCGGGCATCTCGGTCGAGCTGCGCGCCGCGCTCATTGCCCGAGCTCCTCGGCGAGCTTCTCGAGCCGCTCGGCGCAGCCCTCGCGGCGCTTCTGCGCCGGATCCGCCCACGGGGTGAAGACGCGTTCGGGGGAGGCCTTGTACGTGCGCATGATGTCCAACGTGTCGAAGACGGCAGGCTCGCGATTCATCGGTCCTTCTTTTCCTTGTTCGGTGACGGCTCGTCCTGTTCGTCGAGGAACGCGCCCAGTCGATCGAGCCGGCGTTCCCACAGCGATCGCCGCTCGGAGATCCATCGCTCGGCCGCCGCCAGCCCTTGCGGCGCGAGCCGGCAGGTGCGGACGCGTCCGGCCTTCGCAGTGGTGATGACACCGCTCTGCTCGAGCACCTTCACGTGCTGAACGATGGCGGCGAGCGTCATGTCGAACGGCTCGGCGAGCTCGCTGACCGACGCGGGCCCGCGGCTCAGACGTTCGATCATGGCGCGCCGCGCCGGGTCGCCCAGGGCATGAAAGACCCTGTCCACCGAGGCCCGTTGCTCGAGCATGGACTCGAGTATTGGGCGAGCCACCTCAATGGTCAAGTGTAGACTTAACTATTGTCTCCGGGTGTCCCGCCGGCGTGGAGACGTGTCAGCTGAGCGTTCGAGCGATGCGCCGATGCTTCGCCGCTTGCTCGGCCTGGGCCCGAGCTCGTTGTCGGCGCGGACGGCGTGTTCGACCTCGATGCGGTGGCGATCGTGAACGCCGAGGGCCCTGACGCGTTCACGATCGTCTGATCCTCTGCGCCGGAGCACCGCGACCGCGACCGCGATCGCGATCGGCTCATCGACCGATGGCGGGCTCCGAGATGAAGCGATCCCCCCGACACTGGGGCTCGTGCAGACCGGATCGATCCAGCCGCCGGCAACCCCAGGGCTGCCCAAGACTGGATCGGTCTCGCTTCTGCAGACCTCGGGACTCCTTTACGGTCGATGAATCTCGATTTTGCAGACGTCCGGGTTCCTTTTTCGTCGATCGATCCAGATTTTGCAGGCCCCGGGGCTGCTCGGAGCTGGATCGATCGACGTTTTCGCGGCGAATGTCGTCGAGCACGGCGTCGCGTGCCTCGCGGACCTGCGGCGCCGACGGAGGCGCGTCCTTCGATCGCGCCCGGCTCAGCGAATCGTCGAGAGCCACGTCTCCACGAGCTTCCGCTGCGCCATGCCGAAACGCTCGGCGGGCCGCTCATGACGACCGGGATCAACGTCATGGACGCGATCCGCAAGGACCCCGAGGGGCGCCGTGAGACCGAGCGGATGAGGAGTACCTCTTCGACTCGGCCTCGAAGAACGACGCGCTCGCGAGCATGCTCGCGTCCGCGAGCGACATGCTCCAGGTCCTGCGCGATGACGAGAACCTCCTGCCGCTCTACGAGGTCCTCGCGGCGGCCGTCGACGGCTCGAAGTACGACGACAAGGGTAAGCTGACGGAGAAGAGCCTCGTCGACGCCCAGATGGCGCTCCTCGCGCGCGTCAGGGCAAGTACTTCGACAAGGACGGCAAGGAGATCTGCAAGAACGAGGTCGACCCGAACCAGGTGCTCGCGAACGTGCCCGGCAAGCTCGTGACGCCGATCAAGGACGGCGACTTCAAGGGGCAGTCACCGCTCGAGATGATCATCGACGTCATCGCCGACGTGAACCGCATCGACCCGAGCGAGGAGTACGACGGCACGCTCCAGCAGAAGGACTACGCGTCCGTCAGCAAGAACGTCGTCGAGTTCCTCGTCGACCCACAGCGCGGCCTCGAGCAGTTCCACGAGGTCATCCGCCAGGGCACGAGGTTCTGAGCGGCGCCTCCGCGGTCGTGCTGGCTTCGCTTGCGCCATTACATCCCGACTCGCCGCTCGCGCCGCGGACGCTCGGCCCAAGTGTCATCATGCCCTGCGGACTCGGGGTCAATCCGGCTGAGTTCCCGCGACTCGTCTCACCATCTCCGAACTTCCCCCCTATGAAGTCCACGTTCCTCCAGTTCCTCCTCGAGCGCGGTGATGGCTTCCTCGGAAGGCTGGGCCGAACCAAACTCAGCCGGCCGCGGTGTCGTGTCCCAGCATCGATCCAGCACTCGCCACCTTCATCGCGGCCCGCTCGTCAGCGTCATCTCAGAGGCGCTTGCCCGCATCTTCCTCGGCAGACGTCGATCCAGTACGGCCGACATGCTGCACCTGCCGTTCACGTAGAGCCTCACTTCACGGTGCAGATCTGATCGTGACGCGCGGAGAGCGGGAATTTGCGGCGACCTGAGGGGTTGAGCGGTGCATAGTGCATGACCAGCCGCGCATGTGTTCGTTCTTCGGTCCCGGCCCGTCCCGACGCCGTAGCCCGCGTCGTCGGAGCGACCGAAGCCCGCCGGTCGTTTCACGACCGCGTACTCGGCGCTCGATCTTCGGCTCGGGATCATCGAGGGCTTCTGGACCACGCGCGCTGCCGAGCAACGCCACGACGGCGGGCTCGTTCGAGTCCGGCCTTCGTGCGGTCCCCGATCCTCAACCGCTCCTGCTCGGCGACCCAACCGAAGATGGCGATGAGCAAGCTCCTAACCGGGCCTCCCGTGTCGAGCCATGGCTCCTTGTAGGACACGACCTGCACGCCTCGGCGATCGAGATCGAGCACGGTCTGCAACGCGCCGACCATCGAACGGTGGAGCCGGTCCAGGCTCCAGACGAGGAGCACCTCGAACTTGCCTCGGTGAGCGGCGGCGATCATCTTCTCGAACTCGGGCCGGGTCTTCACGGCCGAGACGTTCTCGGAGAAGGTCTGCACGAGGTCAAAGCCTCGGCGGGACGCCAGGGCTTCGAGGTCAGGAAGCTGGTTCTCGTTAGTCTGTTCGATCGTCGAGACGCGGAGGTAGAGGGCGGTCTTCATCTTCAAGACGACGATCGCGCCGGAGTGCCTTCAACCACGAACGGGAAGCGACGGCCGATTCCAGCTCACCGCAGCCCCCGGAATCCAGGCCTCCCGTGGACGGGCGGCAAGGACCCTTTTGGATCGCCTCGGACGGCGCCCCCTTCTCCCCAGACGAGTGAACACGTCCGGCGTCGCAATGCCGAGATGCGGCACGTGCCCTTTACAACAAACGGAGAAGCGCGTGCCTTCGCGAGCTTCATTCAAAATTATCGCCAGTCATCGCGCGCGCTCTCGCTACCCATTTCTCGACTTCCGGCACGAGACGTTGCGCACGACCTTCGGCGATGCGCGGTGCAGCAACTGCAAGTACGCGCGAGAAATGCTCGAGCGCCTCGGACGGATTGCCAACCTCAACCAAGACCTGACCTAGTACGAAGTGAGCCACGGTCAATCGCATCGGGTCCTGCAAGTGCTCGCAGACCGAGATGAGTTCTCGACCGAAATCGACGGCGGAAGAGTACGCACCGCGTGCCCCAAGCAACGAAACCAATCTTGAGAGGGTATCCTCAGCGCTCACCGACCGAATATCGCTTGCACGGAAGATATCAGCGGCACGGGTCAACTGTTGAATCGCCTCATCCGTCCGGCCCATCGCCGCGAGTGTACCACCGATGCTTCGCAGCCCTTCGGCGACACGCGGGTGCTCCTCGCCGTGGCTTGCCACATCGACTGCGACCGCCCGCTCTTGGAGCGCGAGCACTTCGGGGAGCACATCCTGGGAGGTGCTCCCGAGTGAACGAACGATCGCAAGCCATCCAAGC
>Ga0233377_1000952_pt1 | contig 11704 bp, 8 predicted proteins | sample ElkDunMinimDraft_6_FD_191540 | JGI IMG/M metagenome (GOLD analysis project Ga0233377, IMG submission 191540) | Fecal eukaryotic communites from dung pellets of Tule Elk in California, USA - Elk Dung E36 | ecosystem: Host-associated > Mammals > Digestive system > Large intestine > Fecal | place...
TCATCCACCATCTCCGGTGGCCATGGACGCCGAACATGAACGCCTGGCGCGCCGACGAGCACCCCCATGTCGGCTCACCGTCGGCGACGATCATCCCGCCGCCCGCCATCCACACCACGCGCGCGATGGAAGCCGGTATGAATCAGCTGGTCGACATCTTCTCGCCGCCACGTATCGACTTCTCGCTGAAGCCCGGCTGGGTGCTGAACGCTGACGATTACCCGATGCCGTGAACCCGGCGCGGTCGAGCCCGATCATGACAGACAGCCAATCGGATTCCCTATGATCAAGCACATGGTCTTGTTCCGCTTTCGGCCAGAGGTCGAGGCAGCAAAGCGTGACACCCTCCTGCGGGAGTACGTCGGGTTCCCGCAGGCCCACGCGAAGATGCGCAACTTCACGCTCGGCCGAAACATCAGCCGACGCGACAGCACCTTTGAATACGCCTTCACCGTCGAGTTCGAGAGTGAGGCGGATTTGAGGGAGTACCTCGATAGCCCCGAACACGAAGAGCACGTGATCAAGCGCTTCCGGCCTCTCATCGAGGCGCGGGCCATCGTCAGTTACGAAGTCAAGGCCGATGCTGTGACCGATCTGTTCGATTGATCCAGATGCAAGCGTCGATTGTTGAGTGATACAGCCTCCATCAGACAGGATGAGTTCAGGTCGTCTGCCGCTCCCGCCACCAGTCGGCTAGCTGATAGCTCCAATAGGTCGCCTGGACGGCGGCCGTACCGAAGGGGCCACCGTTCCAGACCAGGCCGAAGGGCTCGAACAGGGTGTGGCGGTCGCTCGTTTCCAGAATACCCTCCGCGACGACGCGCCCGCCGATCGCGGTCGTATTGAGGCCGTGCCCGCCGAAACCCATGCAATGCCAGACACCGGGGCCAATCCGGCCGATCTGCGGCATCAGATGGCGCGCATAAGACATCAGGCCCGACCAGGCGATTTCGATCTTAAGCGCGGCGAGTTGGGGGTAGGTTGCGATCATCGTCCGGCGTAGGAGCGCTGCGAGATCGCGCGGCTCGCTGGTTCGGGTCGTGATGCGCCCGCCCCAGAGCAGTCGCTGCCCGTCCTCGACGAGGCGGTAGTAATCCCCGGCGCGGCGGTCGTCGCTGACGGCCGCCCGGGTTCCGATGACTTGCGCCAGCGCATCGGGCGCGGCCTCGGTCGTCAGCACATAAGTTGCGATCGGCAGATGGCTGGCGCGGAGCTTAGGCACCAGCCGGTCGGTGTAGCCGCCGCAGGCAATCACGAGATTCTTCGCTGTGACCGATCCGCCCGCGGTGGTGACACGCTTCTGCGCGCCCGCCAGATCGGCCGAGACGGCACGGGCATCCTCGCGGACCAGCCCGCCCAGAGCCTCGATCGCATCGGCGAGCGCGCGGGCATAGTTCAGCGGATGGATGTGGAACGAGTTCGGATCGAACAGCGCCTGATGATAGCTCGGCGAGCGCAGAACCTCGCGAACCTGCTCCCGGGGCCAGAATTCGACGTCGTAGCCGAAGTCGCGCGCCAGTTCGTCGGCGGTCCGCCGTAGGCTGTCACCGCTGTCGTAGCGTACGGCGGCGATCTTGCCGGGAAGCGGGGCGACGCTCTCCGTCACGCCGAGATCACGGATCGTGCCTGCAACGATGCGCATGCCCTCGATAGAGAGCCGGTGCAGAGCGCGAGCCTTGTCTTCGCCAACTGCGCCGGCAATCGAGGCGTGGCCGCGCGAATAGCCCGAACCGACGAAGCCGCCATTGCGCCCCGACGCGCCCCAGCCGACAGCTTGTGCCTCCAGCACCGCGACTGAACGCCCGGCACGGGCAAGTTCGTACGCGCAGGTCAGGCCGGCGAGCCCGCCGCCGACAATGCAGGTCTCGACCTCGACGGGCCCACGCAGGCAAGGCCGGTCGCGCTTCGTCGCGACGGTGCGGGCATAGAATGTATCGGGATAGCTCGGCATGATGATGCCGGTGCTCCTGTTTCGGGAGGGAGACCGCTCGGTCGGTCGGGTTGCGGTTGTGCTCGATCTTCAGACGCCGCTCAGGGATGCGGCTGCAGGAGCCCATGCCACAACTTTGCGCGGCATACAGCACCGCAGCGAAGAATAGCCTTCCATCACTTCATTCTCGATGACTTGCCTGGAAACTTAAGGCCGTGCTGCAGCCAGCGAGGCGGCTTGAGGGATCGGGCCGCGAACCCCTTACGTGACTTCTCGCGCGCATCGCTGCAGGATCGGCTCTGACAAGGGGGCGTCCGCATGAAGAAGCTTATCGTGGCCGCGTGGGGTCTGCTCCTCGCGGGATGCACGGCTTATCGGGACCCGCTGACGTCGATCCGTCGCCCGCCCACCGGCAGGCCTACCTGCCCGCGGTAGCGGAAAGCTACGAACCACCGCCCGCCGAAGAGCGAGTTGCAACCACCTGCACGGTGAGGGGACAGGACGTCATTTGCCGTTGAACGCGCGCGATGAAGAGCGCCAGGCCGATGGTGCGAGCATCCCAGTCGGCGTGTTGCCGTTTCGATGAATGGTGGGCAGGGCGCCGAAGAGGTGCCGGCAGCGTGAGAGCTTCGCGGGAGGCCATGACGAAGGTCAGAATGCCCGGGTCTGGGCAGCGCGACAATGTGAACCTGTGGTGCAGTGCAGGAGAAGGGCGTAGAGTGCCGGGGCTGCTCGTTCCTGGCCTGCGTGGCCGGACTTGCGGCGTCCAAGGTTGAGCTCCTGCGAGCTCCCGACGGAAGGCGGCTCCGCAGTGATGCGGGGCCGTTTTCGTTCGGTTTGATGTCGAGATTCACAGAGCTAACGCCGGTGGAGCGTGGCGCGCTCGGCAGCCGTACCTGAAAACCGGCGTGCGCGTAACGACGGCTGCGATGGCTCGGCAGCCGCCATTGAGGCAAGCGTGCGGTACCGAAATCTGCTTTCGGGCGGGAAGCTCGAATGTCCGTTCCTGGCCTGCAATCAGCATCCGCCTGGCGCAAGGCGAGGGCGGGTTATTGGTTTGGTTGCAGAATCCGGCAAAACCCTTTGATAAACCATCGCAATTGCAGGTCTGGGACGCATGCCGCACGGCGACCGATTCCGCTCTCCTCGAGGTTTGGACGGCTAGCCGGTCCGGCATGCGCCACGAACTCGCGCAAGCAGTTATGCATGGCCCGATCAATCGTCGGTCGGGCCATGATCTAACTCCCTCAGAACATGTGGAATGGCGCCTTGGCGTCGGCCGGCAGGAGCGCCATGTAGGGCGTCCGGATAAGGCGCTCTTCGAAGTCGGCCTTCGCCTTTTCCAGCAGTCCTGGTTCGACGAGCACGTCCGCGGCAACGCCAGCCATGACCTTCGCAACGTGCACCATCCCCTTGTGGGCCAGCGGTGACTGCCCATGGGCTGTCAGCTGCCAGGAATGGCCCGGCGTGCCGATGGTATAGGTCGCGCCGCGGGCCTGCACCGTCGGCACGACCCAGGAGACATCGCCGACATCGGTCGAGCCCATCATCCGCGGCCCCGGCACTTCCTTGGGCGCGATCGCGTTGCACAGGGGAAAATCCGTCACCGGCAACCCGGAGCGGCGAAATGCGCTTTCGATATGCGCCGCGGTCACGGTCTTCTGCATGCGCTTGGCAAAAGCGATGTCGTCCGCATCGAAAGGCGGCGGGCCAAGCCGATCGAAGTTGCGCTGCATGGCATCTTCCAGGGGCGAATTCGCCAGCAAGCTGCTCATCGCGCTGACGACTTCGCTGGTGACGGTGGTTTCCGTCATCAGCGCCGCGCCTTCGGCGATTTTTCGGACGCGGGCGAGGAGTTCATGGACTTGCGAGACCATCGTGGCACGGACGACATATCGGAGCGTGGTCTTGGCCTGCACCACATTCGGCGCGATGCCGCCTGCATCGAGATAGGCGTAGTGGATGCGCGCATCGCTTGGCATGTGCTCGCGCATGTAGTTGACGCCGATATTCATCAACTCGGCGGCATCGAGCGCCGAGCGGCCGAGATGCGGCGCGGCCGCAGCATGCGAGGCGCGCCCGGTGAACGCGAAGTCGATCGTCGTGTTGGCAAGGGATGTGGGTGCTGTGACCGCCGCGAAATCCGCCGGATGCCACGAAATAGCGATGTCGACGTCCTTGAAGGCGCCTTCCTTGACCATGAACGCCTTGCCCGCTCCGCCTTCCTCGGCCGGGCAGCCATAGTATCTCACGCGCCCCCTGAGCCCACGCTCCGCGAGGAAATCCTTGACCGCCGCGGCTGCCAGCATGGCACCGGCGCCGAGCAGGTTGTGGCCGCAGCCATGGCCAGCCGGCTGGTTCGGGAGCGGCTGGTGCTCTGATACGCCGGGAGCCTGCGAGAGCTCCGGCAGCGCGTCGTACTCGCCGAGGATTGCGATAACCGGGCCGCCTTCTCCCGCTTCACCCATGACTGCGGTCGGCAATCCCGCGATGCCCGTCTCGACGCGAAAACCCTCCCGCTGAAGCTGCTGGGCATGGGCGGCGGCCGACTTGACCTCCCTGTAGTTGAGCTCGGGCATCTCGAATATGCGGTCGCTCAACTCAATATAGTCGGCCTGCTTTGAATCGACGATCGTCCAAATCTTATCGGTATTCTGCACAATCTTCTCCCGAGAAGGCGTCGCGCCCATAGATTCCGCAGAAGGCGGCCATTGGTCTCCGCCCCCCAACGGCGACAGACTACTACAGGGCGAGCGGCAGAACGGCTGAATTCTGCCCCGAAAAGGCGGAGATTGTTGCGGGCCGAGCGGAGTTCGCTTCGGCGTCCGGTTTCCCCAGCACGGCCGAGGCGCTTTCCGGCGCCTGTCGCCTGTCTCGCATCGGTCAACAATATCGTCATTCCGGCCTTCATCATGTTTAGCCGGATGAAGAAGCCGGCGGAGTTGTGCGCCTCCACAGTGGGCACCGCCCCCCGCTGAATGGGCCCAGCCGGCGCATCTCTTCCGGCGAACGGGCGGACCCAGATGCCGAAGAAGCGCAGAGGCTCGAAGACCGACGCCAGGCGGCGTCACGTCAATGCGCCGGTTTGCAGGAGCCATTTGTCGCCGGTACGGTCGGCGGAACGGCGATAAGGAATGATCGCTGGCGCCCTTCCCACGCGAGGCCGTTCTTCTGGCCCATACCAGCCTCGTCCTGGTACCAGGCCTCGACCTGCTTTCGCTTGGCGAAAAAATTGGGCCGCTCGCCCGCTCTCTGCGCCTCCATGGGATCGCGGCGGGGATAGTGCGCGGAATAGTAGTACCTCTTCCGCGCACTATCCTCGCCCGTCACGAACGCCGAACAATAGCGGCTAACCTCGACCGGCACCTAAGCTGCGGAGCCGATGCGAATCCCGAACGGTGATTCATCGGCGCACAAGACGCGACAGGTTTGTGCAATGAACCCGAACGGTAGGATTTCCGAACGCGGCTTGCGGGTTAAGCCCCTGGATATCCGGCACCTGATCTTCGACGAAGCCGATGATCATCCGTCAGCGGCCAACGGCCTGCATCAGGTCGCACGACAGCTCGCCCTGGAGCAACTCCATGCCGGCGATCATTCACGCCTCGTCTTCCTGGCCGCGCCGGGCCGCGATCCCGAGGTACCTCCAGGCATCCCAGCGCAGATTCTGCCGCTGCGGGGACGGCGGATACTGGGCCGAAGCATCGGGCTCGATCGCAATGTCCTCGACGCGGTCCTGTCGGAAGCGGGGCCGTCGACGGTTTATCACATCCACGGTGTCAGGCAGCCGCTCCTCCTCCCGATTGTCAGTGCCCTACGCCGGCGGAACCTGACCTATGGCGTCACCGCGCATAGTCGATTTGCTCATATCTACAGCCTCGACCACAAGTTGAAGCGACCAACGACCGCGCTTTACGTCAGGCTTATCGAAGGCTTTGCGCTAAAGGCAGCACGTTTCGTGCATGCGCTAACTCCCCACGAAGCCGAGGTGGTAGGTCGACTTGTTCCTGGCGCAAGGGTCGTGCTCTTGCCCAATGCTGTCTATTCGAGCCGAGTGGACGGGATCCCGCAGGCTCCAACTCGTCTCCATCCCTCCGCCGAGTTTCCGATCTTCGGCTTCTTCGGGCGCCTGGCGATCGAGCACAAAGGCCTCGATCTGCTGGTCGAAGGCTTCGCGCGCTATCGCCATGCTGGAGGCAAGGGCAGGCTCGCACTGTTCGGCAGCGGGCAAAGCCGTCGACAGCTTGCGGACATGTGCGCTGCAGCCAACGTGGCCGATGTCAGCTCGGTCGAGGGGCCACGTTTCGGACAAGACAAGCTCCGGGCCGCAAGCCAGTGGGACTTTTATGTCGCCCCCTCGCGCTTTGACCACATGCCGCTGGCGCTCATGGAAGCCGGCCTCATGGGGCTGCCGCTCATCCTCTCGGAAGGGACCGGGCTCCTCGGCCAGATCGAGGCGGCCGGCGCCGGGCTCGCCATCCCGGAGCTCAGCGGCCAATCCGTGGCGGAAGCGATGCATGCCGCCGAAAACATCACTCCGGATCAATGGCGCAGGCTGTCGGAGAGCGCCTATCGCGTTGCGCTTTCGATCGGAGACTGGACGGCGATCGCCGCGTCGCTGCGCGACCTCTACTGCGGGCGCCGGATCGTCGACGAGGCCCACTCGACGGGCCACGCCCAGCAATGTGCAGCAACTTAAGGTCGAGTTGAGTAATATTCTTGATCGATTTCTGCTGTTTAAGCTTGATGATAAAGCATGAACACTAAGTAGTTTAGGTAAATATCGGAAGGAAGACAACAGGAGACAGGTATGAAAATTCCGTTCTACCGTCATTCGTTGGAGGCTGGCAGCGCCGCACTTGTTGCCGAAGTCATCCAGAGCGGCTTTCTGACGAGTGGACAACGTTGCTCCCGCGTGGAGGAACGGCTGCGCGCCATTTTCAATGTTTCGCATGCAAAGCTGACCAGTAGCTGGACGCAAGGCGCGGTGGCGACGCTGTTGGCCCTCGGAATAGGGCCTGGCGATGAAGTCATCGTGCCGGCGATGACGTTCGTGGCGACGGCGAACGTCGTCAAGCAGGTTGGCGCTAGGCCGGTCTTTGTCGATGTCGAACCCTCGACGCTCCTGATCGACATCGACTTGGTCAAGGCCGCCGTCACCCCCCTGACCAAAGCCGTTATCCCCGTGCACCTCTACGGTCAGATGGTGGATATACCGGCCCTGCGTGCGATGCTGCGCGCGGACATCAAGATCATTGAAGATGCCGCTCACTGCTTCGAAGGCAGGCGAGCAGGCCACCGTCCCGGATCGCACGGCGACGCCGCGATCTTCTCGTTCTACGCGACGAAGAACGTCACGTGCGGGGAGGGGGGCGCGGTGATAACCAACGATGCCGAGCTCGCCGCCAACCTTAATGAAACCGTCCTGCACGGCATGTCCGCTGCCGCAGCCCAGCGCTTCTCGGCTGGCCGCTATCAGCACTGGGACGTGGTACGGCTCGGCACGAAGGCAAATCTTCCCGATCTCCTGGCTGTCCTCCTCGAAGGACAGCTCGATACCGTCGATGACCGGCTGGAGCAGCGCGAGGCGCTGGCCCGGCGTTATGAGGAGAGCCTGGCAGGTACGCCGATTGGCTTTCCGACGGTCGAGGCGGGGGCGGTCTCGGCCCGCCATCTCTTTCCCATCCACGTCCCTGATGGCCGTCGGGACTGGCTGATGCGCATGCTCAACGACCACGGCATCGGCGCGACGGTCAACTATCGCAGCGTGACCGAGCTCAGCCTGTATCGAAACGATGCATCGGTGCTCCGGGGCAGATTCCCGGTTTCGCGAGCTTGGGGCGAGGGCACGCTGTCCTTGCCGCTGTTCCCGAGCCTGCAGGAAGCAGAGCAGGACTACATTCTGAACGTTCTTCGCTACGAGATCCTGCCGTTACTTGATAACAGCGCAACAGAACAAAGAGGAGTGGCTGCGCTATGAGCAAGACAATCGCAGTAACTGGCGCTGCCGGCTATGTCGGGTCCATCCTGGTCGGGCGGTTGCTCGACGCAGGGTATCGAGTAAAGGCGCTGGATCGTTTCTACTTTGGATCGAGTACACTTGGCCGCTACCTCTATCATCCAGAACTCGAGCTCAAGACAATCGATATCCGCGACGTGACACCGCGCGACCTGGAAGGTTGCTGGGCTGTCATCGATCTAGCGGCCTTGTCGAACGATCCTTCCGCTGAAATCGATCCCGCTCTGACCTGGGAAATCAATGAGAAGGGACGGATCGACCTGGCTCGTAGCGCCAGGAGCGCGGGCGTCGAGCGTTATGTCTTTTCTGGCTCCTGTTCGGTCTATGGCGCCGGTGGACGAGCGGATCTGTCGGAGGATTGCGCACTGCGGCCTCTGACGGCCTATGCTCGGGCGGCAGCTGCGGCCGAGGAAGCGATCCGAGGCATGAGCCGCCCCGGTTTCGTCGCCGTAGCCTTGCGCAATGCAACGATGTTCGGGCTGTCGCCACGCATGCGCTTCGATCTCGTCGTCAACGTCATGACCCTGAGCGCATTCGAAAACGGACGGATCGTCGTGACCGGCGGCGGGCAGCAAAGGCGGCCGCTGGTGCATGTCCAAGATGCCGCAAGAGCATTCATCTGCGCTTTAGAGGCATGCGGCCGGGGCATTGGGGGGCAAGTCTTCAACATCGGCCTGGCAAATTTCCGCATGAACGAACTGAGCGAGGTGGTGAGCAAGTCCATCTCCCCTGCGGTCCAGGTTCAGTTTGCGCCCGGTGGCGCGGACAAGCGCGATTACAGCGTCAAATTTGACAGGGCGCGGGAAGCTTTGGGCTTCTCCGCATCCGTCGGCGTCCCCGAGGGCGTGATCGAGCTTCACCGCGCGCTCACAGTGAACCAGGTCGAGCGCGGGCTCATTACGAAGACGGTGGCGTGGTATAGCCATATCATCCAGATGCAGCAGCTGTGGAACTTCGGTTTGGTGGCGCGCTCGCTCGCGGCGAGCACCGCGGAGCCCGATCCGAGCCTGGCGGCGAGGCAGATCGCAATCTCCGCTGCTGTTTCCAAGAGTCCGCCCCGTGGCCGAGTAGCCCGCACCGCCGCCGCCCTGATCGGTATGGTTGGAATAACCTGTGGCGTGGAGCCTGATTGTTCGGAGGATTATTTCGGACTTGCCGAACGCATCCCAAGGCTGGCAGGCGCCTTCGAAGCGACGCTGGCGGGAGTGATTTGACGGAACGAGACAGCGAGTGGTTATGCCAAGGCTCGCGGAAGCCATGCTGGAGCTTGGGCAGGTTCACCTGCTCGAGTTCCGCGCGGCTTAGCCAGATCCCTGGAAAGTGGCCCGCCGTGAGGTAGGCTTTTGAGCCTTTGGAGGATGTCTGTGCTGCCGCAGCGGAAGCACAGGGCAGTAGAGATCGTCGTGAAGCCGCGGCAAGTTGATGTTGGCCCGGGTGCCAACCCGGTTTGACGTTGGTTCTGGCCCTGAAGAGCACGGCCGCGGTCCGGACATGGACAGGCGCTGATGGGGATAGGGTCCGAACTACAACACGATCCGTCGTCGGTCGCGATACCATCGACGACAAGGCTCCGGGAACCAAGCTGGCCGGTCGCAAGCGCTGCTTGGTGGCGCCGATTCCTTCTGGAAACCGGCGTCAGAACAGCTTCTACCTGCCGCGAACCTGAGTCAGCCCCAAAATTGCACGCCTAAACACTGCCGTCCTACACGGCATAGGCCTTACGGCCATCGGTCAGGCGCTCAACCTCCTGGGGGGCTCGCTTCAGGTTGCCACATCATCGCGGCGGCCTGGCGCGTCCTCCGTGAGGAAGATCACATTCAACACGCTGACTAAGAGACATGGTGGCGCGGGGTCGTCGCCCCAGATCAACTGCATCAGGGGTATCGACGCATTCTGCGCCCGCTCGCACTCCCTGACGACGCGATGTGAGGCCGTCCCGGTTGGTCAAGCGCTCAAAGCCCAGAGCAGGAGGCAGTTCCATGGCCTGGCTCGCAATGTCAAAGCCGATCCGCTTCGTAGGAGCGTGCGCCCTCGCCAGCGCCATACTTTTTGTCGCTGCACAGCTCGCGCTGACCCCAAACCGATCATCCGTGGTGCCGACGACAACCCCGACAATGGTTCCGCTCGAGATTATGATTCGAAACGACGAGTTGTTGCCGGTCGAGTCCTGGGATGCGTCCTGAAAGCGTTCACTGCATCGGCAGCGCACGGCACCACCCTCATCCTGATAGAAGCCTGGCCTGCCGAACGGCGTCCACGCGTTCCGCGTCCTTCCCATCGCCATCGAGTAGTCGCGCGGGCGAGGGCGGCGGTAGCCTCGCTCTGTCAGGGCGAACTGGCTGGCCGGCCGCTATGCGACGTGGGTGCGCCGCAATTGTTCACGGCTGGCTTTCCGGCTTGCGCATCCGCCACAACTTGGTTGGCCTGGCGATTGTCTATTGAGCAGCATGTCTCTGGCCGCATCGGCCATTCCAGTTGGAGCAGCGATGCGGCTTAGCGCGCGCATTCGCGAGACTCGGGTTTCCGAGCCAGACAGCGAGCGACATGGTCGGCAGGTCGAAATAGTCGCGCGTGGTCGCATAGCCGTGGCCGCCCATGCGTCCGATGGCATCGAGGGCACCAGCCTTCGCTCCGCACCTTGATCCGCATCGGCAACCAGTACCATTTCTCCAGCTCGTGGTGGCCCCTCGTCTTGCCGGCGCTGCAGTTCGGGTTGATCGTGCTCCGTGTCAACCTGCTCGGCGACTGGCTGCGCGACGCATAGAATCCGAAGCTGCGCCGATACTCCCAGGATACCACGAGGACATTGCCCGCCATGACCGCTTCCCTCTTGATCCGCAACGTCCGCCCCCATGCCGGGCCGGCGCTCGACATCCTGATAGAGAACGGCCGCATCGCTCGGATGGCGAAGGACATCGCCGCGCCGACCGGCGTCGCGGTCGAAGATGGCAGTGGCGAGATCGCCATCCCCGGCCTGGTGGAAGCGCACACCCATCTCGACAAGAGCCTCTGGGGCCAGCCCTGGTACGTCAACGAGGTCGGCCCGAAGCTACTCGACAAGATCGACAATGAGCGCCTGAACAAGCGCCATCTCGATCTGGATCCCGCGCGCCAGTCAGCCCGCCAGACCGTGCAATCCTCGCTGATGGGCTCGACCCATATCCGCAGCCATGTCGATGTCGACACCGGCCACGGCATGTGGGGCGTCGAGGGCGTGATGAAGACCCGCGACGAGTATCGCGACATCGTCGACATCGAGCTGGTCGCCTTCCCGCAATCGGGCCTGCTGCGCCGGGCGGGCACGCTCGCGCTGATGGACCAGGCGATGAAGGCCGGCTGCGAGATCGTCGGCGGGCTCGACCCCTGCGCCATCGATCGCGATCCGAAGGGGCATCTCGATGCGATCTTCGGGCTCTGCCAGACCTATGGCAAGCCGCTCGACATCCATCTGCACGAGCCGGGCGAGATGGGCGCCTTCTCGATGGACCTCATCATCGAGCGCACCCGCGCGCTCGGCATGAAGGGCATGGTCACGGTCAGCCACGCCTTCTGCCTCGGCAGCCCCGATCCGGCCCTGGTCGACACGTTGATAGCGCAACTCGCCGAACTCGACATCGCGATCATGACGACGGCACCGGCTCGCAACGCCGCCCCGCCGGTCAAGAAGCTTCTCGATGCCGGCGTCCGCGTCTGCTCCGGCTCGGACGGCATCCGCGACACCTGGGGACCCTACGGCAACGCCGACATGGTGGAGC
>Ga0233377_1000953_pt1 | contig 11702 bp, 9 predicted proteins | sample ElkDunMinimDraft_6_FD_191540 | JGI IMG/M metagenome (GOLD analysis project Ga0233377, IMG submission 191540) | Fecal eukaryotic communites from dung pellets of Tule Elk in California, USA - Elk Dung E36 | ecosystem: Host-associated > Mammals > Digestive system > Large intestine > Fecal | place...
TGATTTGTAATCGGTATATAAATTATGTACCATGAAAAAATTAGCTTTTTTGATCGGATTAGTAGGTATCACATTTGCGATGAGCAGTTCAGCTGTAAAGTATCCTACTGTTGAAAATTCTTCATTTCAAGTAGGTGAAGTATTGCGATACCGTGTTACTTATGGTTTTGTAGATGCGGGAGAAGCAATTGTAGAGGTGAAAAATACAACTCGGAAAGGCTCAAACCGTCCATTATATCATGTTGTAGGTACAGGTAGGACCTTAGGAGGTTTTAATGCTGTTTACAAAGTGCGTGATGTTTATGAATCATATATTGATCAGAAATCAATCATGCCATGGTTGTTTATTCGCGATGTAAATGAAGGGGGGTATAAAATCAATCAGACTTATACTTTTGCGCAAGATAAAAGTGTGGTAAACACAGGTGAAAAATCCTTTAACATTCCAATGGGTGTGCAAGATATGATTTCTTCATTTTATAAGGCAAGAACACTGAATTTTAAGAATATGAAAAAAGGTCAGATCTTTGAATTCAAATGTTTCATGGATGATGAGATTTACAACCTAAAAATCAAGTACGTTGGTGATGAAGAAGTGAAGGTTAGAAAGGGGAAATTTAAAACACATAAATTTGTTCCTGTCGTACAGACTGGTCGTTATTTTAAAAATGAGGAAGATGTACAATTTTGGGTAACAGCCGATGATAACAAAATCCCACTTTTAGTAAAAGCAAAGATTCCGGTTGGAGTTGTTAAGCTGCACTTAGTCGAGTGGTCTGGACTAAAAAATGAATTAACAAGTAAAGTAAAATAACTTAAAAAGCCGATTTCAAATTTGAAATCGGCTTTTTCATTTTATGTTAAAAGTCTATTTTTTAACTTTATAGATTGAAGTTTTAACGACAACTCTACGGTTTTTAGCTCTTCCTTCATCTGTATCATTTGTTGCGATTGGTCGTGTAGGTCCATAACCTTCTGATTTCAATCTATTCACATCAATTCCTTTTGAAACTAAATAATCTTTAACTGCCTTCGCTCGGTCTTTTGATAAACGCATGTTTAGATCATCACCACCCGTGTTGTCAGTGTGTCCCTCTACTAAGGCTTCAATCTGCGTGTGTTTATTTAAAATACTAGCAATTTTATCTAATTCATCATAAGATTCTTTTTTAATCTCAGCACTTCCAGTATTAAAGAATACCATTTCCGTTGCTCTTCTCAATACTTCAAGATCATCTTTTGATAAAGGGAATTTCTCTAATGATAAACCATTCACATAATAATATGCACGTTTGTTATCATTTTCTTTTTTAGGTGTAACAATTGATTTTGCACTGAAAGTTCCTTCAAATGCACCAAATGTGAAATATTTTTCATCACCTTTAGCTACGAATGTACCTGTTACAGTGGTCCAATTTCCTTTGTCTGTAACATACTCATCAAAGATAATTTGAGGTACATAAGATAAAGCTTTGTTATTTTTATGGTCTAGTTTTTCGCTTGAAAAATAAACCCCCATGTCTTTCACTGCTCTTCCTGATTTTTCAGCCAAGCTTATGTCAAGGGAAAAGACATACATTTGTCCTGCAATTAATGATTGGCTGATTTCTCCTTGTAGGTATTCGCTATATTTTCCGTAACCAACCTTGTCTGTAATTTCTAAATTTTGTACAGTTAGAGGCAGGTTTAAGATTTGGTCCTCATAATAAACCGTTAATCCTGCGTAGCTTGCTTCAGAGTCTTGCGATCCCATGAAATTTTCAGGAATACCAACGTTCGTTTTACATGCAGATTTGTGAAATAAATCAACTGAACCTCCATTAGCATCTGACCACCCTTCTGCTTTATTAATTTGAGAACGGTAAGATACTTTTTCAGATCCTTGGAATTCATGATTTTTAATAAGGTTTTGGGCACTAGCAGAATATGTCGTTGCTAATGCAATAAAGATAAAGGTCTTTTTCATATGTTTTCAGTTTATATTTTACAAAGGTAAGTAGAATTAAGTCTTTGTTAATTAAAAGGTTATGAAAATTTTTAGGTAGATATATATGTGTGAATACGATTTATTAAACGTAATCAGTTGCACTAAACGATTTAGGGGTATAAATGAAGGTGTTAAATTTCTGATTATTTAGAGGCTGTTGAGTGTATAAACTTCATCTATTAGCAGTACTTTTTCGGATAAAATGAGCTCTCTAAGTGCTAATTTGAATAATTCAGAATTTGAAAATTTTACTTTTAACGTGTTATGGTCTAGTGAGTTGTTGGTTAGTTCTTTGACGATTTGTTTTTGATAATCTTGAACAGTAGAGGCATTGTTCATACTTAGGCAAATATCACATCTGCCACACGCTGATGATTCTATACCAAAGTAATTGATTAGACTTAGTGAACGGCATGTTCTTCCTTCCAAATAATTTAAAACGGCTTCAAGCTTTGTTTTTGCAAGCACTTTTCTTTCATGATAAACATGTGGCGGAATTTCTAAGTAATCATAAGGCATTCGTTCAAGCAAAAAGGTAATTGTTGGTGAATCTGATTTCCAGTCCACATCGATGATCCCACTTTTTTCCATGTAGGTCAATTGACGCTTAAATTCTTGGCTTGAAATCGATAGTCGTTTGCAGATCTCTTCTTCGTGTAGATCCATGAAATTTTGAAAGATTCCTGGATAGGAACGAGTTAGAATGGTTGTAATTGGGTAAAAAGTTTCATTTTGGATTTGAAAATTATACAAAGCGGTATTTCCGATTGCAAAACGAACCTTTGTAGGGTGAAAAACACCTTCAGAAAAGGATAGTTGTCCCATTGATTCTAATATCTTTAAGGAATTATAAGCTAAAATGGGAGAGATGCTGAATGCCTTTGAAAAAGTTGCTAAATTAAATTCATATGTTTCTCCAGCTCCAGATCCTATGGCTATTTTTAAATGGTTACAAATTGCTCTATACACTCTTTTGATATCTTCAAGAGGTGGAAATTTCTGTTCCAATTGTTCCTTTAAAGTTAAAATATCTTCTTTTTGCCAATAATTGATTGCCACAGCTGTATTGCCATCTCTTCCTCCTCGTCCTGCTTCTTGAAAATAGGCTTCGAGAGAGTTCGGAAATTCATAATGTAGAACAAATCGTACATTTGGCTTGTCAATTCCCATTCCAAAGGCATTGGTGGCCACCATCACTTTTACTTTACCTTTCAACCAATCTGTTAGCATTTTGGAGCGTTCATCTTTATTCATGCCTCCATGATAAACACCGGATGAAATTCCGTTGGCATGTAAGTACTTTGCTACAAACTTTACCGATTTTCTGGTCTGACAATAAACAATGCCCGTTTCACCTTGCCTCGCTTTGCAGGTGGTGATGATATCCATCAGTTTATTATTGGTCTGATAACTCGAATAAATGAGGTTTGGTCGTTCAAATTTACTTTGATGAACACGTGGATTGCGAAGTTCTAGTTTATCAATAATCTCCTGCTTGGTTTTGGTCGTTGCAGTTGCTGTTAGGGCAATAATCGGCACATGCGGATGAATATCACGCAATTTTTTAATTTCCATAAAGCTAGGTCGGAAATCGTGCCCCCATTCCGAAATACAATGCGCTTCATCTACAACAATCAGCCCTACATTCATTTGCTTGAATCGCTCGATAAATAATTTACTTTGAATTCGCTCAGGTGAGGTGTACAAAAATTTGTAACCGTTGAATTTAGCATTGTCCAATGTAATATCAAGTTCGCGATAGCTCATTCCGCTGATAAGGGCTTTTGACATTATACCTTTTGATTGCAAGCCATTTACTTGATCTTGCATTAGTGCGATCAAGGGAGAAATAACCACAACAATTCCTTCGCGAATCAATCCTGGAACCTGAAAGCAAATAGATTTTCCGCCACCTGTAGGTAGCAGTGCCAATACGTCGTGCCCATTAATCACATCCTCCACAATGGATTCTTGTCCGGGACGAAATGAATCATATCCCCAATATTTCTGTAAAGTTGATAGACTGATGTTCATCTTTTAAATTGTATTCAAAAATACTAATTTTTATAACTCGCAAAATCGTAGTTATTTTGATTATCCCTATTTTTTGTTAGTTTTGTTAAATATCGAAAGTAATTATGAAACAAGATTTAATTGAAATTAAAGTTTCGCACCCAGAAACTTCAAAAATAAGTCAAATTGATTGGGAAAACCTACCATTCGGAAAGGTATTTACTGATCACATGTTAGTAATGGATTACAAAGATGGTCAATGGCAAACTCCAGAGATTTTACCTTTTGGTCCTTTATTGATGCACCCTGCAATGTCTGCAATTCATTATGGTCAATCTATATTTGAAGGAATGAAGGCTTATAGCCGTGAAAATGGCGATGTGGTTTTGTTTCGTCCTGAAATGAATGCAAAAAGATTTATGGAGTCGTGTGATCGACTTTGTATGCCTTCATTTGATGAGGGGGTATTCATTGATTTGGTGAAAAAGCTTGTGGAGGTTGATAGTGAATGGGTTCCAAAAAATAGTGGTTCCTCTTTATACATTCGTCCTTTTATTTATGCTACTGATGAGGCAATTGGTATCAAGCCATCTGAAACGTACAAATTTGTAATATTTCTTTGTCCAGTTGGAGCTTACTATTCGCAACCAGTTCGTGTTAAAATTGAGGAATTTTATACGCGTGCAGCTGCTGGAGGTGTGGGTAGAGCAAAAACTGCGGGAAATTACGCAGCAGCTTTGTATCCAGCTAAATTGGGACAAGAACAAGGATTTCATCAATTGTTATGGACTGATGCTAATGAACACAAATATATTGAGGAATCAGGTACTATGAATATCTGCTTTATGATTAACGATGTTCTAGTTACTCCGTCAGAAGATGAAGATACAATCTTAAGAGGTACAACAAAACGTACTTTAGTAGATGTGGCAAACATGTGGGGCGTAAAGGTTGAAGAGAGAAAGGTTTCTGTTGCTGAAATCGTTGAAGCCTATAAAAATGGATCTCTAAAAGAGGCTTTTGGAGCAGGTACAGCAGCTACAATTGCTACGATTGCTGAAATTGGCTACCGTGACGAGGTGTTTGAGTTATCTGCACCTACAGAAGAAGATTTTTCTATAAAAGCGAAAACGTATTTGGATAAATTGAAATCAGGGGAGATTGAAGATTTATCTAACTGGTGTGATGTTATTTAAGGCTAGTTAATATTAGATACAAAAAAAGGAACGTTAATTAATGTTCCTTTTTTTTTATGCAATAAAATCAAGCGTATTATTCGTTTCCATTCTCAATACGTGTAATCATAATTTTGTCAATGCGTTGACCATCTTTATCGATTACTTCAAGAACTAAATCCTCATAACTTAGTTTGTCGCCTACATTTAAAAGATCTCCTTTAATGTGGATCATTAAACCAGCTACAGTTGAATATTCAGATTGTACATTTTCTTCAACTGCGATGTCAAAGTATTTACAAAAATCAAAAATTGAATATTGTCCATCAACTAGCCACGAATTATCTTCACGTTGAAATATCTGATACTCGTTTTGGTCCATCTCAGTTGCTTCACCTACCAAGGCATCCATTACATCATCCATTGTAACAAAACCTTGAGTTGCACCATATTCATCCACCACAATTCCGTAGTGAACTTTTTCGTTTTTAAACATTTCTAAAACACGGTAAGCAGATGTTTTTTCGTTTAAATACAATGGTTCTTTTAAGATTGAATTCAAATCTAATTGGCCTGTCACAATAGGGTCAAATAAATCTTTAAGTAAAACAATTCCTAAAATGTTATCGATATTATTACCGTCAACAACTGGGTAAGCTGAATGCTTATCAGAGTTAATTTTTTCCTTTACAATTGACCAAGTATCATCAATATTAAAGAATGTAATATCACTTCTATAGGTTAGCAAGGAGTTTACTTTTCTATCACCCAATTCAAATACACGTTCAACGATATCTTGCTCAATGTCTTGAATTTCACCTCCTTCAGCACTCTCACGAATGATGGATTTAATTTCTTCTTCGGTAACTCTACTTTCTGCAGTCTTTTTTATTCCTAAAAGACTTAAGATAATATCATTTGTTGCAGTTAAAAGCCAAACAAATGGTGAAGTAATTAAAGAAATTAAATACATTGGCTTAGCCATCATAATTGCGATCGGTTCTGGAAAAGTCATACCTAATCTTTTCGGTAATAATTCACCTAAAACAATAGATAGAAAAGTTACGGATACAACAATTACTAAAGTGGCAAGTTTAGGTGCGAATGATCGTATAGATTCGAATTGCGCGAAAAAATCTGCAACGGGAGCTGTAAGACTATCTCCCGAATAAATTCCGACTAAGATTCCGATTAAGGTGATTCCTATCTGTACCGTTGAAAGAAATCGTGTAGGATTTTCAGATAAATCCAGAGCTGTTTTTGCGCCGCCCTTACCTTGTCGTTTAGCATTTTCAAGCTTAAACTTTCTAGAAGAAACCATTGCCATTTCTGACATTGAGAATATTCCATTTAATAGGATAAGAGCGATAATTATGACTATTTCCATTGAAATAAAACTATCATTTATTTGTTAGGTAGCAAATATACGTTAAAAGTAAATAGTAGCGTTAAAAAATATGTTGAGACACTATAATAATGATTTTATGAAAAGAAAAAGGGAGGCTTTTGGCCTCCCTTCACTTTATGAGTATTGTTAAATTATTTCTTAACAAATTTATTTGTTGCAGTTTGACCGTCAACTGTCATTGCTTCATAAATATAAATTCCTGATGTTAATTCAGAAACATTTACTGAATTTCCATTTGAACTTGCAACAACCTTTCCGTCTAAAGAAATTACATTGATTGTAGCGATTTCAAATTCAGAAGAGAAGTTTAAAACGTCAGTTGCAGGGTTAGGGAATGCATGGAATTTGTTGAAATTCACATTTTTTACATTAACTCCAGAATTAGTCAATGTAATTGTGTTTGATCCAACATATGCATCAGTATAACCAGGTTTACCCACTGCATAAATCCAAACTTTCATTGGTACATCGTTCACAATTGCATTCGTTGTAAATTGATTGTTTGCAACTCCCAAATAAACATCAGCAGCTTCGAAATTAACAGTTTGGCTTGCACCATTAGGAGTTATTTCAATACCTACTGCATTTAAAATAGCCATTGGATCTACAGCAACAGCTGGACTTAAGTTTGGAGACATTGCAACCGCATAATATCTATCAACTTCAACTGATTCGTTTGCAGGTACATTAAACGTAACACTTAAATCTGTTCCATTGCCATTGTTTGAAATGTCAGAAGCTACAACATTAGTTACAGGTGTCATTACGTTGATTGCTGATCCTAATACAAAGTTATCAACTTCAATAAATGAACCAACAACAGCAGTTGTATTAATATTAAAAAGTTGACTTGCACTAGAGATAACCAAAATTTCCCAACTTGCGATTGGAGTATTAGTTGTATAATCAACAGTTAAAGTTTCCGTTTCAAAGGCAGCTTGCTCACCTGTGAATTCACCTATCGCTTGCGCGATTACTTCACCGTCAGCATCTAATCCATTAAATACTACAACTCCTAAATCACCTGCTGCGATATTGTATCTTACACTAAATGAAAGGTTTTCGTATGTAGTTGTAGAATTAAACTCTTGCGATAAAGGTACTGCGAATGGCCCATTTGGTATTTGTGTAGGCACAGGTGAATTACTCAATGTAACAGTTTCAACGCGAGCGAATGATGTACCTTCAGTAGCACCTGTTGTACCTTGTGAAATAGCAGCTGAGCTTAAAGTTAAACCATTAAGTGTTGGAATAATTGAAGCATCAACCCAAGCTGTTGGGAAGTTGTCAGCCCACGTTTCAAGACCTAGGTTTGTTTGAGCAAAGGAACTCATTGAAACAAGTAGCGATGCCACTGCAAAGTAAATTTTTTTCATATTTTTAAATTTAAAGTTATATTAAACAAACAAAATTAATCTAATTTTTAAATTAACAAAGTTATTTGCCTAAACTAACGTATTTTGTCTCCATTAGGTTGGAAATTACTATGTGTTTTTTTTTTATGTTGATAGTTGAAAGTAGATTGAATTAAAGTTTATTGATTGCAATTCCAATCAGTTGACGTATGATTTAGTTTAAATGATTAAATTTAGATTATAATTAAATGATATGATAAAAGTCGAAAACTTATATAAAGAATTTTCTCTGAACGCAAAACAACGAAAAGAATTTGCTACCACAGATAAAACAGCCGTCGCTGTAAAAGACATAAGTTTTGAATGTTTGCCAGGGAGAATTTATTCCTTATTAGGACCTAATGGTGCCGGGAAGACAACTACGCTTCGAATGATTTCTACCATTTTTCAGCCCACGAGAGGATCTATTATGATTGGTGGAGTTGACGCTGTTAAGAATCCTACAGAAGCACGTAAGAAGATTGGGTTTTTGACTGGCTCAGCTGGACTTTACGGAAGATTAACGCCCAATGAATTAATTAAGTATTTCGCTGACCTCTATGGTGTTTCCAATGCGGATTTCCAAGAGCGAAAAAAGAAATTATATGATTTAATGGATATGCATGAATTCGCGAACAAACGCATTTCAAAGTTAAGTACTGGTATGAAACAAAAAGTTTCTATTTCCAGAACAATGATTCATGATCCAGAAATCGTTGTTTTTGATGAGCCAACAAGTGGATTGGATGTCATAACTGCAGAGAATATCATTGCGCTGATAAACGATTGTAAAAACAATGGTAAAACTGTGATTTTCTCGAGTCACATTATGTCTGAGGTTGATTTGTTAAGTGATGATATCGGAATCATTCATAAGGGAAAAATGTTGTTCAATGGAACGAAAGATGCATTTATTCAAAATAAACAAGAGGAATCTTTAACCGCAGAATTCATCCGAATCGTTAAACAAGCTTAATTTCATTACTATGATTTTTACCATATTTAAAAAAGAGTTACTAGAAACATTGAGAGATAAACGAACCATTATTTTTATGATGGTGATTCCCGCATTGTTGTTTCCTGTTATCATCAAATTAACTTCTTCTTTTTCCAATAGCATGGGGGAGAAAGCCGCTGCTAAAACTTTACACGTTGGCTACGTTGGTCAGGAAAATGAGTTGTTGGATGAGCTTAAAAAAGACAATGGAGAAGTAGGAAAGTATACGTGGAAGAAATTTGATGATACCTCGAAAGTTAAGAGGGCAATTCAGGACGGAGATTTACACCTTGGAATTTATTTTAAGTCGGATTATAATCAGGATTTATTGGCGAAAAAACCTGTACAAGTTAATTTGATTTTTGATGGAACGGACATTGGATATAAAGAAAGGATTGAAGCACGTATTCAATCTTACAATGCAATGAAGTCGCAACAACGCATGGAAGATCTTAAAATCGATGCTGAATCATTGAATGTTTTGACCTTAGATGAAACAAATGTAGCTTCTGATCAAGAAATGTTCGGAAAGATGATCGGTGGAATGCTGCCTTATATCTTTATTATTTTCAGTTTTATTGGATGTATGTATCCTGCAATTGATTTGTTTACGGGTGAAAAGGAACGCGGAACGGTTGAAACTTTATTAACGACTCCTGTCGCACGATGGAAAATTTTAACTGGAAAAATGCTCGTTGTGATACTTAGTGGAATCTTAGCCGCTGCCTTTTCGCTTGGAGGTTTGTACTTTGCCATTTCAGATTTAAGTACCGGACCAAAAATGGCTGAAATTTCAGATGTAGTAAGTTCGTTCTTTAGTGTGAAAAGTTTGCTATTGATGGCTTTGCTGCTATTGCCATTGATCATTTTCTTTGCTGGTTTAATGGTTCCTATTACAGTTTACGCAAAATCTTTTAAGGAAGCGCAAAGCGTTCTAACACCATTAAATATGGCAGTTTTGATTCCTGCAATGATTTCAACTTTCCCTGGTATTGAATACAATATTTCAACTGCTTTTATTCCAGTGATGAATGTTGTCTTGGCAACGAAAGAAGTGATCGCAGGAACAATTGATATGACGCTTTACTGTTGCACATTGTTCTCTTTAGTAGCTTTTGCAGTCTTGGCGGTACTATTGTCGAATCGTCAATTTGGGAAAGAATCAAATATTTCGTCGAATTGAATTTGAAGATGCATACTTGTGAACAACACTGAGCGTATAAGTTTTTGATGTTTTCTACATGTTGTTCGATAATCCGATTTAATTTTGAATAAAATCTGAAAGTATGAAATGTATTGGTGTAATTTGTGGAGGATTCTCTTCGGAATTTGAAATTTCACTTAAAAGTGCAGCTACAATTGTTGCTAATTTTCCAGACGCTTTTGTGCCTGTTAAGATAATTATCAAAAAAGGAAGTTATAAGGCTGAGTGGAAAGGCGAGGCGTATGATATAGATTTGAAAATGAAAGGGTTTCAAGTTGGTTCAGAATGGATTGAATTAGACAGCTATTTAATCTACACGCATGGAAATCCGGGCGAAAATGGAAAATTACAAGCCATTTTTGATATGTATGAAATTCCATATGTCAATTCTGGTGCGCTGGCATCTGAACTTTCTTTTGATAAATGGTTTTGTAACCAATTCTTGCAAGGTTTTGGAATTAAAGTTGCAAGCTCACAACTATTGCTAAAAGGCGATTCTTTTAATTCAACTGATTTGGTTAATCGTTTGGGATTGCCACTATTTGTTAAGCCATGTGATTCAGGTTCAAGCTACGGAATTTCGCGTGTAAATGTAGAAGAAAAACTTACGGAAGCTGTTGATGTGGCTTTCAAGGAAGGTGATAGCGTTGTGATCGAGTCGTTTTTAAATGGTACAGAAGTAACGTGTGGTGTATATAGAAATGCTGATGGAATTCATGCATTGCCTTTGGCTGAAATCGTTAGTGAGAATGAATTTTTTGACTTTGAAGCTAAATATTTAGGTAAATCGCAAGAAATTGTTCCCGCACGAATTTCCGATGAAGCCACTTTGAAAGTACAGGAAGTTGCAAAACGAGTTTACGGAATTTTACGTTTGCGTTCAATCGCTCGAATTGATTTTATGTTAGTAGACGGTGAACCATTTGTAATTGAAGTGAACACAACACCTGGTTTTACTGAGGAAAGTCTTGTCCCACGCATGTTGAAACATCAAGAAAAATCATTGAAGGATTTTTGGACAGAAATTATCACGTACGAATTAAAATAATAGGTTTTTAACCACAATTGAAGTCGCTTTCTATTCTTAGTCAGCGACTTTTTTTATTCATTCACATTTGTTTGTGAACAGTTACTTCGGTGTTCAAAGATTTGCATGTAATTTGCTTGTTAATTTTAGATGATGCAAAAATGGATCTTTTTATACATGTTATTGGTGAGTTTGTGGTCAAGTGCGCAAAGCGATTTGTCACGTTATCATCCGCCGTTAAACATACCATTAATTTTAGCTGGTAATTTTGGTGAATTACGCCCCAATCACTTTCACATGGGTGTTGATTTCAAAACTCAAGGCAAGGAGGGGTTTGAATTGTCATCGATTGACGAGGGTTATATTTCTCGCGTTAAGATTTCAACATTTGGTTATGGTAAGGCAGTTTACATTGATCATCCCAATGGTGTTACGAGCGTTTATGCGCACTGTAGTAAATTACTAGGTAAATTAGATTCAATTGTTAAACTCGAACA
>Ga0233377_1000954_pt1:5000-11693 | contig 11693 bp, 1 predicted proteins | sample ElkDunMinimDraft_6_FD_191540 | JGI IMG/M metagenome (GOLD analysis project Ga0233377, IMG submission 191540) | Fecal eukaryotic communites from dung pellets of Tule Elk in California, USA - Elk Dung E36 | ecosystem: Host-associated > Mammals > Digestive system > Large intestine > Fecal...
TCCGTGTTTCAAGACGGGCCGAAAATAACCTTTTCGCCATTGTCAATAGAGCATCGAGGTCTAAACACAAAGTAATCCTTATTACTATTATACTGCAAGCAGATATAACAATAACAAGAACCACATTATATCTAAATTACTCGATTTGCACATGCTCTTTTTATCCTTACTGCGGATTCAATCCATTATCTGGAATTATAACAAATTGTAACAACGTAAAGCTATTACAAAATCACATTTTCCAGACACTTTTGATTGTCTCCACAATAACAATCGCACATTACTTTAAATCATAAGTGAATTACTTCGTAAAAACTGGTCCTTAAACTTTTAACGGAATTAAGAATTCAGAGATTACTTGTAATTCATTGCAATTAAAGTCATTGTTACAGATTACATTCGCTTCCCTTTTAACAATTTCAAACGCTTTTAACTCTCTTTTCAAAGTTCTTTTCACCTTTCCTTCACAGTACTTTTTCGCTATCGGTCTCTCCAATGTATTTAGCTTTGGATGAAATCTATCACCCTTTAGGGCTGCATTCCCAAACAACCCGACTCAAATAGAGGCAAAAACAATATGTAATTATTTTGTAATTAATACAAGATTATCACTTTCTATGATCGGGTACTCAGGCCCCAGTTATTTACGCAATAATTACTGTTATTACCAATATAAAGACTACAACTCGATGCCTAAAAGGCATAGATTTTAAGACTGAGCTTTGTTCTCTTCATTCGCCATTACTAAGAACATCATTGTTATTTTCTATTCCTCCCCTTATTAATATGCTTAAATTCAGGGGGTAGCCTTCCCTAATTCGATGCAAAAGATTCTAACTCTTTCCTTTTTAAAAAAAAAGGGAAAAGAAGCTAGTTTTAATCAAATTGTCTAAATTGTAAAAAATTGTAATTGTATATTTAAAGAAAATATTGCAAGTTACAAATTATACAAAGACGTTGATTCTTTTGTAAATTTCTTTTAAAGGAACTAATTTATACAAATTAGGACCTCAAATTGTCTCTTTGCCTTTATAAATAAAGAACAAGAAAGACGATTATTAAGATTTTGCGCTCGAATAGAGACACCGTATAGCTTTTACACTATACAGTACAATTTGCGTTCAAAAATTCGATGATTCCCATAAACCTACATTTCACATGACTTATCGCATTTAGCTGCGTTCTTCATCGTTTGGAGAACCAAGGTATCCATTGTTAAAAGTTATATTTAACTTTTTTAATTTTTAAAAAGGACTTGATTAAGAAAATCGATTCTTAAAAGAAACGAAATTAGAAACAAGTACCATTTTCTTTTATGGACCTTTGTTTTTATAATTCATATTTTAAATACCAATCGCTGATTGTTTAGAACTTCAGGCGTCAACCATGAAGAACTATGGATTTTGTGTTAATGATCCTTCCGCTGGTTCACCAACGGAAACCTTGTTACGACTTCTCCTTCCTCTAAATAACAAGATTTGAACAAATTCTCAAATCAAAATTGAAGTCCTTTCAGCCAACAATTCTGACTCAGTCCTGAGTCCTCATCGTATCATTCAATCGGTAGAAGCGACGGGCGGTGTGTACAAAGGGCGGGGACGTAATCGGTGTAGGTTGATGACCTACGCCTACTAGGCATTCCTCGTTCATGTGCAATAATTACAAGGCACAATCCCAATCACGTTATGCTTTGGTAAGTTTGCCCAGCCTTTTAAAGCAAGGAATATTAAAAACTCATTGAACATAACAGTGTAACGCGCGTGCAGCCCGGAACATCGAAGGGCATCACAGACCTGTTTTCGCCTTAAACTTCCCTTTACTTAATTGTAAAGAGTCCCTTTAAGAAGTTTTAAATTATAATTTAAATAACTTTTACATAATCAATCACATAACATATTTAATAGGTTAAGGTCTCGTTCGTTTTCGGAATTAACCAGACAAATCGTTCCACCAACTAAAAACGGCCATGCACCACCATCCTTTAAATCAAGAAAGAGCTCTCAATCTGTCAATCCTTATAAAGTCCGGACCCGGTAAGTTTCCCCGTGTTGAGTCAAATTAAGCCGCAGATTCCACGCCTGGTGGTGCCCTTCCGTCAATTCCTTTAAGTTTCAGCCTTGCGACCATACTCCCCCCAGAGTCTGAATACTTATGATTTCTCACATAGTGCTAAGAAAATCATCCATTTAATATTTCCTAATCCTAAGTCGACATCGTTTACGGTTGAGACTACGACGGTATCTGATCATCTTCGATCCCCCAACTTTCGTTCTTGATTAATGAAAACATCCTGGTGAAATGCTTTCGCAGTAGTTTGTCTTGACTCAATCATAGGATTTCACCCCTAGCGAGCCAATACAAGTCACCCCAACTGTCCCTTTTAATCATTACATTAGCCTTAGAAACCAACAAATTAAGACTATTGTCATTTTATATTATCCCATGCTGAAATATTCAGGCATTTGCCTGCTTTAAACACTCTAATTTTTTCACAGTAAACTATTATGAATATTACTACCCATAAAAGTAGAACCCTTTTAATTCGACCAATAATATAATTATTGACCTTAATAAAGAATTCGAAATCCAACTACGAGCTTTTTAACTGCAACAACTTTAATATACACTCTTGGAGCTGGAATTACCGCGGCTGCTGGCCTCTTTTAAATGCTCCTTTTTTTTTTTTAATTTAAACTCTCTTTCACAAGAGAGGATTAGCACGTTCCTTAAGCCATATATAATGACCTATTCCTTTCCGTGCGTTACGACGTTAAATCATTTTAAATGATTTAATCGCCACGAGATGAACAAAGCCAAGCTTTGTCTTTCCTCGTCCCAGGAATATCGCCAGTATATTTAAATATATCTGACTAGGATTTTTTAAATCCTTTTTCTGGCACCAGCTTTCACCAGACTTGCCCTCCAATTGTTAGTCGTTAATTTTTTTACATTGTTCTCATTCCTATCATTGTCCCCGTTGGGGCCAATACAAGTATTTCTCGTCACTACCTCCCCGGATTGGGATTGGGTAATTTACGCGCCTGCTGCCTTCCTTAGAAGTAATAGCCGTCTCTCAGGCTTTTTCTCCGGAATCAAACCCAGATTCTCCGTTACCCGTAAAAACCATGGTAAACCTCTACTTTACCATCGAAAGTTGATAGGGCAGAATTTCGTTCGTGTCATCACATAATTAAATCGCGATTCGTAATTGTATTTTTAATCATAATTTTAACAGACAAGTCTGTATTGGTTTGTATTCAAATATTTACACCCATTCGTGAGTTTGGGTTTTTTGCATGTATTAGCTCTAGAATTACTACAGTTATCCAAGTAGGATTATATAACCGAGTAGATTGAAACTGATTTAATGAGCCGTTTGCAGGTTTACGATAAAATTGTTTATCCTTAGACTTGCATGGCTTAGTCTTTAAGACAAGCATATGATTACTGGCAGGATCAACCAGGTAATTAAATTATAAATAACTTAAATTATTCTGATTGTCACTTTAGAAAATGGTATATTGGAATATATAGATATTCCACAACCAATTCCTTTAGTTCTTTTTAGATGTATAACCTTTGTCAAATCGATTGAAATTCCTTTTTGGATATATCAAATAAAATTCTCTGTGACTACGTTTGGTGCAAAATACAAACATCGTCACGTTAGAATTAGATTCTTATATCGTCCAATTCATTTTCAATTTCTTTTAGAAAGGAACTCTAATATTTAGGATTATCTTGGGAACAAGTCCCTCAAATCACTCTCAATATCAATTTTATATTGACATTCAAACATTCAATGTCTAAAGTGTCATTTCTTTTCCAAATATATTTGATAAATCAAACAAGTTTGGTTTTCATTTGAGCATTGTAATAAATTAGAATGCACAATGGTTTTTTGTATTTTGATTAAAGTAGTCAATCAAAATCAAGAGGCTACATTCTCGCTGCTTTTACGCAAAAAGAATAAAAATACCCAAATCTACAAGTTTCTATATTCCTCAGGCTGGCTGCTGAGCGATGGCATTTGATTTTGGGTAAAATCATTTTTTTGCATTAATCGTAACGATTTGCAATATCAAAAACGATAAATCATTTTAGATTTAGACAAGGTCTTGGAATAAATTCCGCAACGATTGTCCCTTTTAGATTGTGAAACAAGAATTCAAATGCAATTCTTTTCGTTTGCGCTCCCCCCTCAGTAATTAAACCGATCATAAGACACGTAAACAGCCAAGATTGTAAATGAACGATTGTTCAATTATCTAATATCTACATTAAACCATTGTGATAAATCACTTTGATTTAAAGTATTTAAAACCATTGTGATAAATCACTTTGATTTAAAGAAAAAGAAAGAACGTTTTGTTTTAATACAAATCTTATAGTTTACTAAGCAATGTTTTCATTGGTCGGAATTATGTTTATATAGCTTTGCAAATCCTCCTTCCCGGCACTAGTGGGAGATCAAAGGCCAAATACTCGTTTTAAGTGTTGAGTGTTAACAAAGTCAAAACTACAACCAGAACGCATTTCCGTAAACCAAGATTGTATGAACATGTTCAATCAATTCTTTTTTTTTAATGATATTAGTCGAGACCGGCTTCCGCCCCAAGGAGGCTATCAATGTGGAAACCATACATTGTAATATTAAAAACATTACTGTGAGAAAATTCAATAGACGCGTGGTAGAATCTCGATATATCGTAACAACTAAGGTTACGAACGCTTACAATACCACGTTCTAATTATTTTTAAATGAATTGATAATTCAATTTCATTTTTAAATGAATTGATAATTCAATTTCAATTTGCAGTTTGCAAGGCTGCTATATTTTTAAATGAATTGATAATCCAATTTCATTTTTAAATGAATTGATATTTCAATTTCAATTTGCAAGGCTGCTATTTTTAAATGAATTGATAATTCAATTTCATTTTTAAATGAATTGATATTTCAATTTGCAGTTTGCCAGGCTGCTATTTTTAAATGAATTGATAATTCAATTTCATTTTTAAATGAATTGATATTTCAATTTCAATTTGCAGTTTGCTAGGCTGCTATTTTTAAATGAATTGATAAATGAAAATTCATTTTCGATTTCTTTTTTAAATTCCCTTTTATTACAGGTCGTCAAGCTGTAATTTAAATTGAAATGAAAATTCATTTTCAATTTCTTTTTCTTTTTGATAGGAATTACCGAGTGCTCACAGCTTGCTAGACTGTGTTTTTTAATTTTAAATGGCAGACGCTACTCTGTTATAAGGGAAGTGACCACTTTCCCTTTGGCCCCCATCCGGACCACCCCCCCCCAAGGTATACAAACTAGACCAAAGCACTTTTGTAATATGTACAACTTAGGATTCTGTCCCATACAACTTTTTTTCCCACACGGTGAAATTCGTTACTTTACAAAGACAAAAAAACAATCCCCCCCTCTATTCTGGCATTAGAGTTCTCCCGCATCTCCAACCACCTCAAAACCAATATAAACAAAGAAGTTGCTTTTAGATAGCATATTGTAAGTTATATGAATATAAAGAACGTATGCAATCTACGATAGCATATTGTAATTTATATAAATATAAAGAACGTATGATATCTACGATTGCATATTGTAAGTTATATTAAATATAAAGAACGTATGCTATCGATTAAGAAACAAGCTTTGTAGATGTAACGAAATTAGATTTCAAAGATATCCATTATTCAATATATACATATTGAAAAAATTGATATAATTGAAAAAGAATTTACGTTATATATTGATTTATAACTGAGTCCATCGTGAGTTGGAGTGCTTTTGGGAGAACAATTGAGTCTTAACATAAGAAACTTCTCGTCTTTAATATATCATTCACAGTAAAGGTGTACAGTTACATGAAAGCCCTCCACACACGCATGCGCTTCAGGCGCTTGGAGGCATATAGCCAACAAACTCTTACATCACTACCCTGTCAACATATGTGTTCTTCCACCAAGAATGAACGCGTTCGGTTTCCCTACTGAGCGCCAAGCAGTGTTGCCCCACAATCTCCCCTTTAAAGGAAATCTATAAAAAATATTTCCCATTTAATACATTAATCCTCTGCCTTTTTGTTTTACGTGGTTTTTGCACTGTCGAAGTAGATTTTGTATCGTGGAAGATACTACAAAACACACGCCCCATCAGTAATATAAAGGGATTATAAAACAAAGAGTATTTGTTTATATAATATTTATATACCAAAGAGGATTTAACAATATTCTTTATAATATGTTATATATATAACGTATTATATATTGTTTTTGTACGTTTAGTTCCAGTTATGACGCGTCTGTTCACAGTCTCGACCCTGAGCCTCAATTTCACTATCCGAACAAGGGAGCGAAAACTCGGCATCATAACCTTTTATCCAGACCCACCGCGAGGAGGAGTACATTCAGGTCCATCTTTAATTTAAAGTCTTACAACTTTAAAGTTTTACAATTGTTTTATAATTGTTTGAGCATATTGCTCTATTTAAATTCGAATTCCCGGAGCCTCATTAATTTTAATTCGAATTCCCAGAGCCTCTCGATTTCTAAGTCGTTGCTAACTTAGTTTGTATGGGATTCCAAATTTTTCTAAGTCCATCACAACTTAGTTTTGTATGGAAAACCGACTTAGAAATTTTGTGTGGGAACCACAACTTGGTGGTCCCCACATG
>Ga0233377_1000955_pt1 | contig 11689 bp, 20 predicted proteins | sample ElkDunMinimDraft_6_FD_191540 | JGI IMG/M metagenome (GOLD analysis project Ga0233377, IMG submission 191540) | Fecal eukaryotic communites from dung pellets of Tule Elk in California, USA - Elk Dung E36 | ecosystem: Host-associated > Mammals > Digestive system > Large intestine > Fecal | place...
TGTCCACTAAGAAATGTCCGGTTTGGGGGGTATGCCCCCTATGTCCGATTTGGGGTATTTGTCTGGATGTCACGCTGTGTTACCAAGATCGCGCGTGTCGAGCGCTGGCAACGACCCGCCCACCCTGCTCTCACTCCCCCGGGAACAACGACTACGCGTCTCGTTCCGTTGGCGAACGAAGTCGCACGCTCGGTCATGTCAGTCGTCTTCGTCGTCGCACATGCAGGGTTGGCTGACTTCACTTCGGATGATCTCGTTGGCTGCGGTGATCAGGCCGAGGCGGTCGAGCCAGGACGTGGAGTGGCTGGAGGTGATTGCCAGGGAGACGGATCCATCAGGTCTGAGGACCTTGACAATGACGAGCGCGTCGGAGACGAGGTCGCCGTCGTTGAGTTCGAGGGGGATGCCGAGGCCGTCGAGGATCGAGCCGAGGGTTGGGCTGGCCGTCACTGCGCTCCACCGTGAGTGGAGTTCTCGTGCGAGACAACTAGGGCGAGGATCCCAGACAGGGAAGTGACTGGGATCTCCGCTCCATCACTGAGGTTGGCGCCGGCCGTGTACAAAGCGAGCGGCTGGTTGACTTCGGGGCAGCGTCGGCAGCGCACCGAGATGTGTCCGCCCGGTTCCACGTCAAGGTAGTAGCGGGCGTCGATGATGTGGGGGACTCGGATGAGGTCGAGGATCATCGGCTGTTCTCCCGCTTGGTGATGGTAGAGGCAGGGCGCTGGCGGGTGAGGGGGCGTGCGGTGGGTTGGACTCTTGTCACATGGGGTCGTGGAAGTCCAGTGCTTGCCCGACTTCGCTGGCTTCGCTCATGGCGTCCCACCAGTCGCTTTGTTTTGAGCCCTCGACGACGATGCCCCAATCGTCGCCGTCGACAGGGGTGATCATTAGTCGGTCGTTGGGGCCGTTGCCGCCCCATTCGCCGAGCTGTTCCACGCGGACTTTCCCTACGTTGGTGGGGATGTCCAGGCTGGTGACCTCAGGGAAGTCAGCTTCTGGGTCTGGGGCTTTGACGAAGTACTCCATCTCGTCGAAGCCTTCGCCGACGACGTTGACCGCTCCCATGATCTTGGCGAAGGACTTCGAGTTGAAAGCCACCTCAACGGGTTTGCCGTCGTCACCGAGGTGACGGAAAGCGAACTTGTTGTCGTCGGTGATGAAGATGTCAGCGTCGCCATATCCGGTATCTACCCGGGCGGCTGCTTCGAATCGGATGGAGGTATCCGTGATGCGGTCGATGTCTTTGCCGGTGAGGTTCAGCGGCGGGTTGTCGGCGAGTTCGTCGAAGCTGGGGTCGTCGTCGTCGAGGCGCACCTGGTAGGAGTCGGAGCCTGTGCGGTCGATTTGGCCGATCAGTGTCGTGTACACGCCGTCGGGGCTGACCTGTTGGTGCTTGACGACCTCCCTGCCGCCAATATCCATGTTGGTTTCGGCAAAACGCAGACTGGTCCGGAGGTCCTCCGCTCCCTGCGAGTCGAAGGTGACGTCACCGTGGTCCCCCGTGAGGGTCATGCCGCCGTCGGCTCTTTGGCCGATTTTCAGTGCGCCTCCGCCTTTGAGTTTGACGGTGGAGGTGGCGATGACGTCGGGCATGCCACGCTGAGTGGTAGCTCCTGAGGCGTCGGCGGCAGGCTTGTTTTGGCTGCTGGTGTTCTTGTTTCCGAAGCGGCCCCAGTCGTCACGGACTACGTCGGCTTCGCGGAAACTATGGCGACCCATGGGATCACCTCCAATGAGTACGGCGAGAGGTGGTCAGGGTTGGGTCAGTCAGCGGGAAGCCACAGGACGCGGCTGAAGTCCATCGATGTGGTTCTAGGCGGTGAGGAAGTCCGCCCCAGCGAGGACGAGGAACGCGACACCGAGACAGAACAGGGCGGGCACCCACGACTTGTGGATGAAGCCCACGACGGACGCCGCGAGGAACACGACGAGGGCCAGCAGAGTGAACAGGCCGGAGGTGTTCATGGTCGATCTCCGCTCCTTCGGGTGTAACGCTGAGTGATTTTCGGTGTGGCGCTGACGCTTACCCGCCGGTGCGGAAGGTTGACTTTCTGCACGTCATTACATCCGTTACCGAGTGTGACTATCGGATGTTCCAGCCACCGCGCTGAACGGGATTGGCTTGCGTTGCCTTGCCATGACAGGAGGCGCAAAGACCTCGCCCGCGCGTCGGGTCGTCGGGGTTGAGTCCTTGCCTCACGAGTTCCCTGCGGCCGATCGGCCAATGATCAGCGACCGTGGACGGTTGGCCGCATAGACGGCAGGACGGTTCCTGGCGAAGTACCGCGTCCCGGAACTCCGCCCTGTGGCGGGACCCGTAGCCACGGCTGGATGCGCTGCCTCGCAGGCGTTCAGCCTCGGCCCTACATGGGTCACATCGGCCGCTCGGTGTGAGATTCGGACACCCGCTCCGGCTACACACCGACAGAGCTTTACGAGGGCTCATCAAGCGTCCGAGATCGTCAGCCATCCCCAGATGGCCGTACGAGTCTTCGAGGCAGCCGTGACGCGGATCTTGTAGAACCAGAGCGACGGGGAGCCCGTCACTGCCTCCGGGAAGTCCACCCGCACTGTGCCCTCGTCCGCGTCGAGGATCGTCACGCCGTCGCCTTCCTCCAGAAGGTGAGCAGTCGACGCGTCGTCTTCTACGTGCTGGGTGGGCTTGATGATCGCGAACACCACGGCGGAGCCCAGCCCGAGTGGAACCCCGCCGGTAGTGATGATGAAGGTGGCCATGTCATCGTCGTCTTCAGTCAGCGTGACGTTGATCGCGTCTGGCACAGCCACCTCCTCATGAGAGTCGCCCGCCTAAGCCGGCGGAGTTGAGACGAGAACCACCGAGACCCGAGACGACACGGGATCCGCCTAGGCCGTTGGTCGAGACGAGTGAGCCGCCGAGACCGGTCAGGTCAGGCGGCAGTTCGCCCGCGGAAACCGCTGGCGTGGGGATGGTGGCGAAGGCTGCGACTGTGGATGGTCTCGCCGCGACCGTGATGGATGCGGCGGGGATCGTAGTCGTAGCCTGCACCGTGCCCGGGTGGGCGGTGACGATGGTGGTTGCGGTGGTGGTCGGCGTCGGAATCGTCGCCGCGGCCGTGATGACCATGGTGGTGATCGAGGCGCCGGCCGAGGTAGTGGGCGCCGGGATCGCGGCCGTCGCGGTGACGGTTGCTGGCGAAGCGGTGCTGTTGCCGTCGGCCGCGACGTCCGGTGTTGGGATGGTCGCGGTGACCGTGACCGCCGCGGGGCTGGCCGTGGCGCCTGTGGTGGTTGCTGGGCTCGGGATGAGCGCAGACACCGCCACAACGCTCGGAGAGGCCGTAGCCGCGGCGGAGACCTCGGGAGCGGGTACCGACGCCGCAGAGGCGACCACAGCCTGTTCGGCCGTGGAGTCCGCGGAGACGGTGGGCGAACCCACCGACGCGGTCGCCTCGATCGTGTCCGGGGTGGCCGTGGTCGACGACCCCGACTGAACGCTAGGCGCCGGAATGGACGTCGTCGCGGCCACGGCCGCCGGGGAGGCGGTCGAGCCCGCGGACACGCCTGGAGCCGGGACGGTGGTCGACGCCTCGACCGGGGCCGGTTCCGCGACTTGCCCAGTGGCGACCGTGGGCGACGGCACAGACGCCGACGCGCTGATAACCCCGGGTGTCGCCGTGGAATCGGAGACAACCTCAGGGGGCGGGATCGATGCGGTCGCGGAGACCTCGGCGGGTGTAGCGGTGGAGCTCGCCGAGATCGAGGCCGCGGGAACCGTAGCGTCCGCCTGGACCGTCTCGGGTGAAGCGGTTTGGTCGGCGGATGCGGTGGGCGTTGGGACGCTCGCCGAGGTAGCGACGACCGCGGGGCTCGCGGTGCTGTTGCCCGCGGCCGACACTGACGGAGCCGGCACGGAGGCGACTGCGGAGACGGTGCTCGGCGTGCTGGCCGAACTGGTCTCTACCGCCGGGGAACCGACGCTGGCCGCGGCCTGGACGACGGCCGGGGATGCCGTGGCTCCCGTGGCCGTCGATGGCGCCGGGACGCTCGCCGAGGCGCCCACCGCTGTAGGTGAGGCGGTGGAGCTCGTCGACGTCGCCGGGGTCGGGATCGAGGCGGATGCCTGCACCGTGGCGGGTGAGGTCGTCTTGACCGCTGTGACCGCCGGAGACGGCACGCTCGCAGACGCTGTCACCGTCGCCGGGGTTGCGGACTGGCCGGCCGATACCTGTGGGGCGGGGACGGACGAGACCGCGGACACTACGGCGGGACTGGTCGAAGCTCCCGCCGACACCTGAGGCGCCGGCACGGTGGCCGACGCCTGAACCGCGGCAGGGGTGGTTGTGGTGCTCGCCGAGGTGGAGGGCGCCGGAACAGTCGCGGAAGCTTCCACCGTCGCTGGGGACGCGGAGGCGTCGACGGCTGCGGTTGACGACGGGATCGCGATGGTGAACCCGGCCGCATAGTTCAAGTCGCCGGACGCGACGAAGTTCTCGACGCCGGTTGCGTCAGCGGTGGTCAGCGTGCGGGTAGCGAGGACAGCGGTGGTGAACGTCGTCGACTGGATATCAGCCTGCTCGTCCCACCCAGCAGGAGATGTCCAGTCGCGTTCCTCGCCTGAGGGGACGCCGCCAGCGAAGCGTAACTCCAGATCGCGGCTGCCGGTGGGGGTGACGCCTGGGGTGGGGACGGTCGCGGTGCTGGTGACGGCTTGGTGGGCGACCACCGGGGGTGCGTCAGCCACGTCTTGGACGGCGACGATGATGACCGTGCCGTCAGCGCCGTCCAACTGGGTGAAGTCCCAGCTGGACGGCTCAGAGGAGCCTGCGATCTGCCACCAGATTTTGGTGGACCCGGCGTCGCTTCCTGCGCTGTAGGAGTCGAGGAGCTGCCAAGGGGTGCCGCTGGACGACACGGTCATGTCGGTGAGCCCGCCGAGGTCTGCTACGTGGTGGGCGATGAGGAGATCCCCAGCGGCTACGCCGGCGGGTTTGGTAGCGGTGACGGCATCGCTGCGGTCGGCGGCGGTGGAGACGCTGCGCAGGGTGGGTTGGGTGGAGCCGTCCGAGACGTCCGGGGTGGCGATCGACGCGGCGGCGGCGATCACGGACGGGGCAGCGGTCGCGCCCGCCGAGACGGTGGGAGCGGGAACAGACGCGGCGCACGCCACCGCCGGGGGGGCGGCGACGATCGCCGTCAACACGGCTGGGGCGGGAACGCTTGCGGTTGCTGCGACCACTGTGGGAGCTGCTGCTGCCCCCGCCGACGTGGACGGAGCGGGCACCGACGCCGACGCGTCCACCACAGCCGGGGTAGCGGTGGCGGACGTGGCGCCGCCGGTCACCGCGAGGGTGTAGCCATGGCGCTGATCTGGAGTGCTGTTAGCAGTGAAGTTCGCTGTCCCGGTCGCCCCTGAGGACGTCAGGGCGCGGGTGGCGCACGCGCCTACGACGATCGACCGTGACGCGACATCAGCGCGCTCCGTCAGGCCAGCAGGCGCCGTGAAACTGGCGGCGTCGAGCGCAACGGCGAACCGCACTTCAAGATCATCAGCGGCGGTGGGAGTAACCGACGGGGTAGAGACACTGGTCCCGGAACCAGTGGTGGACTGCGCTGACACGGGTGCAGTCGCAGCAGCCCCAGCCAACGCAATGATGATCGCGCCGCCATCGGATCCGGAGGTCTGCGCGAACGTGTACGACGCCGGTTCCGACCCGCCTGCGACTTTGTACGCGACCCGGGACCGCATATCCGCAGTCGTCGCTGCCTGCAACTGCGTCCACCCCGAGGTGACGCTGCCAATACCGACGTCCGCGAACTGCAAGCTGATCAGCAGGTCGCCCGCCACCACACCGGCTGGTTTCGTACAGGCGAAAGACGTGGACGTGCTGTTCGCCGTCGTAGCTGTACCGCGAAGGGTGGGCGTAGCCACTCCTGGCCCCCTTCACCTCGGGGCCGGGCATGAAAAAACCGCCCGGAGGCGGCAGGAACTACGCGGCGTTTACACAGGTTACGGAACCCAGTCGACGCTGAACCACCCACCAGAGGCGACCTGCACGAGCAGCGTGCCGTTCGCCGTGCTGTAGTCGGCGCCGAGGTCAGCCACGACGATCCCGCTCTTGGGCGAGAGCGCGTTGTTGTAGATGAGCGCGCCACGAGCGCTGGTGATCGTCGAAGACGTCCAGGACGGGTCAGCGGAATCGAACGTCATCACGCCTGAACTGCCGGTGAGCGTGGTCGAGGTGATGACCAGGCCACCTGCCGTGTAGCCAGTGCCGCTGACCTCGTTTGACGCCCACACGCCTGCGCCGTAGGCGGCGGACGAGGTCGACGCATCGAAATCGGGCGTCACGCTGTTCGTGAACAGGGCGACCTTGAGGTCTGTCTCCGACTCCAGGTCGAGGTCGAGGTTCGTGCCGCCGAGCGCGGCGATGATGTTGCTGACGAAGATGCCGGCGGAGATCGCCATCTGTTAGCCCTCCTCAGGGTTGCTGACGAAGGCGTCGCCGCCGACCGAGACACCCTCAGTGCGGGTGAGAGATCGGGCCTCGCGCAGGGCCTCAGCGGCGGCAGTCACGGCTTCCTTGTCGCTGGATGCCTTAGCGTTCAGAAGGTCCTCTTCGAGTCCGGCCAGCGCATCGAGTGCGGCGGCTTGGGCTCGCAGTTGGGCAGCGCGATCAGCGCTCGATGACATCGGTGCTCCTCTTCAGGGCGGATGCGGGGATGTGGGCTGTGACCGTCTGGGGGCGGACGATGGCCGACTGCTGGAGTTGGCCGTGCTCGACGACGCGGTTGCCGAGCTGGTCGGTGACGTCCTTGACTCTGCGGCCGTCTTTGCCGACGTACTCGCGGCGCTGGTCTCGGGTGGCGTGCGACCAGCCCTGAGGGCGCGTCTGCGGGCTCTTGTCGCGCAGCCACTCCGCGTACGTCATCCCGGTGTCCGGGGACCAAGAGGTGGGCGTCAACGCCATGGAGACCTCCCTCCGGGCATGCGAAAGGGCCGCCCGGTGGACGGCCCTTCAAGTGGGAATCAGGTCAGGGTGGGGACCTTGGAGTAGTCCTCGCCGGGGACGCTCGCGATGTCGGGGTACGGTACCCACCGCTCCATGACCTGGTGGTCGGTGCCGATCATCGTCGTCCAGAAGATCAGAGCGAGCCACACGCCCGTGTCGGTTCGGCGTCGGGCTCGAAGCCACGCCACCCGGTCACGGAAAACGACGAGCGGGGGTCTCGGCGGTAGCCCTGACTCGTCCACCAGGTCAGGCTACGGATGGCCACCGACAATCACGGTGACCAGGTCAGCGAGTACCTGCTCCTCGGGCGCTCCGCCGCAGTGATGATGCCAATCGCGGACCTCGTAGACGACTTGGCCACAGACGGTGATGCGGTCGCCTTCGACGGTCAGCAGCGCCGGATCAGCTTCGTCGAGGAGGCTGCGGGAGAACGCAGCGGTGGGGGCAGCGTGAAGCACGCGCAGCGGACCATACTCGGACTGCTCGATATCGACGCCGTCGTGGGCGCCGCACATTGCCATCAGGGGGTCTCCTGCTCAGCGAGAGCGGCGAGAGCAGCATGGAAAGCCGTGTGCTCCGACTGCCAGCCGTCCGCTACGACTGCGCCGCAGTCGAGGCAGACGACGAGACCATCGAGGCCGAATCCTTGGTAAGCCATCAGTCCACGTCCTTAGCGCCGCACACTTGGCACAGGTAGTGGATGCCCCTATCGTCCTCGCCGACCTCGGACCACGGGTGAGCGTTGCCGTCGAGGTTGGTCGGGTCGCCGCAGCAGATCTCCTCCGGCGTGCGCTCCCGAACCACGGTGGCCGTGGTGAAGCCGAGGTGGGCGGCGAGGCTGTCGGCGAGTTCTCGACCGGGGGTCAGTGCCATGCGTGCTCCCTGGGGGACGGGAAGGGGGTTAGGCGGACTCGTACGTGGCACGGTCATTTGATGGTGCGTCAGGTGGGCAGGTCTTGCAGTTCTGGCAGCGCCGCCGAGGTGGCCGCAACCACGCGGGCGACCGCCTCGGGCGAGTACGCGTCCGGCGTCGCCGCTACGGCCTTGATCTCGTTGATGATCGTGTGCACGGCGCGACCAACCGCTTGCCACACCTGCTCCATGTGGGCGCTGCCCCTGCCGTTCTGGATCACGTCGTCCAGCATGGTCGCCGCCTCATCGACAGGCAGACCGTAGTGATCGGCGATGCGCCGGGCGAGGGCTTGCTGGAGGTGGTCGGGAAGTTCAGGCAGTTCGGTCATGCGAGGGCTCCCTGGGGGACGGGGGGTGGAGCCGGGCGGGCAGCCGATATGCCCAGCGAAGGCCGCAGATCAGAGAGGAGTCGGTAAATGACGTCGCTGTCTTGTCCTGCCTTGCCGCCCGCCCGGAGTAGTGCTCGACCCGACCGCGACGCGGCGTGGACCTGAAACGGCCGGGTCGAAGATCATGTGCTAGATCAGCCGATACTCCGGCCAACCGCTCCCGTCACAGAGCAGACACGCCTGAACGCGTGCGCTCTCCAGCAGGAAACGCTTGAAGATCGGGAAGCCAGTCCCCTCGAACGAGCGTCCCTGCTCCTTGCAGAGACGGCACGGCTCAATGAGGGCGTCCGGATCGGGGTCGGGTTCCCGCTTCGGGAACGGGATGACGCTCATTCGTGCTCAGGCCCCGTCTTCGGAGAAGCCGACCAGTTCGGGGTCCGAGGCGAAACGCTGATCGTCTGCCGGAAGCCCGGCCTTGATCGCGTCACCGATAGACATCGTCAGGCTCTCAATTCCCTGCTCGCGCGCATCGGTGAGAAGCCTCCGGGCGTAAGTCTGAACCATCGTGATGAGCGCGTTCTCAAGGAGATCGATCGAGTTGTTCTCCAAGACGCACTCGATGCAGCATCCGCGCTGCTCGGCGATGTGACTTGCCACGTCCCAAAGTTCTTCTGCGCGCCCAGCGTCAGACGCCTCAGCGTCCAGCGTTTCCTTCGATCCCGCCAACGCCACGAACAGGTCACCGATGACGGCGTCAGCTTGCTGCATCGCAGACTGAGGCGCAGGTTCCGTTCGTCGGCGGAATCCCTCGAAACCTCTCAAGAAGGCTTCGGCCTGCGCCTCGTAGGCGGCGAACTCTTCGGCGGTCGTGCGGTCCTGGCGTAGCTGCGCTGCGAAGCCAGCCACCTTCCGGAAGGTTAAGCCCCGGAAGTACTCGTGGCCGTTAACGGCAGTGGGCTGTTGCTGGCGACAGAAGGCGACCAGCTCGACTTCGTTGGCTCGCCATTCCTTGTGAGGCTCCGAGATGTACACGCGGGTGATCTTCGCGTCTCGCAGGTGCGCATCTTTGGCATGAGCCGTCATCCTGGTGCGAGCGTTGTTGGAGCAGCCGACCTTGATCCAGCCGTCCGTGAACTCGATGACGTAGATGTAGCCGTCATAGCGGGCGCGAGGTTCCCTGCCTTTGACAGCCTGCTCGCAAGGCCAGCCCGACCACTCGACGCCATCGAGAGAGTAGGTATTCTTCTGCACGTCAGCCTGCTTCCATCAGGTTGGCGACTGACCTCGACGGGCGGACTTCCACGAACGCCTGTCGGGGTCTTTTTGTTGCCCAAATTCTACCAGTGCGACCCGCTATGCACTGGGCCGAAAACCGCTTTTCCGGCGTTCAGGGCGGACAACTTGCACACCAAAACGGATGAGCGGTTGTCTGATCGCTCAGTCGCTGAAGGCGAGGGGCGCTTGAACCGTTTTGGACAGTCGGACCTTGGTCAGCTCTGCGGCGGTGACGTCGCGGTCCACCAGGATGCAGCGGAACCCTTCAGCGGCGCAGGCTTCACCTGTGGTGCCGCTTCCAGAAAATGGATCGACGACTAGGCCGCCTGGCGGGGTGACGAGGCGAACGAGCCAACGCATGAGGGAGACGGGCTTGACCGTGGGCCATGCGGTGCCGTCGTCGAGGCGTGGGCGCTCGCTCGCTGGGGCTTTGGCCTGGTAGCGGAACGTCGGGAAGAACCGGGATGCGCCGCCGGTCTCGTTGTAGCCGCCGCGTGGGGCCACGCCGAGGGGGCCTGACAGGGTGGCTCGTGTTGCTGTGGTTGAGCTACGGCCACCTGTGTGAGTAGGCCGGTTGCCGCTCTGCTGGTCGAGTTCACCGACTGGGCAGTCCGCTTGGCACGCCTCGCCCTCGACGCAGGTCGCCGAATGGGTGAACACCACGTTGGTTGGCCAGCGCCCCTGCCCGCCGTCGACCACGAGTCCCTGCGCCTCACTGCCGCCGTAGCCGATGCTCTGGTTCCAGTTTAGTGGGCGCGCTTCGCGGAGCCCTACCCTGCATCCATCCACGTTCAGCGCGCCCGTGCCGTACGTCAGCACCGTGTTAGCGACGGCCCCAGCGAGAGGTTTACGGACCAGCCACCAATGCTCCTGGCCCGGTTTCAGCGCGGTTCCCCACCCATGCCAACGCTGAGCGTTGGGGGTGGCAGGGGCGGTGATGTTGGCCTCAACCTCACGCCGGTCTCCTACACGCAACTGGAGCGAAGTGCCGCCGCCTTGGACGAGGGTGCGCTCGGCGATGACCTCACGTTCAAACCACGCGTCGCCAGGTAACCCCTTGCGTCCGTTCAGTCGCCACACTTCGGCGTCCATCTCCGGCCCGAACCCGATCAACTCCCGTAGCCGCTCCCACTGCTCCCAGGTGGGGACGGCTGGTTGACTCTTCACGGATGTCCAATGACCGGCCATGCCGTTCATGCCGAACGCCTCGTCAATCTGCCGGTTCGCCCATCCGGCCCGGTCTCGGGCCTGTGCCAACCATGCCGTCACCCGGAGCACGTCCGCTCGGTCGTCCCGCGTCCGGTCGATCGCCTTACCCACGTCCAGCGATTTCGGGAAGCCGGATCCGAACAGGTGGACGATGCAGTCGCGGATTTCGAATCCGGCGTCTTCGAGGGCGGTCGCGGTCCAGTGCGACGTGCGTGGGAGTGCCCACACGAGAGCGTGACCACCGGGCTTAAGGACCCTGTACGCCTCGACCATGATCTCGGTGAGCCAAGCAATCCACTGGCGTCGCCCGCCCTTGTCCTCGTCCCACGCGCGTCCCATGAACGCGATTCCAGCGGGCGGGTCCGTGACCATGGCGTCCACGCTGGCCTCGGGAAGTTCAGCGAGGACTTCCCGAGAGTCTCCGAGGTAGAGCGTGCAAGCGTCGTCAGACCAGTACGGCGTCACGGCTCACACCTCGCGATTCGTCGCTGGTCTGCTGGTCTGCAATACCTCACCGCCGTCGCGGGGTGCGCTTCCCCGGTGACGGCGGAACAGCTTCACAGCCAATCCCCCCGCTCGTCAGGGGTCGTGAAGTCCGGTGGGCGTTTCACAGTCGGCGGCGTCTCTTGATAGGGCCCCCTGTAAACGGCATCCGAGGCGTCATGCACTGCCATCCACAGCTCGTAGCGCCCGTGAACGTCAGCCTCGGCCCACTGGCCGCGCATCCGGTCAACGGCGTGGATGAGGGCGATCACCTCGGGGGGCAGGGTGGCAATCTCATCCGGTTCACCAGGCACACGGGTGAGCGTCAGAAGGCTTTCGGCCACCACATCCGCCGCAGTCTCGGCGGGTTCGGCGTACCGGTCTACGACCTCAACCGTCTCCGGGGTCACGAGAACAGCGCGGGCTCCGCACCCTTCCTTGAAGTGCTTCCACCGGTCGAACTCTGCCTCGGTGGTGGGCGCGTCG
>Ga0233377_1000956_pt1 | contig 11678 bp, 16 predicted proteins | sample ElkDunMinimDraft_6_FD_191540 | JGI IMG/M metagenome (GOLD analysis project Ga0233377, IMG submission 191540) | Fecal eukaryotic communites from dung pellets of Tule Elk in California, USA - Elk Dung E36 | ecosystem: Host-associated > Mammals > Digestive system > Large intestine > Fecal | place...
ATCGGCAAGTTCCAAGTCGTGATGCAGGGGTTCGTCGACGCCCTCGGATCCGGGCTCATGGGATCCTTCGCCAATGATTTCCGCGAGCTCGGTAATGCCGTGCTCGCCTTCGCCAGCGACGAGCGACGCGAGAAGGTCCGGCAGTTTGCCGCGACGCTCGCGGAGTTCACCAAGGACGTCTACGGCGGCGGCAAGACGGTGCTCGGTGAGGTGGCCGGGGCAATCCGCTCGATCTTGGATGCGCTGTCAGGCGTGAACGAGGCGACGGGCGGCGTGCTCGGGCAAATCGCGAGAGGATTTTTCGCGCTCGGCGCGGCGCTCGCATTCGTCGCGGCCGGGCCATCGGTGGCGATCTCCGGCGCTATCACCGGCCTGCTCTGGGCGGTGGCAAAGTTCCAAGAGTGGAAAAATGGAGGCACGAACGCGCTCAGCGACTTCTTCGACACGATTCGAAATGCGGTCGATGGAGTTTCAAATGCTATCGAGACTCTGATCGAGAAATTCAAGGCCATTCCCGGACTGACTGGCCTGCTCGACGCCTTCCGGCCAGGTTCCGGGGGCACATTGGAGGACGTCCAGCGTTCGAAGGAAAGCGAGAGACTTTCGAACCGCGGGAGGGACGAACAGTTCGAGCGGCAAAAAGACCGTCGCCAGCTCGGCAACAGCAGGCTGAGCACGAAATTGCCAACACCCCCAATTTGCTGAACTGGCTGAAGTCCCTGCTGCGGACTTCCGCCGAAATGGCGCCGGACCGACAGTCTCAGAGGATCGCGGCCGACCGGGCGGTGAACGAGACGAACAACGACAACCGTGCCTACGAGCAGAACAACAACTTCGGCGGGGTCACCGTTAACGCGACTGGCTTCGGAGAGATTGCTGCCGCCGCGGCGAGCGGTGTGCGCACGGCTGCGTCCAACATCCGCATGATGACGGCTACGGGATCGGCGTCGACGCCGTGATCTGCACCTCATTCCACGCTGGGGCATAGGCCATGGTGCTGAGCGTCTCAGTTAAGGTGAAGCGCCGGGGCGATGCCGGCGCCTGGCTGGCTGGCTTCGAAAAGCGAACGAAGGGACCGCATGCCGTCAAGGCGGGATTTCCGGCCGGGAGCCCGGTCGACATCGTACAGATAGCGATCTGGAACCATTTCGGGACAGCCGGGAGAACGCCCCGACGGGGAGGTTGGGGCGGCCCCATTCCTTCCCGTCCGTTCATCACGGTCGCCGTCTTCCGACATCGCCGAGAGATCCGAGCGATGCTTCGGCGGCTGTATCAGGATATCATCGAGGGCCGCACGACCGCCGAACATGGGCTGCGGCTCGTCGGTCAGTATGGGGTGAGCATCATCCAGGAAACCATCGCGCGCGGCCTTCCGCCTGCCAACTCCGAGCTCACGATCAAACTCAAGGGCTCTGGCAAGAATACGTTGAACAATGAAGGGCGCATGCGCGGGTCAGTTGGCTGGGCTTACGACGGTAGCGGCCAAGTAGGAAAGGGCGGCCGATCCGGGGCCTACAGGGCAGGGCAGACCGCGGGGCGGGCCTTCGGCCGGGCCTTGGCGCGCTGGGCGAGGTGAGGGCTAGCGGACGCGGTTCAAGACCTGACTGCTCGCCTGCCCCTCGGCTGCAAACAGAAGCGACTTTCCGTTGTCTCGAATGTGAATCACGTAGCGCTTGTCCGAAAGCAGGACCGTAGCGGCCGCCGCGGAAACGCTCATAATTTTGAACGGCCCAGTGGTTTGACGGCCCGAGAGAGTCAGCGTGGCCAAACCTTTGCTCGCATCAATCGCTAGAGCAGTGGGCGCTGACATTCCAGCCCACTCTCCATCGAGCGCCTTCTCGGCGTCCTGGACGGTGAAGCCGGCGAGTAGGGCGGCGGCCAATACAACAGATATGATTCTCATTGGCGATCTCCCAGACCACGAGGCTATCGGCCACGGTCGAAACTGCAAGGCCCCGGGTGGTAAGCCCGGGGCCTTGTATGGTCAGGGCAGTGGGATTCGAACCCACGACTTCCCGCTTACCGAGCGGGCGCTCAACCGACCGAGCTCTACCGCGGAGCAAAATAGGATGCCGCGACAATCTTGCAAGCCCACCGGGTAGCATCAGCGATTGACCGCTGGGCAATGCGCCTTGCATCATCGCTGACGGTCGGAATCGGCCGGAGTGAAAGTGAAGCGTGAATTGGACCTTCTCGTCGGCATCGGCCTATATACGCCAGCGGAGGCCTCTCGGCTTGCCGCAGTGCCTGCCGCGAAGATCGCGCGCTGGTTGACCGGCCATACCATCAAGGGGCGGTTCTACGAGCCTCTGTGGCGGTCGCAGATCAACCTCGGCGACGATAAGGTTTATCTCGGGTTTCGCGATCTGATGGAGGTCCGCGTCGCCAATGCGTTGATGCGTCACAACATTAGCGCGATCCGGGTCCGCGCCGCCATAGAGATGGCGCGTGAAATCAATGGCATCGACCGGCCACTCTCGACACAGAGTTTCAAGCACAACGGCCGCGACATCTTCATGCGGGTGATCGAGCGTGATGCCGACGGCGAGGAGCGCGAAGCGCTGATCAACACCTTCCGCCGGCAATACGAGTTCACAGCGATCATGGAACCATCGCTGAAAAACATCGAGTTCGATGACGCCGGCACGCCGCGTCTATGGTGGCCGCGAGGGAAGGCCGCGAAGATAGTCGTCGATCCCGAGCGATCGTTCGGCCAGCCTATCGAGGTTTCGTCAAGCGTCCCAACGATTATCTTGGCGGCCGCAGGCAAGTCCCTTGGGCCTGATGCGGCTGCGCGGGCCTATGATGTGACGCCCTCGGCTGTACGACGCTCTATGGCATTCGAAAGCGAGATAAGGCTCGCCGCTTGAAGGTGCTGTTCGACAACTGCACGCAACCTGCCTCAGCGAGCACTCTCGACAGCTTCATTTCGCATTCTGGCCACCGTGCGTTCCATATCAGGGACGTTGAGGAACTCCCCCGACGACGCCACTCCAGTGACTTGGAGTGGATCGAGTTCCTGCGTTCATCTCAAGACCTCTGGATCTTCATATCGGGCGATGGTCGCGTTCTTCGAAACAAGGCTGAACGCGCGGCCATCCGGGCAGCTCGGTTGCACGGCTTCATCATGGCGCCGGCCTATCAAAAAACGCCTGAGCACCAGGTCGCGGCTATGCTGGTCTGGCGCTGGCCGGATATCTTGCGGATCACCGAGCTGCTCTCGCCATCGATCCACGAGATCCCGTTCGGCAAGGCCACGAAACTGAGGCCGCTGCCGATCTAGGCCGCTCCCGCGACGGTCGCGCTGACTACGCCATAGAATTTCCAGAAAAGGAAACCCGCTGCAAGAGCAGCAGGGATGATGGTCAGCGCAAGGAATACCGGCCAAACTCGCAGAAAAATGCCGAGCTTTCGATGCCCCGCTCGTTCTGCTTCGATTACTGCGTCCAAGTAGTTTGACTCGCGAACGTCTCGAATTGCCGCCGAAGCGGTTTTGCTCAACAGCGATGATGTCAGAATCATTTTTGTGAGCTCAAAGATCACGAAGAATGTGAAGGAAAACAGAATGAGACCCGCTGCAACACTGTTTTCGAACGGTGACATGATTGACTTGGTGTTCTGCCAAATCGCGAAGATGGCGGCGTATCCAGCTACGATGATGAAGTTAACGTAGGCGGTCGCTTCTTTAAAGGCTCGCCCCTGGACCTCTGTGATTGTCTTTTGCACTTCAGCGAGGGTCGCCACGGTCGGCCCCTCCGATGTGCCACCGCCATCGATTGAAGACGCCGAGTGTAGCTCCGCGGCATCGAGATATTGGCAACCGAGTGTGGCGATCTGGCTCTGATCAGGGTTGATGCGGATCGTCCGCCAGTCGACCCTCAATAGTGGATGGCTTGGTAATGATAAGCTGTCGCCGGCAGACGGCGGCACAGCAAACTCGAAATCACCCACGTCGGTAGGGCTGCCGCCGTTCGCCTTTATCCAGACCAGGACCTTTGTTCGCAACGCCATCGTCATAGCTCCCCCTCAGCCGCACATAGCTTGAGCAGGCGGGGCTGCAACACGCAAGCGCGAGCAGCGCCCCGAGGGGCGGCGCGCTATTGAAGCTTTAAGCAAATCGGTTCATCGTGTCCGTGGGCGTGAGAACCCGGACTAGTGATAGGCCGCGAAATCCCTTGGCGGGGATTTTGCCGTTCCCTTGGCGGGGAACTGCGGCGGCCGAAATGCATCTGCGGGAAACCGTCGACGCAACGGACGAGCTTGGCGGCTCGGCTCCGAACCGGACCATATTGTCCGGGGGCGGGCGTGCTGTCCAGAGGGGCAACCCTTAAAAGCGTTCGGCCTGTCTCACTGGCAGGTTCTCACCCCCCGGATGCCCGATCCGCCATCGGGCGCGGCCGTGAGAAGCCGTTATCCAGTGAGAACCACCATGCACACGAGCACCTTCGTGCCGCCGCGCCCCGCGCGCGCTGCTGACTTCGTCATCCCCATCCCGATCGAGGGCGATCCTCGGCTCCACGAACTCCGGCACCTCATCGGGAGCATCAAGCAGAACCTCGACGCCGCAGGCATCGGCCCGTTCTCCGATACACCCGAGCTCGCCCGCGCGGCCGTCCTGTGCCGCGTCGCCGAGCGCGTGGCAGAGCGGGAGATGGGCGCATGACGACATCGCACAATCTCGCCCTGGCGCTCGACGAATACCTGCGCCTGACCGATCCCGACCATGAGTTCCGTCGGCAGGTCGAAGCCTATCTCGGTATTCCTGTTCAGCCGGACCTCCCGCCCGCCTTCTCGACTCTGGCTCGCCTGCGCTGGGAAGCCGAGCAGGAGGTCGAGAGGCTCATCGCCCTCATGGATGCGATCGACGCCGACCCGGACCTGGAGCCAGAGGACGAGGCCGACCCTCTCGACGACCCGCTGAACGGCTTCGAGCCGAACTTTGCGACAACCGAGCAAGAGGATGCGAGCAGCAGCTATGCGCGGCCGCCGATCACCTACGTCGTGGGGCTGGATGATCCACCGGACGAGCTCGAGGAGGCCTGCGAAGACGAAGGCGCCCAATGCGAGGATGAGGGCGACGACTCCGACACCGAGGCTGTGAACGAGGACGGCGACATCCTCGACCAGGGCGAGGGAGGCGACGACGGTCCATACTCGTCGGATCGCGCGCGCCGGCACAAGGCTCTCCTGGAGAGGAAACTCGCGCCTCGGGACCTTCCCATCCTTCGCTATGCCGGCGGCAATTGGCCGAGCCCGCAGACCTGATCACCACCGGCCCGGCTGCAAGACCGCGGCTGGGCCTTTCATCCTGAGAGGATCATCATGAAAATCCACGAGATTTCGGCCTCGGTCGAGCAGAAGGATGCTGAGGGCATTCGCTCTGCCTTCCGGGCGCTGGTCGACTATCCGCACGATGATAGCATTGAAGGTGCCACGCCCTTCCTGCTCGATCTAGCCCTCTATCACGTCTCGCACGCGCTGTTGGAGGACCCGGCGACGATGCCGCGCGGGACCTGTGACGCGCTCGACCTTAAGCAGGGCGCCACCTACGCGCAGGGTGCCCAGGCGGCGCGCGTCCAGAACAAGCGGTTCGCGCGTCGTTTCGCTGAGGGAACGGAGCGGCGGGCAGCGGCGGGGAGGGCTCACTGATGAGCGACGCCGCCTTCGCCAACCTGCTGCTGGGGATACTTGCCGCAATGGCCGCCGTCTCGGCGGCGCGAGCCTTGGGAGCCCTCTGATGGCGACCCTCACCGACAGGCTGTGGGAGTCGGGCGGTAAGATGAGGTCCGCGTATCAAGTCTGGTGGGTCAGCCGGGAGGGTAAGCGCCGAACCGCGACCTTCCATGATCAAGCAGCCGCGGAATTCTTCTTGGCCGAGATCACGAAAAGAGAAGATCGGTGGAGGGCCGAGCGCCTCCTCAAGGAAATAGATGGAGCGGCCCATGGCTAGCGTGAGGAAGAGAGAGTGGATCTATAAGGGCGAACGTCGGGTGGCTTGGGTGGTCGATTACAGCGACGCCCTCGGCAAGCGTCGGATGCAGACGTTCAAGTCGAAGAAAGATGCGGATCGTGGACGGCTGAAGATCGAAACCGAGATCGATATGGGGACCCACGTCGCACCGTCTGATACCCTGACAGTGCGCGAGGCCTGTGACGAGTTCATGCTCCATTGCGAAAAGCGGCTGCGGATCAAGGATCGTATGACCGTCACGACGGTTGCTACCTTCCGAAACTCGACGAAACACATCATCGCCCGGTTCGGGAAGATGAAGATGACCGCAATGACGCCTGCTGCCGTCGAGGACTGGCTACAGGACCTGTGCCTCACCTTTAAGCGGCGCTCCGTCGAGATGCATTGCGGAGTACTCAAGCGCGTTTTTGCACTCGCTTTCCGCAACGGTCGCGTCGGGCGGAATATTCTGGTCGAAGGAAGGGTGAGGATCCCGGAACGGCCCAAGGAGCGCATCGCAATTCCGACGCGGCCCGAGGTCGAGGAACTGCTTCGATCGTTAGTCAATCGAGCGCCTAAGGAGCACATGCTCTGCCTCTGGAACCGTCGCGTTGCGGTGGGCTTGGCGCTCTTCTGCGGGATGCGACGCGGGGAGATCTGCGGGCTCGATTGGGGGCACATCAACTTCGATGCGGGCACCATCACGATCCGGCAGAGCTACTCGCTTCAGAACGGGCTAAAGGCGCCGAAGACGTATGCCGGCATCCGCGACATTCAAGCGCCCAACGTGGTGCTCCAGCTCATACGCGGCCTCTGGGAGTACCGAGGTAAACCTTCGACCGGGGCGGTGATAGTCGCCAACGCGCCGACGAAGCGGCGGATGCCGCCGGCGATGTTGTGGTCTCTGTGGCAGCGAACGGCAAAGAGGGCAGGACTGGCAGACGACGAAGGCAAAATGAAGTATCATTTCCACGCGCTCCGACACACGGCGGTGAGCCTGCTGATCGCCGAAGGATTGTCGCCAGTCCATATCCGGGCATTCATCGGACACGCCAATGTCAGCACTACGATGAACGTCTACGCTCATCTTTTTCCCGACGATGGCAGCATCGGAAAGGGCATGGAAACCATCGCTAACCGGCTCTCGCCGCAGCAAGGGAGCGGCAAAATCCCGCAACTCATTGATTTGACAGCGAATTAATTCCGGTAACTACTATGAGCTGATTGGGCTGAGACCCGAACGCGTGATGGGAAATAATGCGCCCGAGTTAGCGCGCATGCTCAAGAAGGGCGCGGATGTTGATGACATCAAACATCTCGCGGATTCCTTAGACGTGCTTGCTAAGGCGCTTGATGCGCAGGGCGAGTTTTCACCCTTCGTCCGCATCCATGCCCTGAAATTCTACGACCTGGCGCGCGCCCCAGCCTCGCTGTTCCGCGTAGGACAGGACCTTGTCGACCAATTCATCAGCAAGCGCGACTTTGACGGTGCGCTCAACATGATGGAGACCATTGTTCTTCCACAGCTTCGACAGTGGAAGCTCGCCGACTATATGATTACCGTTCGCTCCCAATATGCCGTTGTCCTCGCGTACTGCGAGCGATACTCCGCTCCTGAAGCCGAGATGGAGCGTCTTGAGCCCTATAAGGCAGGTCTTCCTCCGCTGGCGCAGAAAGAGCTTGAGAACCAACGGGACCTGATCGCACAACTGCGGACATTCGGGCCACCGCCAAAATGGTTGCCGCCTCCCGGCTTTCTCGAAAGTCTGGCAGGTCACGTCGCGAGATCGGACAGGCCGCGAGTAGCGCCGGCACGGACCAATAAGCGCAAGATCGGGCGAAACGACCGCTGTCCCTGTGAATCAGGCAGGAAGTTTAAACATTGCCATGGACGGTAAGAGTTCAAAGCAGGCAGACAAAGGGGGGTGGAAAATATTTGGGCAACCTCGTGCCCTCTGTCGCGCATTCAAAGGACACCAATGCAAAACAAATTTGGTCCTGCTGTCAGATAATTTTACATATTGCTGAGGAAAGGAGTTCCTGCTCCGACATCCGCAATCTAGAAGTGGGCGTGCCTCTCGAATTCTGCCGTGGGCACGTATACGCAAACTGCTGAAAGCCCGAGACGAGCACTCAGCCAACCGCTAACCTTGCACTGTACGAGGAAGGGCTGAATGCATATCGTTCGATTGCAAATTTCGGGTTTCCGGGGCGTTCGTTCGGCGGACATTTCCCTAGGCCGCCACGCCGTATTGGTGGGTTCCAACAACAGCGGCAAGACCACCGTTATTGAGGCGCTGGCATTGCTGTTCGGGCGCGACCGTCTGGTGCGCCGTCTGACCGAGCACGATTTTCACGGCAGCGCGCCGAATGAAGCTGCGCGCATACTGTGTATCGCCACCGTGGCTGGCTTCACGCCCAACGACCCACAGCACCATTCCTCTTGGTTCAGCCTTGAACGCGGCGTTGAGAAGTGGTTCGATCCTAATGCCAAATCCTTGAGCGCTACACCCGACGCGCAGCATACTGACCTAGCCGTGCAGATCGGTTTTGCCGCTCGCTTTGATCTTGACGAGCTGGAGGCCGAGACAATCCGCTTCTTTGTGGACGACGAGGCCACACTGGGCGATCCATTCGCAGAAGACGCACACCTGCGCACCATCCGCTCCAAGGTGCTTCAAGAGTTGGGCTTCTTTCTGGTGCCGGCCTCGCGCACGTGGGACAAGTGGATATCATTTTCGTCCGAGTTGTTCCGTCGAGTGGTCGCGACGCGCGGCGACATACCAGCGCAGGCCGTCCGTGCGGAACGGGCGCGTCTCTGGTCTCCGCCTGAAGGGACGCGCCTTGAAGACCAACCAAGACTGTCCGAGATCGTCGGCGCAGCCAATGATGAGTTGCGCGCACTCATGGCCGGCGCGCCCTGACTTCAGTTGCGTTTGACTGCAACTGACAGCGATTCCGTTCTGGAAAGCGTTGTGCCGCATTTTGTGCATGGCGCGGGGCCAACCCTTCCCTCGCAGCGGCAGGGCACCGGCCTTGTCTCCCTTCAAAGTCTTCTGCTGCTGATGCAGTTTGGCCAGGCCCGCGCTGAGACAGGGCAATCATTCGTGCTGGCGGTGGAGGAACCTGAACTGCACATCCAGCCTTCACAGCAAAAGCGGTTGGTCAATCGTCTGAATGCGCTCTGCAACCAGACCATCGTGACCACGCATTCGCCCATCGTCGCAGCAATGTTTCCTGCGGCTGACACACTCTTTGTCGATACGCGTGGGGGCGTCCTGAACGCTAAGCCGCTCATGGACCCCGTACCCGCCCAGCCAACCAACCACCAGCAGCACTTGCTCTTTGCATGGCGGCAGAAGCTCGTAGGCGCGCTCATGCACGAATGCGTCCTGATTCCCGAAGGGGTTTCAGACGTGGCGTGGCTTGAGGTGCTGCAAACTGCCTTGGAACTACATCAAGGTCGGCAGGACGCCGAAGGCGACACGCCGCTTCTCTCCACTTTTGTTGGCGTCGTGCCGACCATCGACGCACGGATCGCCGACACGTTCGCACTGGTCAGCGCTGTTCACGCGCGGCCGTGCATTCTGGTGGACGGGGACAATGACGGACGCGGCTACTTTGATGCGGTGAAGGTGAGCAATCCGCCGCCTCGCGCCGTCGTCTTCTGGCCGCAAGGCTGGGCGATGGAGCATGTTATTTCATGGATTGCGGGCGCTGACGAGGCCGCGATGCTCGCCGCACTCGGAGCTGCGCTCGATCAAGTATTCGCCGACCGGGCGGCGCTCACCGCCCACTTGCTCACTCAGAAATCCTACGCACCGACGCATGAGAGCGCCGCTATCACCCTCATGGCCAGCGCAGCCTGCCGGGGGCGCGCCGCGCAATTGCTAAATGCCTTGTGCGAAGTGCTGCGCGATCCGGTCAACGCTAACAGGCCGCTCTTTGCGCGCATCGCAGCAGACTCAACCGCCACCATGCACGTCTTTCGGTTCGTACCCACATGACTTTCGATTTCTTCGAGGGCGCGGCGGGTACGGGCAAGACCTACAATCTTGTGGGCCGCGCAGAGGAGATCGTTCAGGACGGCGCGCTGGGCGAAGAACACAAGCTCTTGGCCCTGACCTTCATGAACGGTGCGCGGCGGCGGCTGGATGCGCGCCTTGGCGAGAACGCAGCATTCCGCCGACGCTTTGATTGCCAAACCTTCGATGTATTCGCGCGGACCTTGGCCGCGCGGCGCAGGAGCCATATTACACCAGAGTTGCGCGCGCAGGTCGCCGCTTTGAACGAGTTCGACGCGCCGTGCGCGCTAGCGGCAGCTCTCCTGGAACAGGAACCCGTCCGCCGATGGGTGGCGCGGAGTTTTCCGCTGGTTCTGGTCGATGAAGCGCAAGATCTCGACGAATACCGGATGCGTATACTTCAAGGGCTTTCGCCGTCCTGTCGGATCGTGGCGGCGGCGGACGCCTTCCAATGTCTTCACAGCGGACGAGACACGGCTCCCCTCATAGACTGGCTTGAAGGCGCGGGACAAACCCACCGCCTCGCACGGGTTTGGCGCACCACCCAGCAAGGCCTTCTCGCCGCCGCGCTGGCCGTGCGCGAGGGGCGCGATGTGAGGACGGTTCTCACGGCCAGAACCGCCCAGAATAGGACGACATGGAACGGAGGGGGCTTTCGGCTTCTGGACGCGGCCGCCACGCAGAGGAACACCGGCCTTCTTGCGTGGGCGATAGCGAACGACATTTCGCAGCGCCAGGGCTCCGTCGTCATTCTCACGCCCGATGCGGGCAATGCGATTATCCGGGCAGCGCTCGCCACCGTGCAGACGAGAGAGTGGGCCCGGAATTACGGCGCCACCTTCGGACCCTATCCACATACATGGGACCGCCATGACAACGAAGAAGCCGACGCATTGCTGGCTGACATTGCGTTGCCTGAAGTTGCAACCTGTGCTGACCTGCGCGCCCTGCTAACGCCTTTGGCCGGATACGCGCCGATCGCGCACGCAATCAGCCGCATGGAGCGTTTGCGCCGCGCACACGGTCATGCGGCTTTCACCGCTGCGCAGGTCATCGAGTTCGTCAGGGAGGCCGTGCGCAACCGTTCGCGTCTGGGCTTCCGGCAGCAACGTGGACACCTTGCAATGACGATCCAACGGGCCAAGAATCGCGAGTTTCCGAACGTCATCGTGCTTTGGCCGCACACCGCAACAGGTAGCGCGGAGCATCTGCGAAGATTGCTCTACAATGGCATCACGCGCGCGACGAACCATTGCACTGTGATTGTGCTCGGCCAGAATCGGATGAACGCGCCCCCATTTGCGCCGACTAACTAGAGCACCAGCCTCACGGCATAACATGAAATTTTGCATCACGATGACGGGGCAGGAAAATTATATAGTTCCTACAAGAACATAGCCGTTCCCAGTTTCATCCTGTCCGGCGCGCCAACTTTCTTCTTGTTTGATCAAGAGGTTAGATCCTCAGGCGCAGCGGTGGAATTCTTCCTTTCGGCGATCAGCGCGGTCGGCGCCACGACCGCCTACATCGCCCCCCGGCAGCCCCTGGGAAAACGGCTTCGTCGAGTCGTTCAATGGTGAGCGCTGTTCTCAGGCCACGGCCTTGAGCTGCTCTGCGTAAGCCCAGGGCAGCAGGTCGTCGATCTGGCTCTGGGGATGGCCGGCGACGATGCGGGCGATGACGTCGGCGAGATAGTATTGCGG
>Ga0233377_1000957_pt1 | contig 11672 bp, 10 predicted proteins | sample ElkDunMinimDraft_6_FD_191540 | JGI IMG/M metagenome (GOLD analysis project Ga0233377, IMG submission 191540) | Fecal eukaryotic communites from dung pellets of Tule Elk in California, USA - Elk Dung E36 | ecosystem: Host-associated > Mammals > Digestive system > Large intestine > Fecal | place...
GCCGACGACGAGGCCGTGGTCGAGGACCCCGAGAGCGGGTTCGTGTGGGGATTCCAGCGTTCTTCCGTTGATCCAGGCGCGCATGGCGCCACGTTAACGTGCGCGGGCGACCCCCGGTTTGGACCGCCTGAACCCATCCGCTAATGTTTCTCTCGCACCGGGGAAGCCCGGAAGCACGCGGACGTGGCTCAGTGGTAGAGCATCACCTTGCCAAGGTGAGGGTCGCGGGTTCGAATCCCGTCGTCCGCTCGGAGTGGGTCCCAGGGCCCCTTCTCAGGCATCGCAGATGTCCGGTGGAGTGGCCGAGAGGCGAGGCAACGGACTGCAAATCCGTTTACACGGGTTCAAATCCCGTCTCCACCTCGATGGGGCTCAGGCTCCTGACGAGTCGCAAGACTCACGGGCGATTGGCGCAGCGGTAGCGCGCTTCCCTGACACGGAAGAGGTCACTGGTTCAAACCCAGTATCGCCCACCACATGAAGAGGCTCCTTCGGGGGCCTTTTCTGCGTTTGGTGCGTCATCGTGCTGCTCCCGCCACACTGATTCCCAGTGCCGGAGGAAGGGACCACCATGGAGAGACGTCCTACGTCCACCCCGTCGCCCGTCGCCGCGGTGACCGGCGGCCTGGCCGCGGCCGCGGTCGGGACGGCGGCGATGGACCTGCTCCTCTACGCGCGGTACAGACGTGGGGGTGGGACGAGTCCTCCGCTGGACTGGGAGTTCTCTGCAGGCGTGACGAGCTGGGACCAGGCGCCCGCCCCCGCTCAGGTCGGCAGGCGGGTCGTCGAAGGCGTGTTCCGCCGTACGCTGCCCGACGACACCGCCGCGGCGATCAACAACATCACCCACTGGGGGTACGGCGCCCTCAACGGTGCGCCGTACGGAATCGTCGCGGGCTCCCTTGCCTCCCCCCGAGCGGCGTACGGACTGCTCTTCGGCGCGAGCGTCTGGGCGACGAGCTACGTGGTCCTTCCCCTGGCAGGCCTCTACAAGCCGATCTGGGAGTACGACCGCCGCACGCTCGGGAAGGACCTGTCGGCGCACCTGGTCTACGGGCTGACCACGGCCGTCGTCTTCAACCGGTTGACGTCGCGCTCACGACGCCGGCGGGCCTGAGACCCTCAGCGGACATAAGTCGGCCCCGCGAAGAGGTGGAAGCTCTGCACGGGGCCTCGGCAAGGGAAGGCGAGTTCCCAAGGCCGTTCCCCCATCATCCCATCCCTCGCGCGTGCCGCTCTCACGGCCCCGCAGGCTCAGCCGAGGGCACCGACGCGCGTCGCCGTGAAGGTGGCCTTCTTCACCCGGGCGGAGTTCCACACGCGGCTGCAACGGAGCGTCAGCTGACCACCTGGGTGGTCCACCGTCGAGTCGAGCGACAAGGACTCGTCCTGATTGATGTACGTGCCGTCCGGGTCCAGGTAGAACGAGGACGTCTCGTACCCCGGGATGACGCAGGAGACGACCGAGATTCCTCCCATGTATCCCGACGGGACCCCGGCGTTCGCGATGTCGACGCTGGCCGAGAGGACGTACTGACCCGCGGGCAGCGAGACGCCGGTGACGGTGACGTCGTAGCCGTCGATGGGCACGTTCGACGCCACCGGAGCGCTCCACGCACGCACCGACGCCGCGCTCCCGGCGGGCCCGCGCGCCCCGGCCGGCCCTCTCGCTCCGGGTCGACCGCGAACGCCGACCGCACGCTTCTTGGTCGCCTTGGGGCACGTGCCCTTGGCGTTCGCGGCCCTGACGACACCGGACTTCGTGACACAGACCTTCACGGTCTTGGCCGACGAGGTCACCGCCACAGCGGTGGCGGCACCTCCGGCAACCAGCCCCAGCACGACGCCTCCGGCGACGAGCGCGGCAGAACGAGTGATCTCCATGCAGGCAGGGTGCCCCTCGGGGAGGTCCAGGCCCGCCGCGGTTGCCTGCGCCGAGCCGTCAGGCGTCGGCGAGCACCTGGGCGAGCCCGTGCTCCCCGATCGCGCGCAGGAGCGGGGCGTCGTCGGACGCGGTGAGAAGCATCGTGACGAAGTACGCCGCCCAGCCGAGTGCGCGCACCCACGTCGCGTCGTCCGCGTACGGGGCCCGCGACACGTGCGCCCGGAACACGGCGCGTGCCGGCGGGTCGAAGGTCAACCACGCCGTCGCGAGGTCGCTCGCAGGATCACCGGACGTCACATCGCCGAAGTCGATCACCGCGGACAGGGAGAGGCGGCCGTCCGTGTCCATGGCGAGCAGGTTCGCGGGGTGGAGGTCACCGTGGAGCCAGAGTGACGGTCCGTCCCACGAAGGGGCCGCCAGCGCGCGCTCCCAGCAGGCGAGCAGCGCGTCGCCGCACGGCACCCGCCCGGTCGCGAGGCTTTCCCGCATCGCCGTGTCACGGACGGCGAGCGGGACGCCCCGATAGGGGTTGCGGGGCGCGTCGGCCGGCGCCGGCCGGTGCAGTGCCGTGACGACGTCGGCGAGGGGCCGAGCCAGGGACCACCGCCGCGCTGCCGGCGTCTCCCCCACCGGGCGTCCCTCGAGCCACGGAACGACGCTCCACGACCAGGGGTACGCCGGTCCGCGCGTACCGTCGCTCGGCGCCCCCGTGCGTACGGGTACGGGAACGGAGACCGGGAGGAACGGCGCGAGGACCGGCAGCCACTGCTGCTCGTGCCGGACGAGGTCGGCGGCGAGCGCACGGCGCGGCACCCGCAGCGCGAGGGAGTCGCCGAGCCGCAGCACCACGTTGTCCCACCCGTTCGCGACCACCTGGAGCGGCAGCGCGGCGAGGTCCGGGTGCTGCGCCTCGAGGAGCCCTCGTACGAGGGAGACCGTGACGTCGACCTCGGCGGCAGGCATGGGAGGCACGTGTCGATGCTAGGCCGTGAGGGAACGAGATCGTGCCGCCTCACCACCGGGTCGGCCGTCGTGGTCGGAGCGGGGCCTGTGCGTTCACGGTTCTTCGTGGCGCTGGACCGCCCAGAAGGTGCTGCTTTCCACACCCTTCGAACCACCGCTGGACCGGACAGGCGGGGACACGCCATCCTGGTCCCATGAGCGACGACGCCGCGAGCGTGGCCACCGGCGGGGTCACGTACGGCAAGCGCGCCGCGCACCGTCCCCCGAGCGCACCAGGACCCGACTGGCCCTACCCGACGTGCGTCCGGTTCTGTGCGATCCCCCACGAGGTGGGCGAGCCGTGCCGGTCCTTCGGCGACGAGGTCTTCCTCAGCCTGTGCGGTGTCGATCCCGAGACCGGTGAGCCCAGGTTCGCGCTCGTCTTCTCCGGCCGCCCGGATGAGGCGCCGGTGATGCTGACGGCGTACCAGGCCTCCGTGCTCGCCTCCGAGCTGTCTCCCGAGAGCCTGCGCTAGCTCGCGACACCGGCTCGCTCAGTGCGTGTGGTGAGGCTCAACAGGCACGCCCGGCGACACGGGATCTCCCCCACCGACGCCGTACGAGAGGGCGAGCGTCAGGAGGCCCAGGGCGACGACGACGAGCGTGCCGTCCCCTCGAGGAAGATTCCTTCCGCGTCTCCGCTCGAGCACCCCCAGCACGGTGGCCACGGCCATGGCGACAAGCCCGTGGCCGATCATCACCGCCGTCATGAGGACGCAGCAGGTCGCGACGCACCGCCGCGCTGTCGCGACGCCGTAGCGGACACAGTCCCGGTCGGCCCTCCATCCGGTCACGGCCAACGGCATCGTCATCGCGCACTGGCGGAGGAGGCGTCGCCGCGACGGGGCGGCGTACGCCGCTGCGCCGACCGCGAAGCCCACCACGATCGCGGGGCGCCACCCCATCAGCGTGACGAGCACGCCACCGATGACGATCGACGCGGTCGCGACCAGCGTCCACACGACGAGGTATCCGGCCAGGTAGCCGGCCGCCGCCCGGTAGCGCCGCGACCAGAGGCTGGACTGGGCGACGAAGGCGACCTGCGGGAGGACGAACGGCACCATCATCGCCGTCACCATCAACGCCGCGTGCCCGACCGCGTGCAGCGGAGGGTGGACCTCGGGTGAGCCGAAGAAGCGGCCGGGATCGGCGAGCGCGAGCCACGTGAGGACGACCCAGCCGGCGGTCGCGAGCACGACGGCGCACCACTCGGGGTGGTACCAGTGCGTCCGTACGACGAAGGAGCCCGTGCTCATGCGGAGGCCGTGCTCATGCGTAGAAGAGACTGACCCGGCCGACCGCGACGTCACCCTCGGGGACGCTCCCGGTGGCGTCAGGGACCGGCGTGAACGAGACGACGAGCTTCTTCGGGTCCCACTGCCCCGCGGCCGCCAGCGTCTTCACGATCCGGGTGATCTCGAACGTGGCGTTCTTCCCGCTGCCGCTGTGGGTGTCGGACTTCTTGGAGGACTCGATCACCCCGAACATCGAGAGCAGACCGGCCTTGCGGTCGGGGAAGTCGCGCGGAGATGCCCCCGAGGGCACGTTCACGTGAACCACGACCGATCCCGCGCCGAGCCGGGTGGCGGTGACGTTCTCCAGGCGGAGGAAGACACGCGAGCCTGGCGGCACTCCTCCCGACTCCCCGATCAGCCGGGCGACCGGCCCCCTCGGGGCGTTCACGTCCACCCGCGCCGAGGAAGGCCGTGAGCCCACAGGCACGGGTCCGCTGGACGCACCGACCATCTCCGGTGGTCGTTCCTCCTGCTCGGCGACAGGCTGCGGCACCTCGTCGAACCGCTCCGCGAGCGCTTCGCGGGCGGCAGCGACGGGCATGTCCGCGTACCGGTATCCCAACGGCGGTCGACGAGGGTCGATCACCTGCGCGGTGGTCAGCGTCGTGGTCGTCGTGCCGGATCCGAACACCCATCGGGCGTCTCGCCAGTCGTTCCGGGTCGGGTTGCGGTTGTTGCCTCGGCGCAGCCACGCCTCCCAGAGCCGGTCGATGTTGGCGTGGTGGAGCCAGAAGATCGGGTCGCGGCCCGCGGTCTCGAAACGTGCCATGAGTCCTCGCGGCGCCGAACCACCGACTGCCATGTGGACACCGCCGTGAGGTGAGTCCTCGAGGGCACCAGAACCCGGACCTCCGGCATGGGTGCCCACGGACGCCGACCGCCCACCGAACCCGGGCGAGAACGGCCCGGTGAACTGGTTGGTCTCCATGGCGATCGTGAGCTCGACGGCGTCCGTCGCCATGGGCGCACCTCCGTTGATCCCGGGCGCGCGCTGCGACACGAACAGCGGGTTCGGCTGGTTGTCCGGCGTCCGAGCGTCGCGGAACGCCGGCGGGATCCGGCGGACGTCCGAACGCGACTGGTCGCTGTAGTTCCAGAAGGGGAGCGCCCAGTCCTGCGGACCGCCGAGGCGGGTGATCTCGTCGCGCACGATCCGCTCGAAGTGGTGGAGGTAGACGCGGTGCCACGGCAGGAAGTGCCAGCTCTCGTGCTCGCAGGCGTTCCAGCGCGCACCGGAGGGCCAGGCCGACCGGGCGATGTCGGTCCCGTGGGTCTCCGCGAGGTGCCGCCAGCACCGCGGGTCGGCGAAGGCGCCGCTGTCGCGAGCCTGCAACGCCGTGACGGCGCGGGCGTACCACAGGATCGTCGGGTGCCACGGGTTGGAGGCGCTGAGAGTCCAGATGTCCTGACGCACGCGGACCGCCGGTGCGGGCGTGGGCGTCGGTGTGGGCGTCGGTGCCGGTGTGGGCGTCGGTGCCGGTGTGGGCGTCGGTGTGGGCGTCGGTGTGGGCGCCGGGCCGGGCGCCGTGGCCAGCTTCTCGAGCTCCGGCCAGGTCTTCGGTCCGATCAGGCCGTCGCGTACGAGACCGCGGCAGGCCTGGAACATCTTGGTCGCCAGCTCGGTCCCCTGGCCGAACCGGCAGTCGACGACCAGAGGGTCCTGCCCGAGAGCCTTCAGCTGCGGGTGGAGCGAGGAGATGTACTGCCTCGCCGCTTGGCTGGTGTCGGAGCACGAGGGCGTGCCGCCCCGCCACGCCGCGAGGAAGCGGTTGAGCAGGTGCTGCGCGTACCCCACCGCCGGGTTCCGCGCCTTGGACGCCGCGGTGCTGCGGTGGATCAGCGGCCGCGGACCCACCGGCGCCGCAGGTGGTCCCTCACCAGGGGCACAGCGGTGCGGACCCCAGGTCTCCCCCTCGGTGGTCGGCGTCTCCGTCCACTCCGTTTCCGCCCCCGCACCCTCCGTCCATTCGCCCTCGGTCCACGGGGCCTCGGTCGCTTCGACCTCGGCGGGCGCCGCAGCGTCCGTCCACTCCGTCTCGGTCCACTCCGTCTCGGTCCACTCCGTCTCGGTCGTCCCGGCGTCGGTGCGGAACGGACTCTCGTCGAACCATTCCCGGGTCCCGGGGTCGGTCGGCGTCGTGCTCCACGGAGCCTCGTCCTCCAGCATGGTCCGCTCCCGTCATCGCTTGGTCAACGGCCGCGGCGCAGCGACGACCTGGACGGGTGTCGGACGCTCCTTCAGGTTGCGCCCCGAGGCCGCCGCCCACTCGGTGATCACACGACGCACCTCGGTACCGAGCGGGACCGCGCCCGGAGGCAGCGGTGGCAGCGCCGGCGGGACGCTGCTCTGGTACAGCAACCAGGCGCGCCCGCTGTCGGTGACCCATCCCGCCTCGAGAGCGCGCAGCACCAACGACAGCTCTTGTGCCATCGCGAAGAAGGAGTTCGCGCGCGAGTGCGGAGGCAGCCCGACCCGCTCGCCGATCACCCGCAGCCGGTCCGCAGAGCTCGTCGCCTGTGCGCGCAGGTCCACGACGACGGGAGTGTTGGACCCGAGAGTCAGCTCGATCCACCCCATCGCCGTCGTCGCCGCCAGCTCCTCACGGCTCAGCAGGGCGTTCTGGCGCCGCGACCGCAGCATGAACCCGAGCTGCTCGGCGAGACGGTAGATCCGGTCGTCGTCCGTGGTGTTGCCCGCGATGAGGTTGCGGACGTTCTCGATCGCGCGCCACAGCTCGTACAGAAGCTCCTCGAGCAGTGCGACGAACGTCCGGTTCGACGCCTCCGCCTTCTCGTACGGATAGGGCGCGTTGGCATCCGTGCCGTGCGCGAGGTCCATCCCGAACATCCGGAAGTACGCGTTGCGTCGGACGCCCTCGGCATCGGGGCGCACGGCGCTGGTCGACAGCCACGCGGCGACCGGGTTGGGTGCGCCGAACAGCAGGGTCTCCGTCGTGTCGAGCCACCGCTGCGTGGCGACGGACGGGATCCCGAGTCCCTCTCCGCCGCGGAACGCCCGGACGACGCGGGCCAGGATCTGGGCGGCGCGGGTGTTCTCGATCGCGTACGCGTAGATGAGGTGGTCCCAGGCGGGCTGGGAGGGCATCGGCACGGTGCTGAACGCGCCGTCGGTGAACAGCGCGACCCGTGCGGGCCCGGCGGGCGGCGGGTTCGGTGCCCACGGGTTCGCCGCGTCGAGCACCTGCTCCATCCGCCAGACCAGGTCCAGCGGGTCGGCGGTGATGACCTGTGCCTCGGCGACGGGTCCCCCGCCGAGCTGTTGGACGAGCTGCGTGATCATGCGACCTGCTCCTCGTAGTACGGGCCGCCGACGACCGGGCGGGCCTGCCCGATGAACGAGACCGGTGCCTCGTAGTCCGTCGCCAGCTGCTGGAAGTTGGAGTCGCGGTCGCCGCCGAGCGCGTTGCGGATGAGCGCCACCGCCTCCGCCACCCCGGGCTCGAGGTCGAGCGCGGTCGAAGGCGGGACGATGCTCCGCAACGGCCCCATCACCTCCGCGATCTCGGCGAGGCCGACTGCGAGCCCGTCGAGGCCGGCGATCCCGCCGAGGGTCGTCCACACCTTGGCGAACTCCTCCGACGAGCTGCGCTGCATGGCTTCGACGGCCCCCAGGAGCTCCTCCGTACGCTGCTCGATCGTCTCCATCGACGACGCCAGCGACTTCGTCGTCGGGTTCCCGCTCGTCTTCTTCGGCACGACTGCCACCTCCGCTCGGCGCCGCTCAGGCGGCGACGCTCCGTTCTCCGGTCATCCACGTCCGCGCCCGCGAGATCCACTCGCCTGCCCGCTCCGGGTTCTCCGCCTCCCGAAGCCCGGCGAGGGCCACGAGGCGGATCCCCTCCGTCGCCCGCCAGTGCGGGGACGTCCACAGCGCCGGCCCCGTGGCCCGCTCGAACGCCGCCAGGGCCGACGGGGACACCGTCCCGGGATCGACCACCGCCGTCAGCGGCCGGTCACGGAACCCGGGAACCTTCGTCTCCAGGCAGGTGCCGGCGATGGCGTCCATCCGCGCACGGGAGCGGACCAGCAGCGGCGCCGTGCTCGCCTCGGCACGGGTCGGCGGGAAGGTCGTCACGACTGCACGCTCGAGCCGGTCCCACGGGCCCGGGCCGTACGCGTGCCGACACATCGCGCACCCGAGCAGCGTCCGGAGCCAACCGATCGGGTGGGGGTCGCCGAGCGGCCACCGGAAGAGCGTCCGCTCGTCGCCGACGACATCGTGAAGAGCGGCCACCGAGGCGAACCCGGTGAGGGCGAACGCGTACACGTCGGCGGCGATCTCGCTGCTCCACGGTTGCCACATCGCCCGCAACGCCGGGTCGTCGGCAAGCGTCTCGCCGAGCGCACGGCCCAGTGCGTCGTTCCACCCCGCCAGGTGCGCGACCTGGTGGCCGGTCTCGTGGAACAGCGACGTCGGCCGGTAGAGGTTGTGGCGCACGATCTTGATCGCGGCGACCGGGTTGACGGCTCCGGGTGCCCAGAGCCGGATGCCCACCCGCAGGATGCTGGCACCGAGACCTTCGCCGAGGTACGTCAGCACCGGCGGGACAGGCAGGCCCAACGGGCGGAGGACCCGCTCGATGCTCTGGTACGCGACGGTGTCGAGGAACTGCAGCGCCGTACGGAGGTGGGCGCTCGTGCGGGTGTTGACCGCCTGGCCGAAGAAGTCGAGCGTCGTCTCGACCTGGACGTAGCGGCGCCGGAACTGCTGGACAGCGGCGTGTGCCTCGGGCAGTGCCGCCGGGTCCATCCGGCTCGCCCGCACCACGCCTGCGGTGGTGCGGCCGTTCGCGAGCAGCTCTTCGACCGTACGGGCCAGCTGGGTGCGTACGGGCAGCCCGATCGACCGCTCGAGAGACTCCCACGCGGCTCGGGAGGCGAACTCCTCTGCGTCGATGAAGCACTGCGCAGCACCGACCCAGTGGCCGAGCTGACGCTCGAGCTCCTCGGCGATCAGACGGTGCTCGTTCACGGCGTGGACCGTCCCGGCGTGACGGTGATGGTCACCGGGGCCCCCGCCGTCGGAGGAGCACCGGGAGCGGGAGAGGCAGCCGCGGGTGTGCCTGCGGAGACGGGTGCGACGCCGTCCGGCGTGGCACCACCCACGGTCGCGGACGGGACGTCGTCCTCCGCCTCGGTGGCCGGACCCACCACCCCGCGGGCGTGCACGTGGACAGTCACGCCGTTGGCCGGGTCCTGAGCCGCTCGTACGAACTCCTGGCCTCGGGTGCGGACCCACGCGGCCAGCGCCTTGGCGACACTCGCGCGCAACCGCCGCCTGCCCGGCGACAGCGGCCGCCGTCCACGCCGACGTCCCGCCGGTGCACGCCGCCGACGGCCTCGGCTCCCCGGCATCGCCGGGAACGCCGCGCGCAGCAGCGCACGCAGGAGCACGGTGCCGCCTCGGCCGGACGACACAGCGGCGGCGATCCGCTGGGCGTCGGCCTCCGAGAAGTACAGCGACAGGCGCACCTCGCCGCGCGCCTCGTCCGTCCGGTTCCTCGCCTGGGTCGGGGGCGCCACCTCACCGGTCGCTGCTCCCGCCGTCGTTGCCGGCGCCTCGACCTGGCCGATCGGCTCGAGGGCGAAGAACCGCTGACCGACCGAGATGCGGTGCCGCGAGGCCAGGAACTGCGCGGGCACGTCGACGCCGAGCCTCGGCTCGCGCAGCAGGACCCCCGCCGCGGCGACCGTGAGCGGGTGCAGCTGGCTGTGCGCGCCGCGCGGGAACGCTGCTCCCCCGATCTTCTCCAGACGGGCCAGCCGGACCAGAGTGGTCCCCGGACCCGACTCGTACACGTGCAGCCGGAACCTCCCGGGGAGCGTGATGCCGGCGGCCCGGAGCGCAGCGTCGAGCGTCGCGCCCCCGAACGTCGTGACGGTCGCAGCGACCGCCGCCGTCACCTCGATCTCGGGCACGCGGGAGAACTTCTTGTACGCGATGGCGGTGCGGGCACGGCGCAGCACGAAGGAGCCGCCGAGCGACGGGGCGATCTGGAGGTCCGGACGGACCAGCGGTGCCGGGAAGTTGGCGGCGACCGCCCCTTCGAACGCCTCCGTCAGCGCGACCTGCAGCAGGTCCTCGTCCTCGAAGAACTCCGCCGGCTGCTCGGAGAGCCTGCGGACGGTGTCCTCGACGGTCGCTGCGAGGGTGGCCGGAGCGGCCTCCTGCTCGAGCTGCCCGGGCCTGCCCGGCTGGCCCTGCTCCAGCCCGATGACCCGCAGGCCCACGTCGACGATCGCGGACGACAAAGGGCCGGAGAGCTTCGGACCGACCCACTGGCCGATGAGCTTGGCGAGGAACCCCGACAGGAAGCCGACGACCCGCGGACGTCCCACGAGCCGGATCCCGAGGCGCAGGGCAGGAAGGATCGCCGGGATGAACTGGTCGATGACCGGGGTGAGGTCCTCTCCTTCCTGTGCTGCGGCGACCCTGTCGATGAACGCACCGCGCGCCTCGGCCAGGAGCTCCAGCTCGTCCGACGCCGCAGGGGCGGCACCGCGCTCCTGGTCGTGTCCGAAGCTCTCCCCCTGCTCGAGCGTCTCGCCACCGAGCACGGACTCGGCCAGCGCTGCGTCGAAGGACTCGGCGAGGGTCTCGGGGTCGCCTGCAGCCACCGGGGTAGGCGCGAAGGACGTGACCAGGAACTCCTCCTCGGCCTCGCTCGCGACCAGGTCCTCCAGCTCGGTCTCGCCGAGACCGAACCGTCGGGCCAGTGATCGCGCCGGCGCGTGGAGCGCGGCGGGCAGCTTGTTGATCGCGATGGCGAGGACCCGCTTGAGCAGCGGCCGGATGAGCGACTTCAGCTTGTTGAGGATCGGACCGAGGATCGGGAGCGCCGCCTTGGCGATCTTGCCGGCGGTGCTGACGACGGTCTTGACGACGCTCTTGGCCTTCTTGATGAGGCCACCGATGAACTCCTCGCCCGCCGGACTGACCGCGAGCGATCCCACCTCGAAGCGCTCGAGGACCTCGTCGAGCTGCTCGGGCGCCATCCCCTCCAGGTCGAGGTTCTGGACATGGTCGGCGAACCGCTGGACGCACCGCTCCGCCTCGGAGTCGATCGGCGCCAGGTGTGCGTCCGCCAGCTGGCGCCGCTGCTCGGCGAGCTGCATCGGCTGCTCGCCCGCCAACCCGGTCTCGGCTGCCTCCGCCGTCTCGGCGATCAGCTCGGCCAGCGCCTCGTCGAACTGCTCGTCGCGGATGCTCTCGAAGGCTTCGGCGACGATCTCGCCGGCCTCTCCCTCACCGTCGAGGTCCTCGGCAAGGAGCTCGGCGAACGGTGTCGTCACCTCGGTCCAGGGAAGGAACCCGAGCGTCGCGGCCGGCACCTCGGGGCTCACCGACTCCGAGAACGGTGTCTCGACCTCGAGCGCGCCACCTGCGGTTTCGTCGATCACGGTCATCGCGCCCTCCCGGAGCTCGTCCTTGCCCGATGCACACAGCCTCCGGGTGGGTCGTACCCGTG
>Ga0233377_1000960_pt1 | contig 11616 bp, 6 predicted proteins | sample ElkDunMinimDraft_6_FD_191540 | JGI IMG/M metagenome (GOLD analysis project Ga0233377, IMG submission 191540) | Fecal eukaryotic communites from dung pellets of Tule Elk in California, USA - Elk Dung E36 | ecosystem: Host-associated > Mammals > Digestive system > Large intestine > Fecal | place...
ATGGCGGCACCGAGAGGGTGGTGTCGTGGCTGACGGAAGAGTTGGTCCGCCAGGGACAGGACGTCACTCTCTTCGCGAGCGGCGACTCGCGCAGCAGCGCGAGCTGCGTCCCGGTGATCCCGGAAGCTTTGCGCCTGGCCGGGATCCGGGATCACATTCCCAGTACGCTGGTCATGGTGGATGAGGTGCGGCGGCGGGCCGACGAATTCGACATTATCCACTTCCACATCGACACGCTGCAGTTCCCGTTGTTCAGCGATGTCTTCTCGAAATGCGTGACCACGCTTCACGGCCGACTGGACCTGCGTGACATCCAACCGATCTTTCGGGCCTTTCCCGAGATGCCACTGGTTTCGATATCCGACAATCAGCGCCGAACCATGCCACCGGTCAATTGGATCGCGACCATCCATCACGGTCTGCCCGAACAGCTTTACCAGTTCAGCGGGGAGTGCGGCAGCTATCTCGCCTTTCTCGGCCGCATAGCGCCAGAGAAGCGTCCCGACCGCGCCATAGAGATCGCAAAGCGCAGCGGTGTGCCCCTGAAGATCGCCGCCAAGGTCGATCCCGTCGACCGCGAGTATTTCGCCAGTACGATCGAGCCGTTACTCGACCACCCCTTGATCGAATTCATCGGGGAGATCGACGAGACCAAGAAGGGCCGTTTTCTCGGCGAAGCTCTGGCCTTGCTCTTCCCGATCGACTGGCCGGAACCGTTCGGCCTGGTGATGATCGAGTCCATGGCGAGCGGTACGCCCGTCATCGCGTGGCGAGAAGGCTCAGTTCCAGAGGTGATCGACCATGGCGTCTCCGGCATGATCGTGTCGACGCTGGACGAGGCTGTTGCGGCGGTCGACCAAATCCGCGACCTGGATCGACGGGCCGTTCGAAGGAGCTTCGAGACGCGATTTACAGCGGCCCGCATGGCGACCAACTACATCGAAACGTTCGAGGCCCTGCTCGGTGGTCGCGCCTGCACTGCTACGACAGGACGGATGCAGCCGAGCGTCTTGCGGCAGGCGTATCTGAACGGGCACGGTACCGGCCATACCGCGGGCTCGGTACCGTCGCAAACGGCGTAGTCGGAGAACCCAGTATGCCGGACAACATCCGCCCATTTGCCCCCAAACACCTCGAGCCGAGCGGCCCGAACCTGTGGTCGGAATACGAGATCGAGGCGAAGACCTCGCTCACCGACCGCGTCCTGCGCAATCTCAAGCATGGCGACGCCTTCGCTGTGCTCGATACGTTCGGTGACATCGGCATGTTGAGCGATACCGCCGAAGGCCTCTATTACCGCGATACGCGTTTCCTTTCGCATCTTGAGCTGCGTGTTGAGGGCAAGCGGCCGTTGCTGCTGAGTTCGGCCGTCCATCAGGACAAGGCGGCGCTATCTGTCGAGCTCACGAACCCGGACCTGTACCGAGGCGACCACAAGCTCGCCCGTGACACCATCTTCATCGAGCGGACCAAATTGCTCTGGCAGGCCGTCTGCTATGAGCGCATCAGCCTCAGGAGCTTCAGCGCGGGGACGCATCGGCTGCTCATCGACATATTGTTCGGTGCAGATTTCCACGACTTGTTTGAAGTGCGCGGCACGCAGCGACCGCGCCGCGGCACAAGCACAGTAAGCGTGACTGGCCCGGATCGGGTAGAGTTCCGCTATGTCGGCCTCGACAGCGTCGAACGCAGGACGGTGCTCGAGATGAGCCCGCGGCCGGTGGCCATCGATGCGGGTCGCATGACCGCCGAGCTCGAACTCGGTCCCTATGAGCAACGCTCACTGCTTCTGACGATCTCCTGCTTCGACGGGGCAGTGGCGGCGACGCCTCCGGCGAATTTCCTGTCCGCCTATCGCGATTCCCGCCGCGCGCGCCGCCGTGCCACCGAGAAGATCGCAACAGTGAGCACCTCGAACGAGGCCTTCGACGACGTGTTCAGCCGCGCCACATCGGACGTCTACACGCTGGTCAGCTGGGGCGCATACGGGCCTTATCCCTATGCCGGCATTCCCTGGTTCAACACGGTGTTCGGACGCGACGGCATCATCACAGCGATGCTCATGCTCTGGATGGACCCCAAGATCGCTGAAGGCGTGCTGCGCACCCTGGCGGGGACCCAGGCCCAGAGCGTGGATCCGCACGCTGATGCCCAGCCGGGCAAGATCCTGCATGAGATGCGGCACGGCGAAATGGCAGGGCTGCGGGAGGTGCCCTTCGGTCGCTATTACGGCACGATCGACGCCACGCCTCTCTTCGTCATGCTGGCCGGGCTCTATCTCGACCGTACCGGTGACCTGGCGACGATCGAGACGATCTGGCCGAACATCTGCGCGGCGCTGCGCTGGATGGACGAATATGGTGACCGGGACGGGGACGGTTTCATCGAATATGCCCGGGCGCGGGAAAGCGGCCTGGCCAATCAGGGCTGGAAGGATTCGCATGATGCCATCTTCCATGCGGATGGCAGCGATCCTGTCGGTCCCATCGCGCTGTGCGAGGTTCAGGCCTATGCCTATGCGGCCAAGCAGCAGGCCTCGTTCATCGCCCGCAAGCTCGGCGACCCGGCGATGGCCTCCGCGCTGGCCAATGACGCAGAGAGGCTGCGCGCCAAGTTCGAGCAGGCCTTCTGGTGCGAGGATCTGGAGACCTATGCTCTGGCGCTCGACGGAGAGAAGCGCGTCTGCCGGGTTGCGACGTCAAACGCTGGTCACGCGCTGTTCGCGGGGATCGCTGCGCCCGAACTGGCCGCGCGGGTCGCTACCTCCCTGCTCTCTCCCGACTCATTCAGCGGCTGGGGCGTCCGCACACTGTCGGCAGGGCAGGCGCGCTATAATCCGATGTCCTATCACAATGGCTCGATCTGGCCGCATGACAATGCGCTGATCGCTATCGGGCTCGCCCGATATGGTCTGAAGGTCGAAGCCAGCCGCGTTTTTGCAGCGATCGTCGATGCGGGCCGGCATCAGAACATGTCGCGCCTGCCGGAACTGTTCTGCGGGTTCAACCGGCGGCCGCACTGGGCGCCGACGCCCTATCCGGTCGCCTGCGCGCCACAAGCCTGGTCCGCGGCAGCCGTCGTCGGCCTCCTCGGAGCCTGCCTCGGTCTGGAGCTCAAGCACGAGCAGGACGAGATCCGGCTGCGTGAGCCGGTCATGCCGGATTTCCTCGATGAGGTGGTGATCCGCAACATTCGGCTCGGCGGCTCCCGAGCGGATCTGCGGCTTCACCGCTACGGCTCGGATGTCACGGCCAATGTTTTGGCGCGAAGCGGCAGCGCCCGGATTCTGATCGCGAAATAAGTCATCTGGAGGTCGCCGCCACCCGGTGATCGTGCGCTGCAGCGAGCGAGTTGGAGCCTGCAGTCGCGCAACAAGCTGCCCAGGCGCCGGGGCAAGGCAAAACTGCGCGAGGACCGTCGTCCGGCGACGCAGACGAACGAGACCTGGGCGATGTATTTTGTGAGCCGCGCCCTCGATCTCTGGGCCTGTCAGATGGCATCGTGCAAGCCGCCGATATCGCTGATGAACGGCTCTCCGGCCCCCGCCGGCATGAGCCCTGCCCCCGGAAGATTCCAACGCGCGCTGCCCCAAAACCGGGGAGCACGTCAATTTTATGAAGCCTGTCAAAAGACATCGACAGGCCGCGGGAATGGAGGACAATCCAAGGGCAGTTGTCTCCATGCCGCGTTTGGAAATGACCGCTGCGGCGCGCATTGACGCCGCCAGGCGGAGACAAATCGTGATCGCTGGAAAAGGTGTGCTCGTCCTGCGCTACGCGGGACGGATCGACGTCGAATATCAGTTCGGCGGCGTCTACGACGATACGCGCTCAGGCTACCTCCTGTTCGACGTGTCCAAAATCGATCCAGCCGCATTTGGCGAACGGCTGACGCTGATCTGCGACGATGGATGCGAAGTCCTGCTCGCGGTGATGAACGTCAGCGATCGCCATTTGGGGGTGATCGGCCGGGTATTGCATTCCAAACCGGAAGCGACCGCCCTAGCTTGAAGCGGGCCCTGTGTGGAGCCCATCGCCGGGCCGCGCCACCTCCCAAAGCCCGTGTCAGAAGAGAGCTATTTGCGCCGGCCGGTGTCGGCCCCCCCCGCCCCGACTGGTTCAAGCCAGCGCTCGCTCTCTGAATTGTACGAGAGCGTTGACCTTGAGGTCTTCCTCGTCGAGCGCGAGCGGCGCGCAGCTTGCGACCAGATACGCAAGTCTGCTTCGCTCTGCTTCCCGTCGATCAGGAGGGATACCGTCCACGACCTCAGTCCAGGCGGCTTCCATCGCTGCATAAGCTCGCGCCAGATCGGCCGGATCGATCAACGACGAAAATGGCATAGTCCCGTCTCCCGAGGCTGAAAACGACGGGAGAGATCTAGGATTGCGAACACGCCCCGCAAGAGGGGGACAACCGCCATCGCGAGTGAAGGTCTTCGGCTTGGGAGCAGGCCTGCCCACAGCAAAAAAGCCCCCATCAGGTGGGGCTGTCGAACGGTTTAGGCGCCCTGATTGCGGCGCGCCTGTAAAGCGTCGCGTTCGCGTCGAATTAGGCCCAGCCCTCGCGCTCGTATTCGGCTCGACGCCATCATCGATCGAGACAGCTCGATCGATGATGGCGTCGGCCTCGGCAGCGCGCGCATCCGCTTCACAAACGGAGACGACGGATCGGGCATTCGGTTGCAAAGGCCACCGAGGCCTCAGTCAGCATTTGGCTCGGAAGGGCTTTCCGCCGCCTCGGGGCAGCCGAAATTTTCGGTATGCGCGCCTTGCCCGGCATCGACCTGGTCCTGAAAGGTCGCTGGTATCTCGCCCCCGAGCAGACGTTCCGAAGGGCGCAGATAAGTCGTCCTGCCCTGCTCGCTCCGCAAGCTCGCGTCCGTTCACCATTCCAACCCGTCGCGCAGTCACTCTGGCTGGCGCTGTTTGTGCAGTTCGTCTCCCCTAGGAACAGATCGGCGCCCTGCAGGTTCAGCATGGTCTCAATCGGGAACTGAAATGGTTCAAATCTTGACGGTGTGCCGCATCGGGACCCAGTGGGCCTTCCGGGATGTTACCGGGGCTGAATACAGCCATTCGGCTGACATTCAGGAAGTATTGGAAGCGGCTCAACGTTTGGCGCAGAGAACCGGGAGCGAGGTCCGTTTCACTGACGAGGCTGAACAGCACTATCATGCAGTCGCGGCAGGCGATGGGGCAAGCGCTGCGATGTCCTCGAAAGCCGCCTGCCCGCGGTCGAGCGTGTCGAGATTCTGGTCTTATCTTTTGGGGAAACGAGAACCCTAAATATCGTGCCCCGACACGGTTTTTCGACATTAAGCGGCAAGAAGGCAACAAGCGCTAAGTGAGTAACTGTGGGATTGACTTGTTGGCTTGCGGGGCGCGGAATGTTGTCACGTGGGCTGTTTAGCAGCCGCCCCCTCCGTTTCCGCGTAGCACGCGGACGATCGGAAAAGCAATGAAACCCACAATCGAAGCGTACACGGTCGCTCTCCCGTGGTACGAGCGCGAGGATTTCTATCGCCTCTGGGAACTGGCACACGACCACGACGATATGCCGAACGACTATCACGTCTGGCACAACGCCGCGCGGTCCGTCATCAATGCCTGGCTGGCCCGAGGACGAGCGCTCCAGATCGTCACGATACGGCCAGACGAGTTTCTTGCTTGGCTCGAGGCCAAGGGCCTCCCAAACACCGCAGCGACCCGGCTGAAATACGTCGAGGAGAAAGCTGTAGCCGCCGGGAGCGCCACAGCAGGAATTGCGATCACGCACTCCTCTGCCACCCTATCGGGCGCTGACGCCGGAGAGACTTTCGGGAGCCGTTTGATTTCACCCGCGCCAAGCCCGGCGTGACTTGCGTTTCAACATCGACAGGCGTCTACTGCCGGTGCCGTTGTCTCCATGCCTCGTTTGGAAACGACCGCTGCGGCGCTTTTTGACGCCGCCAGGCGGAGACACGCTATGATCACTGGAAAAGGTGTGCTCATCCTGCGCTACGCGGGACGGATCGACGTCGAATATCAGTTCGGCGGCGTCTACGACGATACGCGCTCAGGATATCTCCTGTGCGACGTGTCCAAAATCGATCCAGCTGCATTTGGCGAACGGCTGACGCTGATCTGCGACGATGGATGCGAAGTCTTGGTCGCGGTGATGAACGTCAGCGATCGCCATTTGGGGGTGATCGGTCGGGTGCTACCGGCACGCGACCGAGTCGCCTGACCGGCGCGGGCCGTCTTGGTACAGCACGATCGCCGGGCTCCGCCCGCGCTCCCTCAACGCCAGCAGGATCGACACCTCAAGACGATGGCGGCGCGGCGGCACCCAGTAGCACCACCGCCGGTCTCAGCCAGAGAGCGGGCGCCCCGGTTCGGTGCGGTGGCGACGACAGAGATCGCGGCGGGCCCGAAACATCCGATGGAAAGCCAAACGCCGGCCCATCGACGTCTCGGCCGGTGATCGCGCCGTCGCCCCACGCCTACCACGACGCCACGAACCACACCGCGCGGCGAAATCCCGATAGCACGTCCCGGGCGCGCTTCCTCCCGTGGAAGCTTTCGAACGCCGGTCCTCACCCCGGTCCGAACACGCCGGCAGAGGCCGGCATCAGAAAACCTTCACGCGACAGGCGTTAGACGGCGATCCCCCGTTTCGCCAGCAGGTGAATGACGCGGTCGGCGAGTTCCTCGGGCTCGTACCTGCTGCTGTCGAGCAGCAGGTCCGGAGCTGCGGGGCGTTCGTAATCCGAATTAATGCCGGTGAAATTGCGGATCTCGCCGCGGCGTGCCTTGGCGTAGAGCCCTTTTGGATCGCGTTGCTCGCAGATATCGAGGGACGCATCGACGAACAGCTCGAAGAAGGGGCTGCCCGCAAGACGTTCGCGCACCATCGCCCTGTCGACGGCAAAGGGCGATATGAAGCTGCACAGCACGATCAGCCCCGCATCGACCATCAGCTTGGCGACCTCCGCGACACGGCGCAGATTCTCGACGCGATCTCCTTCGGTGAACCCGAGATCGCGGTTCAGCCCGAGCCGGATGTTGTCGCCGTCGAGCAGGATCGTGAGCTTGCGGCTGGCGTGCAGCCTGCGTTCGAGAGCATCGGCGATGGTCGACTTGCCGGCTCCGGACAGTCCGGTGAACCAGAGAACCGCGCCCTTTTGACCAAGCAAGTCCTCGCGCGCCTGCCGATCGACCGTCAGTCTCTGCGCGAAAAGTTTGCTGCCACGGTCGAGGGCGTTTCGGACCATCCCGGCTGCGACCGTCGCGCCGGTCACCCGATCGATCAGCAGAAAACTGCCGGTTGCGGCACAGCGCGCGTAGCTGTCGAACGCGACCATTCCAGGCGTCGCCAGGTGACAGATCGTGATGTCATCGCGCTCGATCTGGGTCGCCGCTACCCGCAATCCGCTGACGATGTCGAGCTTGCCCCGTATCGCCGTCACGGTCACCGGGCTGACGAGTGTCCCGAGACGCAACTCATAATCCCGGCCGGCGAAGAGCGGCCGCGCGCCGAACCAGATCACATGCGCGGAAAAATGATTGGAGCAGGCGGGAACGTCGGCGTGCACATGCAACAGGTCGCCGCGCCCGACATCGATCTCCGGGGTCAATGCAACGGCTACGGCGGCTCCCGGGCCGGCCCGATCGACCGGCCCTTCGACGCCGATCAGGCGCTCCACGGTGGCTTCGGCCCCGCCAACCGCGACCCTGATCCGCTCGCCGGGCGCGAGCGCCCCGGCGGCGATCGTTCCCATGTAGAGACGCTCGCCCTCGGTCGTGCGGCAGACACCCTGGATCGGCAGGCGCAGACCAACCGTGCCGGCCGCCGGGGCGATCTCGACGCGTTCGAGATGCTCGAGGAGCGTGCAGCCTTCATACCAGCCCATCGATTGGCCGGCGACAACGACATTGTCGCCGTGGCGGGCGGATAGTGGGATCGCGGCAACGTTGAGATTCAGGTGCCTGGCGATCGGCGCGAAGGCCTCGACGATCCGACAAAACTGTTCCTGCGAGAACCCGACCTTGTCCATCTTGTTCACGGCGAGGACCACATGCCGGATGCCGAGGATGCCGCAGATCGCCGCGTGCCGAAAGGATTGTTCCCGAAGCCCCCGTGCGGCATCGGCCACGATGATCCCGACCTCGCATTGCGAGGCCCCCGTCGCCATGTTGGCCGTGTACTGCTCGTGGCCCGGCGTGTCGGCGATGATGAAATCGCGGCGCCCCGTCGACATGTAGCGATAGGCGACATCGATGGTGATGTTGCGCTCGCGCTCGGCCTCAAGCCCGTCCGTGAGCAGGGAATAATCGATCTCGCCATCGGTCGTGCCGTACCGGCGCGAATCCGCTGCGAGAGCCTCCCGCTGGTCATCGGAAACGGCTCCGGCTTCGAAAAGCAGGCGCCCGATCAGGGTCGATTTGCCGTCGTCGACCGCACCGCAGGCCAGAATGCGCAAGGCCGGCGGGCGTTCGCCAGGTGGTGCTCTTTCAGACGCGCCGAAAATCGCCCGGTAGGCCGCAGAAACGGGATTCAAAAATAGCCCTCGCGCTTCTTGGCCTCCATCGACGCGGCGCCTGCGCCGTCGATCAGCCGGCCATGCCGCTCGGAAGTGGTCGTCGCTTCCAGTTCAGCCAAAACGTCCGCGACCGTCATGGCCTCGGACTCGATCGCCGCGCTGAGCGGATAGCAGCCCAGCGAGCGGAAGCGGACGGAGCGCAGTTGCGTCGTTTCGCCAGGCTGAAGCGGAAAGCGTTCGTCGTCCACGACGATGAGGGCCTCGCCGCGCTGCGCCACGGGCCGTGCGCGCGATAGATAGAGCGGAACGATCGGAATGCCCTCCGCCAGCGTGTAGCGCCAGACGTCGCGCTCGCTCCAGTTCGACAACGGAAAGACGCGCATCGTCTCGCCGGGGCGCAGATGCGGGTTCGCAAGCCGCCAGAATTCCGGCCGCTGGCTGCGCGGTTCCCAGCCATGCCCCGGGCTGCGCAGCGAGAACATGCGCTCCTTGGCGCGGCTCTTCTCCTCGTCCCGCCGCGCCCCGCCGATCGCGACGTCGAAGCCGCCGCGCTCCAGCGCCTGCTTGAGCGCATCGGTCTTCATGATGCGGGTGTAGGTGTTCGCATCGACGGAGAACGGTGTTACCTCGCGCGCCAGACCGTCCTGATTGACATGCACCCGCAGATCGAAGCCCAGCGCCAGCGCCAGCCGATCGCGAAAGGCGATCATATCGCGGAATTTCCACGTCGTATCGATGTGGAGGAGCGGAAAGGGCGGCTTCGCCGGCCAGAACGCCTTGGCGGCGAGATGGGCGAGGACCGTCGAGTCCTTGCCGATCGAATATAGCATGACCGGACGCTGAAACAGGGCGGCCGTCTCCCGGAAAAGGAAGATCGCCTCCTCCTCTAGCCTCCTGATTTGGTTCACGTCTCGACTTGCCCAATCCGGGCGCGGCCGCTTCCCGGCAGCGCCGATTCACGATCTGCCTGCCGTGGCCCCGAGTGTCAACGGCAGGCAGATCGCATGTCGGCATCGGGGAGTGAGATCGGGCCAGTGGAGAAGCCGGCGATCACATCGCCAGCATCGTCGGCGACGAGGCCGGCCCTTAAATTGGTGGCGTTTCATTGAGCTTGGCGGGAACCTGGTTTTGCGGTTCTGAACCGAAATGACCCGTTGGAACGGCTTGGAACCACTTACCCGCATCCATCCGTCGGGCGTCCTGGCCACCTGCGGCCGTCCAATCTCATGAGCCTGTTGGAACTGGAGTGGCTGCGGCCGGCACGGGCTAGGTCGGTTGCCTGAATCCGGACATTGCGAGAGTTCGGAGAGGACCAACTTCCGACATCGATCGCCGCAACGGCGTGCCGGTTCCGGAAGCATCGCGCCTGCCACGGGCTTTCAGAACCTGAGCTCGAACGTGCCCTTGAGGGCGTGGTCTCTGGTGCGCTCGCCGATGACCGCGGAGTAGGCGAGGCCGAGCATCGTCGCCTTGCTGACGCGCCAGTCGAGCCCGGCCTCGGCGACGAGGGCGTTGCGGTCGATCTGCGTCGCATAGACGCTGGCCGGGGTGGTGCCGGTAGCAAAGCCGGTGATGGCCTGCGGGGTGAGATCGCCGAAGCCATGGCGCCAGCCGACGAGGCCGCGGGCGAAGAGCGGCATCACGCCGATCTGCGCCTCGGCCCGCAGGCCGAGTGTCGCAAAGCCGAGCGACTGGTCCTGCGAGGCGATGCGCAGCGCCGCCGCCCCACCCTGCTCGATGGCCGAGCCGGAGGAGACCCGCAGCAAGGCGAGCTGGGCGAAGGGCTCGAGCGCGAAACGCTCGAAACGGAAGCCGTAACCAAGCTCGGTAAAAGCCTGCAGCACGTCGGTATCGCGGTCCGAGCGCAGCGTGTCGGCAAAGCCGCGGATCCGGACCTGGCGGGTGAGACGGGTCTCGCCGAAGGAATAGCCAAGCCCGCCATCGAGCCTGAAGCCGCCGAAGCGGGCGCCCGCATAGAGCAGGGCATGCCCGCTCTCGAGCTTGCCGGACGAGAGCCGGGCATCGACGTCGAAGTTCGACTGAGTGTAGCCGCCGGCAATGCCAACCCGCAGCGAGCTTGCACCACTGTCGTAGAACTTCATGTCGGCGCCGAGGATGGCGCCGCCGGTGCGGCGCGACAGGCCCGCCGCGTTGCCGTCGCCGTCGGTATTGGCCTGGCCGCCGATCGCTTCGCCCCAGAGGGTGAAGCGATCGTCCAGCCGCGGAGCCGGCATGGCGACCGGGCTCTTGGCACCCGGCAGATCGGCCGAGAACCCCGCGGCGACTTCGCCGCCCGGCGCCGGCAGCAGCGAACCGCGCAGGCGTCCGAGCACCGCCTCGCGCACCAGCCGGCTCTCCCCGACCGCAATCGAGACCGCCTGGGCATGGGCCTCGCCGGAGAGAAGATCGAAGCCCGCCCGTGCCTCGGCCGCCGTCGCCGAAACCAGCGTCTCGTAGACGGGGTTGCCGACGCCGAGGCGCTCCGCCGCATTGGCGATGAAGCCCTGATTGCGCGTCGAAGCGATATAGGGACGGCCCGAACCATCGGGCCCGAAGGAGGTCTCGTTGCGGACCATCGTCAGCATGACATCCTGCGCGCCATAGCTCAGCGTCGGCGTCAGGAAGGCGAAGTTCGAGCTGACGCCGGAGAGCTGGCCACTGACCCCGCCGCCTGCGGTCAGGATGGTGTAGCGCGTTGCCGCGGCGTAATTGCCGGCCTCGGCCAGGACCTGGACCATACCGCCCGACAGCGTCGCCAGGCCCGTGGCGGCGATCCGGTCCCCCTGGCCGGCGGCGTTGATCTCGAGCTGATAGACCGAGCCCGCGGCGAAGGCGAGATTGCCGTTGACGCTCAACGTCCCGATCGAATTGCCCGGCGCAATCGTCGCTCCCCCGGCAGCAAAGACGCCGCCGACCATGCCGGCACCGCCGAGTGTCGCGCCGCCATTGACCGTCACCGCGCTCGCGGTCGAGCCGTTGATCACGAGCCCGCCAGCATTGACCTGGGTGGCACCGGCATAGCTGTTTGCGCCGCTCAGGGTGAAGGTGCCGGCCCCGGCCTTGATCAAGCCGCCCGTGCCGGTGATCGCGCCGGA
>Ga0233377_1000961_pt1 | contig 11610 bp, 13 predicted proteins | sample ElkDunMinimDraft_6_FD_191540 | JGI IMG/M metagenome (GOLD analysis project Ga0233377, IMG submission 191540) | Fecal eukaryotic communites from dung pellets of Tule Elk in California, USA - Elk Dung E36 | ecosystem: Host-associated > Mammals > Digestive system > Large intestine > Fecal | place...
TGGGTGCTGCTCGCCACCGACGACCCCAACGGCCGCCGCTGCGGCTGGTTCGGCCCCTCCAAGGCCAAGGACCCTCGCAAGGCCCGAGCCACCGACGCCGCCAAGGGCTACTACGTCGGCTACGTCGAGGCGTACGCCAAGGCCGAGCTCGCCGGCGGAAACGTCACCTGCCTGAGCGCCATCGCGGTCCGCACCGACGGCGGTTTCAGCCGCGACGTGATCGTGGTGGATGACGGCCAGCACGACGAGTACGGCGAGGTCCTCGGCCGCTGGTACGCCGCCCACGGCGGCCTCCTATGACCACCTGCCAGGAACAACAGCCAGCACCAGCAACCGAGGCAGCCGCCCCGGACTCACCCGCAGATCCCAACCTTGCAAGGAGAGCAGCAGCCTTGATGAGCGACGCCACGCCCCTTGCCGACCGGCCGTACGTGTTCCCCGACGCCGCCGCGTGCGACGCCGCTAACCGGGCAGCAGGCTTCCTGCCCCAAACCGACGACACCCTGCCCTCCCTGCTCATCGAAGGTGTTCAGGTGTACGCCTACCTCGCCCCCAGGGCTGGAGCCGTACATGTCTCCGTCGACCTGGACAGCCCCGCAGCGCACCTTCTGCGACCCGACTCCACCGTGGCGCTGCATGTCGACGTGGGCGCTGGCACGGTGTTCGACGACAGCGAAGCAGGACGCGGCCACCAGATGGCGCCGCCCAGCCCGCGCGGCCTGCTGCGGCAGCTGATCGCCGAACAGTACGGCGGCGATGCCACCAAGGCGCTGCTCGATCTGGCCGACGTCGGCCAGATCGCTGTCAACTACCTGGACCGGGAGTGGTTCACCAGCTACCTGCAGGAGTTCCACGATGTGAAGCTCACCGACGCCGGGTGGGCCAAACTCGCCTCCCACCTGGACGGCTACGACGAACACGTCTGCGATAACGAGTTCCCCAACGTTCAAAACGAGTTCGCCGCCGAAGCCGCGCAGAACGCCGGACTCCTCGACAACGACAACGAAGACGAGGGGGAGGAGAGCGCTGGCGCACCGGTGGCGAACTGATCGGCACATTGGTGCGGCGGCATCCGCCGCCCCTACCGGAAGGACGTTGCTTCGTGAACACCACCCCCGCCCCTGACCGCCCGCCGCCGTGCGGCGACAGCCCCGCCCAGACCGCCCGCGACTGCCTTGAGATGGGCGGCACCCTGGGGCAGGCGCTGGACACCCTGGCCCGCGTGGCGGCTGCACACACTGCGGACGACTATCAGCCGCTGCGCGAGGAGGTGTACGAAACCGCTTTGGAAGAGACGGGGTGGGTGGAGCGCCTCGCCGAGACGTTCACCTGCCCGCTGACCGCCGCCGCGTTCGCCGACCTGACCGGCGCCGAACAGCGGCAGGTCCTGGAGACGGCGATCTACTTCTGCGCCAGAGCGGAGCCGGTCCCCGGCGACGAGGTTCCGGGCCTGCGCGAGCATGACACCCAGGCGGCCGACAGTGTCCGCGACGACGTAGCCCAAGACCTGGATCGAGGCCTCGCCGACCGGGTCGAAGCGGCATGGCAAGCTGCAGCCGGCGCCCGCGCCGACCACCTGCACCGGGTAGTCGCACGCGCCACCCACCTGCTGCGCCTCCACGTGCCGTCCGCAGCCGATGGGGCCACCGTCGCCCTCGTCGCGATCCACGACGCCGACTGCACCGTCTGGCACGTCGACGGCGTCCGGCACGTCGATGTGCCGCACACGGTGCTCATACACCTGGAGAGCATCCTCACCCAGGCGTGCGGTTTCGGGCTCAGCTACGAGCTGATGGACGAGCTGCGCTGGAAGCAGGCCGCGCACGACGACCCGAATCTGCGTGACGTCCAGCTGCCGGGCGGCGACGTGATCTCGGCGGCAGCCGCCGCGCCGTCGGGCACCGTGTGGCTGCTGCACCATAGCGTCGACGCGCGCTACGACGCCGAGGTCACGCCGCACGCCACCGAACAGGACGGGCTGGCCTACCTCGCGGAGAAGATCCGCCAGACCTGGTATCGGGTGACCGACCTCGGCGGACCCGGTGCGCCGGACGACGGGGAAGCCGGGGGACTACGACGAGTACGTTAGCGGCTACGTAGCCCCCGACGTGCAACGCCGGTTCGCAACCCAGGCCATCCAGGACGCAGGGACCCTCGCCGAGGAGACGCCGAAGCCGCGATGACCCACTGGATCCGCACCCTGGGATGGGCTGCTGTTATGCCACGGCTGCGCCGCTGGCGAGTTCGGTCAAACACGCTGTACATCTGCCGCCACTGCGGAGCCCTAGCCGCACACGTCGAGTCCCAGCCCGCCGCCGATGCCTCGGCCCCCACCTGCATCTGTCGGCCCTGCCTCGGCGGATGACCGCGGCGGGCCTGCCGCGCCCGGCGGCTCCGGCACCCGCGCCGACCGCGCGGCACCCGCGCCCGTTCGCGTAGCCGCCGCTGACCTGCCCCGCCAAGCGGGGAGTCCTTTCTGGTAATCATCCCGCCCGACTATCATGCTATCGATTTGATATGATTATTCGATTTAGATACAAGCGTCCTTGTGGGTCTCTTGTGGAGGAGGTGTGGCCGCCACCGATAACACCGAGATCGCCCTCACCGCACCCGCCAACACGCGACGCGTGCTGCTTCATGAGTCTAGTTGAACTATTCTCTCTGTGCATGTACTGAGTGTATAGTGATGATCATGTCAGTCGGACACATCATGCTCGGCTTGCTCGCGGAGAGAGTTAAGCATGGGTATGAGCTCAAACATGATCATGATCGTCGGCTACCAGGCGCGAGACCACTCGCCTACGGGCAGGTTTATGCAACGCTTCAGCGACTGGAGCGAGACGGGTTCGTCGAGGTGGTCGAGACCGTGCGAGAAGGAGGCCCAGAACGCACGGTTTACACCATCACTGAGGCGGGGCAGGCTGAGCTGATTCGGTGGCTGGAGCAAGTAGAGGAGCCCACGCCATACGTGGCCAGCCCGTTGTTCGCGCGGTTAGTGGTGGCGACCATGACCAGCGGGAGGGCTGATACCTACCTGCTCAGGCAACGCTCGGCTCATCTCGCCCGCATGCGGGAATTAACTGTGGAGAAGGGGACAGAGTCGCCTGCGCGGGTGCTGGCCGCCGATTATGCGATTCAGCATTTAGATGCCGACCTGCGATGGATCGAGATGGCAATAGCGCGGCTAGCGGATCTAGAGGAGGAGAACGGTGCTTGAAGCCCGTGCGCTACGTAAGGCCTTCGGTCGGACGACGGCGTTGAATGGAGTGTCCATGGAGGTCGAAGAAGGGGAGATCGTCGCAGTCGTCGGCCCGAGCGGTTCAGGTAAATCCACCCTGCTGCACTGTCTGGCAGGAATTATTCGCCCAGAATCAGGGGAGGTCGTGTTCGCTGGTCGCCGTGTCGACGCTCTTGATGAGGCCGATCGCACGAGATTACGACGGGAGAACTTTGGAATTATCTTCCAGTTTGGCGAGCTGGTACCGGAGCTAAGCGCTGCGGAGAACGTGGCGCTTCCCCTGCTATTCAATCGTCATGGGCGACAGGAGTCGCTAAGGACTGCACGCTCCTGGCTAGAGCGGCTGGGCGTAGCCGACTGCGCAGACCAGTGGCCGGGAGAACTTTCCGGTGGTCAACTACAGCGGATCGCGGTGGCTCGTGCACTGGCCACTGGGCCACGTGTGATCTTCGCTGATGAGCCCACTGGTGCACTTGACTCATTGGCCGGGGAGCAAGTGATGGATGAGCTCATCAGCACGGCCCGTGCGAGTCGCACCACGCTGGTGATTGTCACCCATGACAATCGAGTGGCCGCTTACGCAGATAGAGAGATAGTAATGCGTGATGGCGTGATTATGGGCGGGGCATTCGCGGCAACGCATCACGAAGCGACGACAGACAGGACCAGCGGATGATCGCCGTGATACGAATGCTTGGCAAAGGTCAGTCCGCTCGGGAGCGAGTCCGAGGTCGCCTGATGGTTGGGGGGGCAGCGTTTGCAACATTTATTCTCTGCGCAGCGGTGAACCTCCTAGTTTTTCGTATAAGCCCGCCAAACACTTATCTCGGTATTTTCTCAAGGCGAGAGCCGCAACTCCTCGGCGCACTAACCTTGGCTCTACTGACCATTCCTATCGGAGCTTTTATCTACCAGGTCAGCCGACTAGCGACGGCGACTAGAGAAAGGCGGCTGTCTGCGTTACGTCTCGCCGGAGCCACACCGCACGAGGTGCGACTGATGGGAGCTTACGAAAGCGGCTGGCAGGCGGTTCGGGGTGGCCTATTCGGCGGTGTGTTCTACCTGATCTTCAATCTTACACTCTGGTGGTCGCTGAATGGTGACGTTCCGTTATTGCCGCTGGGGTGGGTAGTGGTCGTGATAGCTGTAGTAGTTCTTAACGGAGTATTGTCAGGGCTCCTAGCGGGGCGACATGTGGTAACTTCGCCTTTAGGTGCAGTCCGCCGAGTCCGGTTACGGCAACCACGGATAATGGACTTCATGTTCGTCGTCCTGGGTATGGGAATGGCTGCCGTCGGACTGATTCTGAAAGGCAGATTTCCAATTGGAGGACCGTACGGTGCGACTCTGTCCATCATAATTGGTGCAGTGATTCTGCTCCTCGGCTTGGTGTTGGCCGCTACGTGGCTGATCAGGGCGGTCGCTCGGCACGTCGCCCATAGAGCGACGGCTCCAGAGACGCTACTGGCGGCCCGGATGATCGAGGCCGATCCTCGGGGGTGGGCCCGCGCACTGTCGGTGGTAGGGCTGACAGTCTTCTTTGGTTCGGCTGTTGGGGTGCAGCAGGGAATCATTCTCTTCCGGTCCAGTGTGGGGACCTTTCCCCTTGCCACTTATCTCCTTGTGGACTCCGTCCTGTTGATTGCCATGTGTACGTCTACCGCTGCTCTTGTGGTCCGTCAGGCGGAGGAGTTGCTGGACCATCGGCGCTCGCTTGCTGCTCTGGCTGCAGCGGGTGCGCCAATGCGCGCGCTGAGGCAGGCCCTCACCCGGCAGGCGCTCATAGCGACGCTGCCGGTATGTGCCGTGGCTGCCGCGACCGGGGCGGGGTTAGCCTTCTTGATAATGTTTGAAGGTTACAACCAGTCCGGATCAATTGCCTTCCCAATCATGCGAGCAGTAGTCACGGCAGGGATCGGAGTTCTGGCTTCAATGTTGGTAGCGCAAGCGAGTTGGCCGATACTGCGCAGCGCACTTCGGCCGGAGGAGCTCCGAACTGAGTAACGGATGCTCATATAAATTGCTAATAGCTTTATCACTTCATGTTGAACAACTGGTAAGGGTGTTAGTAATACTTCATTAGGTTGGTCCGGGTGGGTGATGTTCTTGCCGTACGGTGGCAGGTATGCCGCAGTGGCAAGTGGGGCACGCGTTGGTCTATGCGCGGATAAGGTTTTGGAGTATGGCCAGGAACCGGTAGAAGGTCAGGGGCCAGCGCTGAGACTTTTGGGTCCAGGCGTCGGAAGGTGAGCAGGGTGGCGTAATGGTGCCAGCCTCGCCAACCGACCGAACCGCCCTCGGCCGCGACTACTGCATCTCCCGCGCCACCGCCGCTACATCGACGAGGTCATCAACGTCCTGGGCGAGCAGGCACCAGGCCATCGACATCGGCCTCACCTATCTCATCTTGGACGGCACCGTCATCGCTACCGACCGCTGCGCCGAGAAGATCACCAGTATCAAAGGCGAACCCATCGACCTGTGACACTCCGAAAAGACCCGCCACCACGGCGGCAACACTCAGGCGCTGTTCGCGCCCTGCCGCTATGGTGTCGGGTGTCGAGCCCGGATCAATCCACGACCTGACCGCGGCCCGCGAACACGTCCTGGGTGCGCTGTACAAAGCCGCCGCCAGCGGGCTGCCCACCCTGGCCGATTCGGGCTACGACGGCGCCGACATCGGCATTCTCACCCCGGTCAAACAACCCGCCGACGCCGGCCTCTCGACATCGACACCCGCACCCGCAACGTCCTCCTGCGCGCCCTGCGTTGCCTGGGCGAACGCGGCTTCGCTCTGCTCACCCAACGCTGGCGCACCCTCCAGCACATCACTGCCAGCCCCAGCAGAATCGGCGACGTATCCCTAGGTTGATTGGGTGTTCCGGAGCGGTGACGTGCGGCCGACGATATGACCGGATGTTAACCAGGTCGACTATCGCATCGACCCTCGAAGGAATGGTAGTGAAAAGCTAACATAACCCGTCACAGGGTTTAAAGTAGCCGGTGCCGCATCCGGAATACCACCAACCGCAAGGTCGGGCATAGCATTCACCGAACCAACACCACTCGTCCGCGACGTTGCAGTCGCAGTCTTCGACAGCTGTTCGAGAAGCCTCTTCCGGGGGCCCTAGCGTCGCGATAAGAGCACGAGCCTCGCCGAACCCAAACGCATCCTTAGCAGCTTTCTCAAGCGTAGCAATCGACTCGCGAGATGAATCTGCGCCGCCCGGCAGGAACTTAGATTCGTCTGAGAACAGTTCGACGGCTTTGTTGATGACTTCATGCTGCTCGGGCGAGAGTCCTGAGTGCGCGGCTCGGTAGCTTTCGACATGCTCGACCCAGAACCGGCTTCTCGTCTCCGATGACAGCTCGGCATAGATAGCTTTCCGATAGGCCATAGAGTAGGCAGCGAACTCAGCATAACTCTTTGGGAGTCTATCCTTATTGGCCTCCACCCAGGTTCTGGCCACTTCAGGCTCGGAATCTGCAAAGGCCGGAATATTTCCTGTGATGAGGAATGCCGCAGCGACTCCCAGGCCAGCGGAGAGGCGAAGGAACTGAGCTCGACCCATCGAATAACCACCCGCTTCGGGAACTTGGCCCTTCGCCAGGTTACGAAGCTCTCCGATGGTGCGTAGTAGGATTATTGTTTTTCCTGGACCTAATATATAGGCGAGCCTAAGCCCCATGGCTGGTCCGGTCCAGGCGTGTACGGCTGAATCTCTAATCCTAATCAGTGTTGGCGCCCATGGCGCCTCTTCGCCCAGGCTGAGTTTACGCCACTGCCGAACGTCTGGATCCCTTAGTCCCAGGATTTCGACTTTATCGCCGCTCTCTCGTGCTATCGCCCTTGAGATTTTATGACACTGTCCGCACGATGCATCGAATGCGAGCACCCAACGTTCCGTTGAAGGAGACTTCATTTTCCGCCTTTCGAAAATGGGTTGGCCAAGTGATTAGATCATCGATATCGGTATAGGTCAATAAGCATTTTTATTATCGCATTGCGACTCAAAAGGTGCAGTCCGTAATAGCGGAGAGGAAGGGAGGGGTCGCAAAGTGTGATCTCCTTGGTGTGAGATATTTGTTACCCTGGGTGAAAGCAGATGGTCGTGGCGATACTGAAGAGTGATGGGAATACAACGGCCACGGCCTGCTGACCGAGGTCTCCAAGGCCGCCAACCAGATCGCCGCCTACAGCTACGACGCTGCAGGCAGCCTCTCCCAGCGCGTCGACCCGGCGGGGACGGCGAACTACACCTGGGATGCCGTCGGCCGGCTCGAAGTCGCGAGCGACCCGGTGACCGGGCGCACCTAGACCTACGGTTACGACAACGCCAACCGGCTCAAGCCCAAGACTTCCGCGAGCCCGGTGTGGGCACCCAGACCTACGACTGCGACGCCGGGCTCACCTCCCAGGCGGCGAAGAACAGCTCCGGCGCCGAGCTGTCGAAGATCACCTATGGGTGGAGCAAGGGCGACAACCTCACCACTAAACCCTGGGTAAGCCGGTCGGACGCGACGGCGCGCATCGCCGCGTCTGGCCGCACCGCAAGAACATGTACTTTCCGTGCGTGGAGGAGCTGCTGACGGTCGCGCCCGTCTTGGTCCCCGACAAGATCGGCCCTGGCTTCGGCGAGGCGTGGGAGAAAGGGCTGCTGGGTCCGAGGTAGCTGCAACTCGTTGCGTGAGGCAGACCTGGGGGCCGGCTTCGCTGCGCCGGGGGAGGGAATTTTTCTCCGCTCAAACCCCCAACTCGATTGATATCAAAAACATAGCATCATATGATTTAGATATAACAAGGGCGGTTGCCTCCACCACCATGAAGGAGAGCCAGATGGCCATCAAGACCACCACCAGCAAGACGGCCCCGGAGGCCGCGAAGCCGACCACCCCCGCGAAGATCAGCCAGAAGACGGTTCCGACCGACCGGATCGACCGCGACCCGAACCAGCCTCGCGAAGTGTTCGACCAGGAGAAGCTCGACGAGCTGGCCGCCTCCATGAAGGCGATCGGACAACTGCAGCCGATCAGCGTCCGCTACATCCCCACGACCCGGCGGTACACCATCGTGATGGGGGAGCGCCGCTGGAGGGCCGCCCAGCAGGCCGGCCTCCCCGAGATGCAATGCCTGGTGCTGCACGGCGTCGAGGAGGGCGACCCGGAGACGTTCGCCAAGGCGGTCGCCGAGAACGTCGGCAGAGTCGACATGACCCCGCTGGAGGAAGGCAAGGCGTTCCAGAAGCTGATCGACCTCGGATACACGATGGAGAAAGTCGCCACCGTCTGCGGCAAGTCCCTCAACTTCGTCGAGCTGCGCGTGGACCTGCTCAAGCTGTCCCCCTCCATGCAGGAGGCGCTGATCAAGGGGCACGTCCCGGTGGGACTCGCCTGGTACGTCGCCTGCCTGGCAGCCGACAACCAGAACCGGTTCCTGGCCCGCTTCACCCGCGGAGAGTTCCCCACCGTCCGCGACGCCGAAGCGTTCGCCCAGGCGTGCCGGAAGGCCGAAGAGGAGCAGGCCAGCCAGGGTAGCTTCTTCGTCCTGTCCGAAGACGCCGTCGAAACGATGCGCACCAGCGGCGGCGGCCAGCAGGCCGACCTGCTCGGCGGCCTCAACCTGCCCGACGACAAGCGCGAGCAGCTCGCCGCCGACCGCCGCCTGCTCCTCGGGAAGATCGAGCGGCTCAGCGCCGCCGGCGCCATCCTCGCCGAGATCGCCACCATGGACCCCGCCGAGCTGGCGATGCTGCTCGCCGGCGCCCCCGGCGGCCTGCCCGCCCAGCGCCTGCGCGTCGACTACCTCAAGGAGATGACCGGCAAGGCCACCACGGCGCTGCGCCAGGCCAGCGCGGTGGCGGCCGTCCGCGCCGGCTCACTGCGGATCTCCCCCGACATCGCCCCCGACGCCGCCCCCGAGGCCGCCTCCGACGACGCCTCCACCGTCGCGGCGTGACAGCCCAGCAGAGGCGCCCCCGCCTAACCGCGGGGGCGCCTCCGAACCGACGACCAAACGAAAGGAGAAACTGGCCATAATGAACGCCGTAACCATTCACGCAGCGCACACAGCCGCCGATTTGAACGTAAATTAGGACGTAGTTTATGGAACTCGTAAACGGTCAGCCTCTGCTATTGACAACAGGGCGGTACAAGGATTTCGACCCGAAATACGGAGTCGCGATCCGCATCACCGTAGGCCGCCCGCGATTCGTCCGGTACCCCTATGAGGAGGCGCTGTCGCTCGCCCCACACGAACTGTTCAAACCCCCCTACAAGGACATCGACGACATCCCCACCGAACGATGGGTGTACAACAAGCGCCTCGCCGAACACGAAGCCGCCATCCTGGAAGAACTCCGCTCCGTCGCCCGCAAGCACCCCGGCAGGGGCGGCGTCCTCCTCTGCTACGAAAACGTCAACGCCGGCGAAGCCTGCCACCGCCGATGGGCCGCTGAATGGTTCAAACAACGGTACGGATGGAACATCCCGGAAATTGGAACGGGTGATCTGCAGCTGCTAGCATTCTGACCGCTGCAACTGCCCCGCAGGTAGCTCAGTGGATAGAGCACCGCCTTTCGAAGGCGGAGGCCGGAGGTTCGAGTCCTCCTCTGCGGTCTGCGCACAATAGGGGGATAAGTCTTATGCCAGGATTCGCCGCCCCCGGAGTGCTGTTCGCGGGTAATTCCGCCGCCCCCGACCGGGCGTTCTACCGGCAGGTGTTCAACGCCCTGCCCACCGCCACGTACACCCGGTACGTCGAAGTCGGCGTCGGCTCGTTCGCCGCCACCCTGGTCGCCGCCAACGCCAGCATCCCGACCACCTGCATGGAGACATCCGACGTCACCCTCTACACCGCCATCGTCGGCACCCTCGTGTCAGGCGGCGACCTGGCCGCACTCCAGATCACCCTGGACGGCGAACTCGTCCCCATCCCCGACGCCGACCCCGTCGACCAGGCCGCCCACCTGCTGTACGTCCACTGGCTGACCCGCATGCAGGCCAAACCCGAAGTCGACTACTGGCAGAGCCTCGTCATCGACATCGTCGACCGCGCCGACGAGCACCGCGCCCACCTGCGCGACTCCCTGAAAGGCCTCGCCGACCGCCTACCCGGCGTCAGATTCCGCCCGCAATGCATGTGGGACCACATCGCCCAGGTCGCCGACGACCCAGGAACGATCATCGTGGCAGCACCCCCGACATACAAAAGCGGCTTCGAAAAGTTTTTCGACACCGGCGGCCGCATCGAATGGGCCGAACCCACCTACAGCGTGTTCGACCCCGACACCGACATGCAGCGCCTGGCCGACGACATGGAAGGCAAAGCCGCGCTGCTCATGTTCCTGCAGGAAGACCGCACCGGCCAGGCCGCGCACCCGCGCCCGGTGTTCGCTCACCCGCTCGGCCCCGGCTCCTGCGCCTATGTCATCTCCAACCGCCCCGACGAGATCTTCACCTACACCGGCGGCCCCAAGGTGGCACTCGGCGCACCCCGCTCCTACCACCCCGCCCCGCTCCCGATCATCCCCCCAGACCACGAGGTCACCGCCACCTCGACGATCCAGCTGATCCCCGTCAAGGGCAGCGAGTGCGACTACTACCGCAACCTGTGGATGCACCGCATCTCCTCCAGCACCGGCTCCTACAACGTGCTCGTCGCCATCGACGGCTACGCCGCCGGCGTCATCGGCTACGGCGCCGAAACCATGACCCGGCCCTTCCCGCACGGCAAAAGCCGCTGGCAGTCCCACCTGCTGCTGCGCTTCGCGTTCGGCGCCCCCACCCTCACCCAACGCCTCACCCGCCTGGTCACGATGCTCGCCCTCCGCCGCGACACCGCCAAGCTGGTGTTCGTCGGCCAGTCCAGCATCCTGCTCGCCGCCTCCCACGGCCTCGTCACCGTCGAAATGACCCGCCACCCCGAAGTCAAGGGGCTCCGCGGCCTCATGACCCTGGAGAAGCGCGACAAGCACCCCGACGGGCACAAGCTGTCCTACCGCGCCGACTGGACCGAAACCAGCATCGACGACGTCCTCACCAGCTTCCTGACCAAGGAGAAGAAGTGGCAAAAGGCACGCCAGCGGGCGACAGCCTGAAAATCGGCGACGACCTGTGGGTCATGCAGGTCGAGATCGCCTCCCTCCGCGAACAAGACATCAACGCGCAGGTCATGCAGCCGAGACACTTCGAACGGCTCACAGAGAACATCCGCAACCGCGGAGCCCTGGAAAGCCTCCCCTACTGCCACCAGCCCGGCGGCGAAGGCCCCATCGAGATCATCAGCGGCCACCACCGGTGCCGAGCCGCCCGCGCCGCCGGCCACTCCCACGTCTGGGCCCTGGTCGACACGCGCCGCATGCGCCGCTCCGAGA
>Ga0233377_1000962_pt1 | contig 11606 bp, 7 predicted proteins | sample ElkDunMinimDraft_6_FD_191540 | JGI IMG/M metagenome (GOLD analysis project Ga0233377, IMG submission 191540) | Fecal eukaryotic communites from dung pellets of Tule Elk in California, USA - Elk Dung E36 | ecosystem: Host-associated > Mammals > Digestive system > Large intestine > Fecal | place...
CAGACCCTCCAGCAGGATGCCGTAGTAGGAGCGGCTCGCGGTCGTATCCGGCGCGAGCGCATCGAGGACCGTCGCGCCGACGCCGCCGCGGGCGTCGATCGCGATCAGCGAACGTCCCCCCTCGGGCCGCGCGACATCGAACACGCTGTCGATCGAGCGATCGAGCGGCAACGGGATCGGGTGCAGATTCTCGAGCGTCACCTCCGAGAGCTGCGAGCTCCCGCGCTGGAACGCCCAGAGCCGCTGGCCGTCCGGCGCGACGTGGATCGACGCCTGGCCGAGCGTCGTGAGCGGGGCTGCCGTCCGGCTCGCGAGGTTCAGGATGAAGAACGCGTTCGCCCCCTGCCCTTCGAGCACCTTCAGCTCCGGACGCGGGGGCGGGACGTCACGCACGCGCTCGACCGAGCTCGCGAGCGAGACGACCTCCACGGTGCGGTAGTTCTTGTCGAGCGTCTTGCCCAGCGACCAGAACGCAACGCCGCGCGAGCCGCCAGATCCGTACAGGAGCGCCGTGTCCGAGCCCGATGCGCCGGCGACCACGTTCGTGATGAGCGAGATGCGCGCATACGGCTCGGTCAGCTCGACGTCGGTCGTGATGCTCGTCGTCGGATCGACGAGGACTGCCTTCCGCGCCGTCGGAACGACCGCCGCGAGGCGGAGGCCCGCATCGGTGCGGACGAACACGATGTCTCCGGGGATCCCTCCCACGTCCGTCTGGTTCGGCTCCGGGAAGAAGTCGTTGAGGACCGTGTTGGGCTCCTCCGCTGGCCCTCCGGGCGACGGGACCAGCGTGAACATGAAGACGCTCGAGTCGTTCTCTGCACGGACGCCGATTCGCGCATCGTCGTTCCTCGCAGGATCGCCGTCGTCGATCACGATCGCTGCCGGCTTCACCGCGGCCGAAGTCGCTCCGCTCGTGAGCCGCATCGTGATCTCGGGCCGACGCGGCGTCGCGCGGATGTTGTCGAGATCGAGCAGGTGCACGTCCTGATCGGTCTCGACGACGAGCAGCCGGCGCTGGCCGCCGGGCAGAGAGAGCGGATCGCTGAAGGTCACGCGCTGCGGGCGCCCACCGAACGAGCGGAGCGTTCGGGCGGTGACGGCGGCCTCCAGGGGAGCCTCGAGGTCGACGATGACGATCTCGTTCGGGTTCTCCACGAACGCGGTCTGGACGCCGCCGGCGGAGGGCGCGGCAAAGAGCGCGACGTACCTGCCGCGCGGATCTATCGAGAAGCCGGAGTGCGGCGACTCGAGCGCGAAGCGTCGGCTCGTGCCGCCTTCGATGACGGTCAGGCTCGGCGTCTCGTTCTTGTCGTTCCGCCGCGGCATGTCGCCTGCTGCGAGCACGAAGAGCCTCCTCTGATCCGGCGACACCTCCGCGCGCACGGCGCTGCGGCCGATCGGGAGGAACGTGCGGTCGAGCCCCTGGTCCGCGCGCGGCGTGAGGAGCGCCACCCGGTTGGCCGGGCGGTCGAGCAGCGCGACGCGGTCGGTCAATGCGAAGGCCTGCACCTGGCTCTCGATCGGAGCGTCGTAGACCTCCGGGCGATCGCCGCACGCGGCCGCGGCGAGGGTGAGCGCGAGGACGGCGGACGTTCCTGTGATCTTCCAGAAGCTCATGGCTTGCTCCCGTCGACGACGCGCGAGGACAGCTCGAATCCGGTGAGCGTCCGCGCAACGCCGCTCTCCATGTCGATGAACGTGAGACGGCCCTCGGGGTGCTGCTGGGCCACGAAGACGCGCTTCGCGTTCGGGACCGCGCCGACGGCGATCGGCGGGCTCGCGAGCGGGTACCGCTCCACCATCAGCTGCGGCATGCGTGCGAGGTACGCGCCGAACACCCTGGTGTTGTCGTTGCGCTCGGCGACGATGGCGCGATCGTTGGTCGTCGCCACGGCCGTCGGCGGCGCCTCCGTCGCCACGATCTTCGCGGGCAGCGTCTGCCCGATCGGCACGACGCTGAATGCGCCATGGCTCGCGCCCTCTCCTCGCACGCCCGACCCCGCTACCTTGTCGTGGAGCACGATCGCGTGCTGAGCATCCGGCGACGAAAAGATCCCGAGCACCGGAGAGTACAGCCTCACGGTGCGGAGTCCTCCCGACTGCCCGAGGTCGAGGATCGAGAAGCGCTCGATCGCGAGCGCGTTCGTGTAGAGCAGCGCCTTGTTGCCGCCTGGCGCGATCGAGACGGAGCCGATCGTCTCGCCGGCGACGGTGAACGACGTCACGTTCGAGGGCTCGGCGATCGGAAGCACCGCGACCTCGGCCGTGTCGCGGACGACCGCGACGGCGCGATCGCCCGTGTCGGCGAGATCGAGGTCGGTCACGGGGCCGGACAGCGTGACGTCCGTCCGCGTGGCGGTGTCGAGGGCAACGACCGTGATCGCGTCCGACCCGTCGCGCCGGATGAACGCGCGCGCGCCGTCCTTCGTGACGAAGACGTCGCGCGTGCCCGGATCCTCGTTCGGGGTGGCGGAGATGGCCACGTTCTTCGTGACGTTCGGCGCGCTCGAGAGATCGATGATCGCGACGCCGTCCTGTGTGACCGCGTGCGCACGCGCCTGGCCCTCGGCGAAGCCGACCGCGACCGGGCGATAGCCGACGGCGAGGATCGTCGAGGTGTTGAGCGTGAGGTCGAGGATCGTGAGATCCTGGAAGCCCTGCGTCCTCGGCGCGCCGGGCACCTTCCGCGCATCGGCCCACGCGATCGCGAAGCGGCCGTCGCTCGAGAAGACCATCGTGTTCGCCTGCTTCGCGACCTTGAAGGTGACCGTCTTGATGCCGTCACCGGTCACCTTGATCAACGTCGCGTCCTCGGACAGCACGTTGAGGACGAGCGTCGTGTCGACCGGCTGGTTCGGGACGCTCGCGAGGTACGTCGGGCCATTTCCGGCCTCGACCGTCCGCACCTGCAGCGTCGAGGCGTCGACGAGCGCGACGCGTCCGCTCTTGGGATTCGCGATCCAGACGACGTTGCCGGTCGCGACCGGCGCCTCGTAGTCGGACTCGATCTCCTTCTCGGGGGGCGCGTCGCCTCCTCCCGCCCCGGGAGCCGCGCCGTTGCCGGGTTCGAACGAGGGCGCGTCCGCCGCCCGCGCGAAATCCGAGGTCTCCGATGACATTCCACATGCCGCGAGGACCAGCACCAGACAGGCGGCCGCGCCGCTCGTCTTCCGACATCTCATTGACAACCTCCGAGACAGGGAGACTGCAACCGTCATACCACGCGCGAGAAACGTCGAAATGACGAGGAAAACGGTCATCAGCACATTCTGTGTCTAAACGATGGCCCTGGCACGTGTGTCAGCCTTCGGCCCGCGACGGATCCGAATGTCGTGGTGCGGTGACGGCGTTCGCGGGTCAGCTGCCGATCCACACGCCGCGCTGGTTCGCGATCATGATGTCGCGCCGGAGCTCCGCTTCCTTGCGATCGAGATCGGGCCCATACTCACCGCGGCGCCGGCGGCTCTTCACGAACGCGAGCTCGACGAGCTGGAGCTGCTTCTTCCGGCGCACGGCGAACGGCGCCCACCCCCTCGAGAAGAGCACTCCCCAGTTCTTCATCCCGAGGGAGAAGTAGCTCGAGACGAGCTGCAGCTCCCGCGGGTGGAGCAGATTGCCGACCTCGCCGAACAGCTCCCGGACGACGATGCTGCGGTCGCGCACGACGAGGAGCGCGAGGAGCACGAAGAAGAGGATGTCGATCAGCCACGAGATGAGGAGCATCAACACGAGGCCGCCTTCGCCGAAGACCGTCGGCAGGAAGTTGTGCATCGCGTGCATCGCCATCGCGCCGCCGAAGCCGATCACGGGCGCGGCGATCTTCACGAACCAGCTCTTCGCCTCCGTCGCGATCCCGAACCCGAGCCCGGTGCACGCGGTGAACGTGCAATGCGAGAGCCCGAGGAGCACGGTGCGGAGGAAGAGGAGGACGACGAAGCCGCCGAGGCCGCTCGTGGCGAACTGGTTCGCGACGTAGAGGATGTCCTCCGTCAGCGTGAAGCCGAGGCCGACGACCCCGCCGTAGATGGCGCCATCGAGCGGACCATCGAGCTCGCGCAGCCCGAGGGCGCTGATGAGCGCGATCAGCGCCACGCCGATGCCCTTGAACGTCTCCTCGAAGACAGGGGCGAAGACCGTCGCCCCGACGACGTCCATGGCCTCTGGTGACGCATCGAAGAGGGCCGACGTGAACGCCTGCGCGATGCTCGAGCTGATCCCGCCGCCGAGCGTCGCGAAGAGCGCACCCCACACGAACGCGGCGAGGATCAGCCACCAGGGCTCCGGCTCGAAGCGGTCGGCCCACCGGATGATGACGAGATAGGTGAGGACGAGCGGCGTGACGCAGATCAGGCCGAGGATGAGCCCTACGAGCATCGAGCTCTGGACGTTAGCAGAGTCCTGCGTCGTCGGCGCCCGGCGGGGCTCCCGGGTGGTCCGGGGCCTCGTGCCTTATCCCCGGCCCGGGCTCGTGCTCGTCCCCTCCCGCGGGCAGGTGTACGGTACGGGTGTGACTGCGAAGGGTGTCGTCGCAGCCGGAGATCTGCGAACAACCTGCTCGGCGAGGAGGACCTCCATCCGCGCGGATTCCACCGCGACCCGCCGGGGACACGTGTCGCGACGACGATGGCGCCGACGATCCTGTCGCGCGGCGACGATCGGATGGCGCTCGGCAGCGGCGGCTCGAGCCGCCTCCGGACGGCCATCCTGCAGGTGCTCGTCGGTCTCGTGGAGCAGGGACTCACGCCCGCGGACGCCGTACATGCGCCGCGGCTCCACCTCGAGATCGACGCCGCCACGAAAGGCCCGCGCATCGCCTTCGAGGCGGCCGGGCTTCCCGAGGACGTCGCGCTCGCCCTGCTCGAGCGGTATCCGACGATGCCCGCGGTGTTCTCCGCACCGAACCTGTACTTCGGCGGCGTCCACCTCGCGATGCGCCGGGATGGCGGGTTCGAGGCAGTCGGCGACTCGCGGCGGGGCGGCGCCAGCGTGGTCCTTTAGGTCCTCCACCGGTCCGTATAGTCCGCCACCGGTCCGCTGCGCGCTCGGACGGGCGCTTTCTCGGAACGCTGCTAGCTTTCGCGCCGCCCATGACCGCCTGGCGTCGGAACGCGAACATCGTGCTCGTTTGGTCGATCGCGGCTTGCTCGTCCGCCGAGAGCAAGCCCACGGGATCCGGGCCCGACGGCGGGGCGCCGGCATGCACGGAGGGTACGCCGGGCTGTATCGGCTGGGTGACGTGCCCGCCGGAGTTCGAGAAGGACGGCGACGGGAGCTGCCGTGAGGTCGTGCCCGAGGCCGAGTGCCCCGCGGGGACGATGCCCGTGCTCGGCAGCCGCGAGTGCGCGCCGGTCGGACCGGGCCCGTGCGCGAGCGGATTCGAGGTGGATCCCTCGGGATGGGGCTGCCGCGCCATCGTGCCGGCCAAGGCGTGTACCGGCGCGACGCGAGACGCGATCGGAAGCACGAGCTGCGTCCCTGTGGGCGACTGCAACGCCCCCTTCCCTCCCGCGGGCGCGCTCGTCGTGAACGCCGCGTTCTCCGACGCCGAGCTGGGTCCGAAGAAGTTCAGATCGATCGACACGGCGGTCAGGGCGGCCAAGGCAGGCGAGACGGTCGCGATCGAGACCGGTGAATACGCCGAAGGCATCGTCGCGCGCTCGAACATCACGATCGTCGGCCGCTGCGCCGAGAAGGTCCGACTCGTCGGGACGACCCTCGAGGTGCACGGAGTCCTGGCGAACGGCACGAAGGACGTGCTGGTGAAGGGCGTGACCCTCGAAGGCCACTACGAGGGCGCGCGCGTGATGGCGGGCGGCTCGCTCACGCTCGAGGACGTCGTCATCGAGGCGCCGCGCTTCGTCGGGCTCATCGCATGGCAGGCCTCGAGCGCGATCCACGCCGACCGCGTCGTCATCCGGAAGGTCAAGCCGCATGCCAGCCAGCCCGTCGCGGTGCAATCGGTCAACGCCGACGAGGGCGGCTCGGTGGAGCTCGTGGACTCGTCGATCGCGGAGAGCTGGGAGGCCGGCGTCGTCGCGACGAACGCCAACGCCTCGAAGACGCCGAGCTCGGTGAAGCTCCATCGGAGCGTCATCCGCGACACGAACATCGACGAGCGCTCGCAGAGCGGCGCGGGGATCGTCGTCTCCGGCGTCTCGCGCGGTGAGGTGACCGAGAGCGCAATCCTCGACACGCGGCGCATCGGGGCGCTCACCGTCTTCGCGGAGCCCGAGCTCGTCATCGCGCGCTCGGAGATCCGCCGCACCCTCGACGACGCCAGCGAGGAGATCTCGGCGGGCGTGTACGCGGAGGGCGGCAAGATCACGCTCGAGGATGTCTCGATCCACGACGCCGTCCAGGGTGGGCTGTTGGCGCGCAGCGAGGGGACGATCACCGCGAGGAACACGGTCGTCCACGGGACGAAGCCGGGCGCCGACGGTCTCTTCGGGGTGGGCGCGTGGGCGGACTCCGGCGCGAAGCTCGTGCTCGAAGGCACGGCGCTCGTCGACAACGCGTACTACGGCGTGAGCATCCTCGATTCTCCCGCCTCCGCTTCGCTGAAGAACGTCCTCATCCGCGGAACGGCCGAGCAGAAGATCCCGGGCGGCGGCCTCGGGCGCGGAGTGAACGTCGAGGATGGCGCTGCAGTCGACCTCGACAGCGTCTCGATCGTCGCGAACGACGGAGCGGGGCTCTTCCTCCGCGGAGAGACGAAGGACGGCAAGCGGGCCCGCGCGACCGCGAAGCGCCTGCTCGTCGCCGACGGACGGACGTTCGGCGGCACGGGCGTGTTCGTCGCGAAGGGCGCGCTCGCGGAGATCGAAGGCGCGCTCGTCCGGGGCGCCCAGCGCGCCGGCGTCATCGTCAACGAGACGACGGGCGGCAAGGGCTCGCGCTCGGAGGCCACGCTCACACACGTGGTGGTCCGGGACACGAAGCGGAACGGCAAGGCCCACCCCGACGAGGAGACGATCGCCCTCGACGGCATCGGCATCGGCAGCGCCGGCACGCTCACCGTGCGTGCCAGCGCGATCGTCGACAACGTCCAGTTCGGCGTCATCATCGGCAGCCCGAAGGGCTTCACGTCATTCGAGAACACGTTCATCGGCGCCACGAAGCCGAACGCCGACGGCTCGTTCGGTCATGGCCTCGTCGCGTTCACGGGCTCGAACCTCGTCATCCGCGACTCCGAGTTGGTGGCGAACAACGTCGGTCTCGTCTTCGACGGGGCAGCGGCGGTCCTCGCGGGCTCGCGCATCCGCGGCAACAGCGTCGGCATCCACGCCCAGCGGGGGAGCGCGCTCGTCACGGGCTCCGAGCCGCCGGAGCTGCCCGAGTCAGGCATCGTCTTCGTCACCGACGACTCGGAGTTCGTCGACAACGAGAGTCGCGTCGGCGGCGGCGAGCTCCCGCTGCCCGCCAATCCGTTCGCCGGGACGACCCCGCGCGACGAGTGACGTCTCACGGTGAGTCGGGGAAGTCGCCTGGAGGCGGCAGCTTCATGTTCGCCGGCGCGAACGCGGCCGCGATCGCGACGAACGTATCGTTCCCATCGCGGCGGTCCTGGTGCACGTAGACGTACGAGCTGTCCCCGAGCTCGAGGAGCGCCGGCGCCGCCTCGTTCTGGCCAACGGAGTAGACCGGCGCAGGCTGCCGGACGAGCGGCCCGGTCTCACCGTACCTCGCGGCGAGGCCGATCGCCGTGGCGCCGGTCGCGTCTGCGCCGGTGTAGAGGACGCGGACGTGAAAGCGCCCCGCCGGCGTCGTACGGGTGACGACGCAGGGATCGCCGACCGATGCGCCGTCGAACGGCGGGCGCTCGTTCGGGAGGAGGCTCCCTGCCGACGGCGGCTCCGCCGGAGCGAGCACCGGACCGGTCCGGAGACGCCGCCACTCGATCCCGTCATCGCTCTCGGCCTCGCCGACCGCGGGCCCGGCCGCATAGAACATCCGGAGCCGGCCGTCCGGCAGCACGTACACGGACGGTGCGCGTGGCGCGGCCGGCTCCCACGAGCCGGGGACTGGATCGCGCGAGAAGATCGGGCCCGGCTCCTTGCGGAAGCTCACGCCGTCCGCGGAGCGCGCCAGGCCGATGCCCTCCGCGCCCGAATAGAAGAGGAGGATGTCGCCGCGGAAGCGGACGACCGACGGTCCGGACAGCGCCTGCTCCCAGAGCTTGTCCGGCTCGAGCACGATGTGCGGCTTCTGCCCGAAGTGTCCGCTCGTGCCGAAGAACGTCCGATCGTCGAGCGCGCGCGTGCGGACGATGACGTCCTTCCCGTCGACCCGAGCGACCGCGTAGAGCAACGTCGAGCCGCCGTCACGGAGCACGGCCGGCTCGCGGTAGAGGGCTTTTGGATCTTCGAAGACGAACGGCGCGAGCCCCTTCATCTCCTCCGCCTCGAGCTCGCGGAACGGCCCAACGCCCGCGGTGGGCAGGTTCCGGTCCCCTTCCCCTTCGGCGCCCGTGGTGGCGCAGGCCGCAAGGACCGAGAGCACGGCGATGACGCTCGGTAGCGCCGCGCGGCGAAGCCGGGGCTCCTGCATGTTCATCGCGTCCCCCTCGCCGGCGCGCTCGGAGCGTCCTTCTTCTCGAACGCGAAGCCGGCCGTGATGCCGACGTTCAGGATGCGCCCGCCCGCGGTGTAGTCCCCGACGAGGTCCGCGGGGCTCGCCTTGAGCGTCGCCTCGGTCGGCAGCTCGCTCAGCTGGACATGGCCATCCAGGAGCAGCGCGCCGGGCAACTCGGGGAGCAGATCCTCGAACCGACCGCCGATGCCGAGCGAGATCGTGTGGCGATCACGATCGACGTAGTTGGTCGCGCCGTTCTGCGCGGCGATGGGGCTCTTCGCGAGCTCGTACCCGGCGCGAAGGAAACCCTTGTTCTTCCGCTCTCCGAGCGCATGCCACTCGACCCCGACCCGCGGCACCACGCGATCGTACATCCTGAGCGGCGCGATCCGCGTGGGCGCCGGCGTCGTCGGCGGCGTGACGGTCGACGGCCAGCCGCTCGGCGGCGGCGGGATGTCGAGGACCGCGTCGAGCCGGGCCACGGGGGCCACGTACGCGCTCCAGTCGATCCACGTCGCGTCGAAGGTCGTCTTCAGTCGATCCGTAACCGCCCACGACGCGCCCAGCACGACCTGCTGAGGGAGGAAGTTGTTGATGCTCCGCGTCTGGAGCGCATAGAGCGCGGTGGTGAGGCCGGAGATGTCGCCGAACAGGTGCGCCGACAGATCGAGCCCGAGCTGGAACTCGCCGCGATACACGGCAGCGAGCGCGACGCGCGGACCGAGCGCGACGCGCACGCCGCCCTGCGGGTAGCGTACGGCCGTCAGATCGGCGTCGACCTCGTGCCGGAGGCGTGAGTCGTCGGGCCGGAAGACGTTCGCGCCGCCGCTGATGTCGAGCCGCCCGCGCGTCGAGGACATGAACGACAGGCCGCCGCCGATCCAGAGCCACGGGACCGGCTCGATCGCGAGGTTCGCCGCGAGGAAGAGGCGCTGGTTGCGGTTGTCGTAGAGCTCCCACCGCGGCTGCTCCTGCCGGAGCGCTCGAACGCGCGAGATGCGATCGTCCGGAAGATGCAGCGCGATGCCGAACGCAAACGGGATCCCGAGCAGGGTGCCGGGGACGACGACGCCCGCGTTCATCCCCTTCACCGGGTCGACACCGTTGTCCCGACCGTTCATCTCGAGCGAGTGGTCCGCCCGGAAGTAGCCGATGCCGACCTCGAGCCCGCGCGAGCGCGCGAGCGCTGCCGGGTTGTAATAGCTCGCCGCGAAGCCGCGCGTCTCGGCGGCGACGGCGCCGCCCATCGCGGTCTCGCGGGAGCCGAAGCCGAACGTATCGGGAGGGTTGGCGCTCGCCGGCGACGCCACGCACGCGCCCGCGAGCAGGATGAGCGACAAGGCGAGGCGGCGCATCAGAACCTCACCCCGGCGGTGAGCCCGAACACCTTCACGTGCCCGGACGACTCGCCGCGCGAGAGCACCGTTCCCGCGCCGTCGGCCGACGTGATCGTGCGCGACAGGACGAGGTGGTACTGCGCGAAGAGGTCGAGGTCCACCGGCGGCAGGGGCTTCGCGAGCGAGAGCCCGACGCCCGTCGTCACCGCGATGCGCGCGCCGTCGAAATAGCGCGTCGGCACGGTCACGACGCTCTTCGAAGGAATGTCGAACGCCTCCGAGGCCGGCACGTCCGCCGGGAGCGCCGAGGTCTCGAAGAAGCCGCCCCCCCGACCGCGCAGGACGACGCCCGGCGCGAGCTCGTACCCCTGCTCGGCGCCGATGCGCACGACGAACGTGTCTCGCCAATCGATCGACGGCGGGACGAGACCGCACGCACCTGCCCCACCTTCGCTGCAGGCGACCGTGGGCTCGAGGACGCCCGGGAAATCGCTCCATTTCTTGTAGCCGAGCTGGAACGCGAGCACGTTCAGGTGCTCGACGCGGGCGATCTCGAGGGCCGCCTGCGCCGGATCGTATTGCGCGAGGCCGGAGATGTTGAGCAGCGGGATGGCGATCGACGACAGGTTCGTGCCGTCGACCATCACCGCGAAGCGCGCGTCGAGGGTCCCGCGGAACGAGGCTCCGACGCGGAGCCTCGAGCTGCCGGGCACATCCCAGGTGAGGCCGAAGATCGGCGCGTAGGTGGCGACGAGCTGGTTCTCGACGCGCGTGCCGACGCGACCCGTGGCGTCCGTCGCGGCGACGACGGTGCCGACGATCTCCGCGAGCGCCGCAAACCCGAGGCCTGCGCGGACGCCGTACCCGATGTCGGCACCGAGGCCGCCGCGGATCATGAGCGATTGCGCGCGATCTGCGAGCAGCGGGAACTGCGCCGTCTCCGGATACGGCACGCGGCCGCGCACGATGACGTCCGTGGGCGTGTAGAAGCCGAGACCGATCCCGACGCGATCGCGGAGCTTGCCGCCGAAAGGGATCGGGATATCGGCGCCGATGGTGATGCCTCGCGCCGGCTGCGTGGAGACGCGTCCAGGCAGCGCTGCCCCCACGGCATCGAGCGCGAAGACGGCGCCGCCGAAGCCGAGCGTCAGCTTGTTCTCGCGGATCGTCGAGGCGAGCGCCGGGTTGTGCCACGCCGACTCGTACCCGCTCGCGTGGGCGACGCCGGTCGCGCCCATCGCGCTCGTCCGCCCGCCGTACCCGAACAGGTCCTCGGGCGACGCCTCCGCCGCGACGGACACGAGCAGGCTGGCCGCGCCAACGGCGAGCGTGAGCACCCCTCGCATCATTTGCCGGCATATCACGCTTTGACGCGGCCGAGATCCTCTACCCGTGAGGCGGCGCTCGTGCGAAACGCGAAAAGCGTTTCGTGAGAGGCGACGAGGAGCCAGGTGGGAACTGCAGCCAAGCCTACTCCCTCTCGTCTCCCTGTCCCCCTGTCGCCCTGTAAATCTCGGAACGCGACCACGCCGCGAAGCCGCGACCGTCGGAGCAGCGCCTGCCAACGAGAAACGAACATCTAGACGCAATGCCGTTCGTTTAAGGCCGGACCGGCTCCGGGACCGGGGACCGGCTCCGGGACCGGCTCCGGGACCGGGGACCGGCTCCGGGACCGGCTCCGGCTCCGGGACCGGG
>Ga0233377_1000965_pt1 | contig 11582 bp, 10 predicted proteins | sample ElkDunMinimDraft_6_FD_191540 | JGI IMG/M metagenome (GOLD analysis project Ga0233377, IMG submission 191540) | Fecal eukaryotic communites from dung pellets of Tule Elk in California, USA - Elk Dung E36 | ecosystem: Host-associated > Mammals > Digestive system > Large intestine > Fecal | place...
CATGCATATATCGCGCATACGAACCAAGCTGGCGCTTCGGCCTGAAGCCGGGTTTCGCCTGACGCCGGTTTACAGCTACGGTTACAGGCTTGAACGGGTCGGGGGGCCGGATGAGTCGATAGGGCAAGGAGCCTGAGGCGAATGAGAAGCGGCTGGTTTCTGGGTTCGGCCTGTGCGGCCGCCCTGTTGATGAGCGCGGTTCCGGCCGTCTCCCAGACGCCGCAAGCCCAGACGCCGCAAGTCCGTGACGCGGCCACGACCCGGTATGTCGTGCGCAATGGCGACACCCTTTATGATCTCGCGCGCGTCAACTTCGTCCGGGTGTCCGATTATCGTCGTGTCCAGCGGATGAACCGCATCGCGGATCCTCGTCGCATTACGACCGGGCGCGAACTTGAAATCCCGCTGGCGGTGTTGAGGTCCGAACCGGCCCATGCGCGGATCGTGAGCTTTCGCGGTGATGTCCGGCTGACGGGCGGGACGCTGGCCGCAGGCGCGGTGATCGGCGAGGGGGCTGTGATCTCGACCGGCGCCAACGCCTTTGTGCGCTACGCCCTGCCGGACGGAGGCCATGTGACCATCCCTTCGCAAAGCCGGGTGCGGGTCTCCCGGCTGCGTCGCGTCATTCTGAACAGCGCCGTGGACCATGAATTGTCGCTTGAGACCGGACGGGCGGAATCCAGCGTTGCGCCGGTCCTGCCTGCCGGGCGGTTCCGGGTGCGGACGCCGGTGTCGGTGTCGGCCGTGCGCGGCACCACGTTCAGGGTCGCCTATGTTCCGGCGTCCGAGGCCGGGGCGACCGAGGTTCTGGAGGGCGTGGTCGATGTGACGGACGAGACCGGGACGGCGGGACTGACGGCCACGGCCAATGAGGCCGTCGCCGAGCGCGAAGGCGTCATGCGCATGGTCGTCCTGTTGCCGGCGCCGGCGCTGGCGCAGCCCGACAGGCCGCAGACCGATGCCGATCTGAGCTTCGCGGTCACGCCTCAGCTAGGCGCGGCGGCCTATCGCGGACGGGTGGCGACGGATGCGGGCTTCATCGACGCCATTATGGAGACCGACAGCGACATCGGTGGTTCCACGCTGGCCTTTCCGGCGGTGGAGGACGGGGTCTATTTCCTGCGTTTGACGGCGCTGTCCGAAGAGGGTGTCGAAGGCGTTCCGACCGCCTACAGCTTCGTTCGCCTGTCCAACCGGCTGGGTGGTCTGGCGGCTTCTGTGGACGGAGCCGGCTGGAATCGTCGCTACAAGTTCCGTTGGGAGGCTCAGGGCGCGGGCGTGCCCGTCTTCCGCTTCCAACTGAGACGGGTCGATGGCGAGACGGAGACGGTCGTGATCGATGAGGCGGATCTGGCGGCGCCCGAACTGACGCTGACCGGTCTTCAGCCCGGCGTCTACAACTGGCGTGTTCGGGCGGGACGCACGGGTTTCGGCATGCATGTCGAGACCTGGTCCGAGTCTCAGGAACTTCGCATCGGGCGGTAAGCTTGGGCGAAAGGGGCCGGGATCATGATACGGGCGATGTTCGAAACGCGCAGACACGTCGTGGAATGGGTGCTGGTCGGTCTGGCGCTGTCGGGGCTGGTGGTCTGGCTGACTCTGGCCCAGGCGACGGTGCGGGCCGATAATCTGGTCTATGACCGCTGGGTCGATCTGAAGCGCGGACCGCCCAGCGAGCAGATCGTGGTCGTGGCCATCGACAATCGCAGCATTGAGGCGCTGGGCCGCTGGCCCTGGCCCCGCACCACCCACGCCGCCCTGATCGACCGGCTGGCCGAGGCGCAGGTCCGGGCGGTGGGCTACGACGTGCTGTTCACCGAACCCGATCCGGCTGATCCCACACTGGACGCTGCGGTCAGGGCGGCGGGGAATGTCTATTTGCCTGTGCTGTTGGAAACGCCGGGCGAGGACGGCGCGGCCTGGAGCGAAAGCCGTCCTGCGGGGGGGCTGGCCGAGGCGGCGGCAGGGCTGGGGCACGTCAATCTGACCCCGGATGCGGACGGGACCGTGCGGCGCCTGCCCCTCTATATGAGCGGTGGTCCCTCCCTGACACATGCGGGGCGGGCGTGGCCGCATCTGATGGCGCGGCTGTATGAGGCGTCAGGCGGCGTCCTGCCGTCGGCGCCGACGCCGCCGGATCAGGACGGCTTGTTCGCCGAGGCGCCGATGCTGGTCGGCTATGGCGGTCCGGCGGGACATTTTCGCACCGTCTCCTTCGTCGATCTGCTGAGCGGAGAGACGCCGGCGGCCTTCCTCAAGGATCGGCTGGTGCTGGTGGGGATGACGGCGGATGGTCAGGGCGATCGCTATGCGACGCCGACCTCTTCACGGGGCGGGCTGACGCCGGGGGTGGAGATTCAGGCGGCGTTGCTGGACACCCTGCTGCGCGGAGAGGCGACAAAGCCTGTCCCGGCGGTCTGGCAGGGGGTGCTGTCGCTCTTGCCGTTGTGGTTGCTGCTTGCGGCTTTTCTGGTGTTCAGGCCGATGGTCAATCTGGCTGTGGGACTGGGGCTGATCGCCGGCGTCGTTCTGGCCAGTCTGGCGGCGTTCCAGACGGGATGGTGGTTCCCGCCTCTGGCGGCGGTCGCGGGCCTGGCGCTGGCCTGGCCGTTGTGGAGCTGGCGACGGCTGGCGGCGGCCTCCAGCTTCATGCAGGCCGAGATCGACCAGTTCGAGGCCGAGGCGCCTTTGCTGCCTGATGCGGGTCGGGCGGGACTGCCCCAGGACGTCATCGCCCGTCAGGTCGGGGGCTTGCGGCGGGCGCTGCTGCGGTTCCGCAACCTCAGCCGCTTCGTCACTGACACCCTGGGCAGCCTGCCCGACGCGACGCTGGTGGTGTCTGACGCGGGGCGGGTGCTGTTGGCCAACGACCGGGCTCGGGCCCTGTTCGGCGGCGGCGATCTGGTTGGAGCGGAGGTCGATCCCTTGTTCCGGGGGCTGGGCGAGGCCGACTGGCGCCGTTTCATCATTGGCGACGAGAGGGGCGGCGAGGGCGAGGAGATCACCATTCCGTCCGGCGTAGTCCTGAAGGTGGACAGCGAGACGCTGTCGGACGCCGAAGGGCGGCCCAGCGGGCGCATCATCCGTCTGGCCGACGTCAGCGCCATCCGCCTGGCCGAAAGTCAGCGTGAAGAAGCCCTGCAACTGCTCAGCCACGACATGCGGGCGCCGCAGGTCTCCATCCTCACGCTGCTGGAAGGCCGCCACGACCGGGCCGATCCGGCGTTCGAGCGACGGATCGGGGACTACGCCCGGCGCACGCTGACGCTGGCCGAAAGCTATGTGCAGCTGGCGCGGGCCGAATCCCAACCGCTGGACAGCACTGTGTTCGACCTGTCCCAGATCCTGATCGACGCCGCCGACAATCTGTGGCCACAGGCCAATGCGGCGGGCGCGGCGGTCGTGACGCCGGACGGAGAGGACGAGCATCTGGTCAGGGGCGATCCTGTCCTGATCACTCGCGTTCTGGTCAATCTGATCGACAACGCCCTGAAATACGGGCCGAACGGCGGGGTGGTCACATGCACGGTGGAGGCGGTGATCGAGAAGGGCGCGCATGTCGTTGTCTGCGCCATCCACGACGACGGGCCGGGCCTGTCAGAAGAGGCGCAAGCCGGCCTGTTCCAGCGGTTCGCCCGGGCCGAACCCGACAAGCCCGGCGTCGGTCTGGGTCTGGCCTTCGTCAGGACGGTGGTCGAACGCCACGGCGGTGGGATCACCTGCGACAGTGGTCCGGGGCGGGGCACGACCTTCCGGTTCACCCTGCCGTCCGCAGATTAGGGCGCAGGAGAGACCGCGTCGTCCGTAAGGCTTGCGACCGCACTCTGGGCCAGGCGGTCCAGCAAATCGGCGGCGGGCGCACCGGCGACATGGACGTGGGCGGTGGCGCGCCCCGCCTCTTCGCCTGTCAAAGGCTTCACCAGTCGAACGGACAGGGCGTGGATGCTGGATTTGCGCTGCCACCAGGGACGGCGCTCAGGCTGGACCAGCCACGCGTCCTCTTCGGTCTCAGGTTCGAATGCGCCGACGGAGTTGGCGCGGACCACATAGGCGGTTTCGATCTTCCATTCGGGTGTGCTGGCGCCGCTGATCCATCCCAGAGCGTTCAAACGGTGTTCGACGGCCTGTGCCGCCTTGCCGTCGTCGGGCGTGGGGTTTGCCGCCTGCGCCATCACATAGGTCTGCGGCGGCGGGGCAGAAGTTCCTCCTGCGTGAAAAACATCGATCCGGCTGGACGGAGCGCAGGCGGCGACAGTCCCCACGGCCAGCAGAACCGCCGACAGGGCCAATAGCCGATCGGGCGCGCGACGTGCGAACGGGCGTCCGGGGCAGGTCTGGGGCAGGGCGGTCTGGTTCGGCATGAGGTCTATCGGTCTGGCTGGTCCGCTGGGTGTCACCTCATCATGGCGCCTTTGGGCGCCCACCCCAATGGTCGATCACATAGGGTGGGCTAACCTGCTGCGTCAGAAGCGGAACGTCAGGAAGGTCCCAAGGTAGGACTGGTCATCGGCCGTGCCGGTCTCCTTCAGGAAGTCGCCGGCCTTGGTGTAGTTGGCCACGCCCATCACGGAGACATAGGGCGTCAGCGCATAGCGGGCGAAGACGCCGGTGCGCCAGCCGACGTAGGAGGACTGGCCCTCATTGGCGCCGCGCAGCACCATGCCGGACAGGGCGTAGACGCCGTCGTCCTTGCTCTGACGCCACAGGCCGGCGGTGTTGGCGCCCAGGGTCAGCCTGGGCGATGGACGCACCGTCACCTCGGGCTGCAGCAGCACCATGTTGGCGAAGCCCAGATCAGTGCGCAGGGCGGCCGGTTGCGGGAACAGGGGGTTGAAACTGTTCAGCTTGCCGTCATTGGGGTCCTTGTCGCCCGAGCCGACGTCCAGGCGCACGGCGACGCGCGGGGACCATTTGACGGTCGAGAAAGTGCGGCCGGCGACGGCTGAAACGAACCAGGCGTCGATGTCGAGGTCGCGGAACGAGCCCCACTGCTTGACCGCCTCGATCTCATAGTCCCAGGGCGCGACCTTGCCCGACAGGCGCACCGACAGGGTGTCACGGTCGTCGCGGCCGGCGACCTGACCATAGAAGGGCGTCACCGAGCGGTCGGTGTTGGCGTAGAGCAGCTCCAGCCTGGGCGCCGTCGCGCCCTGTCCCAGCGTCCGGGCCGCCGTGGCGCCGAACAGGCGGTAGTCGAAGTTGGTGGCGTCGTCCCACGACCCCTTGCCTTCACGCAGGGCGTAGCCGGCGAAGGCGCCGCCGCTCCAGCCGGTCGGGCTGTCGTAAATGACCCGGACCATGTCCAGCGCCATGCGGGCGTTGGCGCCTTCGCGCATGTCGAACAGGCGGAACGACCCTTGGCCGAATTCCTGACGTCCGACGCGGACACGCAGCGTCCCTTCGCCCAGACCGGTGCGGCCTTCGAGGAAGGCCTGATGCAAATCGGTGCGGTTCTCCTCGATCACCGGCTCGCCGCTGGCGAGACCCGAGGTGCGGGCGTCCTGCACATCGACGAAGGCGCGCAGGGATGATCCCAGGTTCAGCTCGCCCCACAGGCGGGCGCGAGTCTGGAAATCGCCGCCGGTGTCCTGCAGCCCGCGCCCGAAACGTTCATTGTCACGGTGCTCCGCGCGGAAGCGCAGCTCGCCGCCGAAGCTGGCCCAGACGGGGCTGCCCTCGCCGCCGACCGGCACATATTTGAACCGGGACCAGGTCGAGGTCCGCTTCGCCGGGTCGGCCAGATAGCCGTAGTTCTCGTCGTGATTGATCAGACGGAAGGGCGGTGGCGCGGCCGGGGTCGCGGCTGCGGCTGCGGCGGGCGCGACGGGCGGGGCGGTCTGGATGGGCGCCTCGGCGTCCGCAGCGGCGGGCAGTGGGGCGTGCGAAAGCAGGGCGGCGGCGGCCGCAGCGGCGAAACTCATGGATGTCCTCCGGGAAAGGGCGCGGTTGGGTCCGCGCTCGGTTCGATTGCGGTGATGGATTATTCGGCGTCGGGCTGTTGGCCCGGGACGGCGTTCTGGAAGGCGGGCAGTTCGAGGCACGCGGCCTCAAGCGCCAGCAGGCGCGGCCAGCGCACCTCGACGGCGAAGCGACGGGCGTTGCCCAGCTGCGGCACGATGCACAGGTCGGCCAGGGTCGGGGCGTCTCCGAAAGCGAACGGTCCCGGCTGATCGGCCAGCAGTTTGTCGACCGCGTCGAGGCCCTCTTCGATGACCGTCGCGGCCCAGGCCTGAACCAGCTCTTCGCTCAGACCGAGGTCGCGCAGGCGCTGCAGCACCTTGAGGTTCTGCACCGGGTGGATGTCGCAGGCGACGGCCTGGGCCACGGCGCGGACCCTGGCCCGCTGCACCGGGTCGGCGGGCAGCAGCGACGGCTCGGGCGAGGTCTCGTCGAGGTATTCGATGATGGCCAGCGACTGGGTCAGCACCGCGCCGTCGTCGGTGACGAAGGACGGCAGCAAGCCTTGCGGGTTGAGCGCCAGATAGTCCGGCGCCCGCTGCTCGCCCTTGCGCAGGTGGTGGATGACCTGCACGGCCTCCAGTCCCTTGAGGCCCAAGGCGATACGAACCCGCCAGGAGGCCGTGGAGCGGAAATAGCCGTGCAGGATCATGGGGTCAGACTCCGGCGCGACGGCGCACGCCGCCGAGGGTGAAGACCGCGATCGAGGCGATCACGGCGGGGATGACGGCCAGCAGGATCAGGTTCTGCGGGCTCCAGCCGGCGGCCAGCAGCACGCCGCCGACCAGGGGGCCGACGATGGCGCCGATGCGTCCGACACCCAGGGCCCAGCCCACGCCGGTGGCGCGGATGGCGGTCGGATAGACGGCCGCCGTCAGGGCGTTGCAGCCGATCTGGGCGCCGACGACGCCGAAGCCGGACAGGGCCGCGCCGAGCAGCAGGACGGTCAGGTTCGTGCCGCCGAAGGCCAGCAGGGCGATGAAGGCGGCCGAGGCGGCATAGGCCGAACCCAGGACGACGTAGGGGCTGATCTTGTCGATCATCCGGCCCAGGACGATGGCGCCGACGACGCCGCCGAGATTCAGGGTCGCGGTCGACAGGATGGCCATGCTGAGCGGCAGACCGGCGCCCTTCAGCAGGGTCGGCAGCCAGTTCACCAGGAAGTACATGACCAGCAGGTTCATGAAGAAGGCGACCCACAGCAGCAGCGTCACCGGCGTGCGGCCTTCGCGGAACAGCTGGAAGACCGAGAAGCCCTTGGCGGCCGACGACTGCTCATGCTTCAGCCCGGCGATGAACTCCTCGACCGAGGCGTCGGCGTCGATCTTCTTGACGATGGGGGCGATCTTTTGCTCCGGCGCACCCTTGGCGACCATGAAGCGCACCGATTCCGGCAGCATGAACCAGAGCACCGGCAGCAGCAGCAGCGGCAGGACGCCGCCGACGACGAAGACGGAATGCCAGTCCCAGGTGGCGATCAGCCAGGTCGAGACCAGACCGCCGATGGTCGAGCCCAGCGGAAAGCCGCAGAACATGACCGTCACCAGCGTCGCGCGCAGGCGGGCCGGGGCGTATTCGCTGGTCAGGGCGATGATGTTGGGCATGGCGGCGCCCAGGCCGACACCGGTGATGAAGCGATAGATCAGCAGCTCGTTCATCGAGGTCGAGAAGGCCGTCAGCAGGGCGAACAGGCCGAAGATGGCGGTCGAGATCAGGATGACCGTCTTGCGGCCGAACTTGTCCGCCGCCGGGCTCAGGGTGAAGGCGCCGACCGTCAGGCCCAGAAGGCCGATGGCGAAGATCGGGCCGAACGCCGACGGGGCCAGGCCCCAGTCTTCGGCGATCTTGGGCGCGACGAAGGCGATCGACTGGGTGTCGAAGCCGTCGAGCATGGCGATGATGAAGCACAGCGCCGTGACGCCGAACTGCAGCGGGCCGAATTTGGCCCGGTCGATGACGGCGTTTCCGCCCCCTTCATCCATGGCTGCCATTGGTAGGTCCTCCGTGGAGGGCGTGTCTGCTGCACGCCTCTCCCTGTGTTGATGATGCTGGAAAAAGGGATCAGGCGGCGGGCGGGCCGACCTTGATGTTGAGCGGGGTCAGGCCGTCGATGGTCACGATCATGGCGTCGCCTTCGACGACGGCGCCGACGCCGGCGGGGGTGCCGGTGTAGATCAGGTCGCCGGGCTGGATCTCCCACAGACCTGACAGGTAGGCGACGATGTCCGCCACCGGCCAGATCAGGTCGGCCAGATCCGCCGTCTGCTTGACCTCGCCGTTGACGGTCAGTTCGATCTTGCCGTTCTCGGGATCAAAGCCCTCGCCCGCCTTGTGGATCAGACCCAGCGGCGACGACTGCTCGACGTTCTTGCCGGTGTCCCACGGACGGCCCTGGGCGCGGGCTTCCAGTTGCAGGTCGCGGCGCGTCATGTCGAGACCGGTGGCGTAGCCCCAGACGTGGCCCAGCGCGTCTTCGACGGCGATGTTGCGACCGCCCTTGCCGATGGCGACGACCAGCTCGGCCTCGTAGTGGAAGTTCTCGGTCTTGGACGGATAGGCGATGGTCGTGCCGTCCAGCACGACCGTCTCGGCCCAGGCGGTGAAGAAGAAGGGCGGTTCGCGGTCGGGGTCGCGGCCCATTTCGCGCGCGTGGGCGGCATAGTTGCGACCGACGCAGAAGATGCGGCGAACCGGGAATTCGTCGCCGGTGTTGGTCGGGGCAAGCACGGGCGCTTGCGGTTGGAACAGCAGGCTCATGCGTTCTCTTCCTTGTAGAGGTTCAGTTTTTCCTGGCAGGCCTTGTCGGAGTATCCGAACAGGACCAGCGGGCTGGCCGCCTTGAAGGCGACCGATTTCCACGATGGCGCGACGACGATGTCGCGCGGTTTCAGGGTGATGATCTCACCCTCGATGACGGCCTCACCGGTCCCTTCGACGACGACGAAGATGGTCCCGTCGGTCGAGCGGCGCGGTTGGGATTCAAAGCCTTCCGGCAGCAGGCGGACATGGGCCGAGATGGTGGCCATGATCGGCCCGCCATTGATCGGGTTCATAAACTCCAGCGCGTGACCCAGATGCGGGTCGATCTCGGCGCCGCTCTCGACCATGGCGTCCAGCGCGGGACGCCACTCGGCGTAAGGGTAGTGGAACAGCGGCTGGTGCGCCGGGCGGCGGTCCGCTGTGTGCCCCTTCAGCGGGCGCATGTTGCGGCCATAGCGATTCAGGCTGTCGCCGGCCGGGGCCTGTTCGGGGAACTGGTCTTCGGCGTAACCCTCGGCGAAGCTGGCGTCGAAGTGGCGGACGGTGGGGATGTCCAGACCGTCGAGCCAGATCATCGGCGTGTCGGTCGGATTGCCGTGGTCGTGCCACTGGCCGCCCGGCGTCAGCACCAGATCAAACGGCTGCATCATCGCCTTTTCGCCGTCCACCGAGGTGTAGGCGCCCGAGCCTTCCATGACGAAGCGCAGGGCGCACTGGGCGTGGCGATGCGCCGGGGCGATCTCGCCCGGCAGGATCAGTTGCAGACCGGCGTAGAGGCTGGGCGTGATCGACGACAGGCCCGGCAGGCCGGGGTTTTCCAGGATCAGCACGCGACGCTCGGCCTGCTTGGCGCTGATCAGGTCGCCGGCGCGCATCAGGTATTCGCGGGCGTTGTCATAGGACCACTTGTGGACCTTGGCCGGGGAGTTCGGCTGAGGCAGGACCAGGGCCGCCAGTTTCTCCCACAACGGATAGAGGCCTTCCGGCTCCATCTGCTCATAGAGGGCGTTCAGCTGGGACTGCTGGTCGTTGGACAGGACTTCGGTCACGCCTCAGCCCTCCATACCGACGTGCAGCAGGCCGTCCTGGAGCTTCACCGGGAAGCTGCGCACGGCGACCGAGCACGGGGCATCGACCGGCGCGCCGGTCTTTACGTTGAAGGTGCCCTGATGCAGCGGGCATTCGATCAACTCGCCGTCGAGGAAGCCATCGGACAGGCTGGCCTGGCCGTGGGTGCACAGGTCGGCGGTGGCGAAATACTCGCCGTCCACGACATAGAGGGCGACGCTCAGGCCGTTGACGTTGGCCTTGGCCACGCCGTGTTCATCGAGGGCCGAGGGCGGCAAAGTCGCCACCCACGACAGGGTCGCGGCTTCGGTCATGCGGGGTACACCAGACTGTTGGGGATCATTTCGGAATCGAAGACGACGATGCGCTCGACAAAGCGCAGGCGGTCGCCATCGCGGACGATACGGTCGTGGCAGACGGCGCACAGGATGATGTCCGACTGCTTGTCCACAAGGGTCTGCACCACCAGCAGGTTGTGGCGAACGCTGACGCCCGCCTCGTCCTGGGCCGTCACGCGCGGCGCGGTGGGGAAGCGGCGGTAGTAGCGCGGCGCATACATCTGGGTCCGCGTCAGGCCAGTGACGCGGTCCTTCAGCATGCCGCGGCTCTCGGCCTGCATGGTGCACAGTGTATAGCCGGCCTCATAGTTCTCGCGCGGGATCACCCGATACAGGCAGTCCTCAGTGAAGAAGTCGGGCCAGGCGTGCAGATCGACGTCGTCCAGCACGCTGTAATAGGCGTCATAGAGGTCGCGGATCTCGTCGCGAGCAATGGTCTGGGTCATGCTCACAGGCCCATGACCTTACGCCAGTAGCGGTACATGCCGCGCACGGCGGTTTCCGTGACCTGGTGATCGGTCGGCGCGATCTCGCGCCCGCCCATCTGCAGGATGAAGTGCTCGTCGGGCGACCCGGAAGCGCCCTGCTGGGTCATTTCCAGAACCTCGCCGTCATCGGCCGAGACGAAGCCGGCCGGGCCGAACAGGTTGGCCTGACGCGTGCGACGCAGACGCATCTCCGGCGTGTCATCGGCGTAGCACCAGTGGGTCCAGTGGAAGTCGAAGCCACCGACGCCCTTGGGCACGATCTGGCGCGTGGTCAGGCTGTTGACCTGCTGTTGCAGGATCACGCTGGGGAAGATGGTGATCATCCCGACAGTTTCCTCGCCGGGGAACTCCTGCACCACGTCCATGACGCGGGGGTCTTCCAGCACCAGATCGCTCTGGAAGTTGCGAATGTCGGACATGGCCTCCGACGCCTGCTGCTCGCCCTTGCGCGAGATCAGGATGCCGTGGCGGCCCTCGTCGTCGATGTCGACGGCGGACTTCTGATCGGCGCGGAACAGGCCGAAGGTGGCGAAGAACACGTGCAGCAGGCCCGCGTGATACGGGTCCTTGATGTTCTCCTGCATCTGCTTCCAGTTGGCCGGGATGTGCTGACGGTTGTAGCCCAGCACCTCCAGCTTCCGGCCGTCATAGACACGGGTGTAGTGCTTCCAGAACTTCTCGCCGAGATACTCGCGGAAGGGCGGCGTCTCGTCCGAGAAGGTGGCCCAGACCACGCCGTTGACGACCTCGACGCGCAGCTTGTTCAGCCCGTGGTCCTTGGGATCAAAGTCCGACGGCATCCCGCCCTGGCGCTTGACGCCGCGCCGGAAGGGCACGCCCTGCAGGTCGCCGTTCAGCGCATAGGACCACTGGTGATAGGGGCAGATCAGCTCCTTGGAGTGACCGGTGCGGGTCTGGCAGAACTTGACGCCCTTGTGGGCGCAGCGGTTCTCAACCACCGAGATCTCGT
>Ga0233377_1000967_pt1 | contig 11570 bp, 17 predicted proteins | sample ElkDunMinimDraft_6_FD_191540 | JGI IMG/M metagenome (GOLD analysis project Ga0233377, IMG submission 191540) | Fecal eukaryotic communites from dung pellets of Tule Elk in California, USA - Elk Dung E36 | ecosystem: Host-associated > Mammals > Digestive system > Large intestine > Fecal | place...
TGCGTCATGGAGCCGACTCGGCGAGCGCAATGTCGGCGAAATGATCCGGCTCGCCGATAGCGGCAACGTAGACGCTGGCCAACGCTTGCTCTCTTTGAGCGCTCGCTGGTTGCGCGATTCTCAGCCGCTACCGCTAACCCTCGCCAGTTGGCTGGCCGCCCGACTCGATGCAGTAATCGCAGCGCCTAAGCGCGCAGGACAGGAACTCCGAGTGTGCAAGGAGAGGGGGCATCCATCGAAGGATATGCATGCGGCGGTCGCTCACGAATCGCTTCAACAAATGGCTGCGTGGGCCGTCTTCCATGATATCTACCCCAACGCGGCACTGACGCCGAACTTCGAAGAGCAACCAACAAAGCTTATTGCAGCGAGCAAATCCGTCAGCGATTGGCTGGCAGAGCAAGGGTGGAAAAATAGTGGCAAAGCCTACTCAGTAAAGACGATCGAAGCGTGGTACTACGCGCGCCGCGATGGAATGATCAAGGAGACCTGTCGATTGCAAGAGATTCTGTCCTCGCTAAATACCGCGATCTAGATAGACAGCTAATCTGTGCATTACGGTTGCGGCACATGAACACCTAGCCAATACTGTGAACGCCCAATAACAAAGAGGCGTCCGGCACGACTGGAACGCCCAACAAAAAAGAGGCGTCACATGAACTGCAACTCTGCAGCGGCCCCGCTGCGTTTTGAGATCCCCGAAGCCGCAAAGATTTTGCGGTGTAGCCGAGGCCATATCTACAACCGCATCCGCGACGGCGCCATCAAGGCTCAGAAGGACGGCGCCCGGCGGTACATCTCTGCAGTCGAGCTGCAGCGGTATGTGGCTGCCTGCGACGACCAGCAGAGCGCAGCGTAAATGCGCGTCCACGACGCCGCTCGTCAGCCTGGCGGGGCTGACGAGGGCAAGCACATCGAAGGGAACGCCACGATTGAACCGCAGCACGTCGCTGCACTCAAGCCAGAGCCGAAATACGTCCGCGTCCTGCGCCGGCTGTTACAAGGCCCATTGCATCGCTTTGAAGCCGAGCGTTACCCCGTCAGCGATCACGTGCTCAACAGCACGGTGTCCGAACTGAAGAAGCGAGGCCTGGAGATCGACTCCAAGTTGATCTGCTTGCCTGGGCACTCCGGGGCCGCCGCTCATGTCGCGCTGTACACCTTGGAGGAAACATCGCACCAGCGCGCATTACAGCTCATTGAGGGGGCGCAGTGAGTGAGCACACCAGACAGCGGCTATGCCGCCATCGAGGGCGAGCGACCCACGCTGGTGCCTCCAGGCATTTACGATGTGGGCTTTTGTGCGTTCTCGACATTCGTCCTGTTCGGCCGGGCCGGCAAACTAAATCTACAGTTCAAAATACTGACGATGGGCGAGCACTTCGAAAAGCGAATCTCACGCTACTACAACGTCACGAGAGTCATCGGCAGGCCTGGCGTGAATGGTCGCTTCAAGGTCGGGTTCAGCAGCGACTTCATCCGCGAGTACGCAAAGCTGTTCCCGGTGCCGAACCGGCTCGACCGCATTCCAATGAGCGCATTCGAAAAACATATCTTCGCGGCGAGGGTCCGCACGGTCGAGAAGGGGGCACAGCAGGAACAGATTCCCGATTCCCTTCGCTACTCGGTGATCTCCGAACTGATCGAGGTCAAGCAGTAAGAGAGTCTAAGTTCCACCTAGACCTACAGTCGTATCCACACCTACCAAAAACTCTCTGCAAATCGAGTCCAAGTCGCTGCATTGAGAGGAATTTCCATCGATCAGCACTTCTTAGTTTTGGCAATCAAGTTTCGCCGTGGGAAGGTTTTGGCGAAGTCGAAGCAATCTCTAGCTATTCGACCATCTACCGGCGCGGGTGCCTCGCTTCTGCATTTGCAGCGGCGAGCCCCGCGTTCCAAAACACACCCCGCCTGCCCCTTCGTCGAAGGCTTTCCGGAAGCCTTCCCCCATGCCTTTCACGAAGCCCAGGTTCGAAGCTGGGGAAGGTATTAACTCCACGTGAAACGTCATGACAACTTCGAGCAACACTGGCAGCGCCCAGAGGTATGACCAATTGGCGAATGCTCACCGTCCGCAGGATGAGCATTTGCTTGCTTGCGAGGTCTCTCGCCTCATAGGGACAGGACTAAAGACCCGAGATGTTGCCACCGCGTTGAGGCTCGATCTCGGCGTCGTGCTCGAGTTGTTGCGCGCCACTGAAAGCCATTCGCCACACGCCCCCCCCGGTATTGGGTCCTTCCGGGAGGGGGACCCTATGCGGGTGATTCGAGCCGCGAAGTTGGACTAGAGCCAGGGGTTGAGACGGTTTCAACCCAAGTACAAACCTATGAAACATCGAAGAAACTTATGAAACATCAAAGGATTAGTGACCTTGCGGCATCAATCGGTGTGTCTCACACCGCGATTCGAAAGGCGATCAACACCGGCCGAATTCCATCGGATCTCGTCAGGACGAAAGAGCTTCGAACTGGACGCAAGGTCACCGTCATCATTGACCCGCCCCGCGCGCGCCTCGCGTACTTGGCGAGTAGATCTCGCGACATCACCGGCTCGGATACGCCCATGGATGATGTGCTCGACCGTCCCGAGGTTGCCGACTCGGCCGGAAATACACCGGCGGCCGTCTCTCGCCGCACTTGGGATGCCGACGAGATCATCGAGATGATCGACGATGAATATTTATTCGTGCGCAAGGTGCTGATGGCAATTCCAGCGAAAGTGGCCGAGTCGCTTGCAGCATCTGCCGACGCCAAACAGATCCAGACGATCCTCGAAGGCGCCATCGGGGACGCACTCGATGATCTCACCAGCGACATTGACCTGGCGTATGCCGACGATACTTCCGACATCGAGCTCGACGAGCCCACCGCACTGACCGAGGAAAAGCCATGACCGAAAATTCACAACTTGTGTACGCGCCGCGCGTTCCGCATCCCGACACCATGGCGGATCGCAACTTGATGATCCGCGACGCCACAGGCTGCGCGCTTATCGTGTATTGCCCGAAACACCTTGTCGGCGGCATCTACGACACGCGCGCGCCGTGCTGGAACTTATTCGGGCCGATCACCCCAACGGAGTTCGTCAGTTCGTTCGAGCGGCTTGGAATTCGAATCGGCGACGGCCCGGATCTACAGACCTGGCTCGACAACATCGCCGCGGCGATGCCGCCGCAGCCTCGCGACGTGCGGGGCCACTGATGAGCGTGGACGCCGAGAAGGTCTTGGCCTTGATTGCCGCCGCCCGAGCGCATCAACCGTTGCCGGCAGCGATCGGGCCGTGGCTCGCGAAAACCGTACTGAACTCGCTGACGCCGCGCGAAGCCGAGCACGCGCGGAACGTCGCGATCAGAAAGGCGTCGGCGCTGATCTCTGGCACACCGTGGAACAAGGCGACCGCTCTTCGATATGAACTCGCCGCCGTGCGGGCGGAATGGACACTGCACATCTGTCATCCGCCAGCACCTGAAACGCTCAATGCATACCTCGTCACCGCCTTGACTCTCGATCCCGACATGCCTTCGAGCGTGCGACACCTGCTCCGGATCTTGGACGAGCACTGACAGATTTAGGACTTGTTCTGTCACCACCCCACCATGTGATGATCAAATCATGCCGAAAATAAAAATTACAAAGAACGGCGCGCGCGCTGGTGACTGGGATGTTCAGACTCGAGACATTCCGATGCTGACGCTACGCGCGGCATTCGCTCCCAGCACATTCAACGCCGAAAAGCGCACCATCGAACTCGTCTGGACGACGGGCGCAAAAGGTCTGCGCCGCACATGGGGTGGTGACTATCACGAAGAACTCGAGGTCAGCGAAACCGCTGTCCGCCTGGCGCGCTTGAATAACGGCGCTCCGCTGCTTGCGGCTCATGATGCCTACTCACTTCGCGGCGTAGTCGGTGTTGTTGAGCGAGCATGGATCGCCAAGGGCGAAGGCCGCGCCATCGTCCGCTTCAGCGAGCGAGTTGAGGCCGCAGAGATCATGCGTGATGTCGCAGCGGGCATTTTGCAGAACATCTCCGTCGGCTACACGGTGTATCGATACGAGGTCACCAAGGAAGCCGACAGCAAGATCGAAACGTATCGCGCAGTCGATTGGGAGCCGATGGAAATCTCCATAGTCCCGATTGGCTTCGATGACGGCGCCAAGGTGCGCAGCTCCGGCACGAACAAGAAAAACAAAGTTGAAATCATCACTCGCGGAAAAAACAAAATGAACGACGATCAGATCGACAACATTGAAACTGGCGACGAGACTATCGAGCCGGCCGCTCCCGCAGCTCGCGCTGTGCTCCGCGCCGAACGTTCGCGCACTTCATCCATTCTGACACTCTGTCGCAAGGGTGGACTCGGCGATGACTTCGCGTCCGCACTGATCCGTGACGGTGTTCCGCTGGCTGAGGCACGGGCAGCCATCGTTGACGAAATGTCACACACCCAGCGGCGCACTCAGCCGGATACTCGCGGCCATCATGGGGAGGAATCCCGCACGCACTACGCTATCTTCGGCAACGACTACAGCGCACCCGAGTTTAGGACGCGAGCGATGAGCGAAGCTCTCGCCCACCGCATCAACCCGTCGAACAAGCCAAGCGAGGAGGCGCGACAGTTCATGGGCCGCAGCTTGGTTGACCTCGCGCGCGAATGTCTGCATCAGGCGAACGTGTCAACGCGGACGATGAGCACCTCGAAAATTATCGAACGCGCCCTTGGCGGTCTCCACGGCACCAGTGACTTCACGAGCGTCTTGGGTAACGCGGTCGGCCGCGAGCTGCAGCGCGCGTTCGAATCTGCCGAGGCCGGCGTCGTTCACGCGGCGCGTGCGGTCACGGCGAACGACTTTCGGAGTAGGTATCCGGTTCGACTTGGCGATGCACCGCAGTTGCTGAAGGTGAACGAACACGGCGAGTACAAGCGCGGCACCATCATCGAAGATGCGCAGCCCGCTTGGAAGCTCGATACCTTCGGTCGGATTTTCGGCCTGACGCGCCAAGCAATCATCAACGACGATATGGGCGCGTTCAGCAACATCCCCGGCATGTTTGGCATCGCCGCGCGCGAATTCGAGAGTCAGCAAGTCGTCACGCTGCTCACGTCGGCCAGCGGTGCCGGCCCGACGATGGGCGATGGGTCGCCGTTGTTCCACACTGCCAATCACGGCAACCTTGCATCGAGCGGTGCGGCGCCGAACGTCGCGTCACTTGGTGCAGCTCGCACGGCCATGCGACTGCAGAAAAATCTCGAAGGACGAGTGATCAATGTCGTTCCGAAGTTCCTCATTGTGCCTGCCGCGCTGGAGACTACAGCCGAGCAACTTTTGGCATCTATCAATGCCACGACTGTGGACGACGTGAACCCGTTCAGCGGAAAACTGACGCTGCTGGTCGACCCGCGCTTGGACGCTGCGAGTTCGATTCGTTGGTATTTGGCAGGAGATCCGGGACGCTATGACGGTTTGGAGATCGCACACCTGGCGGGCTCTGAAGGTCCAATGACCGAAACGAACGTCGGCTTCGATGTTGACGGCGTGGAGTTCAAGGTGCGCCTTGATTTCGGATGCGGCTTCACTGACTACCGCAGCTTTTACGCTAACCCAGGTGCAGCGCCTGGCTGATAAAGCCAGTAGTTGCAGACTCAACCGGCCATGGATGGCCTTACGATTTCTCAATGCCGCACCGGTCCGCGCAAGCGGAGATTGCGACCAAGGCTTTGCTCGGCGAGCCGCCTTGTCTCAGACGTTAACCCGAGCGCCCCGCGCGTTAGTTTTCGGCCCGATGGCGGCGGGGCATTTCGTGCGCTACTGAGGTCCCCGCACAGGGTAGCTTTCTTGGTCGGGCGCTTTGCAACCATAGCGATGTGGTCTATTGTAAGGGATACAACTACTGCAAACGAACTCAATTGGGGAACAATGGCACTGGACATTGAGATCCGCACGGAACAAGACGCTTGGTCATGGCTTAAGCGCGCCTTGGACGGTGATATCCGGGAAGACGAGGCCGTCAATCTCCGTTTCGTTGGATGGCCGACGCTCGACCTTGGCTTCCAAGGCAAGGACTTCCACTCGTCAGTCCCAACACGGCTTATGCCCGCGATGCTGGAAGCGCAAAAGGAAGTACATCGGCTGTATAGCCAAGTGCGGTATGGAGAGCAGAACCTCCGACGACTTACGGCGGAGGACAGAGACCGGCTCGAACTCGTAGTGAACGTCGAAGATGGATCCAGCATTTTCAACGTGGATCTGGACGGGGCTCTTACAGAAGCATTTCGTTCGGCGGTAGCAAAAATGAAGCCTGTTCACTTGGTGACAATCATGTTGGGCTGTGCGCTTGCTTGGGGAAGCACCGTCGCATGGAAGGATTGGTTGCAGAATCAGGCTGAGATGAAAGAGATCGATGCGCGGGTGCAAATGTCGCAGCTCGAAAAAGAAAAGTTACAGGTTTTGAATGAAGCTCGACATCAGATTCCGGAAGTGAAGGAGCTTACTGACGGCGTTGACGAGTTCCGAAACGACAGCCTGCATAAGCTAAAGCCGAGCGATACGTTTGTAATCCCTGGTTCGGATGTTGTCGTAGACGGTGACTACGCAGCGAAGATCACTCACACGCCGCGTGAACAGTCGACCGAAATTCGCGTCGACGGCGAGTTTACGATCCTAGCTGTCGTATCCGGGGACACAGACGGCTACAAGCTCAAAGTGCGGCGGAATCTGGATGCGCGCGTTTTGAATGTGTCAATTCCTGAGGACTCTCTCACGCGTGATCAACTGGAGATTCTCAAGCATCATGAGTGGGGTAAAAAGCCTGTTCTGCTGGAGATTGATGCGAGGATCCTGAGAGGACAGATTACAGCGGCTGTACTCATGTCAGTAGCCGAGATCAAGAAGGTAGCTGACCTAGATTGACGGCGGTGCTGAAGCGAGAGCGCCAATAGAGAGATGTTTTTCCGGCCGGCTGAGATCCCACTTGAGGGCAGATGCACAGTCCGACGCACCCCGGAGAGATCATCCAGGAACTGTATCTTGCCCCTTTGGGAATTACGGTCGTCCAGGCATCTGAAGCCCTTGGCGTGAGTCGAAAGTATCTGTCGCAGATCATCAACGGTCATATGCCCGTCAGGCCGGGCATGGCGGCGCGCCTCGCTGTCGCTTTCGGCACGGAGCCAGATACCTGGATCAACCTTCAGGCGCAGCATGATCTGTGGGTGGTCTCACAGCAGCCGAAGCCGAAGGTGAAGCAATTGCGGTCCGAAGACGCAAGAAAAAGCCCGCGGCCGAGAGCACCGCGGGCGAGATGATGAGTGGCGCTCCCGATCAGTTGGGCGCTGAACGATCCTCCAATAGATCGATAATCCTGATCACGAAACGCTGATCGGTTCGACGCAACGCTTGCAGGCGTTCGGCGTGGCGCGTCGCCCTCGGTGACAGCCGTCCTTTGCGACACGCTGGCGCCAAGCCGATCAGATCGGCTATCGGGACGCGGAACGTCTTCGCCAGCCTGGCCAAGATGAGTACCGACACCCGACGATCACCCCACTCGTACGCAAACAACGCCTGCTGAGACACACCGATGGCACGCGCCAGCTCTGCCTGCGTGTACCCCTGCGCCTTCCGTAGCGAGGCTATATGCACGCCCAGCGCCGTGAAGTAACGCTTCGCTTCCACCCGGATTCGCGAACTCATGATGCCTTCGGCTGATCTAGCGTGACGATCGCGCCATCGATCAACGTCACGAGACCGCGCACGGCGTCAGCCACGTCGAGATCGTCGTCTGGGTAGTCGATGGCGATGCGGATGCACAGCGCAACCGCGCGGGCCTTCTGGAGTTGGCGTAGCACGGCCTGCTGTTCGAAGCTCGCGAGGCTCATAGCGCACCTCCCGGCCGACGCTGACGCTCGGCTGCAGCGGCATCGGCGATCTCTGCGGCGAGATGCGCCAGTCCTTCCGGAGCCCGGCTCGGAAACGCCGTCACCAGCGCAATGATCGCGTCATGGTAGAGACGGTTCCAGGCTGAGGCTGCGCTCTTACGCTGGCCGCGACCGTCGGTAACTGGACGATGGGCGAGTCGGGACATCCCGCGAGTGCATTGGACATCGCCGGCTGCACCGTAGACGCTCCACAGCGATTTGTTTGGACCGGCGCTCATGACGCCCTCCGTATACGCAACTGGATGCGCTCGTTCGTGCTGAGGCCGGTCCACACGCGGCGGAGATTGGACGGCTTTATCCACGCCGTCATCGACGTGCTGCCGTCATTGCATGGAATGGGACCGTCGAGCGATTGAACCTCGACCGAAGAATCCTCACGCCAGTCGAAATCTAGGATGCGCGCACGCTTGTCGCGACTGAGGATCTCGACCAGAGCGCCGACCCGCAGCCTAGGACTCGACTTGATGGAAACGACTCCTCGAGGCAGCGGACCGCGCCTGCGCTTCTGGGGATGCGCTGGAACGCCCTCGAAGCGCTCATGACGAAGGACCGTTGCAGCAGCGCCGACGTCTGTCGCTCTCGTTTGAGCGCTTGCGTCGGCAGAGACCCGCATCCATTTCTGAGGCTCCAGCCAGGCCATCGGATGCCCAGTGGGAAGCGTGCCGTCCTCAATCCGCAATGACGCTACGAGGGTGCCAGCCTTTCGGCGCCGATCTTGAGTGATATCGCACCACGCGAGATTTTCGCCGGCAGAGGGAACGCCTGCCGCAGTTAGGTCTGCGAGCTGCCCAGCGAAGTCGATCACATGCAGAGCCGGAGACCTGCGGTTGCGGAAGAAGGTCAGAAACGTGAGACGCGGGAACCATCGGGTGAATTCCCTGATCACTGCAGCATCGATCGATGCATCGTGATGCGGGTTCACCATGCGGCAATTAGAAACGTGGCGCTTACCCATTGGCCACCTCGCTTCCGTCGCCTCCCTTGCCACCGGCTGCCTTGAGCGCGCGCAGTTCCTGTTCGAGTTCTTCGATGCGCTCAATGCCGCGCATGGCGATCGTCACAACTGCGTCCAGCGAGTCGGCGGCACGCGTCAAACGGAATTTCAGCGCGCCTTGCTCAGATCCGCAGGCCTTGGCTGAGGCCCGCAACGAAAGTGCGCTCGCCCGTGCCTCGGCGAGATCAGACATGACGTTCATCGCGCACCGCCTTGCCGGCGAAGCTGACAAATGTTCAGGGCCAAGGTGGCCTCGCGCTTGCTGGCAGCGCTGAAGCGTTCCATGTCGATGCCAGCCAGGCGCATCTCCGCCAGCGCGGCCGTGCGCTCGATCACGAGCTGGTCGAGTTCATCCGCGATGCCGAGCCGGTGAGACTCAGCGGCCGACCAGGCAGTCGCTGCCTGGGCGAAGGTGGGAAAGAAAACGTCGGCAGTTTGATAGAACAGGCGCCCGCGGATGATTCGCGGGATAATGGGCTTAGCCATTGCGTTGACTCCACTGAAGTCACGTTGTGGTCAGGCCGGCGCGGTGTTAGAAGCACCGCGTTCGGCCGCTTATTGTTTCACCGGCAGGAAGGCCGGGAAGACAAATTCGGGGCGGGAGGCTCGCCGTATCGCTGATACGCGGCCCAATGGTCCTGATCGAGTTCTTGGCGCTCAGCGAGCGTAGCTTTGGCGCGCTCGACCTTGCCGAGCGTCCATGCGTAGCGAACCAGCAAGACCAGGATGACGGTAGCGGCCACCAGCGTGGCGAACAGCCACCCGGGCATCGGGCCGGCGCCAAACGGCACGGCGGCGGGCGCGGCTACGCCTTCGATGGCTGTGTAGCCATCGTCGAGCGCTTCGCGTTCTTCGTCGGAGAGACGGGGAAGGTCTTCGATTGATATCGGCATGACAGCCACCTCGGTTGCGAGAAACGCTTCTGAGATGCCTGCCTGACTTTTCGGCTGGTTTTCGGATGATTCACCGAAAACACTGGAAAAGATTGGCGGAGAGGGAGGGATTCGAACCCTCGTAGGGACGTAATGCCCTCAACCGATTTCGAATCGGTGCCGTTGTGACCGCTTCGGTACCTCTCCGTGCGGGGCCGCGCATTCTATAGGAGTGGTTCCCGGCTAGAAAGGGGGTTTCGCTACAGACCGGCGATCAAGAATCCAGTCCCCGAACGGCCCGCGAATATTCGAGCCGTGCGCGAAGGTACACATCCAGCCCGGTCCGCGGCCCTCCCCGAGGCCGCCAACTCCCTGAACGGTCGCGAATTTTGCGTCGGCGATGAACGTACAGCCCCGGTTAAGGTCCAAGCTGTGACGCTTTACAGCCTCTACGGGCCGCACCACACTGCTCGCTGTGAAAATCCCTTCTTTCTCGATGCTCAAGGCTCTGCTTTGCGCCACCGTGGCGTCCCTGGTCATGGTCGGGGGCGTGAGCCGTGCCGATCCGGAGGATTTGCCCGACATCGGCAGCCCGGCGCAGGCCATGCTGAGCCTGGAGGACGAGTATCAGATCGGCCGCATGATCGTGCGAGGTCTGCGGGATCAGGATCAGATCCTGGAGGATCCGGAAGTCACCGAGTACATCCGCTCGCTGGGTTACCGGTTGTCCAGCCATGCGCACGACGGCTCGCAGCGTTTCAACTTCTTCATGGTCCGGGACAACAGCATCAACGCCTTTGCGTTGCCGGGCGGCTTCATCGGTGTGAACACCGGTCTGTTGCTGAAGACTCAGGACGAGAGCGAATTGGCGGGCGTGCTGGCGCACGAAATTGCCCACGTTACCCAGCGGCACATTGCTCGCAGCATCGCTGCGCAGAGTCGCTCCAGCCTCGTATCCACTGCCGCCATGCTGGCGGCGATTCTGGTCGGCGCGGCCGCGGGCGGTGGCGACGCGGCGATGGCCGGTGTAGCAGCGGCGCAGAGTCTGGCCATTCAGCAGCAGATCAGCTTTACACGCTCCAACGAGACCGAGGCGGATCGTGTCGGCTTGGGATTTCTGGCGCGATCGGGTTTCGACCCGAATGGCATGCCGCGATTTTTCGAGACCATGAGTCGTCTGGCCGGCACCAGCGAAATAAACATTCCGGAGATGCTTCGCACACACCCGGTGAGCACCACTCGTATCGCCGAGACCAAGGAACGCGCCGCACAGCTCGATGTGACGCCGGCTCCGCCAAGCCTGAGCTATGCGTTGACGCACGAACGCCTTCGTGTGCTCTCGACGCCGGCCGGCGAAGATCCACGTGCGTACTACGCAGCCACGATTCGCAACGAGCCGGACGCGACGCCGGCGCAGATTTACGGACAAGGCCTGGCATTGATGATGGCAGGGCAACCGGCCAAGGCCGTGCCGATCTTCGAGCGGCTGCGCTCGGCCGATCCGACCGTTCTTCAGTACCACACCGCGCTGGGTCAGGCGCAGTTGCAGGCCCGCGATGGCAAAGCGTCGCTCCAAACATTGAAGCGCGCGACGGAACTGTTCCCGCGCAATGTCGCCGTCACGATTCGATATGCCGAAACGTTGATGCAAACCGGCGATTCCAAGAAGGCGCACGAGATCCTGCTCGATCTGTTCAACACCGTGCCGCCGACACCGGAGCAGGCGAAGCTGACAGCGCAGGCAGCGAATGCTGCGGGCGACGTGGCCGATTC
>Ga0233377_1000968_pt1 | contig 11551 bp, 9 predicted proteins | sample ElkDunMinimDraft_6_FD_191540 | JGI IMG/M metagenome (GOLD analysis project Ga0233377, IMG submission 191540) | Fecal eukaryotic communites from dung pellets of Tule Elk in California, USA - Elk Dung E36 | ecosystem: Host-associated > Mammals > Digestive system > Large intestine > Fecal | place...
TACCCTCGGTGATCCGGCCAAGCGCCGCGCGCGGCTCGCCCTGGCCGCCGGTGGCGACGATCAGCACTTCGCCGCGCGGCAGGTCCATCGCCGTGTCGAAATCGACCGGCTCGGGCAGATGTTCGAGATAGCCGCTGGCCTTGCCGACGGCGATGATGCGGTCGAGCGAGCGCCCGGCGACGCAGAGCTTGCGCCCCGTCGCGCGCGCCACTTCGCCCAGCGTCTGCAGCCGCGCGACGTTGGAGGCAAAGGTCGTGACGACCACGCGCTTGCCCTTGTGCTTGTAGACCTCCTCGAGCAGCCCGCGATAGACCTCGCCTTCCGAGCCCGAGGCCTCGGGGTTAAAGGCATTGGTGGAATCGCAGACGAGCGCGAGAACGCCCTCGTCGCCGATCACGGTCAGTTCCTCGGCCGTCGTCGGCGTGCCGATCTGCGGTTCGTCGTCGAGCTTCCAGTCCCCGGTGTGGAAGATACGACCGTAGGGCGTATCGATCAGCAGCGCGTTGCCCTCGGCGATCGAGTGGGCCAGCGGCAGGTAGCGCAGGTTGAACGGCCCGAGATCGAAGGCTTCGAGATCGTGGACGACGTTGAGCTCGATCTCGTCGGTGATCCCCGCCTCGTCGAGCTTGGCCGCGACCAGCCTTGCCGTGAACGGCGTCGCGTAGAAGGGCACGCCCAGTTCCTGCGCGAAATAGGGCACGGCGCCGATATGGTCCTCGTGCGCGTGGGTCAGCACCACGCCGAGCAGGTCGGCGCGGTTCTCCTCGATGAAGTCGAGGTCGGCGAAGACGAGGTCGACGCCCGGATATTCGTTGCCGCTGAAGGTCATGCCAAGGTCGACCATCAGCCACTTGCCGTCACACCCGTAGAGGTTGACGTTCATGCCGATTTCGCCCGAACCGCCGAGCGCGCAGAATAACAGTTCTTTACCAGGTTTCACTTGTTAGCGGCCCTTTCGGCCAGGATGGCTAGTCCATCCAGTGTAAGATCGGCGTCGACGGCGTCGAAGATGTCGGTCGCCTCGTCGAAGAGAACGGCCAGGCCGCCGGTAGCGATGACTTTGGCCGGGCGCCCGATTTCGGAGCGCATACGGGCTATGAGGCCCTCCATCATGGCCACATAGCCCCAATAGACCCCGATTAACATCTGGTCCTCGGTATTACGGCCAATGACGCTGGCGGACTCGGGCGCGCGGATGGCGATGCGCGGCAACATCGCCGTGTTCCCCACCAGGGCATCGAGCGACAGGTTGATCCCCGCCGCGATGATCCCGCCCTTGTAGGCGCCGTTGAAATCGACGACGTCGAAAGTCGTCGCGGTGCCGAAGTCGACGACGATGAGGTCGCCCGGATATTTGGCGTGCGCCGCGATGGCGTTGATCGCGCGATCGGCGCCGAGCGAGGCCGGCTGATCGACGTCGATGTCCATCGAATAGGCCGCCTTGCCATGCCCGGCGATCAGCGGCTCGATGAAGAAGTAGTTCTTCGCCAGGACATCGATGTTGTGCAGCGCGCGCGGCACGACGGTCGAGACGATGATCTGCGTAACCTGCTCGCGGGCGACGCCGCGGATCTCGAGGAGCTGCATCAGCCAGACCGCATATTCGTCGCCGGTGCGGCGCGGGTCGGTGGCGATGCGCCAGCGGGCCTTGATCTGCAGTCCGTCGAACAACGCGCAGACGACGTTGGTATTGCCGATGTCGATGGCAAGCAGCATGGGCCTCGTCCTTATCGGTCGGTTTGGGCGAAGCGCACTTCGCCCGCGTGAATGGCGCGGGTGCCGCCGTCCGCCAGGCGCAGAAGCAGGGCGCCATCGTCGGTCAGCCCGGCGAAAGTGCCCTCCAGCGGCGTCTCGCCGGGCTCGCCGACATGAAGCGGCGTGCCGAGCGGATGTGCGGCATCCTGCCAGCGCTGCACGATAGGCGCGACGCCGAAATTGCGCCAGCGTTCGATCTCGATATCGAACTGCCGCGCCAGCGTGGCGGCGAAGGCATCGCGGGCCGGCGCGGCGGCGATATCGGAGAGGGCCACGGTCTCGCGATCGGCAAGCCGCGGCGCCGAGACGAGGTTGACGCCGATGCCGACGAGCACGGCATCACCCTCGCGTTCGAGCAGGATGCCGGCAAGCTTGGCCACGCCGATCATCACGTCGTTCGGCCATTTGAGCAGCGCGCCGGCTTGCGGCGGCACCACCGCCTGCACCGCCAGCCCCGCGACCAGCGCCAGCGACGGCAACTCGGGATCGCCGAAGCGCCGGTGCACCACCGTCGAGCCCATGAAGTTGCCCGAGCCGTCGAACCATTCCCGGCCCTGCCGGCCCCGGCCCGCCGACTGGCGATCGGCGATCAGCCAGTCGCCTTCGCGGACGAACACGCCGGCGCGCAACCGCGCGGCGAGGTCGGCATTGGTCGAACCCGTCTCCGGAACGGTTTCGATCAAGCTGCGAAGAACAGCGCGGCAGCCGCGGTGTCGGCCAGCCCGCCGAGACACTTGGTCAGCAGGTAGCCGAGCGGCGAGATGACCAGCGCACAGAGGAACAGCAGCGCGCGATGCGCCACGTCGCTCTCGCCGGCGACCTTTCCGGCCGGCTCGTCGAAGTACATGATCTTGACGATCTTGAGGTAGTAGAACGCGCCGATCACCGAGGCGGCGATACCGATCGCGGCGAGCGCGATCAGGTCGGCCTGGACCGCCGCCTGGAAGACGACGAACTTGCCCCAGAAGCCGAACAGCGGCGGGATGCCCGCAAGGCTGAACATGATCATGGCCAGCGCCGCGGCGAGCCACGGCCGCGTGCGCGACAGGCCGGCGAGATCGGCGATCGCCTCGACCGGGTTGCCGTCGGCATCCTTGAGCATCAGCACCGCCACGAAGCCGCCAAGCGACATGGCCACGTAGATGAACAGGTAGACCAGCATCGCCGACGCGCCCTGGGGCGTGGCGGCGGCAAGTCCGATCAGGATGAAGCCGACGTTGTTGATCGACGAATAGGCCATCAGGCGCTTGATGTTCGCCTGACCGATCGCGCCCAGCGCGCCGACGACGATCGATGCCAGCGCGGCAAAGATGATGATCTGGCGCCAGGCGTCGTTCTGGGTGCCGAAGGCTTCGAGCACGACGCGCATCGTCAGCGCCAGCGCCGCAACCTTGGGAGCCGTGGCGAAGAAGGTCGTCACCGGGGTCGGCGCGCCTTCATAGACGTCGGGCGTCCACATGTGGAACGGCACCGCCGAGATCTTGAAGGCCAGGCCGGCGAGCACGAAGACGATGCCGAACACGGCCCCCATCGCCAGTTCTCCGTCGAGCGCGGCCCGGATGCCGTCGAAGCTGGTCGTGCCGGTGAAGCCGTAGACCAGGCTCATGCCGAACAGCAGGATGCCGCTGGCCAGCGAGCCGAGCACGAAATACTTGAGCCCCGCCTCGGCCGAGCGTTCGTCGCTGCGCAGGAAGGCCGCAAGAACGTAAGCCGCGAGCGAATTCAGCTCGAGACCGATGTACAGCGTGATCAGGTTCGATGCCGAGACCATGATGCTCATGCCCAGCGCGGCAAAGAGGATCAGCACCGGATATTCCGCCTTCATCGCGCCGAGGCGTTCGAAGAAGACCGGCGCGACGATCAGCGAGCCCGCGGCGGCGGCGAAGATCAACAACTTGGCGAAGCTGGCGAAGGCGTCGGCGCGGAACTGGCCCATGAAGGCCACGGTATCGGGACCCATGGCACCGGCGCAGAGCGCGGGCGCGACCAGGAAGCCGGCCGCGACCAGCGCGGCGACGGCAAGGATGCTGATCAGGCGGCTCGCCTTGTCACCGCCCCAGGCGGCGATGAGCAGCAGCACGAGGCCGGAGATGCTCAGCAGGGTTTCGGGCGCAACGAGGCGCAGTGAGTGGGACCAATCCATTAGTGCGCCCCCTCATGCGCGGCTTCGTGTTCGGCGTGTTCCGCCGCCGGTTTGGGCTTGCCGGCCTTGAGCTGCGCATCGCCTGCGGGCTTCGCCCGGGCAACACGCGCATCAAGCGCGGCGATGTCCTTGCGCATCGGCGCGAGGAAGCTTTCGGGATAGACGCCCATCCACAGCACGGCTGCGGCGATCGGCACCATCATCAGCCACTCGCGCGTATCGAGATCGGGCATCGCGGCGGCATCGGCGTTCTTCTGTTCGCCGAAAATGACCCGGCGATAGAGATAGAGCATATAGGCGGCGCCCAGGATGATGCCGGTGGTGCAGACCAGCGTCACCCAGCTCGATACCTGGTAGATGCCGGCCAGGCTCAGGAATTCGCCGACGAAGCCGGACGTGCCGGGCAGGCCGACCGAGGCCATCGTGAACAGCATCATGAACAGTGCGTAGTACGGCATGTTGATGGCGAGGCCGCCGTAACGGTCGATCTCGCGCGTGTGCAGCCGGTCGTAGATCACGCCGACGCCGAGGAACAGCGCGCCGGAGACGAGGCCGTGGCTCAGCATCACGATCATCGCGCCTTCGAGACCCTGCGGGTTGAAGGCGAACAGGCCGATCGTGACGATCGCCATGTGCGCGACCGACGAATAGGCGATCAGCTTCTTCATGTCGTGCTGCACGAGCGCGACAAGGCTGGTGTAGATCACGGCAATCATCGACAGCCCGAAGACCAGCCAGGCGAACTGGGCCGAAGCTTCGGGGAACATCGGCAGCGAGAAGCGGACGAAGCCGTAACCACCCATCTTGAGCAGCACGCCGGCCAGGATCACCGAGCCTGCGGTCGGCGCCTGAACGTGCGCGTCGGGCAGCCAGGTGTGGACCGGCCACATCGGCATCTTCACCGCGAAGCTCGCAAAGAAGGCCAGCCATAGCCAGGTCTGCGCTTCCGGCGCGAAGTCGTACTGCATCAGCGTCGGAATGTCGGTGGTGCCCGCTTCGTTCACCATCCACAGCATGGCGATCAGCATCAGCACCGATCCCAGCAGCGTATAGAGGAAGAACTTGTACGAAGCGTAGATACGGTCCGCCCCGCCCCAGATACCGATAATCAGGTACATCGGGATCAGGCCGGCTTCGAACATGATGTAGAACAGGAACAGATCCTGCGCCGCGAAGACGCCGATAATCAGCGTTTCCATCAGCAGGAAGGCGGCCATATATTCGCCGACGCGCTTCTCGATCGAATTCCAGCTCGCGCCGATGCAGATCGGCATGAGGAAGACCGACAGCGCGATCAGCATCAGGGCAATGCCGTCGATGCCGAGCGCCCAGTTGAAGCCGGCGAACAGCTCGACCCGTTCGGTGAACTGCCACTGCGCGCCGCCGATGTCGTAATTCGCCCAGAGGACCATGCCGAGGACGAAGTCGATCAGCGTCGCCGCCAGCGCGATCACGCGGGCTTTCGGCGCATCGACGAGGAGACAGGCGACCGCGCCCGCAAGCGGCACGGCCAGCATGAGCGTTAGGATCGGGAACCCAACCATCTAAAAACCCCGTCCGCCCTGAGCCTGTCGAAGGGCTGCTTTGTTCTGTTGGGCTTGGCGCCCGGTCTCAAGAAAAGGACAGTCCTTCGACAAGCTCAGGACAGTCGGTTGATGGACGAATCGTGCGTGTCTCATCCAACCATCACCCAGCTGATTGCCCCGACCAGTCCGAGCAGCATCACTAGCGCGTAGCTGTAGAGATAGCCCGACTGAACCTTCTGCGCGTACGTCGAACCCTTGGCCACGACCCAGGCGGCGCCGTTGGGGCCGAAGCGGTCGATGATGCCGATGTCGCCGATCTTCCAGAATTGCCGGCCGAACCAGAAGGCCGGGCGGACGAAGACGAAGTTGTAGAGCTCGTCGAAGTACCACTTGTTGTAGACGAACTTGTGCAGGACGCCGGCCTGCTCGACGAACTTAGCCGGCAAATCGGGCTTGCGGATATAGGCGAACCAGGCGGTCACGAGGCCGATCAGCATGACGACGGTCGCCGACAGCTTCACCCACAGCGGCACTTCATGCATCGCGTGCATCAGGTGCTCGTTGTAGAAGATCGAACCGGCCCAGAACTCCGCGTCCTCGAGGAACGCGTGGCTGAACACAAAGCCGGCGAAAACCGCGCCCAGCGTCAGCACGATCAGCGGGATCAGCATCGGCAGCGGGCTTTCGTGCGGGTGGTAGCCCGCCGTGCCATCGTCGTGGCCATGCGCATCATGGGCATGGGCATCGTGGGCATGAGCGCCCGCGTGGTTGCTCTCGGACGAGTGTTCCTCGTCCGGATGCTCGTGATGGCCATGCACGGCGTGCTGGATGTGCTCCGACTGCGCCCAGCGCGGCTTGCCGAAGAAGGTCAGGAAGACGAGGCGCCACGAATAGAAGCTCGTCATCAGCGCGGCGACGACGCCGACCCAGAACGCGAAGGTGCCGAGCTGGCTGCCGCTGGCATAGGCCGCCTCGAGGATCGCGTCCTTCGAGTGGAAGCCCGCGAAGCCCGCGTGCAGCCAGTAGATGCCGACGCCGGTGATGGCGAGCGTACCCGCGGTCATCGCCCAGAAGGTGATCGGGATGTGCTTACGCAGGCCCCCGTAATAACGCATGTCCTGTTCGTGGTGCATCGCGTGGATGACCGAGCCCGCGCCGAGGAACAGCAGCGCCTTGAAGAAGGCGTGCGTGAACAGGTGGAACATCGCCGCGCCATAGGCGCCGACGCCGACCGCGAAGAACATGTAGCCGAGCTGCGAACAGGTCGAATAGGCGATGACGCGCTTGATGTCCCACTGCGTCGTGCCGACGGTGGCGGCGAAGAAGCAGGTGGCGGCGCCGATGAAGGTGACGAAGCCCAATGCGGTCGGGCTGGTCTCGAACAGCGGCGACAGGCGGCAGACCATGAAGACGCCGGCCGTGACCATCGTCGCGGCGTGGATCAGCGCCGAGACGGGGGTCGGACCTTCCATCGCGTCGGGAAGCCAGGTGTGCAGGCCGAGCTGCGCCGACTTGCCCATCGCGCCGATGAACAGGAGGATGCAGAGCACCGTCATCGTGTCGAGGCGATAGCCGAGGAAGCCGATCGTCGAGCCCGCCATCGCGGGCGCGGCTTCGAGGATCTCGGGGATCGAGACGGTGCCGAACACCAGGTAGACGCCAAAGATGCCGAGCATGAAGCCGAGGTCGCCGACGCGGTTGACCACGAACGCCTTGATCGCGGCGGCGCCGGCCGAGGGCTTCTTGAACCAGAAGCCGATCAGCAGATACGAGGCGAGGCCCACCCCTTCCCAGCCGAAGAACATCTGGACGAGGTTGTCGGCGGTCACCAGCATCAGCATGGCGAAAGTGAAGAGCGACAGGTAGGCGAAGAACCGCGGCTGATCCGGGTCCTCTTCCATGTAGCCCCAGCTATAAAGGTGGACGAGCGCCGAGACGCTGGTGATCACCACCAGCATGACGGCGGTCAGCGCGTCGATGCGCAGCGCCCAGTCGAAGCTCATGGTGCCCGACTGGACCCATTTGAGCACGGGAACGACCTGGGCTTCCGCGCCGTGGCCGATGAAGCTCACGAAGATCGGCCAGGACAGTGCGCAGGAAACGAACAGCGCGCCCGTGGTCACCGACTTGACGACGGTGTTGCCGAGCGTGCGGTTGCCGAGGCCGATGATCGCCGCGAGCAGCGGCAGGAAAACGATGAAGAGAATCGAGGTTTGCACCGGCTCAGCCCTTCATCCGGTTGACGTCGTCGACGGCGATGGTGCCGCGGCCGCGAAAGTAGATGACGAGGATGGCAAGCCCGATCGCAGCCTCGCCCGCCGCAACGGTCAGAACGAACATCGCGAAGATCTGGCCGGTCAGGTCGCCGAGGAAGGCGCTGAACGCGACGAGGTTGATGTTCACCGCGAGCAGGATCAGCTCGATCGCCATCAGGATGACGATGACGTTCTTGCGGTTGAGGAAGATGCCGAGCACGCCGAGCACGAACAGGATCGAGCTGACGACGACGTAGTGTTCGATGCCGATCACAGCTGCACCCCCTTGCCCACTTCAGGCTTGGTGTTGACGGTCGCCTCGTCGGGACGACGGGCGATCTGACGGGCGATGTTCTGGCCGCGCACGCCGGTGCGCTGGCGATGGGTCAGCACGATCGCGCCGATCATCGCAACCAGCAGGATCAGGCCCGCGGCTTCGAACAGGAACAGGTAGCGGCCATAGAGCAGCGCCCCGATCGCCTTGATGTTGCTGACGCCCAGGGCCGGCGTCGCCGAACCGTCGGGCGTGCCAAGCTCCATCACTCCGGCGCGATAGGCGCCGACGCCCAGCACCAGTTCGCACAAGAGCACGATGGCGACGAGGAAGCCGAGCGGAAAATTCCGCACGAATCCGGCGCGCAGCGTCGCGAAATCGATGTCGAGCATCATCACGACGAAGAGGAACAGCACCGCGACCGCACCGACATAGACGATGACAAGCAGCATCGCGATGAACTCGGCACCGACGAGCACCATCAGGCCGGCCGCGTTGAAGAACGCGAGAATCAGCCAGAGCACCGAATGCACCGGGTTACGAGCCAGGATGGTGACCGCTCCGGAAGCGACGACCATGGTGGCGAACAGATAAAAGGCGATTGTATGGATCATGGATATGCCCCGTTGCCCGGCGCCCTAGCGATAGGGTGCGTCGGCTTCAAGGTTCGCGGCGATGGCCCGCTCCCACTTGTCCCCGTTCGCCAGCAGCTTCGCCTTGTCGTACAGAAGTTCTTCACGCGTTTCGGTCGCGTATTCGAAGTTCGGCCCTTCGACCACGGCATCGACCGGACAGGCTTCCTGACAGAAGCCGCAGTAGATGCACTTGGTCATATCGATGTCGTAGCGCGTCGTGCGGCGGCTGCCGTCGGCGCGCGGTTCGGCCTCGATCGTGATCGCCTGCGCCGGACAGATCGCCTCGCACAGTTTGCACGCGATGCAGCGTTCCTCGCCGTTCGGATAGCGACGCAGCGCATGCTCGCCGCGGAAACGCGGGGAGAGCGGGTTCTTCTCGAACGGATAGTTGATCGTCGCCTTGGGCTTGAAGAAATACTTCAAGGTCAGCCAGTGCGCCTTGACGAACTCCCAGAGGGTGAACGCCTTTACGTATTGAGCGACGCTCATACCCCGTACCTCGTAAGCATCAGATAGCCGCTGACCAGCACCACGAAGAGCAGCGAGACGGGCAGGAACACCTTCCAGCCCAGCCGCATGAGCTGATCGTAGCGGTAGCGCGGGACCGTCGCCTTCACCCAGGAGAAGACGAAGAAGAAGAACAGGATCTTGGCGAGCAGCCAGACGAAGCCGGGCACGTAGTAGAGCGGCGCCCAGTCGAACGGCGGCAGGTAACCGCCGAAGAACAGCACCGCGTTGAGCGTGCACATCAGCAGCACGTTGGCATATTCGCCGAGCCAGTAGAGCGCGAAGGCCATCGACGAATATTCGGTCTGGTAACCGGCAACGAGCTCCGATTCCGCCTCGGTCAGGTCGAACGGCGCGCGCGCCGTTTCGGCCAGCGACGAGATCAGGAACATCACCCACATCGGGAAGAGGAGGACGTTGAAGAAGTAGCCGTTGACGAAACCGAGGCCGTGGCCCTTCTGGCCTTCGACGATGTCGAGCATGTTGAAGCTGCCGGCCCAGAGCACGACGCAGATCAGGATGAAACCGATCGAGACTTCATAGCTGATCATCTGCGCCGAGGCGCGCATCGCGGAAAAGAACGGGTACTTCGAGTTCGAGGCCCAGCCCGCGATGATGACGCCGTAGACGCCGAGCGAGGAGATCGCGAGGATGTAGAGCAGGCCGACGTTGATGTCCGCCAGCACCGCGCCCGAATTGAACGGGATCACCGCCCAGGCCATCAGCGCCACGGTGAAGGTGATGATCGGCGCGATCAGGAACAGGGCCTTGTTCGACGCCGAGGGAACGATGGTTTCCTGGAGGAACACCTTGAGGCCGTCGGCGAAGCTCTGCAGCAGGCCGAAGGGGCCGACCACGTTCGGACCGCGGCGCAGCGCCATGGCGGCCCAGATCTTGCGGTCGGCATAGATGATCATGGCAACGCCGAGCATCAGCGGCAGCGCGATCAGCAGGATGCCGCAGACGGTCGCGACGAACCACGCCCAGTCGTGGTTCATGCCGAGCCATTCGAAAAAGGCGGTCATTCGGCGGCCTCCGCGAAGTCTTCACCGTGGAGCAGTTCGGCCGAGCAGCGCTGCATCGTCGGGCTTGAACGGGCGATCGCGTTGGTGAGGTAGAAGTCCTTGATCGGATAGCCGACCACGCCCTCGGCCATCGCCGCATTCGGCCCAGAAGATTTTGGCGGAAGCGTGCCGTAGTCGGCCAGCCCCTCGACGCCCAGCGCCGGAACCTCGGCAACCATCGCCGCCTGCAGTTCGTCGAAGCTGTCGAAGCCGACCGAAACGCCCAGCGCATCGGCCAGCGCGCGCAGGATCGTCCAGTCCTCTCGCGCGTCGCCCGGCGCGAAGACCGCCTTTTCGGCGAACTGCACGCGGCCTTCGGTGTTCACATAGGTGCCGGCTTTCTCGGTATAGGCTGCGGCCGGCAGGATGATGTCCGCCGCATGGGCCCCCTTGTCGCCGTGATGGCCGACATAGACGACGATCGAATCCGAGAACCTGGTGTAATCGACCTCGTCGGCGCCGAGCGAGAGCAGCAGCTTCGGCTTGGCCGCGACGAGATCGGCAACCCCGCCCTTCTGCGCATAGCCGAGCATCAGCCCGCCCATCCGTGCAGCGGCGAGATGCAGCACGTTGAAGCCGTTCCAGCCATCCCGCACGAGATTGAACTGGCCCGCGAGCGCCAGCGTCGCGCCGAGCGCACCCTTGGCCAGCCCCGCACCGCCGACGATTACCGCCGGACGCTCGGCCTTCGACAAGGCCTCGGTCACATGATCGGGCAGCTTGCCGAGCAGCGACAGATCGTCGCCGAGGAACTCGCCGCCGAAGGTCGTTTCCCACTCGGGGCCGATCAGGAATATCCTGGCGCCCTGCTTCACCGCCTTGCGCAGGCGGACGTTGATCAGCGGCGCTTCCCAGCGGACATTGCTGCCGACGATCAGCACCGCATCGGCGGTCTCGATCCCCGCGAAGGTCGAATTGAAGTTCACGGCGGCAAGGCTCGACACGTCGTAGTCCATGCCGGTCTGGCGGCCTTCGAGCAGGGTCGAACCCAGCGCGCCGACCAGCTTCTTGGCCGCGAACATCGTCTCGCAGTCGAGCAGGTCGCCGGCAATGGCCGCAACGCTCGCCCCCGGATTGACCTGGGCGATGGCCGCGAAAGCCTCGTCCCAGGTGGCGGCCACGAGCTTGCCGTTCTTGCGGATCCACGGCTTGTCGAGCCGGCGGCGCGTGAGGCCGTCGACCTGATAGCGCGCCTTGTCGGAGATCCACTCCTCGTTCACGTCGTCGTTGATCCGCGGCAACACGCGCAGGACCTCGCGGCCACGGCTGTCGACGCGGATGTTGGCGCCGGTCGCGTCGGAAACGTCGATCGACAGCGTCTTCTTGAGCTCCCAGGGCCGCGCCTCGAAAGCATAGGGCCGGCTGGTCAGCGCGCCGACCGGGCAGAGATCG
>Ga0233377_1000969_pt1 | contig 11540 bp, 15 predicted proteins | sample ElkDunMinimDraft_6_FD_191540 | JGI IMG/M metagenome (GOLD analysis project Ga0233377, IMG submission 191540) | Fecal eukaryotic communites from dung pellets of Tule Elk in California, USA - Elk Dung E36 | ecosystem: Host-associated > Mammals > Digestive system > Large intestine > Fecal | place...
CTGCACGGGACATGACCCTAATATATCTTGCAGATATGTTTGCCGAAGGGAACACCATGCTCGAACCCGCCCCCGTCGCCGCTGTCGTCGCGCTCGTGGTCTTCGGCGCGCTCATCTGCTTCCAGGCCGCTCTCGCCCTCGGGGCGCCGTGGGGCCGTGCGGCCTACGGCGGGCAGCGCCCGGGCACCCTGCCCGTCCACTTCCGCATCTCGAGCGCCGTCGCGGCGCTCGTATGGACGGGCATCGCCCTCGTCGTCGCACGTCAGGGCACCCTCCCCGTGTGGGCGCCGCTGCCCGACAGCTGGCTGCCCGTCGCGATCTGGGTCGTCGTCGGCCTCCTCACCGTCGCCGTCGTGCTCAACGCGGTGAGTCGAAGCGTCGTCGAACGCGCGATCTGGATTCCTGCGAGTCTCGTCCTGCTCGCCGCGACCCTCACCGTGGCTCTCGCGTCGCCGCTGTAGCGTGTCGCCGGATGCCGCTAACCTGATCTGGCCGCGCCACCGACACCGGGAGTCCACGATGACGCAGGGTCAGACATTGGTATTCGACCGCGTGACCAAGAGGTTCGGAGCGGTCGCCGCCGTCTCCGATCTCGACTTCACCGTCGAACCGGGGCGCGTGACGGGCTTCCTCGGCCCCAACGGCGCGGGGAAGACCACGAGCCTGCGCATGCTGCTGGGCCTCGTCGACGCCACGAGCGGCCGGGCGACGATCGGCGGCAAGGCGTACCGCGACCTCGACCGTCCGATGAGCACCGTGGGCGCCTCCCTCGAAGCGGCGTTCCACCCGGGACGCTCGGGTCGCGGCCACCTCGCGGTCGTCGCGACGGCCGCGGGAATCCCCGCATCGAGGGTTCCCGCCGTGCTCGACCAGACGGGCATGACCCCCTACGCCGACCGCCGGGTCGGTGGCTACTCGCTGGGGATGCGCCAGCGCCTCGGTCTCGCGACCGCTCTGCTCGGCGACCCGGGAGTCCTCGTGCTCGACGAGCCCATCAACGGGCTCGACCCCGAAGGCATCCGATGGATCCGCTCGTTCCTGCGGGCGCTCGCGAGCGAAGGCCGCACGATCCTCGTGAGCTCGCACCTCCTGAGCGAAGTGCGCCAGACGGTCGACGACGTCGTCGTCATCGCGGGCGGACGATTGCGCTTCGTCGGGCCGCTGTCGGGGCTCGAAGGGTCGGCGGCGAGGGTCGGCACCGTGTCGAGTCTCGTCGACAGCCCCGACCGGGCCGCACTCGCGGCGGCGCTCGCCGCGGCGGGCCACGCGCCGCAGTCGACGGCCGAAGGTCTCTCCGTCGACCTCGCCCCCGTCGAGGTCGGCCGGGTGGCGCTCGCCGCCGGGGTGCCGCTCAGCGCGCTCTCGGCATCGGGCATGGGGCTCGAGGACGAGTTCCTCGCCCTCGTCGCCGATCCCGAGCGCGCGGCAGAAGGAGGCCGGTAGCCATGACGACGTTTCTGCGTGCCACAGCAGCGGAGTTCCGCAAGATCGCCACCACGCGACTGTGGTGGGTGCTCGCGCTCATCCTGTTCGGCTACGTCGCGATCGGCGCCGCGGCGTTCGCTCTCGCCGTCGGTCTCGGCGGCGAGAGCGAAGGCTTCCCGCTGCCGCCCGACATGGTCGCCCCGATCGTCTACAGCATGGCGACAGCGACCGGCTACGTGTTCCCGATCATCTTCGGCGCGATGTCGATCACCTCGGAAGTGCGCCACCGCACGCTCGCGACGGTGTTCCTCGCGACGCCGCACCGCGCCGTCGTGCTCGCCGCGAAGGCCGTCGCCGCTTTCGTCGTGGGACTGTTCTTCGGCGTCGTCGGCCTCGCCTCCTCTGTAGGGCTCGGCGCGACGCTGCTCGCCGCGACGGGGCAGGAGACGCGCCTCGACGTCGAGGACACCTGGACGCTGCTCGCGCGGATCGTGCTCGCGATGGGCGTGTGGGGTCTTCTCGGCGTCGGGGTCGGAGTGCTCATTCCCAGCCAGATCGGGTCGATCGTCGCCATCCTCGCGTTCACGCAGTTCGTCGAGCCGCTCCTGCGCACCGCGGCGGCGTTCGTCGGCTGGCTCGCCGACATCGGGCGATTCCTTCCCGGGGCGGCCGGAGACGCCCTCGTCGGCGCGAGCGTCTTCACGCTGTTCTCGGGCTCGGATTCCGCCGAGCTCCTGTGGTGGCAGGGCGGACTCGTGCTCGCCGGATTCGCGGTGCTGTTCGGTGCGATCGGCGCGGTGACCACGTGGCGGCGCGACGTCACCTGACCGGGGGAAGCCCCGTTCGGCGGTAGGTCAGTAAGACGCTTCCGCCGGGGAAGCCGCGAGGGTCGCCCGCGAGGTCGAACGACGCCGGCACCGCCCCGTCGCGGAACACCCGCTTGCCCGAGCCCAGCACCGTCGGGTAGATCCACAGGTCGATCTGGTCGACGAGGTCGTGCTCGAGAAGCGTCGTGAGCAGATCCCCGCTGCCCCACACGCGGGTCTCGCCGAAGGTGCGCGTGAGCTGGGCGACGTCACGCGGCACATCACGCAGCACCGTCGTGCCGGCCCATTCGGGGTCGGTGAGCGAGCGTGAGGCGACGAACCTGGGGATCGCGTTGAGGTGGGAGCCGATCACGTCCCCCGCCGACGCGTGCGGCCAGTGCCGCGCCCAGATGTCGTAGGTCTTGCGGCCGATGAGCAGGGCGTCCATCCCGAGAATCGATTCGAGGATGATCGCCCCCGAGCCGGAGTCGGCGTAGGGCGCCTGCCAGCCGCTGTGCTCGAAGTCGCCCTCGGGATCTTCACCGGGCGCTCCTGGCCCCTGCATGACCCCGTCGAGCGTCGAGAACATGCTGACGACGAGTCGTCCCCGATCGGCTGTGCGTCCCGGATTCATCGGTGGGGCTCCCGTCGCCCTAGTGACGCCCGCCGGGCGGGCCGATCACGAGCAGGGTCACGAAGATCGCCACGAGAACGACGGCGAACACCGCCACGAGCACCCCGGGTCGGCGCACGAACCACCGCACGACGCCGTCGAGGAACGAGCGGTCGGGGGCGAGCGGGTCGGGCTCTCGGCGCCATTGCCCGTCGAGCTTCCCGCGGCGGTGCAGCCAGATGTCGACGGGGATGGTCGCGTACGGGATGACGGCGCTCACGACGGCGATCACCACGAGCCGCGGTTGCCAACGGCGGTCGATCCCGACGAGCAGCGAGATGCCCGCATAGGCGAGGAAGACGAACCCGTGGATGCCCCCGCCGATGGTCGCCGCGAGATCCAGGCCCGCGGTCGCGCGCAGGATGAGACCCGTGATGAGCAGCGTCCAAGTGATCGCCTCGGCGATCGCGACGATGCCGAAGAGGCGCTTGGGGCTCATGCGCGCGCGAGCGTGGACTGCAGCACGCTCGTGAAGAACGTGAGCCCGTCGACCCCCGAACGCATCGCGGAGGCCGTGTCCGGCCCGAAGCCCGGTTCGACCGCGTGCTCGGGGTGCGGCATGAGCCCGACGACGTTGCCGCGCTCGTTCGTGAGCCCCGCGATGTCGTTGAGCGAGCCGTTCGGGTTGAGCCCCGTGTAACGGAACGCGACGAGCCCGTCACCTTCGAGGCGTGCGAGCGTCTCGGCATCGGCGATGAATCCGCCTTCGCCGTTCTTGAGCGGGATGGTGATCTCCTGCCCCTGCTGGAACCCGTTGGTCCAGGCCGTGGAGGCGTTCTCGACGCGCAGGCCCTGGTCGCGGCAGACGAAGTCGCCGTGGTCGTTGCGGATGAGCCCTCCGGGCAGCAGGTGCGCTTCGACGAGCACCTGGAACCCGTTGCAGATGCCGAGCACCGGCATGCCCGAGTTCGCGGCGTCGACGACGTCGCGCATGATCGGCGAGCGGGCGGCGATCGCCCCGCACCGCAAGTAGTCGCCGTACGAGAACCCACCGGGGAGCACGACGGCATCCACGCCCTGAAGGTCGTGGTCGCCGTGCCACAGCGCGACGGGCTCGGCGCCCGCGATGCGCACGGCCCGCCGGGCGTCGCTGTCGTCGAGCGAGCCGGGGAAGGTGACGACGCCGATCCTCACGTGAGGCTGCCTTCCAGCACGCTGATCTTCACGACGTCTTCGATCACGGCGTTGCTGAGCATCTCGTCGGCGAGTTTCCGAGCGTGGGCGAGCACGGCATCCGTGACCTCGCCGTCGACGGTGAGTTCGAAGCGCTTGCCGATGCGCACGTCGCTGAACGGGTGGCCGCCTTCACGGCGAAGGGCACCCGCGACGGCCTTGCCTGCGGGGTCGAGAAGTTCCGCCTTGGGCATGACCTCGACGACGATCGTGGGCAACGGGTCTCCCTCACGAGTTGAACGGTGGATGCCGCCAGCTTACGCGGCGCCTACCCGTCGCGTCCGGCGGGCGCATCCCAGAGCTCCCACAGTGCGTCGGTGAGCCCGAAGCGATTCGCGGAGTGGCCGTTGCACATCACGACGATCGTCGTGCGGCGATCCTGGGACACCGCGAAGGTCGTGATGTGGCCGCCTTGCCGTCCGTTGTGGGCGAGTCGTCCGTCGGGCTCGAGGTCGATGCCCGCGCCGTAGTACTCGCCCGTGCCCTGATCGGCGGCGCCTTCCGCGAAGTCGTCCTTGATGATGTCGCCGGCACGGTACTGATCGCCCCACCGCGCGAGCTCCGACGGCGTCGCGTAGATCCCGTACGCCCCGAACGCGCCCCACCCCGGCGGCTGGAACCCGTCGTCGGCGTCGTAGGAGAGGGCGACGTCGGGCGCGACGAGGGTCGGTGTCGGGTCCATCGCGAGCCCGAGGGGCGCGAAGATCCGTTGCGTCAGGAACTCGGGGAGGCTGTGCCCGCTCACCCGATGCACGATCTCGGCGAGCAGCACGTAGTTGGAGTTGGAGTAGGAGTATCCGGCGCCGGGCTCGAGGCGGGGCAGCCGTCGGATGGCGTCGAGGATGGTGGCGTGGTCTGCGGGGTCGCTGAACCCGATCCCGTCGTCGGCGAGCACGACCCAGTAGTCGCGGATGCGGCTCGTGTGGTGCATGAGGTTCTCGAGCGTCACGGTGCGACCCCACGCGGGCAGTCGCTCGATGTGGTCGCCGACGGGGTCGGCGAGGGAGAGGGCGCCGTCGCGCTGCAGCATGAGGATCGCCGTCGCGGTGAACTGCTTCGCGACCGAGGCCATGTCGAAGCGCGTCGCGGTCGTCACGGGTGCTCCGGTCGTGAGGTCGGCGATGCCCGCCGCGCCCGCCCACACGACCTCGCCGAGCACGCCGACCGCGCCCGAGCAGCCGGGGCGGGCGGGGTCGACGGTCTCGGCGAGGGCTTCGTCGCTCAGGAGGGTGCGCTTGTCGATGCTCGCGGTCGAATGCGCACGAGCGATGACGGGGAGCGCGGGCGCCGTCGCGGCGCAGCCCGTGACGGATGCCAGGAGCGCGATGGCCGTGAATGCGCGGGGCAGTCGCGACGGCGGCATCCGACCACGTTAGCGGGGGGCTTCGCCCTCGTCGGGCTCATTTCGCCGCTCGACGGCGACCTGGAGTTCGGTCAGCCAGTCGGGGGCGGGCTCGTGACCCTCGGCCTCGAGGTACACCTCGCGCACCGGTCCGGAAGCGCTGTACCCGTCGGCGACGAGAGTCTCCAGGAGGCGCATCCACGACTCCCCCATGCGGCTCATGTCGCCGCGGTGGTGGAGGGTCGCGGCGAGCGCGATGCCCGGCAGGTCGACGACGTCGTAGCCTGCTCCCGGAACGGGCGTCGGCTCGGCGAGATACGACACGTGCACCGCGAGCTGCTCGTCGTCGGTCGGGACGTACCAGAACACCCCGGGTTCCAGGAGCGGGCGACCCGCGGCGACGAGAGCCTCGTCGAGCCGCCCGATGAGCGGTTCGATCACCGGCATGACGTTCTCGGGTCCCATCCCCGGCGCGGGCGCGTGGGTGGCGTAGACGGTGACGGGATCGAGGGGCTTGTAGACGACTTCCGACATGGTGGTTCCTTCCAGTTGGCGGAGTCGCCGCTCGATCCGGGCGATGCGGTCGCGGTCGCCGACGATGGATGCCTCGAGCTCGCGGCGTCGCTCGTCGAGCACCGCCCGCCACCCCGCATCCTGGTCGTCGGCGCGCCCGAGCGCGAGGATGCGTTCGAGGCCCACGCCGAGTTCCCGCAACTCCACGATCCGCAGCAGCGCAGGCAGCTGGTCGATCGTGTAGAAGCGGTAGCCGGTGCGCGGTTCGACGCGCGTGGGCTCGAGGAGCCCGATCGTGTCGTAGTGGCGCAGCATCCGCACGCTCACCCGGGCCAGGGCGGCGAACTCTCCGATGGCGTACATGGTGGAGACCACGTTCGACCCTGACACAGTGTGAGAGTCAAGCCGAGGAAGTCGTGACCCTGATGAGGTTCGCCCAGGGGTCGTCGAGCTCGAGTGCTTCGCCCGTGTCGCGCGTCTGATGCCCGTAGTGCGCGAGCCGCTCGCCGAGCGCGCCGAGGTCGTCGGCGCCGGGAACGACGATGTCGACCCGGCCGAGTCCCAGCGTGCGCCGGCGCCTTCCGGCTCCGCGGCTGCTCCAGACGTTCATCGCCATGTGGTGGTGGTAGCCCCCGGCCGACACGAAGAGCGCCTGGCCGCCGTAGTCGAGCGTCTCGGCGAAGCCGAGCCTGTCGACGTAGAACTCGCGCGCAGCGCCGACATCGCCGACGGAGAGGTGGATGTGCCCCACCCGGGCGTCGCCCGAGCCCGCGCCCGACAGGCCCTCCTCGGTGAGATGCTCCTGGAGGAACGCGTTGGGGTCGAGGTAGAGGGTGCTCATCTCGACACTGCCATGCGTCCAGCTCCACGCGGTGCGGTCGCGGTCCCAGTAGAGCTCGACGCCGTTGCCCTCGGGGTCGTCGAAGTAGAAGGCCTTGCTCACGAGATGGTCGCTCGAACCGGTGAACGATCCCGGATGCCGGCGGGCGACCGAGTACACGGAGGCGGCGAGTGCGGCCTCCGTGTCGAAGACGATCGCGGTGTGGTAGAGCCCGGCCTCGCTCGGCGCGGCATGCCGCAGTTCGGGGGAGTGCTCGAGCACGACGACCGCGCGGGTGCCGCGACCCAGCACGACGAGCGGCCCCGCGGCGCTCAGCACCTCGAGGCCGACGGCATCCCGGTAGTACGCGGTCATGCCGTCGAGGTCGGCGACGTTGAGGGTCACGGCCCCCATCGCGGTGTCGGCGGCGAGAAGTTCTGTTGACATGTCATCCGTAACGTCGCGGTGGCCCGGAAAATGCCCGCTCAGTAGCGCTTCTCGTAGCAGAGCGAGACGGGCGAGTCGGCGTAGTAGCCGAAGTTGGGGATGCGCGTGTAGCCCTCGCGCTCGTAGAAGCGAATCGCGTCGGGCTGCTCGTCGCCCGTCTCGAGCACGAGCCGGTCCCAGCCCCGCGAACGCCCCTCGACCTCGAGGTGACGCAGGAGCGCGACGGCGACCCCCGACCCGCGTCGCTGCGGGACGACGTACATCCGCTTGATCTCGCCGTGCCGCTCGTCGAGAGCGCGCAGACCCCCGCAGCCGAGGGCTTCGTCGCCGTCGTAGGCGACGAAGAAGATCGACATGTCGGCCGCCGTCGGCTTCGGGCCCGGCTCGGAATCCGGGCGCCCGTAGCGGAGGGCGACCTCTGCCTGCTGATCCGTGCGGAGCCGTTCGCTGTCGGGGTGAGCCCACGGCACCTGACGGATCTCGATCACTGCCGGTCCGCGGTCAACCGGTCGACGAGCTCGCGGTACCGGGCGGCGGTGCGCTCGACGATGTCCGCGGGCAGCGCGGGCGGTTCGCCCGTGCGATCCCAGTTCGCGGCGAGCCAGTCCCGCACGATCTGCTTGTCGAAGCTCTCGAGCCGCCCCGGTCCGCCCGCGGCGTACACCTCGGCATCCCAGTAGCGGCTCGAGTCGCTCGTGAGCACCTCGTCGGCGAGCACCACGCGCCCCGACTCGCTGTCGCGACCGAACTCGAACTTGGTGTCGGCGAGGATGACGCCGCGCTTCCGGGCGACGGCGGACGCGTTGGCGAAGATGCGCAGGCTCATCTCGCGCAGCAGCTGGGCGTCCGTCGCGCCGACGAGTTCGATCATGCGCTCGAAGGTGATGTTCTCGTCGTGCTCGCCGAGCGGAGCCTTGAACGCGGGGGTGAAGATCGGCTCGGGCAGTTCGTCGCCCTCGGCCAGACCCGCGGGGAGCCGGATGCCGCACACCGTCTGCGTCTGCTGGTACTCCGCCCAACCCGAGCCGACGAGGTAGCCGCGCACGACGCACTCGATCGGGAACATGTCGAGCTCGTGCACGAGCATCGCGCTGCCGGCGAGATCGTCGGGGAGACGGTCGCCGTTCGACGGGTGCGCCGCGGCGAGGTGCGTCGGCTCGCCGAGGTGGTGGAACCACCACAGCGACAGTTGCGTGAGCATCGCGCCCTTCCCGGGAATGCCGGGGGAGAGCACGTGGTCGAAAGCGCTCACGCGGTCGGAGGTGATGACGAGCATGCGGCCGGCGTGCGCGGGCGAGGTGTAGAGGTCGCGCACCTTGCCCGAGTACACGTGCTGCCAGCCGAGCTCGGCCAGGCGGGGATCGGCGCTCATGAGACCCTTTCGGCGATGTCGTGACGGTAGTGGCCACCCTCGAGGCGGATGCCGCCGAGTGCGGAGTAGGCGGCGGAGCGCGCTGCGGGGAAGGTGCCGGCGCGGGCCACGACCCCGAGCACACGGCCGCCTGTCGCGAGCAGCCGCCCGTCGGTCCGGGCGGTCGCGGCGTGAGCGATCGTCACGCCGGGGGGCAGGTCGGCGTCGAGGCCGACGAGTTCGCGGCCCGTGACCGGGGCTTCGGGATAGCCCTCGCTCGCGAGCACGACGACGACGCAGCACTCGTCGGAGAACTGCGGATCCGGCATCCCGGCGAGCCCCCCCGTCGCGGCGGCGAACAGCAGACCCGAAAGCGGGGTGAGCAAGCGCGGGAGCACGACCTGCGTCTCGGGGTCGCCGAAGCGGGCGTTGAACTCGATCACGCGGATGCCGCGATCGGTGAGCACGAGGCCGCAATAGAGCAGTCCCGCGAAGGGTGTGCCCTGCGCTTCGAGGGTGCGGACGGTGGGCAGCGCGATGGTGCGGCGCACCTCGTCGACGAAGGCGGCTTCGGACCCGAACCGCTCGGCGAGCCAGGGCAGCGGCGAGTAGGCGCCCATGCCGCCGGTGTTCGGCCCGGTGTCCCCATCGCCCACGCGTTTGAAATCCTGGGCCGGGCTGAGCGGAAGCACGTCGTGGCCGTCGGCGAGGAAGAACAGCGACACCTCGGGCCCGGCGAGATACTCCTCGATGAGCACGTCGCCCTGCTGGAGGTAGTGGGCGGCGTGCGCGAGCGCGTCCTCGCGCGACTCCGTCACGAGAACGCCCTTGCCGGCCGCGAGCCCATCGGCTTTCACGACGTGCGGTGCCCCGAGTTCGTCGAGCGCGGCGGCGACTTCGTCGAGCGACCCCGCCCGCACCGCGCGTCCCGTCGGCACTCCTGCGGCATCCATGACCTGCTTCGCGAAGGTCTTCGAGCCCTCGAGAGCCGCGGCCGCGCGCCCGGGGCCGAACACCGGGATGCCGCGCGAGCGCACCGCGTCGGCGACTCCCGCCACGAGCGGCGCTTCGGGTCCGACGACGACGAGTTCGATGCCGTTCGCCGCGGCGTAATCCGCGACGAGCGGGCCGTCGCTCATGTCGAGGCCGATCGTGTCGACGTCCCGGGCGATCCCGGCATTGCCGGGGGCGACGACGATCTCGTGCCCCGCCCCCTCCGCGAGGAGCGCCGCGACGATCGCATGCTCACGGGCACCGGAACCGAGAACCAGGATGCGCACCACTCGACCCTACAGAGGCAGGATGGAGGTATGCGTCGCACCCTCGCCGGACTTCTCGCCCTCGGCCTCCTGGCGACGCTTCCCGTCGGAGCAGCGTCGGCCGCCCCGAGCCAGGCGCCGGGTTGCGACGTCGTCGACGCCGAACTCACGTGGGGATTCAAAGACACCTTCCGCGCCTACATCGACGGGTCGATCGCGAACGGCGAGTGGACGGTGGCCGACGGTGCCACTTACGAGACGCCCTACTTCGGCTTCGCGGGCGAGGGCGGCCGGGTCGACCCGCGCGACCCGAACGGCTCCGTCGACTTCGCCGGGTCGGTGCGGTTCACCGGCCACGGGGGAGTGCTCGACACGACCATCGCCGATCCCGTGCTCGTGCTGCGCGGCGACGGCACGGGAATGATCTTGCTCGATGTGAGCGGACCGACGATGGCCGGCGACCCTGTCGACGAACGAGAGGTTCCCTTCGCGACCGTCGACCTCGGGGGCCAGGACTTCTCCGTCGTCGAGGGCATCCTGACGATCGAGAACGCCCCGACGACACTCACCGCAGAGGGTTCCGCCGCGTTCCCGAACTATCCCGCGGGCGAGGCTCTCGACCCGATCACCGCGACGATCGACCTCGGCGGGTGCGAACTCACCGGGCAGCCGATCGGCACCGACGTGATCGACGATTTCCCGATGGGCAACGCGACAGTGTGGATCGGGCTCATCGTCGGCGCCGTCGTGCTGCTCGCCGCGATCCTCGTCGTACTGCTCGTCGTGAGACGGCGACCTTGAGCGTCCGTCGGCGCATCGCCCTCGACGAGGGACGCACCGCGGTGCGCGCCGTCCTGGCCGGCGTCGACGATCGCGCGGCGCTCGCCACGGCATCCCGGTACCTGCTCGAGCAGCTCGCCGAGGAGGCGGAGGGTCACACCGTCGAGGTGCGCGTGCCGCCCTTCGGCGCCGTACAGGCGGTGCCGGGCCCGCGGCACACCCGCGGGACCCCGCCGAACGTCGTCGAGATGGATGCCGCCACCTGGATCGCGCTCGCGACCGGTTCCGAGGCGTGGGATGCCGCCGTCGCGGCGCACCGGGTCACGGCGTCGGGGCAGCGGGCGTCGCTCGTCGAGCAACTCCCGCTGCACTGGGAGACAATGGGAGGGTGAGCGAAACAGAGGTCAGCATCCGTCGTGCCCCGCGCATCGGCGTCTTCCTGATCCTGGGCGCCATGCTCGGGCTGCTCGTCACCCTCATCGTGACGAGTCTCTTCCCAGCTGATCCGAACGTGGGCTTCCTCGCGACGTTCGCGTACTTCTGCCTCTACGGCATTCCCGCGGGCATCGCCCTCGGGGCGCTCGTCGCCCTCGTGTTCGACGCCGTCTCGCGCCGTCGCGCGAAGACGGTGACCGTGGCCCACGAGGAGGTCACCGGCGATCAGTCGGAGTGACCAGCCAGCCGGGGTGACGCGCGCGCCGCGGCGGCTTACGAGGTCTGGTTCGACTCCACCCAGGCGAGGTACTCGTCGGTGACCGTGCCCGTGACGTAGTCGCCCGTGAAGCACGACATCTCGAGACTCTCGATGTCGGAGCCCTCGAGGATCGCCGCCTGCATGTCCTCGACCTCCTGGTAGATCAGGTAGTCGGTGCCGAGGGCCGTCGCGATCTCGGGGATCTTGCGTCCCGCGGCGACGAGTTCGCTCCGGCTGGGCATGTTGATGCCATACAC
>Ga0233377_1000970_pt1 | contig 11531 bp, 11 predicted proteins | sample ElkDunMinimDraft_6_FD_191540 | JGI IMG/M metagenome (GOLD analysis project Ga0233377, IMG submission 191540) | Fecal eukaryotic communites from dung pellets of Tule Elk in California, USA - Elk Dung E36 | ecosystem: Host-associated > Mammals > Digestive system > Large intestine > Fecal | place...
CTTCGAGGGCCGCCAGCGCTCGCGCCGCGCGGAGCTCGGCCTCCAGCAGCTCGGCGAGACCGTCGACACGCTGATCACGATCCCGAACCAGAAGCTCCTCATGCTCGGCGAGGACGATCTCTCCTTCGTCGACGCGTTCCGCAAGGCGGACGAGGTCCTCTACCAGGCCGTGAAGGGCATCAGCGACCTCATCACGCAGAACGGCATCGTCAACGTCGACTTCGCCGACGTGAAGACCGTCATGAACAGCATGGGCCGCGCGCTCATGGGCACCGGCATCGCCAAGGGCCAGAACCGCGCGCGCCTCGCCGCCGAGATGGCCGTCTCCTCGCCGCTGCTCGACGACATCTCCGTCGACGGCGCGACCGGCGTGCTGATCAATATCGTCGGCGGTCCGGACCTCAAGATGCGCGAGATCCAGGAGGCAGCGAGCCTCGTGCAGGAGCAGGCGCACGAGGACGCGAACATCATCTTCGGCGCGAGCATCGACGAGCAGCTCGGCGAGAACGTGAAGGTCACGGTCATCGCGACCGGCTTCGACGTGGCTGACCGGATGGCGAGCCTCGATCACGCCGCACGGCTCCAGGTCCCCGGCGCTGGCCCGGCGACGGTGCCCTCGATGCACGCTCCGCAGCAGATGATGCGTCCTTCGGAGGGCCCGGCGCGCCACCAGCCGGTGTTCGCCACCCAGCCTTCGATGCGCCACGAGCACGCCCCGGCGTTCTCCAACCGTCGCATCCCCTCCGCGGCTCCGCAGAGCCAGGTCGTGCACGACCAGCGTGTTCAGCCCGCGAGCGCGCGGATCCCGGTCCGCGAGCGCTCGTCGAACTTCCCCGCGTTCGACACCGACTGGGACGTGCCCGCGTTTCAGCGCAAGGGCCAGTAAAGACGTCGCGGCGCTCGCCGCCGCTTCGAGCGCGCCCGTGCCTCTCCGCCGAGAGTCACGGGCGCTGTCCATTTCGGATTCCGGCTCAGCGCGCGCCGGCCTGGCGAATCCGAGCGAGGGGAGGTAGAGCGAGGACGATGAGCGATCGCCCCTGCGATGACCTCGACGGCTGGCTTCGACTCGCGGATGCGCTCGACGCGAATGTCGCGTCGCCCGAGGTCGACCTCGAGCTCCTCGTCCATCAATCGCGGCACGCGGCGGAAGGATTGCGGCGCCTCGTGGCGGTGGTGCGAGGGGCGAACGAACCGTCAGGAGCGGCTGCGATCGAGGACGAGATCTGGATGCCGGACGGACAGGGCGGAGGAACGCGCGTCAAGGTGAAGCCGCGAGAGTGAGCGGAGGCCCGGCGCACGATGAAATCCACGCCTGACCTGTCTGCGCCGCGTTCGCCACGCTCTCCGCTCTCGTCCGCCGGCGCCCGGCCCAGAACAGGCGCGGCGGATCGTCCGAGCATCGCCGGGCGCCGCCTCGGGCACCAAGCGGTCTACGAGACGATCGTGACCGGGACGCCGAGGTGCTCGGCCTCGCGCACCACGGTGGAGAGCCCCTCGACGCGCGATGCGTGCACGAGCTCGTCGGCGGCGCCGATCCAGCCCAGCGTCTCCCGTCGGGTGCTCGTCCCGAGGAAGCGCACGTCCATCTGCCAGGCCTTCGCGAGCTGTTCGAGGTGCGGACGCTCCGGACCGTCACCAAGGACGAGGAGGACGCGCTCGTCACGCCGGGTCCCGTGGTTGGGGCTCGTCGCGACGTAGTCGATCACCTTGTCGATTCGCTTACTCGCGACGAGGCGCCCGGCGCAGACGTAGAGTCTCCGCGCCTTGATCGAGCTGCGCTTGGCCAGCGAGTCCTCGCGCACGTCGGGCACGTCGAGGGCGCCCGGGACGATGACGGCCCGCTCGCGGAGCGCTCTCGCATCGTCGGCCGAGAGCTTCGACTCGAGCGCGACGAGCAGCTCCTCGGAGACGAAGCGCCACCGCTCGGCGCGTCGCGTCAGCGTGCGAACGACGAGGCTCCGGGTCCCTGCCGGGAGGGCGCCGAGGAGCCGGACGTCGCCGCCGTGCGAGACGATCTCGACCTCGGCCGTTCTCCCGACCCGCACCCCTGGCATGCTCGCGGGCACGGCGATCGGGAAGGCGCACGGGACGCACCAGTGCGCGATGATGCGCTCCGGTGCGAAGAGCCGAAGCTGGATCGAGGCGCTCGCGGCCCATGCGGTCGCCTCGAGGGCGCGCGTCGGGCGCTCGCGGATGCGGGTGGGCGCGCCCGGCCAGCCAAACGCGCCGCCGGGCTTCGGCCGGAGGACACGGACCGCGTGTCCGGCTCGCTCGAGCTCGGCCACTTCCGTCTCGACGAAGTGCCCCGAGGGGTCCCCGTCGTATGCGGGGTAGCTCGTCGTGACGACGGCGATGCGCATGGGAAGCCGGTCCTTTTACGCCGAAAAGCCGTGATCGTGCTAGGACTTTCGGACCATGCAAGGTCAGCCCGACGCCTCGAGCGCGCGCTCCGTCAAGGTTCGTGGACGCATCCTCTACGTGACCGAAGATCCGTCGCTTCTCGAGAAGCAGCTCGCTGGCGAGGACGTCGACTACGACGTCGAGAAGAACGCGCCGTCGCTCGTCGGTAACATCTCGACGGACGAGCTCACACCCGGATGGGTTTGTTACTACTACGACGAGACGCTCGCTCGATTTTGCCTCGTCGGCCTTCGCGGCGGCAAGGTGGGCAAGGACGCGATCAAGAACGGCGGCTTCGGCGTCATCGTCAGCGGCATCTCGAAGGGCTGCGGGTCGAGCCGCGAGACCGCGCCGTACAGCGAGCTCAAGGCGGGCGTACAGGTGGTCATCGCCCGGAGCATCGAGAAGATCTACCGGCAGAACGCGCAGAACATCGGCCTCCTCACGTCGACCGACTTCGGGCTCCTCGAGCGCATCAAGCGCGGCGAGGACATCCCGATGAGCGAGTTCACGAAGGGCCTCGATGCGATCAGCGCCGCGATCGTCGAGCACGGAGGTCTGTTCGCGTACAACCGCGCGCGCCTCGCCGGGGAGACGACCCCGCCTGCCGTCACGACGCCGGCGCGCCCGATGACCCTCTGCGAGAAGATCCTCGCCGCGCACGTCATCGTCGACGCGAAGGCCGGGAAGATCGGCGTCTCAGCGGTGAAGCCGGGCGACGCGTTCTTCGCTCGCACCGACGTCCGGTTCAGCCACGAGTACGTGACCCCGATGGCCGAGTCGCTGTTCGTCGCCGAGATGGGCAAGGACGCGAAGGTGACCGAGCCGGAGAGCGTCTTCGCGTTCCGCGATCACCTCACGTTCCTCGATCTCGTGATGCCGAAGGTGCACCGCGAGATGGGCCTGAAGGCGCAGGCCGAGGAGCTCGCGACGGTGCAGGAGTCGTTCACGAAGCGCCAGGGCGTGAAGCTCTATGGCGAGGTCCACCGCGACGGCAAGCTCGTCGGCTCGGAGGCCATCTGCCACAACAAGGTCATCGAGGAGATCGCGCTGCCGGGGCAGCTCGTCGCCGGGACGGACTCGCATACCTGCATGGCCGGCGCGCTCGGCTGCTTCGCGTTCGGCGTCGGCTCCACCGACATGGCGAACTCCTGGTACACGAAGGACGTCCGCGTCACGGTCCCCGAGACGGCGCGGTTCGTCCTCACCGGGCTGCTGCCGCACGGCGTCTGCGCGAAGGACGTCATGCTCCACATCCTCAGCCAGCCGTTCTTCAAGACGGGGCAGGGGATCGGCAAGGTGCTGGAGTTCGCCGGCGACGGCGTCGAGGCGATGCCGCTCGACGAGCGCGCGACGCTGACGAACATGGCCGTCGAGGCCGGCGGCTTCACCGGCATCATCGAGGCCGACGGCGTGGTCGTCGACTACCTCGTGAAGCAGCGCGGCCTCACGCCTGCCGAGGTCAAGAAGCGGATCGTGAAGGCCGATCCGGACGCGAAGTACCTCGCGACGTTCGAGATCGACCTCTCGACGCTCGAGCCGATGGTCGCGACGCCCGGCGATCCGCGCAACGGCATCCCGCTCCGCGAGCTGCCGGGCACGAAGATCGACATCGCCTACGGCGGCTCGTGCACGGGCGGCAAGAAGGCGGACATGGACATGTACGCCGAGGTCCTGAAGCTCGCGGTCGAGCAGGGCAAGAAGGTCGCGGACGGCGTGCACCTCTACATCCAGTTCGGCTCGCAGGACATCCGGCGTTATGCCGAGTCGAAGGGCTACCTCGACCTTTTCGCAAAAGCGGGCGCCGAGCTCGTCGACCCCTCGTGCGGGGCCTGCATCAAGGCAGGACCGGGCGTGAGCGACTCGCCCGATCAGGTCACCGTCAGCGCCATCAACCGCAATTTCCCCGGCCGCAGCGGCCCCGGGAAGGTCTATCTCGCGAGCCCGCTCGTCGTGGCGGCGAGCGCGATCGCCGGCAAGATCATCTCGCCCGACAGCCTCTGATCAGAGCGTCACCGCTCGTACGCAACGCGCGTCCGCGATCTCCGTGGAGATGTCTCGTCTCGTCTCGTCCGGAGCGCGCGAGCATACGGCCTCGAGGCGCCTCAGGCGGGGGTGGCGCGCGCGGTGCATTGCCTCTGCGCGTGGACCGATCGCGGATCGTCGCGCTGCTTCGAGAGATCGCCGCTCTGCTCGAGCTGCACGGCGGCAACAAGTTCAAGGTGCGTGCGTTCTCGCGCGGCGCGCGCGCGCTCGAGGCGACGCGCGAGCCGATCGAGAAGCTCATCGACGAGGAGAGGCTGACCGATCTGCCCGGCATCGGCATCGCGCTTGCGAAGCAGATCCAGGAGCTCCACGGGACCGGCACGTCGGAGCTTCTCGTCACGCTGCGGCAGGGGCTCCCGAGCGGCGTGCTCGAGCTCTCTCAGGTCGGTGGGATCGGCCTCCATACGTTGCGGCTGCTCTCGGAGGAGCTCGGGATCTCGTCGATCGATGACCTCCGCGCGGCGGCCGAGGCCGGCCGTCTCCGCGATGTGAAGGGCTTCGGAGAGAAGAAGGAAGCGAAGATCCTCGAGGCGATTGGCCGCTACGAGGAGAAGGGCCCGCAGATCCTCCTCGCCGACGGACTTCGGCTCGGCGAGTCCCTCGTCGACGATCTCTCGTCGATCGGCGGCATCGAAAGGGTCGACATCGCCGGCTCGCTCCGCCGCTCGGTCGAGGTGTCGATGGACGTCGACCTCGTCGTCACCGCGAAGGAGCCGGAGCTGGCGATCGCGCGGATCGCGAAGCAGCCGCGCTTTTCGTCGGTCGAGCGGAGCGCTCCGGCGTCGTGCCGGCTGCGGCTCCCGGACGGGACTCGCGTCGACGTCGTCGCGTGCGCCTCGGACGATCGCGCGGCGTCGCTGGTCCACGAGACGGGCGCTCGCGCGCACTTCGAGCGGCTGCAGCGGCGCGCGATCGAGCGCGGCCTCGTGCTTCGGTCGAGCGGGCTCGAGACGGAGAGCGGCGAACGCGTCCCGGTCCGGGAGGAGCGAGAGCTCTACGCTCGCCTCGGGCTGCACTGGATTCCGCCCGAGGTGCGAGAGGACCTCGGCGAGCTCGACGAGGCCGAGGACCACGACATCGACCTCGTCGAGGTGGGCGACATCCGGGGCTTCGTCCACTGCCACTCGACGTGGTCGGACGGCCGGCACAGCATCGAGGAGATGGCGCGCGCGGCCGAGGCGCGCGGCGCGAAGTTCATCACGATCACGGATCACTCGAAGACGGCGCACTACGCCGGCGGGCTCGATGTCGAACGGCTCCTCCGTCAGTGGGACGAGATCGACGAGGTGCAGGAGCGCGTGGGGATCCGCGTCCTCAAAGGCACCGAGTCGGACATCCTCGCGGACGGGGCGCTCGACTGGCCAGACGCCATCCTCGAGCGGCTCGACGTCGTCATCGCGAGCATCCACAACCGCTACCGGCAGGACGAGGACGCGATGACGAAGCGCCTGCTCCGCGCGATGGAGATGCCCGTCTTCAAGATCTGGGGGCATCCGCTCGGACGTCTCGTCACGAGCCGCCCCCCGATCCCGTGCCGGGTGGAGGAGGTGCTCGACGCGCTCGCCCGTTCGCGCGGGGCGATCGAGATCAACGGCGACCCGCGCCGCCTCGACCTCGAGCCGCGGTGGGCGCGCGCGGCGCGGGAGAGAGGGTTGCCCTTCGTCCTCTCCGTGGATGCGCACGCAACCCGGGAGCTCGACAACGTGAGATACGCGGTCGGGCTCGCGCGTCGAGCCGGCCTCCGCCGCTCCGACGTCCTCAACACACATGGTCCTGTTGCCTTCGCCCGCCTGGTCCGGCCGGCGGGTGCGGCGAGGCCGACGACGGCCCCTTCGCGGGCTCGCCCGGAGCCCCCGAAAGCCGACGGACGTGAAGCCCAGCGGGCCCTCCGGAAAGCCACGCGGAGCCGGCGGCGCGGCCGGGCTGCGTGAAACGGGCGCCGTCCCGCGCTATACGCTGGGCATCATGCCGACGAAGGCCACCATCGAACCGAACTCTCGCGTCGTCCTCGATTACACCCTCCGCGACGTCGACGATGACGTGATCGATGCGAGCGACGCCGACGACGGCGAGCCCATCGTGTACGTGCACGGTTACGGAATGCTCGTGCCTGGCCTCGAGAAGGCGCTGACGGGGCTGTCGGCGGGAGACGAGAAGGAAGTCGTCATCGCGCCCGACGAGGGGTTTGGAGAGCGTGACGAGGAGCTCGTGCTCGAGATCGACCGGTCCGAGATGCCGCGTCCGGAGGCGGTTGAAGTCGGCGACGAGCTCGTCGCGGAGTCGCCGGAAGGGGATGAGGCGGTGATGCGGGTCATCGACGTGAAGCCGGACGCCGTCGTCCTCGACGGCAACCACCCGCTCGCCGGCGAGACGCTGCGGTACTCGGTCCGCATCCGCGACGTACGGCCTGCGACCGAGAAGGAGATCGAGGAAGCCGCAGCCGCCTTCGAGGAGGTGGCGGAGTCATGGGAGCCGCACGACCACGGTGTGAACGGGGCCGGCGGCGATCTCGTCCAGCTTGGACGCGGCGTGAAGAGCCCAAAGCTCAACTGAGCTCGTCCGGTGCCGGCGCCGCGGCCGCCCCGGGCGGCGTCACGAGCCGTCGCCCGAGCTTCGGTCGCTCGAGCACAAGCGCGAACAACCCAACGTTTTCCGGGTGAAAAGTAGCCGCTTGCGGCGGCTCGGGGCGCGGACTAAACGGCCTCAGGCATAAACGACCTCTCGTGCCGGTTCACCGCACGAGGGCCGACCTGAGGAAGCCCCGATGACGCAGAAGACGAACCAGAACCCCTGGCAAATGGACGTGCGCGTGCGTGAGCGCAATCTCAAGTCGGGTGCGCTGACCGACAAGGAGCTCGAGAAGCAGCTCGCGGCGCTGCCGGATCTCGGCGATCAGGCGGAGCCCTTCGGGACGCCGCAGCCGGCGCTCGCGCCGCCCCCGGTGGCCGTCGAGGCCGCGCCTGTCGAGGACGTCATCGGCGAGGACGAGCCGGAGGACGACGAGGAGGACGAGGAGGACGAGGAGGAGGCGATCGCTGCTGCGCCCGAGCCGCCGCCCGCGCCGCCCGCGCCGCCCGAGCCGGCCCCCGCAGCGATCGCTGCTGCACCCGAGCCGCCGCCCGCGCCGCCTGCGCCGCAGGTCGAGGAGCCCGCGCCGGTCGCCGACACGGGCGCCGTCACGGACGGCGAGGGCGAGCCGTCGTGAGCGTGGAAGGCGAGGTCGACGAGAGCCCCGAAGGGGAAGAAGGCGGCACGCTTCCGACGATCGACTTTGCGACGTTCGTCCTGTCGCTGAGCCATTCGGCATTGATGCACCTCGGAGAGGCGCCTCACCCGGACACGAACAAAGTCGAAGCGAACCTCCCGCTCGCGAAACAGAACATCGATCTGCTCGGTTTGCTCGAGGAGAAGACGAAGGGGAACCTCTCGGGAGACGAGGAGCGTCTCCTTGCGCAGGTGCTCTTCGATCTTAGGATGCGTTACGTGGAGCGTTCGAAGGCCGCTCCGAAGTAGCCCGGCCGAGCACCGACACGGTCTCCTCGGTCATCCAAGTGACCGAACAACCGTGAGGTGCTCGTTGCAGTCGAAGACCATCCTCGTCACCGCCATCACGGTCTTGGTCCCCGTCCTCGCGACGGGGTGCAACCGGAGCAAGGCGGCGAAGGACACGGATCCCGCGCTCCCTCCCGGCGCCGTCCCGGTCGCGACCGCGGCGCCGACGTTGACCAACGCCACGCCCACGCCGCTCCCGGGCGCGATCCCGGAGGGGAAGACGGGCGCCTCGTCCCTGGATCCTCACGAGTTCGTGGGGCCGCGAAGCTTCGCGCCGGTGGCGAAGAGCGCCGATCCGAGCGTGGTCACCATCTACACGCTGGGCGAAGAACGAGAGCGGAACATCTTCTCCCGCAGGCGCGCGGGAAGAACCGCAAAGGGCCTCGGGACAGGGTTCATCGTCCAGAAGGATGGCGTCATCGTCACGAACAACCACGTCATCGAGGGCGCCGACGAGATCCTCGTGCAGTTCTCCGACGAGCGACGCCTCCCTGCAAAGATCGCGGGACGCGACCCGAGGACCGACATCGCGGTCATCAAGGTTCAGGACGCGAAGGACCTGCCGGCGATCGCGCTCGGCGACTCGGACGGCCTGGAGGTGGGGGACTGGGTCGTCGCGATCGGCAACCCGTTCGGGCTCAGTCACACCGTCAGCGCCGGGATCGTCAGCGCGAAGGGCCGCGGACGTGACGACGTCCCGCTCGATCCGAGCGGCTACTACAGCTTCATCCAGACGGACGCCTCGATCAATCCAGGCAACTCGGGCGGGCCGCTCCTCAACCTCAGGGGCGAGGTCGTCGGGATGAACACCGCGATCCGCGGCGGTGGCGCGCAGGGCATCGGCTTCGCGATCCCGATCAACATGGTGAAGCAGATCCTGCCGACGCTCCTCCACGAGGGGCACCTCACGCGCAGCGCGATGGGGGTGAGCATCCGGGACGCGCGCGAGCTCACGCCCGAGGACCGTCGCGAGCTGAAGCTCGGTGAGGAGAAGGGCGCGATCGTCGAGCGCGTCGAGCCGGGCGGACCGGCGGACATGGCAAAGCTCGAGGTCGGCGACCTGATCGTCGCCTTCGATGGTCAGCCCATCGATCGGAGCTCGCTCCTGCAGTGGAAGGCGAGCACGGCGGGCGTCGGCAAGACGGCGACGGTGCGTGTGATCCGACAGGGCAAGGCCTTCGACCTTCCGATCACGCTGGGCGAGCTCAAGGAGCCGAAGAAGACGCCGCGACCGCGCGTGGCTCCGGGGGTCGATCCTGAAGACGATCCGTTCGTGAGATAGAGGAGGAGGCCTCGTTCGGGCAGGACGACGCCGGGCTGCGTCGAAGTGCCCGCGGCTGGCATTCAAAAAAACTGCGGAGGACGCGCTCAGGGTGGCTTTCCGGGATCCACGTGGCCACGCTGTCCTGCACACACCTCATGCGTCGGCACGAGCTAGCCCTCCGGCTCGAGCCTGTATACGCTAAGTGCGCGAATGGCCGTCGCCCGCCCCACCCCGAAGCCTATGAAGGCAAGCGACGCTCCCGAGGAGCTGGCGGGCGGCAACCATGTGCCCGAAGCGGCGCCCAGCTCGAAGGAGCTCGATGCCCGCGTGGCACCGCCGCGCACAGCGCCGCCTCCATCGAACACTTTGAATCTGAGGGGTTCGAACGCGTCCAACGCGAAGCAGGCACGAATACGAGAAGCGGAGGAGGATCGTGTTCTCATCGCGCAGGCGCAACAGGGTGACGTGGCTGCCTTCCGGCAGCTCGTCGAACGTCACCAGAGGCGCGCGTTCGCGATCGCACTTTCCCTCGTCCGCGACGAGAACGACGCCCGCGAGCTTGTTCAGGACGCCTTTCTTCGCGTCTTCCGAGGCCTCAATAGCTTTCAGGGGAGCTCGAGCTTCTTCACCTGGCTCTATCGCATCATCACGAACCTCAGCATCGACCTCATCCGCAAGCCGGGTCGCCAGCTTGCAGACATCGACGAAGCCCGGTTCGAGAGCGACGAATCACAAGAAGCAGAGTTTCCCCTGCTCAGCCGCGTCGACGGGTCCGATCCGGTCGACGTCGTCCGCCGGCGAGAGATCGCCGGTCGCCTCCAGGCAGCGCTCGACGCGCTGCCGCCTTACCACCGCGGCGTCATCGTCATGCGAGAGATCGAAGGGCTCAGTTACGAAGAGATGGCCACGGCCATGGGAGTCTCGAAAGGGACGATCATGAGCCGCCTCTTCCACGCCCGCCAGAAGCTTCAGAAGGCCCTTGCCGACTGCTACGAGGAGCAGATCGGCCGTATTCCGGAGTCCGAACGCGAGGCCGCAGAAGGCAGCGGAGGTGAGGCATGAGCGCCAAGAGCCTTTCCGAGAGCCGCATGTTGAAGCTGATGGCGTATGCCGACGGCGAGCTCGAAGGTGCGGAGCGCGCCGAGGTCGAAGGCTGGCTCGCCACCGACACGAGCGCCGTCCGGTTCGCAAATGAGGTCGCGGGGCTCGGCGATCTCGTCAAGATCGGCCACGAGACCTCGGCGGACGCCAGCTCCATCGCGAGCTTCGACATCGCCGATGCGGTGATGGCCGCCGTGGAAGCAGACAGCGCCGCACCGAAGCGCATCGGCTCGCGCGAAGCGGAGGTGAGAGAGGAGCGCAAGGTCGTCTCCCTCACCGCTGCACGCAGTCAGAAGAACCTGAAGGTCGGTGGCATGGTCGCCGCCGCGCTCGCCCTCGCTGCGTCCGTCTTCGTGATGACGCGGAGCAAGGAAGAGGCGCCGGTGGCCCGCGCGCCGGTCGAGGCTCCGGAGTCCGCGAGCCGCAGCGCCGAGCCGGGCGTCGACGTCGATCTCGTCGAAAGCGCAGGAGACTCGGTGCGGGTGTTCTATCTTTCGAGCGAGAGCAGCCCCACCACGAGCGTCGTCGTGTGGGTCGATGAATCGGGAGGAAAGTGATCATGAGCGAGGCTCTTCTCGGTCGCCGTCGGCTCGTGCTCGGCGTCCTCGTCGCCGGCGCAGCGTTCATCGCCCACGTCCCTCAGGCCAGCGCGGACGCGCCGCCGAAGGCCGAGGTGATGGTCATCCACGCGACCAAGTGCGAGAAAAAGAGCGTCGACCCGCAGATCGGCGACACGCCGCCGGCGCTCGGCTACGACTGCTTGAAGCTGGTGGAGAAGAAGACGCTCCCGCTCGCGCTCAACCAGGCGAGCACGACGCCGCTCCCGAACGGGCGCACGTTCCAGCTGCTCCACACGGCGAAGGTCGGCAGCCGTTACAAGGTCACCGCGTCCATCAGCCCGGCGGACGGCTCGAGCGGCTTCACGAAGCTCGCCGACATCTCCGCGGATCCGAACAAGCCGTTCAACGTCGGCGGCTTCTCGTATCAGGGCGGCGTGCTCGTCCTCACCGTCCGCATCGTGCCCTGAGACGACGGCCCTCCACACTCGTCACGCGCAGCAGCCGATGATCGGGAGCGATCCCGACCGTAGACTGCCGGGCTTCCTGCTCGCGCGTTTAGCTTCCGCAAACGAACGACCGCGGTTTTTCGACCGTCTCGTCGCCGTTTG
>Ga0233377_1000972_pt1 | contig 11524 bp, 10 predicted proteins | sample ElkDunMinimDraft_6_FD_191540 | JGI IMG/M metagenome (GOLD analysis project Ga0233377, IMG submission 191540) | Fecal eukaryotic communites from dung pellets of Tule Elk in California, USA - Elk Dung E36 | ecosystem: Host-associated > Mammals > Digestive system > Large intestine > Fecal | place...
ACTGACAAGGCTTAAGGCTCAGCTTTACAAGCCGGACGCGCCTTCGCCAGATAGGCGGATGAAACGTCTTCTCCTGCTGTCCGCCGCCTCCGTTTTGATCCTTGTCGCCGGTTGCGACCGGCCGGGCGCCTCCGGTCCAGAACCAGACGCCGCGCCGCCGCCTGCGCCCGCCGCCGCCCCGGCCGCGACGCCGGAGCTGCCGACGGCGGAACTGACCGGCCTGGCCTTCCGCGCCGCCTGGGACCGCAATCCCCCTGTCGCGCTGGCCGGGACCGAGGCGAACAACGGCGGCTACGGCGGCTTCAGCATCACCGAGGGCAAGCTGACGGCGCTGGGCGGCGACCGCTATGCCCTGATCTCCAGCGGCTCGGGCGTCGATGGCGGCCATGTCACGCCCGGCGTTCTGGTCATCCACTATCTGACGCGCACGCCCGAAGGCTTCCGCCGCGCTGACGGCCAGCCGCTGCTGGTTCATGGCGGGACGTTCGGCAATGCGCCGGACTGGGACATCCGCCACAATTTGCTGCCCAATCCGGTGGTGGTCGCCGAGTCCGGCGGCGTCTGGCAAGGCTACGCCTGTTCGGGCGCCGAACTGGTCGAGCTGACGCCGCAGGGGCCCGTGCGGCGGTCGGACTATCTGCGCCTTAACTACAGCAGCGGCGGCGCCCTGGGCGACAAGGGCCAGGAGATGGAGGGCCGCATCGAAGCCGGAACGCCGGGCCGGGACTTCAGGATCCAGTACTCCGGGGCCAGCCAGGCCCGCGTCACCTATCGCCTGAACGCCCAGGGCCTGTACGCACCCGTGGATGAACCGGCCGACCTGCCCTGGTGCTGACCTGAGGGTGGCGCTGGACTTGAGGGGCGGCGGGGACTAGACCCCCCGCTCTTTCATTTTCGCCGCCTCGACAGCGCCCCATGCGCCGGTCGGGACGATTTCGCTTCCGGTCGGGTCCGAACCCCGACGAGCGACGAGGAGCCCGTCATGAGCAACCGCAAACCCAAATCCGCCGCCGGAACCGTCAGCCAGCGCCAGCTGCGCGCCTCCGAAATGATCCGCCACGCCCTGGTCGAGGTGCTGCGTGAAAACGAGATCCACGATCCGGCCCTGAAGGATGTGTCGATCACCGTCACTGAGGTGCGGCTGTCGCCCGACCTGAAACACGCCACCTGTTTCGTCGAGCCGCTGGGTGCGGGCGTCGAGACGGCCGAGGTGGCGGGCCATGAATCCGAAATCATCAAGGCGCTCAACACCCACGCGAAGTTCCTGCGCGGGGCGCTGGGCCGTCACATCGACATGCGGTTCACCCCCGACCTGCGCTTCCGTCACGATGAGAGCTTCATGGCTGCAGAGCGCCTGAACCGCCTGCTGGACGATCCGCGCGTGCGGGCGGACGTCGAAGCGGACGCAGACCAGGGCGATGCTGACTGATGGCGCGTAAGAAACGCGGCGACGTGGTCAACGGCTGGGTCTGCCTGGACAAGCCGTTCGAGATGGGATCGACCGAGGCGGTGTCGAAGATCCGCCGTCTGTTCAACGCCCAGAAGGCGGGCCATGCGGGCACGCTGGACCCTCTGGCCAGTGGCATCCTGCCCATCGCCCTGGGTGAGGCGACCAAGACGGTGCCCTTCATGATGGACGCCCAGAAGGTCTATCGCTTCACCATCAACTGGGGGATTTCGACCGACAGTCTGGACCGCGAGGGCGAGATCATCGCTCGCTCGGACGTGCGCCCCTCGGTCGAGGCGGTGAAGGCGGCGCTGCCCGCCTTTGTCGGCGACATCGACCAGACGCCGCCGCGCTTCTCGGCCATCAAGGTGGACGGCCAGAGGGCCTATGACCTGGCGCGCGACGGGGCCGAGTTCGAACTGGCCAGCCGCCGCGTGACCATCCATGAGGCCGAGGTGACGGCCGCCCCCGACGCCGATCATGTCGAGATCACGATGCGGACCGGCAAGGGCGTCTATGTGCGCTCGCTGGCCCGCGACCTGGCGGTCATGCTGGGCGCCGAGGGGCATGTTTCGGCCCTGCGCCGCGAGCGGGTGGGGCCGTTTTCGGTCGAGAACGCGGTGACACTGGATATTCTGGCCGATCTGGTGCATAGGGACGCCGCCTCGGAAGGCTTGCTTGCCGTTGCGACCGCTCTGGACGACATCCCGGAGCTGGCCGTGACGGATCAGGACGCCTTCTCGCTTCGGCAGGGACGACCGATCGTACTGCTCCCCAGACAGGTCGAGACATTGAAGGGTCAGCTGCAAGGCGACGCCCGGACGGTTTCGGTTTTTCAGGGCCAGACGCTCGTCGCTCTCGGTCAGTTGCGGGCCGGTCGCCTCGAACCCGACCGCGTATTCAATCTGTCCTGACGCGCCAGACCGGCGCCGACGACACTCAAACCCGCGCTCAAGCGGCGAGGCCTCGAAGGCCGAGCGTTGGCGCACAAGGGAGATACCCGATGTCGATTACTGCTGAACGCAAACACGAAGTCATCGCCGACAACGCCCGCTCCGCTGCGGACACCGGTTCGGCTGAAGTCCAGGTCGCGATCCTGACGGAACGCATCGTCAACCTGACCGAGCACTTCAAGACCCACAAGAAGGACAACCACTCGCGCCGCGGCCTGCTCAAGATGGTCTCGCAGCGTCGTCGCCTTCTGGACCACCTGGTGAAGGTCGATCGCGAGCGCTACGCCGCCCTGATCGCCAAGCTGAACCTGCGCCGCTAAGAGGCGCCGGGACGAACGGAAGCATTTTTCGAGGCGCGGGCGTCATGTCCGCGCCTCGTTCCGCATCCAGAGACCAAACTGCGCGTCGCAGCACGTTCGGCGCATGAACCTGGATCAATCGGGTTCTCGAGAACTGACGCGAGGGCTGAACACCGGTCCTCACATACTCGGGTCTGTCGCGATGGCGTGACGGCCCATGGACCGAAGGACTGAACGCCCGACGCTCCACCCGCTAATGGGACCCCGCGTGGAATACGCCCGCGGGATAAGAAAGACGAAACATGTTCGATATCAAACGCAAGACGATCGACTGGGCCGGCCGCCCGCTGACGCTGGAAACGGGCCGCATCGCCCGCCAGGCCGACGGCGCCGTTCTGGCCACCTACGGCGAGACCGTCGTCCTCGCCACCGTCGTCTATGGCCGCGCGCCGAAGCCGGGCCTGGATTTCTTCCCCCTGACCGTCAACTATCAAGAGAAGACGTTCGCCGCCGGCAAGATCCCGGGCGGCTATTTCAAGCGTGAAGGTCGTCCGACCGAGAAAGAGACCCTGGTCTCGCGCCTGATCGACCGTCCGATCCGCCCCCTGTTCGTCAAGGGCTTCAAGAACGAGACCCAGGTCGTCATCACCGTGCTGCAGCACGACATGGAGAACGACCCGGACATCGTCGGCCTGGTCGCCGCCTCGGCCGCCCTGACTATTTCGGGCGTGCCCTTCATGGGCCCGATCGGCGCCGCGCGCGTCGGTTATGTCGAGGGCGAGTACGTCCTCAACCCGACCCTGGACCAGATGCCTGACAGCCAGCTCGACCTGGTCGTCGCCGGCACGCAGGACGCCCTGATGATGGTCGAATCCGAAGCCAAGGAGCTGTCGGAAGAGATCATGCTGAACGCCCTGATGTTCGCGCATCGCGGCATGCAGCCGGTGATCGACGCCATCATCGAACTGGCCGAACACGCCGCCAAGGAGCCCTTCGACTTCCAGGCCGAAGACCACTCCGACGTCGTCGCCTCGATCCAGAAGCTGGTCGGCGACGATATCAAGGCCGCCTACACCCACGCCGGCAAGTACGAGCGCCGCAACGGCGTCGACGTGGCCAAGAAGGCCGCCGCCGCCAAGCTGGTGAAGACCGACGAGAACCCGGACGGCGTCGACGCCTCCAAGTTCGGCGCGGCCTTCAAGGAATGCGAAGCCCACGTCCTGCGTCGCGACATCATCGACAACGGCCACCGCGTCGACGGCCGCGCCCTGGACAAGGTTCGCGACATCGTCTCGGAAGTCGGCGTCTTCCCGCGCACCCACGGTTCGGCCCTGTTCACCCGTGGTGAAACGCAAGCCATCGTGGTCGCCACCCTGGGCACCGGCGAAGACGAGCAATACGTCGACGCCCTGAGCGGCACCTACAAAGAGAAGTTCCTGCTGCACTACAACTTCCCTCCCTATTCGGTCGGCGAGACCGGTCGGATGGGTGGCGCGGGTCGTCGGGAAATCGGTCACGGCAAGCTGGCCTGGCGGGCGATCCGTCCGATGCTGCCGTCGTCGGAAGACTTCCCCTACACCATCCGTCTGGTGTCCGAGATCACCGAGTCCAACGGCTCCTCCTCGATGGCCACGGTCTGTGGTTCGTCGCTGGCGCTGATGGATGCGGGCGTGCCGCTGACGCGTCCCGTTTCGGGCATCGCCATGGGCCTGATCCTGGAGCCGTCGGGCGAGTTCGCCATCCTGTCCGACATCCTGGGTGACGAAGATCACCTGGGCGACATGGACTTCAAGGTGGCCGGTACGCGTGAAGGCATCACCAGCCTTCAGATGGACATCAAGGTCGCCGGCATCACCGAAGAGATCATGCGCAAGGCGATCGCCCAGGCTTCGGCCGGCCGTCTGCACATCCTCGACGAGATGGACAAGGCCATCGACGGCGCCCGCACCGAGCTGGGTGAGTTCGCGCCCAAGATCGAGTCGATCAAGGTTCCGACCGACAAGATCCGCGACATCATCGGCACGGGCGGCAAGATCATCCGCGAGATCGTCGAAAAGACCGGCGCCAAGATCAACATCGAAGACGACGGCACCGTGAAGATCGCCGCTTCGGAACAGGAAAAGATCGACGCCGCCAAGGCCTGGATCTCGTCCATCGTCTCCGAGCCTGAAGCCGGCACCATCTACAACGGCAAGGTCGTCAAGGTCGTCGACTTCGGCGCCTTCGTGAACTTCTTCGGCGCCAAGGACGGTCTGGTCCACGTGTCGCAGATCTCACTGGAGCGCGTCGCCAACCCGGCCGACGTCCTGACCGAAGGTCAGGAAGTGAAGGTCAAGTTCCTGGGCATGGACGATCGCGGCAAGACCAAGCTGTCGATGAAGGTCGTCGATCAGGAAACCGGCGAGGACATCACCGACAAGATCAACGCCGAGCGCGCTGAACGCGGTGAAGCCCCGCTGTCCGACGACACCGGCGGCCGTCCCAAGCGTGAAGGCGGCGGCGATCGTGATCGCGGTCGCAGCCGTCGCTAAGACACGGCGTCACGTCTGAAATGAAGAAGGCCCCGGTGGAAACGCCGGGGCCTTTTTCTTGGGTGATGTCCGGCGCGACGACCTAGAAAATCCCCACCGCTCCGTCGGCCCAGATCAGCAGCACGGCGCCGACCACGGCGGCGGCGATCAGCCAGCGCCACAGCGGACGCCGCACCTGCCACAGCAGAAGCTCCAGCACGACGCCCGCCCCGATCAGCAAGGTGGCGAACCAGATGAAGTCGAAGGCGGTCCAGACGACCTCGTCGGTGAATTGCATGGCCGCGAAGGGCAGCAGGATCAGGCCGAAGACGCCGGCCCAGGCGGCCAGCCGCCAGCGGTTCGGTCCGCGACCGGTCGAGGGTGTGGTGTGCAGCGTCATGACCTGAAGGTCCCGTCTGGCCTGAAAGAGAGGCCCAGACTGGCGCCGCAACCGGCTCCGGTCACGTGGATATCCCAAGGTCGTCCCGTGCAGGGCCCGTGCAGGCGAAGGTGCAGGCGCAGATTCTAGCGCGGCGCCCGTTTGGCCAGGATGCGTTGCAGGGTCCGGCGGTGCATGCCCAGCCGGCGCGCCGTTTCGGAGACATTGTGGTCGCACAGCTCATAGACGCGCTGGATATGCTCCCAGCGCACGCGGTCGGCGCTCATCGGGTTGGCGGGCGGCTCGGGCGCTTCGCCGGTGGCCAGCAGGGCCTTGACCACGTCGTCGGCGTCGGCGGGTTTCTGCAGATAGTCCACGGCGCCGGCCTTGACCGCCGCGACGGCGGTGGCGATGGCGCCGTAGCCGGTCAGCATGACGATGCGGGCGTCTTCGCGCCGGTCGCGGATGGCCTCGACGATCTTCAGGCCGTTGCCGTCCTCCAGACGCATGTCCAGCACGGCGAAGGCGGGCAGGGTGGTCTTCAGCGCCTCGCGCGCCTCGGCCAGCGAGGCCGCCAGGGTCACGACGAAGCCCCGGCTTTCCAGTGCGCGGCCCAGCCGGGTGCGCAGGGCGTTGTCGTCATCCAGCAGCAGGAGGGTCTTGTCCTCCAGGGCGGCGATCCGGTCTTCAGTCTCGGGCATCGGGATTCTCCTTGGACATCAAGTCGGCGTTGATGCGGTTCCGGTCAAGGTTCAGCGCCGGGGGGTGCGACATCACGACGGAACCTCCAGCGCGGGGCGGGGCCAGCGTATGGCCACGCGCGCGCCCCCCCGAGCGGCCTTGGGTTGGCTTTTGGAACCGGCGCCGTCGCCGGGACCGACCGCCACCTTGCCGCCCGTGCGCTCCAGCAAGGTGCGGGCGATGAAGAAGCCCAGACCCATGCCGCCCTGGCTGGGGGCGATGGGTTCGGTGACCGGCGGGGCCTTCGACTTGCCGGACTTCCTGCCCTTGCGACCTGGCGTGGCCGAGGCGACGGAGGCGGCGATCTGGGCGGCGAGGGCGCGGCGGGCCTTGCCCTGCGGGCGGCTGGTCACATAGGGCTCGCCCAGACGCGGCAGGATGTCCGCAGGGAAGCCCGGGCCGTCGTCGACGATCTCGATCTCGATGAAGCCGGCGTCCACCAGCCCGCGCACCCGCACGGTCGATCCGGCGAAGTCGGCGGCGTTCTCGACCAGGGTGGACAGGCCGTGGATCACTTCCGGCAGGCGTCGCACGCGCGGCTCGGGCTCGCCCGACGCGGTCTGGACCGAGACGTTGAATTGCAGGTCGAAGCCCCGGTGCGGATCGACCACCTCCTCCAGCAGGGCGGACAGGCCGACCGCGGCGAAGGCGGCGTCGCCTTCCTCGGGCTGTTGCGACAGCTGTTTCAGGATGTCGCGGCAACGCTCGGCCTGTTGCAGGATCAGGGCGGCGTCTTCGGCCGCCGGACCGTCCTTGGGTGAGGCCCGCAGCAGTTCCCTGGCGACGACCTGAATGGTGGCCAGCGGCGTGCCCAGCTCATGCGCCGCCGCCGCCGCCAGACCGCCCAGCGCCGCCAGACGCTGCTCGCGTTGCAGAACGTCCTGGGTGGTGGCCAGCGCCAGCTCCAGCTTCTCCGCATCCGCCGCCACCCGCCAGGCGTAGCCCGAGGTGAAGATGACGCCGGTGATCAGGGCCGTGGCCGTGCCGACCTTGTAGAGGGTGGGCAGGACCAGTTCCGTCCCCGCCTGCCACGGCAGGGGCAGGGCGAAGTAGAACAGCGCCCCGGTCGCCGCCAGCACCAGAAGCCCCATCAGCGCCGCCTGACGCCCCGGCAGGGAAGCCGCCGCCACCGTCACCGGCGCGACCAGCAGGATGCAGAAGGGATTCTGCAAGCCCCCGGTGAGGCCCAGAAGCACGCTGAGCTGTATGATGTCGAACCCCAGCTGCTGCGCCGTCATCCGTCCGTCCGGCAGGGCGCCGTCGGAGCGGTTCAGCCGCGCCGTGGCGTGCAGATTCATCAGGACGCTGGCCCCGATGACCGCCACACACCCCCACAGGGGCAGGTCGAAATGGAAGCCCAGGGCGGCCACGGCGATGGTCGCGCTCTGACCGACGATGGCCATCCAGCGCAGGATGACCAGGGTGCGCAGCGACAGCCCCCGGCTGCGGCGTGTCATGTTCAGCCAGCCGGCGAAACGGTCGGCCAACTGCGACGATGATGGGTCTTGGGCATGGCTCACCCGCCCTCTATACCTCGCCTTGCGCCGCCGGTGGCGTTTTCCGTGAGAGACGCGATGCCGCGCCGTTCCATCCTTCTGTTCGCCGCCGCCTTCCTGGCCATGGCCGTGGCTGTCGGCGTGTCCACCTGGGTGGTTGTGGCCAAGCGGGGCCAGGCGCCGGGCGCCGTAACCTTCACCGAGACCGGCACGGGCCAGGCCCAGGTCGGCGGCCCCTTCCAGATGGTCGATCAGGATGGCCGCACCGTCGATCAGACGATGTTGGAGGGCAAGTGGTCGCTGGTCTTCTTCGGCTTCACCTACTGCCCCGACTACTGCCCCACGACGCTGGCGGCGCTGGCGGCGACACAGGCCGAACTGGGCGACAAGGCCCAGGACACCCAGGTGATCTTCGTCTCGGTCGATCCCGAACGCGACACGCCACAGGCGCTGAAGGACTATCTGTCGACCGAAGGCTTCCCCCAGGGCGTCATCGGCCTGACGGGAACGCCTGAACAGGTCCGCGCCGCCGCCGACGTCTACCGCGCCTATTACAAGAAGGTGGGGGACGGCCCGAACTATTCGATGGACCACTCCCTGACGATCTATCTGATGGGCCCGGACGGCAAGTTCCGCGTTCCGCTGTCCTCGACCATGAGCCCGCTCGACATGACGCGGATCATCGAAGCCAATATGGCGCGGGGCTAGACCACAGCTCGCCGCTCCACCAGATCGATCAGGTCGGCCCAGACGCTCTCCGTCGTCGGACGACGCCCCGCCCCGCGTCCCCGCGTGGAGAAGACGCGCCCGTCGGTCAGGGTGACGATCAGGGCGTTGGCCTCGTCCGGCAGGTCGTAGAAGGGGGAAGCCGCCTCGACCGCTTCGAACGAAACACTGGCGCGGCCCGTTGCAGCGTCGAGCCGGGAAATCTGGCGCACCCGGCCCTGAGGCAGGACGGCGTCGGCGGACAGGGTCTGGCGGACGATCTGTTCAGCGCCGGGCGAACATCCTGTCGCCTCCCAGGCCAGAATCGCCAGCTTGGCGGCGGCGTCCAGACCTTCGACATCGGCGCTGGGATCGGCTTCGGCGAAGCCTGCGGCCTGCGCGGCGGTCAGGGCCTGATCGAAGCCGCCGCCCTCGGCCAGACGGTTGAGGATGAAGTTGCAGGTGCCGTTCAGAACCGCCTCGATCGACGCCACCTCGCCCAGGGACGCCGCCCGCCGCACCGTCTCGATCAGGGGCGAGCCGCCGCCGACCGCCGCCGAATAGGCCAGCCCGACCCCCGATGTCTCGGCCAACCGGTGCAGCGCGGGCAGGGCGTCGCACACCGCCTGTTTGTTGGCGCTGACCACGGCCACGCCCTGTTCCAGCGCGGCGCGGATCAGGCTCAGACCGGCGGGACCGTCCGTGACGGCTTCAATCAGGACGTCGGGCTTCAGCGCCAGAAGGGCGGCAGGGTCCGACAGCAGAAGCGCAGGCTGAACTGCCACATCGCGCGCCTTGGCAGGGTCCCGCACGAGCACGCCGACAACCTGAAAGCGCGGATCGCCCGCCAGCCTCTGCAGCACGCCGCCGCCGACCACGCCGCAGCCTGCCAGGGCGACCCGCAAGGGGCGTTCGGGTGCGGCGGTCGTCGCCGGATGTGACGCTGTTTCCGGTCCGGCGACGATGGAGACGCCGTCCGCCAGAAAAGGCTGGCCGGGCGCGGGGCTGATCCCGGTCACGCCGAGGGCGTCCAGCGCCTCGGCCAGACGCGTCGTCGCATCCGGTGCGCCGCCAGCCACCGCCACGACGCGACGACCGTGCCGGGTCTGGCGATAGACGGCGGTGGCGGCCTCAACCGGATCGGACAGGTCAAGCTGCAACAGGGCTGTCGTCTCGGCGTCGAGCGTCGGCGTGGTTTCCGGTTTTCGCTCAGGGCGTTCCGCAGCGGCGAGGGCGTGGGTCATCAGGCGGCCTGCACAGCCGGGGCGTCGGCCTCATCGGCCAGCACGAGAACCGCCGCCAAGGCCCGCTCCAGATCGTTCAGCAGGTCATCGACATGCTCCAGACCGATCGACAACCGCACCAGACCGTCGGTGATGCCCGCCGTCTCGCGCGCCTCGGGCGTCATGGCGGCGTGCGTCATCAGGGTCGGATGGGCGATCAGGCTTTCGACCCCGCCCAGAGATTCCGCCAGGGTGAAGATGTCCAGGCTGTCGACGAGCGCGCGCACGGCGTCGATGTCGGCCAGCTCGAAGCTGAGCATGGCGCCGAAGCCCTTCTGCTGGCGGGCGGCGACGGCGTGGCCGGGATGGGACTTCAGGCCCGGATAGTGGACCACCTTCACCGCCGGGTGGGCCTCCAGCCATTCGGCGACGCGGCTCGCCGTCGCCTGCTGGCGCTCGACGCGGGCGAACAGGGTCCGCACCCCGCGCAGGGTCAGATAGGCGTCGAACGGCGAGCCGGTCACGCCCAGGCAGTTGGCCCACCAGGCCAGCTGCTCCAGATCCGCCGCATCGCGCGCCACCACGCAGCCGCCGACCACGTCGGAATGGCCGTTGATGTATTTGGTGGTCGAGTGGATCACCAGATCGGCGCCGAGCGCGATGGGGTTCTGCAAGGCAGGCGACAGGAAGGTGTTGTCCACCGCCGACTTGCAGCCGACGGCGCGGGCGCGGGCGCAGATGTCGGCTACGTCCACCACCCGCATCAGCGGATTGGACGGCGTCTCGATCAGGATCAGCTTGGGGTTCAGGGCGAAGGCGGCGTCCAGCGCCTGCCGGTCGTTCTGGTTGACGAACTGGACGTCGAAATGGCCGCGCCGGGCCCGTGCACACAGCAGGCGGTGGGTGCCGCCGTAGAGGTCGTGCGGCGCGATCAGCAGGTCGCCGGGTTCGAGGCTGGACAGGGCCAGGTCCACCGCCGCCATGCCGGTGGCCGTGACCACGGCGCCGCAGCCGCCTTCCAGCTGGGCCAGAGTCTCGCCCAGTACGTCGCGGGTCGGGTTGCCCGAGCGCGTGTAGTCGTATTTCCGCTTACCGTCCAAACCATCGAAACTGTAGTTCGACGACAGATAGAGCGGCGGCATGACCGCCCCGTGCGCGGGATCGCTGTCGACGCCGTGACGGGCGGCGGTGGTACAGGGGTGGGGCGAATTCTGGCGGGTCATGCGGCGATCTCACGGGTCGGGATGTTGCGGGCGTAAAGGGGGGAGAGGGCGTCGTTCAGGGCGCGGCCGATCTGTTCGCGCTCCTTCAAAAAGGCGTCGTGGCCGAAGACCGAAGGCCCCTCGACCAGGGCGGTCAGATTGGGGGCGCGGGCGGCCAGTTCGCGGCTGTCCTCGATCGGCGCCAGCCGGTCGGTGGTGAAGCCGACGACGGTCAGGGGGCAGGTCACGGCCTCGGGCGCCACGTCGTGGCGGTCCAGCGAATCCGACAGGGCGATCCAGCGCGCGGCGCTGGTGACGGCGTCATAGCCCTCGCCGCGCGAGACCAGATAATCGCACACCGGATAGGCGCCGCCGGCCTCTGACGGAGCGGTCTGGGGGAAGCGCAGGGCGAATTCCTCAGCCGTGCGATAGGTGGTCATGGCCAGTTCGCGGGCCAGGGCGACGCCTTCGGCTTCGCGGCCGCAGTCGCGGGCGAAAGCCAGGATGCGGCGCTGCACGCCGCGCCAGGCGGTGGCCGACGGATGGGCCCGGTGCGCCGCCGAGATCAC
>Ga0233377_1000973_pt1 | contig 11518 bp, 14 predicted proteins | sample ElkDunMinimDraft_6_FD_191540 | JGI IMG/M metagenome (GOLD analysis project Ga0233377, IMG submission 191540) | Fecal eukaryotic communites from dung pellets of Tule Elk in California, USA - Elk Dung E36 | ecosystem: Host-associated > Mammals > Digestive system > Large intestine > Fecal | place...
ACTTTTTCCGGTTGTTGTAGTACTACTATTAATTAACAGTTTATAAAACTAATTTGGTTAGAACATATAATTAGTTCGTACTCCTTTTCTACTCAAAAAAAACAAGTTAAAACACACCTAACATGCCAGTTAAAAGTGTAACTTTCGTTCATTAAACCAGCATATCAATATTTAAATGACAAAGAAATTCTACTTCAAGCTGTTCGCAATTGTGTTGACACCTCTTTTAATCTCTTGCAATGAAGCCAATCAAACTGCTAGCATTTCCGGAGAAATTAGAGAAGAGCAAAACCCCATCAATCATAAGTCAACGGTGGAAGATAGTACAGTCGTTGAATTTGAAGAAGACGAAGCTAACTATGTTGAATTTCCAAATGAATTTGAAATTTTGATTACAAGTAATTACAGAGATTGGGAGCATAAAAACAAGGTCGATTTACTGAATGAAAACTGGTTGGATTTGTATCAAAAGGATGGAAATTACCAATTAGCTAAAGCCAATTATACGATCGAACGATCTTACTCGGATTGCTCTGGTGATTCAACAAAAATCATTCATTCAAAGCGAAAAACATTGCTGCTTTTGGACAATAAAGACCTAAAAGTGGGTGCTGTAAAGTCAATAACACCAACTAAAAAGAAGATTTGGCCTAAAGAAACACTTCAACTCAATTTCGAAGGTAACTCCTACTCTTTTCGAGCTGAAGGAAAAGTAAATGCATCATACACCGTCTCTACGGATGATGGAGATGAGCTTTTTCAAGAAGTTGAAGATTACAAACTCTACTTGTCAATCAATGGCGGAGCTGAAGTTTTATTCTTACAACAAGCATCCTTTGACCAAACGTTTATGGAATTTCGATTCATTGGAGATCTAGATCGCGATGGAAAGCTTGATTTTATTCTAAGTGCCAATAGAAATTATGAGGAAGAACGTGTTTTACTATTTCTATCGTCAGATTCCAAAGAAGGCAAAGGTTTAAGACAAGTGGCAGAAATAGCCGTCCAATTTGATTGTTAGTTCTTAGCTGCATTTCAATAGAAAGAATCGCTACAAATTGCAGCAAACCTCATCTTAACAGGCTGAATTTAAACAAAATTAGACACCTAATATGTAATTCGTATTGTTTTTTAATTTACTTTTAATCAACGGTTTTTAGTTGAAGTTTGATTTCAAATCAACGAAGGAAACGTAATTAATTAACAAGGTACTATGAAAACAAACTACAAATTCGTCCATTTCACAGCATTCGCCTTTGCAGCAGTGGTTCTTTTCTCTTGCAAAAAAGAAGAAAAGCTATGTAAAATTAAATTCGTTGAAATCACCGGACAAAACCATCTTGTTGACATGCAAGCAGTAAATCAGGTACAAGAATTTAGTGACACTTTAGCGAAGTATCCACATTTACAAGTTCACCGCATCATTGACGATCAATATCAATTCGGTATGCATTGCAATCTATTTCATGAAGGTTTACCAGTATTTTCTGATCAATACGGTCTCACTAAAAGTAAAAGTACAGGAGAAGTATCCACCATTAATCAACCACCTGTTGTATCAATTCAGATTTCGCTCACTCCTACACTCGATCATTCTGATGCGATTGACATTGCCAAAGATGTGATTGATTTCAAAAAAACATGTCGTACTTACCGCTTAGGAATTTTCAATGTAAATGCAGGCACAGGTGTAGAAGCAAAAGCATACAAACTTGTTTGGAAAATACAAGGCGATAATGGCAATAGATATGTTATCTTGGATGCACACAGTGGTGAAGTTTACCGTCAACACGATGGAATTTACAATTAAAAAAATCACTCAATAAAATTTTAAGCTATGAAGCAGGTGATCATCGCAGTTGCTTTTGGATGCTTGTTGTTAAGTTGTAAAAAGGATAAAAACATAGTTCCTGTTCAAAAAAGTTTTTACGAATCAACAGGTAACTTAATTGTTTTAAAAATAGGTGATTCGTTGGAGTGTGCGTATGAATACAACATGTCCTCAATAGCATTGTCTAATGATTCTTTACCACTATTTTATGAAGTCGACTCCAATTACGTTTGGCCTATTAAATTTTTAAAATTCACTCCAAACCCTGACACCATCATTCGATTTGCATCTGATGTAGAAACAAAGTTTTATACTCCATTAATTGAAAAAAATAGTTTGAAAGTAAACACCCAAGCGATCTCGTACAATGAAAGTAATTTTCAAGCGTTCGATGCTCCAATTCCACCCGAATTAGAGAGTAAGTGGTCTGAAGTTTCCAAGCTGGACATTGTAAAACAATATAGAGAAGCAAATCCCACTGCCAAAATTGGCATTCAAAAAGTTATTTTAAAGGAAATCGACTTGGAACATCATATCTTGACTTCAAAATTGAAATTTCTTATCTATTTGGTTAAATAGTTTAGATTTGACACTTAAGAAAAAGAGTATAAATGTCAAAATCACTTCAAAACGACCTTGAGCAACTAAAATCGTTTTTTATCAATCAGTTGGACGCAACAATTTCCAATTTACAACAAAACGCAGAAAGCAAAGAATATGGCGCTTGCACGTACGAATTAAATGGTAAAAAAGTCATTCAACGTTTCTCGAAAATCACACCAACAAAAACTGGTCAATTTGTTACCATCTGGAAACGAGATGCCAATGGAATTACTGCACCATTTGACGCCTCCGATGATTTTGATCTAATAATCATTACTTCTAGAGACGGAGAAAAGCTAGGACACTTTGTGTTTCCGAAATCCATCCTAATCGAAAAAGGAATCATCTCAACTAGCGGAAAAGGTGGCAAGCGAGGAATGCGTGTTTATCCTTCGTGGGACCTAACAGAGAACAAGCAAGCGAAGAAAACCCAAGATTGGCAACAAAATTTCTTTTTTTCAATTGGAACTAATGACGATCAAACATTTAACTTTATGAAAGTCAATCTCATTTAAATAATTGAATTCCCATGAAAAATTTCATCTTAATACTAGCATGTACTTTGCATTCACTTGCTGCATTAGCTCAAGTTTTAGAAGGGGGAAATGGTCATACAATCATTCTAGATGATAAAGGTTATGTCTGGACGAATGGTAGAAATAATTTCGGTCAGTTAGGAGATAGCTCCCTCGTAAATTCTCACATTCAAAAAAAGGTAAAAGGTTTACGTAATATAAAGGCAATTGCCAGAGGTTACGATCACAGTATTGCATTAGACAAAAACGGTGATTTGTATTTGTGGGGAAGAAATAATTATGGGCAAATCGGAGGTGCTTTGGTTGTAGACCAATTAAGGCCTAAAAAATTGGAACACCACACAGATTTTATAGCAGTAGAGGGCGGACATTGGCACACAGTTGCATTAAAAAAAGATGGAACAGTTTGGGCTTGGGGACATAATTTCTATGCAGAATTAGGTGATGGTACAAGAGAACATAGAAATTGGCCGGTGCATGTGTTGGAAAACAAGAATGGAAAAATTGCGTATTTCAGTGACGTGATAAACATTGCATCTGTTGGTTATCATACGCTGGCATTGAAACGCGATGGAACAGTTTGGGCTTGGGGAACCAATACATTCCGCGAACTTGGAATGGAGGGAGAAGAATTTCAGCGTTACGCAATTCAAGTGCAAGGAATTCCAAAAATGAAAGAAATAGCTGTTGGATGGCATCACTCTGTTGCGCTAGATACTGAAGGGAATATTTGGGTTTGGGGTTCTGATCCAGCATTTCAATTTAAGGAGGAAACTAAAAAATGGTTCGATAAACCTACAAAATTCACTGGTTTACCAACGTTCACCAAAATTGCTTGCGGAAGTTGGCATTCACTCGCTATTGACGAAAATAAAAATGTTTGGGGTTGGGGAAAAAATCATTTTGGTATGCTTGGAACAGGTGATACAATCTCTCCGTCGACTCCCGTGTTGATTAAATCCTTAAAAAATATCGTGGATATCGGAGGAGGATGCTTCCAATCGCTTGCGTTAAATGAACAAGGAGAAATTTACACATTTGGCGACAATGCTTGCGGACAACAAGGCGCAGAATCTACTGCAAAAATATTTAAGCCAGCATTGATGGGACTAAATATCAATGGTAATTATTCGATGCCCGAAAAAACCGAGAGAAATGACACTTACTTTAGTGCTAAAACTTGGTTGGGAATCATTTTTACGCTTCTAGTTTTAAGTATACTAATCAATATTTTGTTTTGGTATAGAATGAAAGGAAGATCGAAAAATCAGGAATAACAGTAAATCATACCTTTTACATGACAACAATTAAAACAGTTTGTGCAATCAAGTAATGCTTGCTAAATAAAAGCTTAAGCTCGTTTATTTTATAAACGGGCTTTTTTTTGCTCTAATTCACTAATTTAATCTGTATATTTAGTTCGATTTGGTAAACTAACAGCATAATTATGAAAAAATTTCATCCATTTTTTACAATCGGTACAATTGGAACGATCGTCGTTGCTTCCTTACACATGTTGCTTGCGTTGGCATTTCAATTGACTTCTGTGCACGCAGCATTTTTTTCGTTGTATCCTGCATTTGTAGCATTTCTGATAATTGGCGTTGCCCTAACTGTAAAGCGACAAAAACAACGTGAATTTTAGTAATTCGATTTATTATTAGAAAAGTTTGGTTCTCACGCAGTCACTAACTTAAGGAAATGTAATAATCAATTTTGAACGAATTGTTTACATACCACATTATAAAACTCCCCTTCTTGCCCGCATTGAAGTACATGCTCTATCCTATCAAAACTTCAACAATTGATGGTTTAGTTCACGCTGAAACAATGTCAACCATGCAATTAGGGTCTTCCATCTTTGCTCCGTCAAGGATCTTTTCTCGAACAATCGTCGTTTTTGCGCAATGGGAAAATGAAACCGCTTTCGAACGCTTTTTAACTTTAAGTAGTTTAGGAAAGACGTTTTCAAAGAACTACTATTTAAAACTAAAATTTATTCGACAATGGGGTTCAATCTCACATTTTGACATCCCTAAATTGGAACAAGAAATTGAAGCCGAAAACCAAACGGTAGTTGCGATTACCCTAGCAAGAATGAAATACACCCAAATACCACGTTTTCTTAAATGGGGAAGACCAGTAGAGCAATTGGTTCGAGATCACAATGGGACTACCCTATCTTTGGCCTCTATCCGTTATCCGAATCTTATTTCAACATTTTCAATTTGGAAATCGCAAAAAGAAATGACAAATATGGTACATGGTCACTCTAAAATGCCACAGCCAAAACGACATTTTAATGCAATGAAAGAACGTGATCGCAAAGATTTTCACTTTGAATTTACAACTTTAAGATTTCTGCCGCTATCAGAACATGGACAATGGAATGGGAAATCAAATTTCTTGATAACTAATTTAAAGTAAGCATGCAGCTAGCTGATACAAAGCAACATTTTCTAGATTGGCTAACGCAAGAATGGGTTATTCTTTTTGGTAGAAAATTCGATCCTACAAATGAAAAATGGCTTATTGGTCCATTCGGTGAAATTGATGGCATTGGCGAAGCATTTATTCAGCAATTAGCCAATAAAGAACAGCTTTCTGTAGTACGAAATCAAACATCAACGGGACTTTTAAGTTCCATAAAGGAATTGAATTTACCTGAAGAAGAACTTGCACGACTTTCCAATAAAGTGATCAACTTCTATGAAAACACAGCAAACTATGAGCTTCATTTGAATGTAAAATGGAATCCAATTTTCAAAATCTTTGGTTTTCTAGTAAATCGGCTTTTTAGCAGAAGAATTAATCAACTAAATATCCCGTTAAAAAACGTTGCAGATAGCATGCTAACAAGTGAAATCATACAACTCGTTGAGAAAGAAAGTCGCGCTGTGAAATACACCATTTGGCTGAGGAAAATTGAAAAAACCGGTCAAGTAATCTACTCTGGCGTATACGGCACAACAATTCTTCCTTCCAAGCAAACCTGCATCAAAGCTGTTTTTCCTTTACCGAAAGGAAATGCCACGGTCATCATGAAGCCTTCTGTAGGAGAAGACAATGAGCTCATATTAGATTCTTCCGGTCGCACATTCAATGACGCTGGATTTTATTTCCTCTTAAATGATGTAAAAGGAAATTTCTGTGCAAAATTTGTTGCTTCGTTCACCGATAAATTAATCGTAAAGGAAGAAAACGGATTATTGAAAGCTACTCAAACACTCAAACTTTGGAATTTGAAAGTTGCCCAATTTAATTACAAGCTGCTAGCAAAAATTCCTTCGGAAAATCAAACTATGTTTGTAGGATGAAAGCAATCACCATTGAGAAAATAGCTGCAGATCAAAGTTTACAATTGCAAACGCTTGCGCAAGAAACTTTTTTTGAAACATTTGCCGATCAGAATTCGGAAGAAAACATGCGTTCGTACTTGGAAAATGAACTTTCATTAGAAACCATCCAACGGCAATTAAGCGATAGTCATTCGGCATTTTATTTTGCCAAAACACAAGATCAGGTTCTTGGTTATTTGAAAGTCAACTTCGGGAACGCCCAAACTGAATTAAGCGATCCCAAGGCATTAGAAATTGAACGCATTTACGTACGACAAGCATTTCACGGTTCATCCGTTGGACATTCACTCCTCCAAAAAGCGATTGATCTAGCAAAGGAAAACCGATGCACCTATATTTGGTTGGGTGTTTGGGAAGAAAACCCCAGAGCCATCCGTTTTTACGAAAAAAATGGCTTTAAAACCTTCGACAAACACATCTTCAAACTAGGCAACGACGAGCAAACAGACATCATGATGCGTTTGTATATTTAGACAAAAAACAAAGCGAAACACAAACTTCGCCAATCCAACCAGTTACGGATGTATTTGCGCAATAAAAATGTTATATTAGGCGCTTATATATGAGTTATACGTAATGAAGAACACTCTCAAAATAATCGTTTTTGTAATTCTCCCTTTTTTATCATCGGGGCAATCAAACGTTTTTGAATGGGGCGAAGGTTTGACCTACTACACTGGTAAGTTCGATACCACCAAGTATTCTTTAAAGGAAATTGAACTTATTTACAATTATCTACACACGCCGAGTTCAGAAATGTTGACCATAGGTAATGTTTGGAAAATTGAACAAATGGATACGGCTACAACAACACCAATAGATAATTACTATAAAAACACCTTGCACATTTTAGAAACCATGCGTATTCCAGAAGGTGAATATTGGGATAGCCTATTGATGTTAAGAAAGAGAGAACTTTATGAAGTTTGTAATGATAATAAGCTATTCATTCTTGCAATCAAAGATCCGAAAATACTTCTCCAACATTACCACCAGGAATGTGCAAATGAAATAAAAGCACTAAACGGCGACAGTACATCGCTTTTGAACGCGTGGTTTGAACTTAAAGAGCGTCAAAAACTTAATAATTGTTGCCCTGAAAATGTGGAGAAAAAATATCTATCCAAATTCAATTCAAATAACCGGTTAAAACACGCTAGATTGGAGCTTATGAAATACGGTTGGGGGAATTGTATGAATCAATTTGTTTATCATCACACAGATTATGCACGGATTGAGGAAGAATTTCAAAAATTATTCATTTCTGTTGATCGTGAAGATGAGGAAGATTAAATTACGTATAACATCAACTAAAAGCCACGGGCTGAACAACCACAACCGAGAAGCCCGCGTCTCCTAGTTGAGAACCGTTATGGTGCATTTTAAAAAGACGACCGTGAGACAATTAACATACATATTGACCTTTATAATTTCGACAACTTTGACAGCTTGCGGTCAGACAAAGACTAAATCAAATTTAGAGAAATCGAAAATTGATATTGAAAAGGTTGACTTCATTGAAATCAATAATAAATCAGAGCAACTTGACACCATTCAGTTAGACAAAAAACTGTTGACCGAAAATCAGAAAATTGAGTTTGTATATAAGTGGAACAAATCAAAATCAGTTGGACCAATTAAATCAATGACAAGATTTTTTATAACCGTTTATTTCAAAGACGGGACAAACAGAAAATTCAAAGGGAGCGGACAGTACTTAAAAGAAGGAAATGACTTTGGGTTTGATTTGGGTGACAGCAAATATTTGGTGACACTTTGGAACGAATTAAATGTTGACCACATAAAAAATATACGATATGTATTTGAAGACTACATTCAATATCAAGAATCAACGGACTCACAAGACGACAAGAACTTAATGTCCCAAAGTCTTAAATCATTGACAATTGTATCAGGCAAAGAAGAATTAGACCTTTTAATTAATGTTTGGATGTATTACGACCCGACAGATTATCCAGACATTCCCGAAATTGACAGAATCTTGAAAAACAGCAGACCATACAGCATTGAAGCTGTAAAGACAAGAATTGACAACAAAAAAGAATGGGAAACTGACGAATCAGCACCTTATTCTGACTTAAAAAACTTACTTCAACGACTTGAAAATAAATAGAAAAACGCACCATAACACGGGTTTACCTTCGGTGCAACTTCGTGGTTGCGTCAGGCGAGCTGACGTGTAAAATTGGAGCTATGTGCTTCTAATGAACTTTAATAATAAATTGAAACTTTGTGCTCCGAAACCCGCCCGAACGCAAAGCCTGGAAACGTTATAAGTAATTTAAAAACTGACCAACTATGTCAATGACACAAATAGCTTTTTTAAGAAAAGTAGACATACCGACAAACGGACAAATTCAAGACTCTATCCAAAGACTTGGGTATGACTTCAAAATATTGGATGGACTAGAAAAGCAAATAGACCAAGACGGACTTGAATGTAGTATTAACGGACATGAAACATATTTTGAAACCTATGTTGACCTTGCTAACAGCGCAATTAGCGACCACGAAGCAGATTGGATTAAACCAGACATAACAAACCAAGATGTTGCAATATCTTTTGTTTGGGCTGCGGACTTTGCAGCAGGTGCTTGTATCGGACTTATTTCACTTGCCTTAATAGACCATGGTAATGCCGTTATTTACTACATGGACGACAAAATGATATATACCAGAGAAATGTTAGTTGCTGACACACCACAATTTCTTGCAGAACTGCAAAAGCAAAGTAGCAGAACTGCAAGTCATCAAGAGTCTGTTAGACCAAAACAAACAAACACGCAGATTAAAAACACGTTTTGGAACAGACTAAAAAACATATTCAAATAAACTACGCATAACACGGATTTTGCTTCAGGCGGGCTGACGTATCACTTGAATCTTTGTGCTTCTAATAAACTTTTGTAATAAATCAGAACTTTCACTTCGTGGCTGCTCCGAATTGAAAATCAGCGACGCTAAATCCGGCTTTCTCTAAGCCCCAAACCGTAATGTGAAAACAAAAATGACTAATAAACTCGAAAGAACAACTATCATTCTAACAGGCCTACTTTTGGCTTGCCAGTTCATTTATTCCTGTAATCGAGATAAAAATAATAATACGTTGCTTTTAAAAGAAAACATTCAAACATCACTGTTAGACACAATTCTTGGAGAAAAAATATTGAATGGAGAAACTGGTGAAAGAAGAGAAGATAATTTTGAGAGTTTACTAAATGTAAGAAAACAAGATCTCCAAAAGGAGTCGTCATTATACATTATAAAGCAGATTGGCACAAATCATTATATTCTTAGTCAAAAAAAGGATTATGCGGAAGCACGTAATTTTAATATTTTGATTAAAACCGATGATTCAATTGTTAAGACATATTTCGTTATTAACGACTATCAGATTTCAGATATAAAACAGGATTCGTCAAATTGGATATTGTTACTTTCAGACTTTTATCAAACCAATAAGTACTGGAAGAGCGAACAACAAATAAAAATCATCAAATTGGATTCAAACTTTAATCAAATGTGGAATTTTTCCAAAAACACTTCTACTCCTCTATTGGGACAAAGTTTAAAGGTAAATACTGACAATTACTCATTTAATGTTGAAGTAATCACTGGATGTCATATTTGTTATACTCTTGCGCAGATATTATTATCAAAAGACGGGGAGTTTTTATCTGTAAAATCGATTGGTAAGCAAAATTCAGACGCACTTTCTGATAAAGAATTAAAACTGATATTTAATGACTATTGAAATAATACATACCTATAACAGCAGCTACCCATAAGGCAGGATTTCGTGCTTCCATGGCAGTTTTGTGGTAAAAGCTTCGCAAAGCCACAAAACGTTTTAAATTATGAAGTACACATTTGCAGTAACACTCATTTTGATGATTTCAGTGAGTTGTTCAACCGATAAAACAAAAGATGACATGGGACTATTTGACCGCTTAAAGAGAGAAAAGATTGAAAGAACACATGAATTAATGGACGAAGAACTTTTTTGGTCATTGATTGATAATTCTAAACAATCGAGTGAAGATTTAGAGGATTTTGTAGAAAATCTTACAACTAAACTTAAACAATTGACGAGTAATGACATAATTGGCTTTCACCTCCGGGAAAAGAAATTGCGTTTTGACTCGTATACTTCTGAATTATGGTGTGCAGGCTACATAATGAATGGGGGTTGTTCTGATGATTGTTTTGAATATTTCCGTTGCTGGATAATTGCTCAAGGTAAAGATGCTTATTATTCATCTTTGAAAAATTCGGATTGGTTGGTTAATCTTTATTCAAAAGATGTTGAAGAATATGATTTTGAAGACTTCATGTTCATTGCATCGGATGTATTCAAACAAAAAACAAAAAAGGATATAGAAGATTATGTGGATTATGATAAATTCAAGACGTATGAATCGAATTATCCTGATTTTGAGTTCACATGGGAAGAGGATAATGAGGAATCTATGAAAAAGATTTGTCCTAAATTAATGGAAGTAGCGTGGAATTGATGATAAAACACCAAATAAGCAAAATCGTGAAATTCACTATTATTGTTAAGCACCTTTGCCAATTTGGAAACCATTAATTACCATTGTAAAACAACACCGTAAACACATAAACAAACTAACAAAAATGGATAATAAGTAAATAGAAGAAATCTATAATCAAACTTTTGCAGGGTTGACAATTTTTTACAGAGATACAACACTTGCAGAAAATTTGAATTCAATGTATCAAGTTGGACAAATTTTAACAGAACGTGGATTTACTGATATGACATACAAAGGTGGCGGACTTGCGACAAACTTCCGCTACTTAATAGCGTCGGCAAACGGAAAAGACTTATCTGCACTAAATCCGAATTCAGCTCAGTTCGGACACATACTGTTATCTTCTAACGCATTTTTTAAAGTACTGGACAGTTATAGAATTGGTGACAAGACGCAAGTTTTTCTTTTAGAAATCCCAGCGACAGCAGTTGACTTTTTTACTAATGTAACTTCAAACATTGAGAAAGATATTATTATAAAAGCAAGAGAAAATTTCGAGAACAAAATAAATGCAAACTTAATTCCCGAACTTCAAACTGAAGAATGGAAACAAAGAACGGAGTCTCCAATCGGAATGTCAGACAAAGGAGAATTATTTTATCAAGCTGAAAG
>Ga0233377_1000975_pt1 | contig 11513 bp, 6 predicted proteins | sample ElkDunMinimDraft_6_FD_191540 | JGI IMG/M metagenome (GOLD analysis project Ga0233377, IMG submission 191540) | Fecal eukaryotic communites from dung pellets of Tule Elk in California, USA - Elk Dung E36 | ecosystem: Host-associated > Mammals > Digestive system > Large intestine > Fecal | place...
ATTTGATTCTGGATAATCTTTTAAAACAGCATAAGCATCGTCTAGATATTGTTTACTTGCATTCAAATTATCGAGATAGAGATTATTTTCAGCTAATATGATAGTAACCTCCAATATGCCTTCAAGCTTGGTAATATTGCTTTCAGAAGGGGCTTCTTTAAATAATTGAAGAGCTTTTTTTAAGTATTCATTAGCCTTGATTCTTTCAGTAGCATTCAGCAAACTTATACCTACAAATTTATTAGCGTTTCCTTCACTGAATTTGTCTTTAGACTCGATTGCCAGGGGGAGAGCATGATTAATATAAGCCTCTAGACCACCTTTTTCATTTCCTTGTAATTGCTGAATTGCACCACGAATAACCCAAGTTCCACTTAAGGTTTTTTTTGCTTCAGGACTATTGATATTTCGGAGAATACTATCGCTAAGTTTTAGCTTGTCATCAGTTGCCACTAAATCTTCTATTCCAAGCATATTGTAAGCTTGATAATAATATGAAATTCCTTCTAAGAGATTATTCCCTTTTGAGAGTAGAATTCCTTGTTCAAGGCGTTGTTTGGCGAGATCCATGTTTCTATATTTCTTGTAGAAATAAGAAAGGCGGAATGCATTCATTGCCTTTGCACTATCCGTTTCCCCCTCTTTGAATCTTTTCTCTAGAAGTTGAACATATTCTTTGTCTTCATCAATTTTGATGGCCAATTGAGCAATTCCCTGTAAACCAAAGAATAAGAAACAGCAAATAAAGAGAACTTTTTTCATAAGAAAGGTCAAGCAAGAATGAGTAAAGTTGATTTTAGTGTGACAACTAAGTTATTCAATTTTAAGGAAATGTTCAAGGATTTTAAGGCATTTTATCTAAGACCTTTAATAAGGATTTGAAATTGCCATTCAGCAACATTCGGATTTTTTGAAGGATTTATTATTAAGAAATTCGGGTTACAAAAATTAATGATAATAACATGCAAACTATTAAGCAGAGAATTGAGGACTTAAACTGGGAATTTGCGACGGAGTCAATGCATCAGAATGGCTATTGTGTTCTTGAGGATTTATTGACGAATGAGGAGTGCAAAGAACTAATTGATTTGTACAAAAATAAAGATTTATACAGAAAGACCGTGTTGATGGAGCGTTATCGGTTTGGTTTGGGTGAGTACAAGTATTTCAATTATCCCCTTCCAAAACTTATTCACGAAATAAGAACTGATGTCTACAAATATTTATCCCCTATAGCAAACTCTTGGTTTAGAGCATTAAAGATTGACAAAATGTTTCCCATGGAACATTCAGAATTACTGGAGCAATGTCGCGACAATGAACAGTTAAAAGCAACGGTATTAATCCTAAAATATACACAAGGGGGATTCAATACGCTACACCAGGATTTGTATGGTGATGTGTTCTTCCCTATTCAAATGGTATTATTTCTAAATGAGCCCGATGAGGATTATACCGGTGGTGAATTTGTATTGACTCAACAAATTCCCAGAGCTCAATCAAAGGCTATTGTTTTAAAGCCTAGAAAGGGGGATGCCTTGATCTTTACAACAAACTTTAAGCCTGAGAAAGGAACGAAAGGATATTTTCGGGTAAACATGAAACATGGTGTAAGCGAGGTTAAATCAGGGATCAGGCAGACTTTAGGGATTATATTTCATGATGCATTAAGTTAAGATGATTGAACACCTTAAAACCTCAGATTCGCAATTGAGAGCTTTGATTAAGAGAAACAAAATTCAGTTTGGTGCAAATCGAAATCTAAAGATTTATGGCAAATTGAGCTGTAAATCTGGAAAAAGAATGAAAAAGGAAAATCGGGTATTCTTCGGCTCTGAGGAAGATGCAATTAGTCATGGCTATAGACCTTGTGGAAGCTGCATGCGAAGAGAATATTTACTATGGCGAAATTCTATAGCACATCCAATAACTCATCTTTAGATAGGCTATTGAAGAAAGATGCATCTGTTTGGACTAATTCCTGAGCAAGCTTACTTTTCTTTGATTGAAGTTTCATGATTTTCTCTTCTATCGTATTACTACAGATTAATCTTACCGCAACGACATTTTTAGTTTGTCCAATACGATAAGAACGGTCAATCGCTTGATTTTCTGCCGCTGGATTCCACCAAGGATCAATTAAATAAACATAATCTGCTTCTGTAAGATTCAAGCCAACTCCACCAGCTTTTAAGCTAATTAAAAACACACGAACATCAGGGTTCGTTTGAAAATTATGAACCTTTGCCCCTCTATTCTTGGACTGTCCTGTTAAGTATTCGAACGAAATTTCTCTATTCTCAAGTTCTGTTTTAATAAGATCTAGCATTCCAACAAACTGTGAGAAGATTAGTATTTTATGTTCTTTTGATTTATTTTCAATTTGTTCAAGGATGACCTCTATCTTCACGGCGTTCTCAGCAGAATGACCTTCTTTTAGCAAAACCGGAGAATTACAAATCTGCCTCAGTTTGGTTAATCCTGTTAAAACATGCATGCTATTTTTCTGGATTTCATCCTCTCCGGTTGCAGAAATATATTCCCTGAGCTCTGTCTCATAATTCTCATAGATCTTTCTCTGTTCCTCATTCATTTCACAATAAATGATCATTTCAGTTTTTTCCGGAAGTTCCTTTGCGACTTGTTTCTTGGTTCTTCGAAGCACAAAGGGTTGAATCTTTTCCTGTAATTCAATTGCTCTCTTATTATACTGAAACCTATCGATTGGGATCGCATAAGTATCTTTAAAATATTGTTTACTTCCTAATAATCCAGGGCTGGCAAAAGAGAGTTGTCCATATAAGTCAAAAGTATTATTCTCCACTGGAGTTCCCGTTAAAACAATTCTGTTTCTAGCCTGCAATAACCTGGCGGCTTTATATCTTTCAGAGTTTGGGTTTTTTATCGCCTGAGACTCATCTAAGAAAATGTAATTGAACTTGAAGTTTTTAAGAAATCTAATATCAGACAGCAACATTCCATATGTTGTTAAGATGACCTCATGTTTTTCAAACTCATTTATATTCTTCTCACGGTCGGCACCATAATGTTTCCATAATTTGATAGAAGGAGCAAACCTCTCAATTTCCTCTTCCCAATTAAACATCAAAGAAGTAGGAACAACAATAAGATTAGTATTCTGTGGATGCTTCTCTCGTTGAGATAGAATAAATGCAATAATCTGCAATGTCTTTCCTAATCCCATATCATCAGCAAGACAGCCTCCAAAATTATGATCATCAAGAAAGTTCAGCCAATTTAGCCCTTCATGTTGATACGCTCTCAATTCGGCATTTAACCCCTTTGGAATTTTTATTGCAGGGATCTTAAATTCCTCAGAAAACTCCTTCTTATATAATTCAATCTCTTGTTGGATTTCTTCACTCAAAAGTTCCTTTTCGAAAAGATCTGACACTTCGGAAAAATTGATTTTAGGAATAGTAATCATTTCTTGGTCCATGTCCCCTATTCTGAAATAACCAGCAATTTTTGTAAGCCATTCTTCAGGAAGTATTCCCTGGCTGCCATCATCCAGCTGAACAAATTTACTCTTGTTCCGGATTGCTCGGTGAACCTGCCTCAGTGAAGCGCTTTGATTTCCAAATCCTATTTTAAGCTTAGCATTGAACCAATCGATACCACTGATAATTTCTATTGTGATCTTTGCTTTATGAGCATTAATCTTATTATTTTTTATTTCATTAAACCCCAAAATAGAGATGTTCTCCTCACGCCATTGTTCAAAGGTTTCTACAAACCAATCGGCATCTAGAAACTTATCCTTATGTAGGTAGAAATATTCAGGTTCTTCAAGTTGCTCACTGAACTCAGAATGTTTTTCAAGAATAGCAGAAGTTAGCCGATCCTCCTCATCATAATTCCTCTCGACTTTAAAGATGTTGCCATTCTGATCCTTGTCGAAGAGTTGTTTTCTAGAGTAAACAGGAACCTCAATTTCACCATATTTCATTACCGGGGTAATAGAAACATAGCTGCCTTCCTGTTGAAGGTATATCAAGCGAGCTAGATCATACTTCTTCTCTTTAATCTGAGCAGCAGTGGCAGGACGGATATATGAATAGTTTATCCTTAATAATTGTTCCAAAGGAGCCAGTGAGGTTTTTAGAAACTCCTCGTATTTAGTTTCATGGAGAACAAGAATCTCATTATTGGATTTGAAGAATTTAATAATTCGAAGTAAGTCTGGATTATCTACTAAATGGAGACCTTTGTTATAAAAAAGGAAGTATTCATTTCTAATAATAAGTTCCTTAAAGGGTAAGGACTTTTCATTTACAATAAGTTCACCTGAAATCTCAAAGAAAGGTTCTTTTTTGAACACCGTTAATTGGATCTCTGCTTTTAATAAATCAAGGGAAATAGATTGTAAAGATTTGGCAGAAATGCTTTCGGAAATGGAACGATCATGAAGAAAAATGTCGATTGATTGTGGATTCTTAACAATCAATCTCAAGGCCTCAAGATCGCTTTCTAAGTTGTCATCCGTAAATTTATTTTGAAAGCTATGAATTGCGGAATAGAATTTTAACTCAGCTGGATCATTAGTCTTCCAAATCAAAGGTTGAGGGTCTATATTCTCAATTGGGTTTTTAATTTTAGCAGTTTTGGTTATATCAGCTTCCATTAGAAGGAAATTCAGCTGATTATAATATCGATGTTTGCTGATAACAAGAATTCGCTTTTTGCCTGATTCTAATTCTGAAAGGGTTTTAAGTTTGGATTTTCTCTTCGGAATAAGGCTTTTGTTTATGGATTGGCTATCTACTTTTATTAGGCCTAATATTTTGGGTTCAATTTTTAGCTTTCCTTCGGTTAATCTCAAATCAAAATAAGAATCCAAATGAGTTTCTTTTTCTAATCCATATTCTTTGGCCACCTGTTGAAGGATCGTTTTTCGTAATTGTCCATCAAAGAACACCCTATAGTTTCTTTCTTCAATTATGGAATATATAATTTCCCCCTGATGTTCGCACATTTTCTTTGACACAGAACCACAAGAGCAGCTTGATACAATTGAGTTTCCAACTTGGCTCACCGCAACCTTTGGAAACTTAGGAGAAATTCCTGTTTTTGTAAACACTCCAGAATTAAGTTCCAAAGCAATTGGATAGATTTCCTTGAAATTCTTGAGATCAACAAAACCCGCATTTTCGACATGCTTGAGCAATTCGAATACGGAAAGATTGCTAATTGACGTATTATCAAGAATGTATTCTTTTGGAAAATCCATTAAATAGAAATGTAATTTGAAGAAGTAAGAATACGAAATTTTTAAGAAAATAATTGGACTGAACATATCCATTATTTTTAATTCATGGTAAATATTCTTTAAATTAGGTTTAAGATGGACAATGTAAATCGTAAGCCCACAATTCAAGCCAGGAATATTATACCAATGCTTAGCTTTTGGACAATATTCTCGCTATTAATGGGATTTGGACTTCCCATTTTTATACATATTCAACAAGGTGATTGGAAATATAATTATGATAGATCTGCAGAGGCTGCTTTCTTTTATTTAGGACTAGGTTTGTTACTATGGGGCTTGCTCATTTCCTTATTCTCCAATAAATTTTTATTCAGCCTAATCAGGACAAAGAAGAATCAATTAAAGTTAAAAACTACCGGAAGAAGAATCAAAGCAATTGTCATATATAATAGTCTTATTGAACGCACAAAAGATGGAGAATCCATAGTATTGGATCTGGAATTCAAAAATCTTTCAGGGGCAATTGTAGCATATTCATTGAATATGCATGACAGCAAACCAGAAGAGCATCGATTTGATGTAGGAAAAGAAGTAAACGTATTGGTTAGCGAGGATTCAAAGAATCCAATGATCACACTAGAGGCAGGAAAGGTGGGGTGGAACCGTCCTATTTTGACTTTAATCTTAATGACCCTTGCAGTTATAGTACTTATTCCGATAGGGCTTTTGATTTATGGATACCTTTACGAAAGCCGGGGAAACGGCTGGCGATACCTTTCATTTTGGCATCCATTTATTTTAGCTCCATTAATGGGTTTGTTATATGTTGCCATTCTTATTTTTATTAGAGGCTATTTTATGAAACCCAACAATTCGGATAAGTTATTGCTATATGGAAAATCAACAGAAGCAACAATTTTGGGCGCGTCTGAGACTGGAACTCAAATAAACGATCAACCGCAGATTCTTGTGACGGTAGAATTTCAAGATAATGGCAGAGTCATTCAAGCGGCTTATAAAAGAATTTATAGCCTAATGAGTTTATCCAGACTTACTGCTGGGCAAAAAATCAGAATCATCTATGATGCTGAAAATCCACAAAATATTGAGCCAAATGAATAAATCATGAAAATTTCAACTTTAATATATATTCTCCTGTTATTTTTGTTCTTCTTTTCTTCATGCCAACAGATAAAAAAAAGTTATGAAGAAACCCTTAATCCTAAACCACAACAAGATTCAAGTTCAGGATCTTTCAGTACAAGTTCAAGCAATAGTACACAATCTATAATAGAATCTATCCCTGAAGTAAAAACATTTAATAGCTTATTTGAAAGTTCAGAAAAATTAGATCAAATACAATCAGAATTGATGAATTTACCTCAGTTTAAGGATAAAAAACTGATGATTTATCAAGGTTTATATTTTTACGATTTCCAAGGCGGCAGAATCGCAGTTCAGATTCAGGACCCCAATATTCCTGAGAACATTGACAATTACGAATATTCTGATGAAAAATGGCAAGATCCTACTCCTGTAAAAATAACAGGAAATATTAATATGAGTGAACTTCTGTTTCCAATGGATAAATTAAAGTTTTCAGTAGCCAAAATAGTTTATGATACCATGGTTGAAGAAGCAAAGAGCGTGGAGGGAGGTGAAGCTTCAAACCATGTTTATTTTAATCATATGGTTATTGCAAAAAGAGCAAGTACCTACTGGTATAGTTCGATTAGAGGTTCGAGAAAGGACCTTTACATAGATTTTGACCTAGAAGGGAGAGTAATCAAGAGAAGGTAAGGCTCCGTTAGTGTTATAAAGATTATATATTAATTCGAAAAGAACCTGCAGGCTTTTGTTTTATTTGAAGCGAAAGCCTGTAGGTTAATACCTCTTCATCAATTCTTTTCCAATGCCCCAATTGAATAGAATACTCCCTTTTTAGATTGTTATTTATAGGTAATATGTAGGGTTTTATCACAAGAGCTCCACAAAATTGTGAATAGAACTGTTAATAAATAGATTCTTTTCATAATTAAGAGCTTTGTTAACCTTAAACTGATTGTGTTAATTTTCAAAACAAAAACCGTGCTAAAGAAAAAGATGAATAAAACCCATTCGTACAGGCAAGTACAGGATGCCTTAAAAGGATTTTTTTTATTTCTTTAGATAACGATTATAAATTAAGCCTATTCCCGCTTTATAGTTTATCCGATATGACTTTGGTTTCAGGCTTCGCCATTTACAGTAAAAACCTAAAGAAATGTTCCTTATTAGATACTAAGATTTGGAACATCGATTTAGATAAACACCCAAATTATGAAAAGAATATTACCTCATTTAAGCATATTTCTAATTGTATTTCTATTGTCGTCCTGTCAGGAACAGATGCAAATATTCCCTTTCAAACCTAAACCAGAAAGTAGTATTACGATTATTGGGAATTCGTTTGCTGAAGGAATGCAACGGAATAATTATTTTGAGACATTATTACACGAAAGTTTTCCAGAACACAAGTTACAGGTCAGAAATTTAGGCTGGGATGCAGACGAAGTCAATCTTCGCCCGAGACCATTGAACTTTGGGACCCTACATGAGCATCTCAAAGCGCATAAATCGGATGTTATTATAGCTTGCTTTGGAATGAATGAATCTTTTAAAGGTCCTGATAGTTTAGCATCATTTAAAAAAGACCTAGAGACCTTCCTCTTGAGTCTTAAGGATCTAAAGAATTATGGAAAGACTTCTCCTCAAATAATTCTAGTATCCCCTATAGCACATGAGGAATTAGGAGGTGAATTACCCGATCCAACTGAGCACAACAAAAACATAAAGTTATATAGCAAGGAAATGTCAGAAGTGGCAAAATCAATGGATATTCCATTCATTGATTTATATGGATCGTCTAAAAAAGAAATGGAAAAGACCGATGAGCCATTGACTACTGATGGAATCCATCTGAAAGAAGCTGGATATAAATTTGTGAGTGAGCTTATGGCAAAGGCATTGGATCTTCCCGTTAAAGAATGGTCTGAAAAACCTCAAACAGAGCGTTTAAGAGAATTAGTTAAAGCAAAGAATCAGCATTTCTTTTACCGTTACAAATCTCAAAATGGAGAATACATCTATGGCCGTCGAAGAGAATGGGCTGGAGGACAGGAATTCCCGTCAGAATTAGGCAAGATAGATCACATGGTTGAACAGTTGGACAGCCTGGTATGGGCCGGAGCAAAACCAGGTGCTACAATAGACTATTCTGCTGTTGAAAAAATAATCAGTGCAGGTAAAATTGAAATTCCGCAAGAAAATATAAAAGCAACAACGGATCAGGATCTAGAATTGGCTAAATCACAATTTATCTTGCCTGAAGGATTTGAGATAGAATTATTTGCTTCGGAGAAAGATTTTCCAATGGCCAATCCAGTCTCTGCAACTTTTGACTCCCAAGGGCGTTTATGGGTTGCTTCAATGCCCTCCTATCCAAACTATCTTCCGGGGAATCCGCCAAATGATAAGATCTTAGTACTTGAGGATACCGATAATGATGGAAAAGCAGATAAGCACACGGTTTTTGCAGACAGTCTATATCTTCCTTTAGGTTTTGAATTGGGTGATGGTGGAGTATATGTTACTCAAGCCCCTGACTTTGTTTTCTTAAAGGATACAGATGGAGATGGTCGTGCTGATTATAGAGAGGTTTTACTTTCGGGATTTGGAACCGAAGATTCGCATCACACACTTAATACATATACCTGGGGTCCGGATGGCGCATTATATATGAATATGGGAACATTCCTCCATACGCAGGTGGAAACACCTTATGGCCCTCGCAGAGGAGATTATGGAAATGTTTGGCGATATGAACCAAGGACGAAGAAGTTTGACCAGCATATCTCCTACCTTTTCGCAAACCCTTGGGGAGATGTATTTATGAGAGATGGTACTCAGTTAATTGCTGATGTATCGACAGGATTGAATTATTTCGCTCCTCCGCTTTCAGTTGCTATTGATTATCCGAAAAAACATCTTGAAATGAAGGATTTCTTAACCGCAGCGGCAAAACCTAAGACCTGCGGATTGGAAATAATTTCTAGCAGGGCTTTCCCAGATAGTTTACAAGGCAAAGTGCTTTTCAACACCTTTATTGGTTTCCAAGGAATCAGACAACACAAGCTTTCGGAGGATGGAAGTGGTATTGTAGGTACAGAAACCGAGTCTTTATTGCAATCTACAGATCCTAATTTTCGACCTGTTGCTTTACAGTTTGGTCCGAATGGCGCTTTGTATGTTGTGGATTGGTATAATCCAATTATTCAACATGGAGAGCAAAATTTCCGTGATGAAAAAAGGGATCATACAAAAGGTAGAATCTGGAGAATAACTCATAAAAACAAGGCCACTATTAAAGCAGTCAATCTGACCAAACTGAGTATCCCCGAGCTATTGGATCAATTAAAGCTTCCCGAGGATAGAGCGAGGTATAGAACCCGCAGAACCTTAAGAGAATATTCAGCGAAAGATGTTCTTCCGATAGTAGATAAATGGATAACAGGTTTGGATAAAGCCGATCCAGAATTTGAACAACACAAAATGGAAGGGCTTTGGATTTACCAGCAGTTCAACAAGGTTAATGAGGAGCTGTTGGAAGAGTTATTGAAAAGCAAGAATCAAGGGCTAAGAGCTGCGGCAACAAGGGTGCTATTCTATTGGGCAGATCGGATACCAAAATCATTAGATCAGCTTATCAAAATGTCGACTGACTCCTCACAGAGGGTAAGGTTAGAAGCGATTATTGCATTAAGCCACTTTAAAGATCCGAAATCAGTAAATGCTTTATTAGCCGCAAGTGAACTAGCAACAGATGATTATATTAATTATTCACTCAATGAGTCCTTCAGACATTTAAGACCTGTATGGGTTAATATGTTCACAAAGGATAGTCAATATTTAGCGAATGATCCTAAAAAAGCAAATTTACTTTTGGGATCCGTTGCCACAAAACGAGAATCTTTATATATAGGATTTGTGGCAGAAGACCCAACGGTAGCGAAATATAGCGAACCTAAGTTAACTGTAGAGGAATTTGATCAGATGAAAAGCTCTGTGGCCGTTAAGAAATTCTTGGATGAACATAAGGATCTTTTAGCCGGTGATAAACCAAAAGAAGAAGCCAAACCTAAATCCCCAGACCCAGAGAAAGACAAATTAAAAGCAACTCATGTTCTTAAGACTCTGCCGGGTAAAATGGCTTTCGATTTAGAGGTATTAAATGTTAAAGCTGCTGAAGAAGTTCTTTTGGAGTTTGACAATAATGATCAAATGCCACACAATATTGTATTTACAAAACCAGGAGCTAGAGATAAAGTAGGTAAAGCAGCGGATGCTATGTCAGTCAAGCCCGATGCTTACGAGAAGAGCTTTATACCAGAAATTCCGGAGGTTTTGTTTGCTACGCCATTAGTGCAAGCAGGAAAGAGTTATCAGCTGAAGTTTGTTGCTCCGAAGGAGAAAGGAGATTATCCTTTTGTATGTACTTTTCCGGGACATTGGCAGATTATGCATGGGGTGATGAGGGTGAAGTAGGGAGATATATTGCAAGTGGATAATTTATTATATCATAATATCTGAAAACGGGTAGTTAATTTATTATATTTAATTAACCAATCATTACAAATTATGAGAACAATTGTAATTAGCTTAATGATTTATCTGTTTTCTTTTCAGGTAAATGCGCAAGAAATTATCTCTCCAAATGTAGACTTTAAGAATACAGGGCTTTATAAAATAAATTCAATACAAACAAATGATACTGCTACATTGGTCAAATTGGACATCCAATTTATACCAGGATGGTGGATAGCTTTTGCTAACAATATCGCATTAGAAGATACTACTAATGGAAAAAAGTATCCTATAAAAGAAATACAAGGTAAATCATTGGGCGAAAAATTATATATGCCTAAATCCGGAGACACTTCCGTAATCTTAGTTTTTCAAAAACTCGATAAATCCGTTAGTGCGATAAATTATATAGATGGTGATAAAACTTTACTCTTTGGCGTAAGCCTAAAACATAAAAGAAAAAAGAAAGAAAATAAAATTCCAGCTTCCGTAATGAGCTGGTTAAATAATAAAGTTGGAAAGTCAAAGAAGAAAGAATTAGCAAAATATACCAAGAACAATTTCTTTGGCCGAGACAGCATAAAAATAGTAGGTTATATCAATGGATATTCTAAAAACGCTGGTTTTACTTCTGGGATAATCTATAATTCAAATGAATTAA
>Ga0233377_1000980_pt1 | contig 11484 bp, 7 predicted proteins | sample ElkDunMinimDraft_6_FD_191540 | JGI IMG/M metagenome (GOLD analysis project Ga0233377, IMG submission 191540) | Fecal eukaryotic communites from dung pellets of Tule Elk in California, USA - Elk Dung E36 | ecosystem: Host-associated > Mammals > Digestive system > Large intestine > Fecal | place...
AGCTCTTTTCATAATAGCATTTAGATAGAACACCGGGGTAAAGCTTTCATTCCCCCAAAAGGATAGTTTAGAACCCAAAGATGAACGTATTTTTAAACCTTTCAAAGGTTCAATCTCTGTATAAACATTTCCGACAATATTATCTGACCAGCCATAATTACCTAATCGAGTTTGAATGTAAGCTAAAGGATTTGACATCTCCTGAGCAACATATTGAGAGATTCCATAAGGATTTCCAAAAGGATCCCGAGGGATTGGTTGTGTGCTGTATGGTCTTCCTGAATCATTAAGCACAGTTGGATCAGTCTCTATTACAGGAGTAATAGGATCTAGATTTATCGCCGAAGACAATGGTCCACCAAACTCACTATTTGTATTTCCAAGTCCCTGACTTTTTTCATGAGAATACCCTAAATTTTGTCCAAATTTAAGCCATTTAGCGACTTTATGTTCTGAGTTTAGTCGGATATTATTCCGTTTATAATTGGAAATATCGGCAGCAACAATACCTTCTTGAGAAAGCAAACCAAAGGAAGTATAAAATGTAGAAACATCATTTCCTCCACTTAGGCTTAATTCATGATTTTGTCGGAACGCATTTTGATTGAAAATCTGAGCTTGCCAATCAGTACCTTCTCCCAAGGATCTAGGGTCGTTAAAAGGTTGAGCATTTCCAGCAGCAAGTGCAGCTTCATTTCTCAAAGTGGCATACTCTGCAGCATTCAATAAGCTAAGTTTCCGTGCCGGTGCAGAACTTCCTAAAAAGGTATTATAGTTAATTCGAATTGCTCCTTTTGCTCCTTTTTTTGTAGTTACCAAAATAACTCCTGCAGCAGCCCGAGCACCATAAATCGCTTGTGAAGAAGCATCCTTCAATACTTCAATGGATTCAATATCCGATTGATTTAAGTAGCTAATACCACCTGCATCTACAACAACCCCATCAACGACCCACAGAGGGTTATTGTTTCCGAAAGTTGTAAATCCACGAATACGGATTGTTGCTGAGGATCCAGGTTCTCCAGAATTTGATGCGACAGTTAAACCAGAAGCTCGACCTTGTAAAGACTGTTCTAATCGCGTAACTGGCATAGTCTCCAAATCACTTGCCTTCACACTACTGATTGCGCCAGTAACAACGCTTTTTTTCTGAGTACCATAACCTACTACAACAACTTCTTCTAGCTCATCCAATCCATCCTCTAATTGAACATTGTATGTTCCTGATTGGCTAACTTCGATACGCTTCGAAATCTTCCCAATTTGAGTGAATCTCAAAAATGCACTATTCCCGGGAAATTCGATGATATACTGTCCGGTCGCATCAGTACTAGTAGCTTGTCTTTTACCTTCAACAGTTACTGTAACTCCAGAAATTGGTGCTCCAGTATTCGATGAGGTAACCTGTCCACGGATAGCCAAAGACTGAGCCATCAAGTCCGTCACAGAAATACACATGCACCATAAAATGAGTACATGGAAAATTTTAATTCTCATAAATGGAAATAATTTAACATGGTAATAAAATTGATTTTGAATTCATTCGAGGCTTGGTTGTGGCCTGAGATGAACTAATCTCAAAGTTATACTGGAGTAGAATACCACGTATTTTTTTGGCTAAACAATTGCCACTACAGAAATGAAAAAACAGGCTTAATTTACCTGTTTTTAACCCTACAAATACACTACACTAAATATATAATCAACTGACAATAAGACTTATATTAAAGTTTATTCATTTTTCACATATTTGAGTTCAAAATATAGATATTAAGCAGTTATTTTTCAATTATTAATTATTAAACCGACTTTTCTGGCTTTGCAAAATCCAAAAGATAATCATAAAGATTAATTTCAGGATCTATCTGAAGCTTTTTCCGCAGCCTATATCGACTAACTTCTACTGCTTTGGCAGTGACATGCATAAGTTGTGCAATTTCCTTAGAATATAGATTCATCCGCAAAAAAGCGCAAAGCTGTAATTCCTTTTGAGTTAAATCTGGATGCTTCTTTTTTAAACGAAAAAAGAAATTCTCATTAGCATGATTAAAATGCATATTGAATTTTTCCCAATCCTCATTTGTTTGCTCGGCAGAACGAATAATCCGAGTTAATTGTTTGAAATTACTCTTCAGCTCATTATCCTTCAAACCTTCAATCGATTTATTTATACCATCTTTAATCTTACCGAGTGCTTCACCCCTTTGAATAATATTCATAGTCAAATTGGCTAATTCCTTATCCATATAGCCTAGTTCAGTTTCTAAATTCTGATTGCGCAATTTGATGACTTCTTTTTCCTTCTTTTCAATTTCTAATTGAGTAAGCTGTAATTCCTGTTGATGTAGTCGTCTTAGTTTTTTGCGCTGCATAGCCAAAATCCAAAAAGGAAAGGATATAAAGAATATGCTATACAACACAAACATTGCTGGATGTAAATACCAAGGAGGTGAAACTATAAACGAAATAATTTCTTCAATGGACTCATTGCCCATTCCATTTCTCGATTTCACTTTGAATACATAAGTACCAGGCCGAAGATTGGTGTACTCTTTTTCACCTTTATTACTCCATGTAGACCATTTTGTTTCCAAACCTTCTAATAGATAACTAAACTCTACCTGTTCTTGCTGTTCATAAATTGTCGAACTAAACTCAAATTGTACAGTATTGAATGAATAAGGAATTCGTCTCTCTTCCATATGAGAACTTCCATTTCCCCCATAAAGAACCTGCTCCTCCTTCTCTCTGTTTGATATTTTAATCGACCTCAGCAGTACATTGGGTTTGAGTGCTTTTTCTAAATAAGCTTTATAATTAAGGAGAATCCCCCCTTTTTGTCCATTGATGAAGACATTTTCAAGATCATGTACATATACTGATTCAAAACCTCCCAAAATCTTGCCGTTCAACATAGGAAAATTATTAATTGTATATGGGCTCTCTTTATTAGCATGGGAGAAATCAAGAACACTCAATCGTTTATTACTAACAAACCAAATATTACCAAAACTATCCTCTTTCATATATTGAATAGGCAATCCGTGTAATGGTTCGAAACTTGAGGATTTCACAAACTGATCTGTCTTTTCATCATATTCATAGATATATTTAGGATTGCATACAACAATCTTATTTTTAATATGAAACATATAATTATGCAATACTGATGATTCTAATTCAGGAAGTTTGTATGATTTTTCCTGGATTACTTCTTTAAAATCTTTAGAAAGCAGCAATTTTGAAACTCCACGATACGGATGAGATACCCAAACCGAATTAGAATTATCATCATAATGTATAAACCGTAAAGATTCATTGGAATTTTTGATATGACCTAAATCATTAAATTGATTACCATCAAAACCCATTAACCATAAACCCGCATATGTCCCAGAAATAAAATGTTCAAATGGTAATACTCTTGATGTTGCTGTTTGAAGCCAGGTACCTATTGTTTTATTAATTTCATCCGCATTCCCTTTCTTTATTTCGAAACTTCCATCTTCATGGGACATCAAAAGCCTTCCATTAAATTCTTGCAATGACCATACTTGTCCATCACTATTCGTAACTTTTTTGAAATTAGCTTTCGACATCCCAATATCCTCTGCCAATGATCCTTTCGATATTTCTGTAGTATATAAACCATTTGATGTTCCTACATAGAGACTTCCATCGAATACCAAATGAGAATAAGCACTTACTGTTGTGTTTTGATCGGGTTGAATATATCCGATACTACTATTAATAGTAATATAATCTATCCCATCATCTGTCGCTAGCCAGAGGTTAAAATTCTTATCAACAAATAATGAACGAATATGATTGGTCTGTAAACCACTTTTATACATATAATGCTGCATCACAGATCCATTCTTGTTAATAATTAATAATCCCGCGGATTTTGTACCTATGGCATAACGGTCCTCATCAAGCTTACGTAAAGCAGATATACGCAAATAGCTTAAATTAGGAGCATCAAAGAGTGAGATCCTTGTGACTTTACCTTTTGAAAAATTGTAAAGCCCATTTCTTAAAGTGGATATAAGTAAGGTGTCTTTATTGAAATCAATAATATCAGTAATAACATCAGAAGAGAAATCGGAAGATTTTATTATTGTTTTCCATATACCATTATCATATTGCATCAATCCCATTTCAGCTTCATGGGCAAAAATCTTTCCTTTTACTTTACCCAAAAATTGCCAACTATTCTTTGCTCTATCAATAATCATTTTATCATGACTGAGCCTAAAAATATATATTGAGGTATGAAAAAATATATCATCGCCTAAGATTTCAGTATGCCATACATCGGAGAAAAAACGTTCAGCCTCAGGCAACTTCTCCTTCAATGAATGAAAAACTAACATTCCTTTATCATCACCTTCAAAATATCCGATCTCATCTTGTCCCCCAACATAAATACGATCATTCTTATCAATAGCAACAGATCGAACCACCGTTGCATTTGGCAAAGGATATATTCGCCAATTTCTACCATCAAAAGAAAGCAGACCCTCATTATTTCCAAAATACATGACTCCTTTTGAATCTTGGGCAACATCCCAATTCTGTAACCCACCCTTGTAAGAGCTATTTGAATAATTAAAAATCTGTGGTTTAGAAATTGTTCCCTGAGCAAAACAATTCTGTGAAATAATCGATAATATTAGCAATAAGAAACTAAAGCAATAATTCATAATAAAAATAATTGGCGCAAAATATTTGCTAGCTATAAGGATTTATAAAAATCAAAATCTCCTTTTGTGATTAGCATGGTTACAACTCGGCATGTAATATTACAAAATAAATCCTTAAATTATTTACGCTAAAGCCGCTAAATACTTTATAAAAACCGGGCTTCGACTCCGCTCAGCCGACGGTTTCGTAGGGTGCGGATCCATGTGTCCGCCCTTTTACACCAACCCAATCGTACCCAAACGAAATATGATTGCAAAACAATCGTCCCCTGAGCGGAGTCGAAGGGAACGATTGACCAAGGGATATATTAAACCTTCAACGACATAGTAATCTGATGACTATACTTACCTTCCCATTTAAAAAAATTCTCAATAACTCCATTATCCTCAAAGCCCATTTTCTTATACAAGCCAAGGCCCAACTGATTTTCCGCATATACTTGTAACCAAATGAGTTCCAGTATAGGATTAACCTTAGCCCAGTCAATTAAAGAACCTAAAAGAGCCGTCCCCAATCCTGAATTACGCCATTCTTCAATCATTCCCATTCCAATAACGGCTGTATGTTCCATAATTTTTCTACGGCTGCCCATCAGATCAATATTTCCAATTATTCGTCCATCCGATTCAGCAACTAACAATATTGAATTATCATAATTCAGAAACGATTGAATCAAATCCCTTTCCTGATCAACTGTTGCTTTTATCTCCTCCTCCAATTTAGGAACATAATCACTTTGAGGAATATAGATTTTAATACAGTTCAATAAATCCTCTGCATCATCTGGTTCGGCTTCCCTAATAAGGACAGTATTTCCATTCTTAAGATTAAATGATTTTGGAATAAATCGGCTCATCATATGAATTATAAATTAGGATGATAATCTCTATCAATTTGATCCCTTAATTCAGGATGCTTCTTAACATAGCCCGCAACAAAAGGACAATAAACCATAACCCTTTTATTCTTTGCTTTGGCAAATGCAAAAGCATGTTCCGCTAATGCCGAAGCAACCCCTTGTCCTTTCATACTTTCAGGAACTACCGTATGCATCATTGCAATATCCTTTTTGTAAAAACGATATTCCAATCTAGCAATCTCAGCACCCTGATGAAATTCAAACTGCAGATTATCTTCATTGTTTATGATGTTCATATTAGTATGGAATTATGATTATAACAATTAGGTCTTTAACTTGAATAAGTTTTTGATTCTTAATCATATAAACAGCTTCTTCAGCTTTTACATGAAATAAAATCTCTATTCAACATTAAGATAATAAATAAACACAAATTTTAGGGAAGAAAAATTTGTTTCGCAGTATAAATGCCATAATAGAAGGATTTATTATGGAAAATCCAATTTAATTTACTCTATATTACAGAGACTCTGAGAAGAAGATATAATGGAAGAAAAATATGTAAAATATAAAAATTGACACCTCGCTAAAACCCAAAGCATTAAAAGAATTATTTAAAAACGGACTATGTCCCTAAATTAAAATTTATGAAAATAAATTTAACATCTTTTTTACTTTCAATTTTCTTTATCCTTATTACAGCTTATGGAAAATGTCAAAATTTAGTTAGACCAGGGTTTTTCACATATAATGGCGCAACCTTTAAAGCAGAATTATCTACTAGAAATAAAGATGAATTATTAATTGAGCCTCAAAATTCACCAAATCTTGGAGAAAACCCAAAAAAAATAGAAGGATTAGACACTAATGAAGTTTTATCTACTTTAGAGGTTCAAAATTTATACGATTATAATGCGCTACTACCTTTATTTAGCAATTATGCTACACTAAAGAAAGATGGTGAATATATCAGAATTATTTTCTCCATTAATGGAGATGGGGTAATTAATAAGATGATCTTCTATATTTACGGTCAGACAAAGATTAGTCAACAAGACATTGGAAAATTCTATCAAAAAATAATAGTCGAAAATAAATTTCGATTAACAAGTAAAGACGATAAACATAGACCTCTAAAATATATTTTTAGAACAAAGACAATTAAATTTAACACGAATTATCACGTCTCACGTACAAGAAATAATTGATATAGAACAATTATTCTATAATACTTTGCTTTAGAACTTCCATAAAAGCATGTGTTTCATAGTTAAAATTCTTCACTCGACATGAAAAGTTTAAGAAAAGCAATATCTGCATATGGCAGCACAAGAGCAAAAAAGATCTTTACATCTATGATAATAGAGTGAGGTTATTAGCATTCCTATTGATTACCTCTACAACCACAAAGATTTTTGCATAATTTGTATATTAGGCTCGGTTAACCAATTATTGTAGGTGAATAAAAACTATCATTATGAAAATAAACTATATCATTCTTTTAACAATAGGTCTAATAAACAGCTGTTTTGCTCAAAATAAAAATCAAATTGAATCAGAAATAAATGCTATTGAAAATAGTTTAGTTAAGAATATTCAAATAAAAGGAGATTCCATTCAAAAATTTAACATACTCGACAGAATGGAATTTTATAAAGTTCCAGGTGTTAGTATCGCTGTTGTAGAAAATGGGAAGATAAAATGGGCTAAAGGATATGGATATGCTAATACTGAAACTGGGACAAAAGTAGATGTAAATACACTTTTCCAAGCTGGTTCAATTAGCAAACCTATTGCCGCCTTATCTGTCTTAAAATTATTTGAGAATGGTAGCTTAGAATTAGATAAAGATGTCAACTATTATCTAAAAGGCTGGCAAATTCCAGAAAACACGTTTACTAATACAGAAAAAGTAACACTTGAAAAACTATTAACACATACAGCGGGAATGACAGTTCACGGCTTTCCTGGTTACAAACAAACAGATAAATTCCCTGAGATTATTGATGTTTTAAATGGTAAAGGAAATACAGAAAAAATAGTGGTTGATACTATCCCTGGAAGTATTTGGCGATACTCTGGAGGTGGTTATACAGTCATGGAAAAAGTAGTTGAAGATGTAAGTGGATTAACTCTTGATGAATACATGTCTAAAAACATTCTGATTCCAGTAGGAATGAAAAACAGCACGTATAAACAACCAATAACTAAAGAGTGGCAAAACAATATTAGTGCTGCTTACGACGGGAAGGGCAAATTAATTGAAGGTTTATGGAATAATTATCCAGAACAAGCAGCAGCTGGATTATGGACTACAGCTTCAGATTTAGCTATGTATTGTATAGAAATACAGGATATAGTACAAGGTAAAAAAGATGGTATCTTAACAAGAAAGACTGTCGACAGAATGCTCACAAAACATAAAAATGATTGGGGATTAGGCCCTTCTTTGCAAGGTCCTCAAGATTCTTTAATTTTTGGACACAACGGAAAAAATGCCGGCTTTACGAATGATATGCAAGCATATGCATATCAAGGAAATGCTATAATAGTTATGACAAATGCTGATAATGGAGGTAAGTTAATATCAGAAATCAAAAATGCTATATCTACGTACTATAATTGGTCACTAAGTCAGCCAAGGGTTATTGAAACTATCAAATTATCAGACACAGAATTAAAACAATATATTGGAAAATATGAACTTAAATCTGAGAATTTAATTCTCGAAATTCAACTTAAAGAAAACCAACTTTTCTTAAATAACACACCTATAGGTAATTTAGCTCTAATGCCTTTAACAAATACTAAATTTATGGATATAGAAAGCGGCACTGCCATTGAATTTTTAGTTGATGAAAAAGTGACCTCGTTGATGGTAAACAATAATGTTAAATTAGTTAAAATAGGACAATAATTGACTTCAGAGTCGGTTTACTCCAAAGCTAGTTTAATGAAGAAATTGAAGGTTATTGTTTTTTTTATCACAACAGCAATAAACACTGGTTTAGACTTTCAAAATATCCGCTAAAACATTTCAAAAGACATCTATGGAATAGCCAAAGATTGTTCACAGTATTTTTGAAAATGGAATGTGATATAGGAATTTCAAAAATTATGACAACATCGAGACCTATTGGTCAGCAGGTGAGCCAAAATCTAAAAGCAAGAAGATGTTTAATGAGATTAAAAAGATTTAGGAGTTCTTCTAGAGAGAAGGAATTACCAAGCCAATAATTATGAAAACCAGAGTAACTTTATAAATAAATTACGGAAAACCGTTTTATTCATAGCTTGCTTTGGCGTATTTTCATGGTGGTAATTCCCAAACGGAATGCCATATTTCCTTCTATGATTTTAAAACTTAACAAAGAAAACCAACAACGTAATCTTTATAACGTTCACAAAACCATTTCTAAAAGTGTTGAAAGTCTATAGTTCTATGGCAAGTAATTCATTTGCTAAATTATGGAGGCCTTCAGTTATCTTCCTTCTCTGTGCCTCCCGCGGTTTTTTGAGTCCTGTCGCATATTGGTACATCAACCTTTGATTGATACCTGTAAGCTTTTCAAACCCTGAATTTGTTAAAACCCCCTTGTAGTTCTGTAGAAGAGATTCAACATCAAAATTAAAAATAACATCGTATTCACCCTCCTTGTAATTGAAATTATACTTTCCTCCTATTGTCTTTGCGATCTCGATTCCCTCAAAAACATTTTGTTTACATTCTTCAACCGTTTCACCATAGCCATTAATAGCTGGAATGTTGGTGGAGTGCGCATGAAAACCATCGTCATTTTTTTCAATCAGTACAAATACTTTTTTTTTCATAACATATTTTTTTTACATGTTCTATGGAAAGGATAGGATCATAAACCCATATCCTTTCTTAAACTTCGCTCTAGACCTTTTGGCATATCCTTAGCACCGTGATTGGGAATGATAACCCTAACACCATCTTTTTCCCATACTAAATGGCTGCCCTTAGCCTGTCTAGCAAGTTTCCAACCGCTACGGCGGGCTAACCTGATAAACTCGTTATACTTCATAGAACTTTTGTTGACTTCCAACACTATAAAGGTATTATTTTTAATACCTTTATTCAAATTTTATTTTAATTCTTTTTCACTTTAATTTTAAAAATCTGAACAAGCCAGAAATTGACAAAACAAAAACTGGATTGTTAAAAATATTAGCACTTTTAATGCCATGAACACTCCCGCATGTCCAAAAGATCCTACCTAAAGAAGAGGAAGCTGCAAAGGAAGTTCTCATCAGCATTTTCATAAGGGTCGAAGTTTTGTTGGTTATGAAGAGGGATTTTTTTACTTGGAGGTTAAGCTTGGTGATAATCGAAAATATTTTTTAACATCACTGATGGGCCCAGAAATAGATATGGACTTCATACAAGAATTTTCTGAAATTAAAATTAATAAACAGATTAAAGCTTTTCCAAGAATTTAAAAGCCTTTTCAGATCGTAGAAAAACAAACGAATTATCTCGCATTTGTCTCACTAGGGCTTGTAATACTCCATTCCCTGTTTATAGAATTTGGATTAAAGCTCCTATATCCATATTGCTTATTAAAACTTCCTGCTTTGTAATCTTTTATTGTCATAGCTGATATCACATTTACTAAAAATAATTTTAGTCAACGGAAGGCTATTTGTTTTGACTATGGTTTTTTATAGTCAAAGATTGTATTTATTTCCAGATAATGAATATATCAGTTTAAATGATTTAGTATATTTTGAATCAAGCACTTTCCAGCTCCAACCAAATAGTATCTATTGGAAATAATAACACACAAACGGCTTAAATACAATGTAAACAGTATAGTTATACATCCGAGCAAGCACCGAAGAAAAATAACAAAAAAGATATTCTCTCCGTAATAGGAGATCGATTAATGAGATATTGTGAGCGTAAAAAACTGGAAAAGGATCAAGAAACCAAGCCTTGGTGAGAAATCTACAAGAAATTGGATCTAAATGGACAGATAATTCTTATATGTTCAATTTTTAGGATAAAGTAAACATATAAAGTTCAAAAAGATAATTACTATTACAGAAACTCGGCACGGCTGCCGTCGTCTAATTACTAAATACTTTCTACTATATACTAAAAAAGCTCAGCGAATGCTGAGCCTTTTTCCAGTAGCGGGGAGCAGGATCGAACTGCCGACCTCAGGGTTATGAATCCTGCGCTCTAACCATCTGAGCTACCCCGCCGTTTTTCGGTATGCAAAGATAGCAATAACCAATAATTATCAAAGAATATTTTACACAAATTTAGATCATCATTTCACAAAAATCCTTACAAAACACACAATCAATTTATAGTCAAAAAGATAAGTTAGATAAAATTAAAAGGTTTTTTTACCGCATCAAAGATTATGATTGTCTTTACGACTGTTAATAATGCTCTTTTTGTGAATAAAAGATTTTAATAAGATTTTTTGAATATTGGATTAATTGATTATACTTACAAAAAGTAATATATAATTCATGCGGATGAATTACTAACAATAATATATAGATCTACTTATAAATATCAAATGGCAGAAAAGATTAAATTAAACTTAGAATATGTACTAAATTCTTCACCTAGAATTCTCTTTCCTTACCTACAGGAGCCAAATGAGCTAGCTCAATGGTTTGCAGATGATGTGAATTATCATGATGGTATTTATGAATTTATTTGGGATAACGAGTCCCACCGTGCAAGACTTATTGCTACCAAAGAAAATAAGAGCGTAAAGTTCAAATGGTTAGATGATGAACCTTATTTTTTTGAAATCGAGATTATTCAGGATGAATTGACCAATGACGTTGCACTAAGTGTAACCGATTATGTAAAAGAGGACAATTTAGACGATAGGAAACTAATTTGGAATAATTCCATAGGTTATCTCCAA